>Ga0067045_1003949_pt1 | contig 14982 bp, 13 predicted proteins | sample TerdegcTABiofilm_FD_59184 | JGI IMG/M metagenome (GOLD analysis project Ga0067045, IMG submission 59184) | Combined Assembly of (Gp0054472, Gp0054536) Wastewater bioreactor microbial communities from Singapore -Terephthalate degrading...
CCCCCAAGGGGGACGACACCATCGCTGCGGGGCTGCCCTTGCTCGATGTCTCTGGCTTGGAGAGTGCCAGAGCCAGCTCAGTGCCAAAGATTGAGACGTGTATTGATTCCACAGGACCGAAGAGTCCGTATTTCAAGCAGGAGACAAGTCATGCAAGGTCGTCGCAATTTCGTCAAAGGCATGGGCGCTCGCGCAGCGCTGGCCGCATTCGGCGGCATCGCCAGCCGCGGCGCCTATGCCCAGGGCAGCGGGCCGCTGGAGCAGGTGCGCATTCTGTACGGTTTTCCCGCAGGCAGTGCTGGTGACTCGGTGGCCCGCCGTGTGGCCGAAAAAATGGGCGGCAGCAGCTACACCAGAAATATGGGCGTGGTGGAAAACAAGCCCGGTGCCGGTGGCCGCATCGCGCTGGAGAATCTGCGCAACTCCGTGGGCGATGGCTCGGTGATTGCGCTGTCCCAGGTCTCGGCTTTCTCCATCTACCCGCATATCTATAACAAGCTGACCTATCAGGCCAAGGATTTCGAGCCGATCTCCATCGGCGCCATCATGCACCACGGTCTGGCCGTCGGCCCCGCCGTGCCGGCCGAGGTCAAGACGCTCAAGGATTTTCTGGCCTGGTGCAAGAGCAACCCCGACAAGGCCAGCTTCGGCAGCCCCGGTGCCGGCAGTCAGCCGCATCTGCTGGGGGCCCTGCTCAGCCTGCGCTCGGGCGTCAGGCTCAGCCATGCGCCTTATCGCGGCATGGCTCCCGGCGTCTCGGACGTCGTGGGCGGCCAGATTGCCGCCATCATGGGCACTTGCGGCGACTATCTGAGCTATTACAAGGCCGGCAAGCTGCGCGTGCTGGCCACCAGCGGGCCGCAGCGCAATCCCTATCTGCCCAATGTGCCCACGTTTGCCGAGCAGGGTTTTGCCGATCTGACGGCTGAAGAGTGGTTTGGCTTCTATGCCAATGCCAAGACGCCCGCCGATGTGCGCGCACGCGCCCATGCGGCCATCACGACAGCGCTCAAGAGCGATGCGCTCAAGGAAAGCCTGGGCGTGGTCGGCCTGATTGCCACCAGCTCCACGCCCGAGGAAATGGCCCGTTCGCAGCAGGCCGAGTTCGAGCGCTGGGGCCCCCTGGTCAAACAGATCGGTTTCACGGGGGACTCCTGATGGCCCGCAGTATCGAATAGCATTCGAGTCGAGATTTTTCAGACAGGCTCAAGCCTGCACATAGTGATCGAACAATAGAGGAGACAAACATGCAAGATCGTCGCAATTTCGTCAAAGGCCTGGGCGCTGGTGCCGCCCTCGCCGCATTCGGGGGCCTCACCAGTCGCAGCGCCTATGCCCAGGGCAGCGGCCCGCTGGAGCAGGTGCGCATTCTGTACGGCTTTCCCGCAGGCAGCGCCGGGGACTCGGTAGCCCGCCGCGTGGCGGAAAAGATCGGCGGCACCAGCTACTCCAAGAACATGGGCGTGGTGGAGAACAAGCCCGGTGCCGGTGGCCGCATCGCGCTGGAGAATCTGCGCAACTCCGTGGGCGATGGCTCGGTCATCGTGCTGTCCCAGGTCTCGGCGTTCTCCATCTACCCGCATATCTACAGCAAGCTGACCTATCAGGCCAAGGACTTCGAGCCGATTTCCATCGGCGCCATCATGCACCACGGTCTGGCGGTTGGCCCCGCCGTGCCGGCCGAGGTCAAGACGCTCAAGGACTTCCTGGCCTGGTGCAAGAACAACCCCGACAAGGCCAGCTTCGGCAGCCCCGGTGCGGGCACCCAGCCGCATCTGATCGGCTCCCTGCTCAGCCTGCGTTCGGGCATCAAGCTCAGCCATGTACCTTATCGCGGCACGGCCCCTGCCGTGTCTGATCTGGCCGGTGGCCAGATTGCTGCCGTGATGGGCCCCAGCGGCGACTTCCTGAGTTACTACAAGGCCGGCAAGCTGCGCGTGCTGGCCACCAGCGGCCCGCAGCGCAACCCCTATCTGCCCAATGTGCCCACGTTTGCCGAGCAGGGTTTTGCCGATCTGACGGCCGAGGAATGGTTTGGCTTTTATGCCAATGCCAAGACGCCCGCCGATGTGCGTGCACGCGCCCATGCGGCCATCACGGCTGCGCTCAAGAGCGAGGCTCTCAAGGAAAGCGTGGGTGTGGTCGGCCTGATTGCCACCAGCTCCACGCCCGAGGAGATGGCCCGTTCGCAGCAGGCGGAGTTCGAGCGCTGGGGGCCGCTGGTCAAGCAGATCGGCTTTACTGCTGATACCTGATCACCCCCTGAGCCGCTTTGCGGCTTCCCCCTCTCTCGCTGCACGGGAGGGGGACGATGCCCTCGCTGCGGGGCGGCCCTTGCTTGGCATCCCTGGCTTGGGCCGCGCTCCGGCATGAATGGGGCAGCCTCTAGAGATTTTTATTTGCTGCTTGGCAGCCGGTTTTGTATGTCTTATTTGCCTGCCATTGCCGATAACGCGTTTCTTCTATTTGATGTGCTCAGGGCCGATGAGCAGTTGCAGCGCCTGCCGGCGCATGCGGCAACGGACCGGGGGCTGATGCAGCAAGTGCTGGAGGAGTCCGGCAAATGGGTGGGCGAGGTGGTGGCTCCGCTGTCACGTTCTGGCGACGAGACCGGAGCCAGGTTTGAGGGCGGTCAAGTCGCTACGCCACCCGGTTTTGCGGCGGCCTATCAGGACTTCTGGCAGGCGGGCTGGCCTGCGCTGGCCTGTGCCGAGGAGGACGGTGGTCAGGGGCTGCCCTGGGTGCTGGAAGGTGTGCTCTATGAATGGCTGAGTGCCGCCAACCATGGCTGGACCATGGCTCCGGGCTTGCTGCATGGCGCTTATGAGTGTCTCAAGCACCATGGCAGCGAGGCCTTGAAGAGTGCCTATCTGCCCAATGTGGCCAGCGGCGAATGGCTGGCAACCATGTGCCTGACGGAGGCCCATGCGGGCAGCGATCTGGGACAGGTTCGCACCCAGGCTGTGCCGGCTGGCGCGTCCGAACTGGGCGAGCGCTTCGAGATCAGTGGCAGCAAGATTTTCATTTCCGGCGGTGAGCATGACCTGAGCGCGAATATCGTGCACCTGGTGCTGGCGCGTCTGCCCGGAGCTCCGGCAGGGCCCAGGGGCTTGTCGCTGTTTCTCGTGCCCAAGCTGCTGCCAGGTGGCGAGCGCAACGGCGTGGTCTGCGAGCGCATCGAGGAGAAGATGGGCCTGCATGGCAGCCCCACCTGCGTGATGCGTTTTGAGGCGGCTCAGGGGTGGCTGATCGGTCAGCCCGGCGCGGGTCTGAACGCCATGTTCGTCATGATGAATGCCGCGCGTCTGCATGTGGCACTGCAGGGCATGGGTCTGCTGGATGCAGCATGGCAGAAGGCTCATGCCTATGCTCTGGAGCGCCGCCAGATGCGTGCTCCAGGGGCGGTGCCTGCCTCGCGTGGTGCTGGCGATGCAGCAGATTTGATCATCGAGCACCCGGCCATTCGCCGTACGCTCGATCTGCAGCGTGCCTGGGTGGATGGCGGGCGCGTGCTGGCCTACCAGACCGGTATCTATCTCGATGTGGCGCGACATGCCGAAAGCGCCCGTGAGCGCGAGCAGGCCCAGCAGTGGTGCAGCCTGATCACGCCCATACTCAAGTCCGCCTGGACCCAGCAGGCTTTCGAGGGGGCCAGCGCCTGTCTGCAGGTATTTGGCGGTCACGGCTACATCCGCGAGTGGGGCATAGAGCAGATCGTGCGCGATTCGCGCGTGGCCATGATTTACGAGGGCACCAACGAGATTCAGGCCATCGACCTGCTGGTGCGCAAGGTCTTGCCCGATGGCGGCCAGGCCATGGGGCAATGGCTGCTGGGCCTGCGCAAAAGCCTGGATGCAGGCCGTGCGCTGGATGCAGAGGTGCTGCGCTGCCTGGCCCAACTGCGCTACTTCACCACGGTGCTGGCGCAGGCTTGCAAGGAGGATGACACCCTGGCCTGGCGCGTGGCCGATGACTATCTGCGCAGTGTGGCCGTGGTGTTGCTGGGCTGGTCCTGGGCACGTATCGCGGCCACCGAGGGTGGCGACGGCGAGCGCTGGCAAGGTCCATGCAAGCAGGTGCAGCAGCGCATCCTGCCCGAGATGGACTGGCGTCTGGGTCTGATGAAGGCGCAGTGGGCGCAGGCTTCCGTCGTACACGGCAACCAGCTGTTCAGCCCTACTCACTGACCAAAAAGGCTGCAAGATGCAGGCAAGACCGGCACAATTGCAGTCTTCTCATCGCGCTCCTGGATTGCTCTTTTGCCATCGAAGTTGACATCCCCAATGCTCGCTCACAAGACCGCCGAATCAGACTCCAAACCTGTGCGCCCTGCGCGTAGTTCTCGCTCCAGAGAGGCCGAGGCGGCGGGTTCGGTCCCGGAGAACGAGTCCAGCGGCGCTGTCGAGGTCTTTGCGGTCGATCGGGTCGACGCCAGCTTTCTGGAGTCGCTGCTGGGCTACAACGCCAGGCGTGCCTCGCTGTCGCTGGTGGGGGTCTTCATGCGCTGCATGGAGCGTTTTGACCTCAAGATCGTCGAGTTCTCCGTGCTGTCGCTGGTGGGCAGCAATCCGGGCATCACCTCGCGCCAGCTCTGCCAGCAACTGGCCGTGCTGCCGCCCAATATGGTGGGCATGATCGATGTGCTGGGCAAACGCGGTTTTCTGGAGCGGCGTCCGCATCCGCGTGACGGGCGTGCCACAGGGCTGTATCTGACCGCCGCAGGGGGCGAACTGGTGGACACCGCCGAGCCCGAACTCAAGAGCAGCGAGGCCCGCTCCATCGCGCATCTGAGTGCGACCGAGCAGGCGCAGCTCATGGAGTTGTTGCAAAAGCTGTACCGCTGATCTCGTGGCATGGCGCAGATCCTGCGCCCGGCGCGATAATGTGCGGCATCATGCAGATTCGCTTTACCAAGATGCAAGGCGCAGGCAACGACTTTGTCGTGCTCGACGAGACCCAGGCTCGTCTGGGCCTGAGTGCCGCCCAGTACCGCTACCTGGCCAACCGTCACTTTGGCGTAGGCGCCGACCAGATCCTGACCGTGCGCCCGGCGCCCTCGGAGGGCGTGGACTTTGAATATGTCATCCACAACGCCGATGGGGGAGAGGTCGAGCAATGCGGTAACGGCGCGCGCTGCTTTGCGCGCTATGTGCATGACAGGGGCCTGACCGACAAGAGCGTGATCCGCGTGCAGACGCTCTCAGGCGTCATCGCTCCAGAAATTCATGCCAATGGCCGCGTCACGGTCGATATGGGTGCGCCCCAGCTGGACCCGGTCAAGGTGCCTTTCTCGACCGAGGGTCTGCAGGCCGAAACTTTGGGTTCAGCGCAAAAATGGCCGCTCACGCTTGATACGCCTGTCCAGCCAGCTACAGTCTGGATAGCGCCTGTTTCCATGGGCAACCCGCACGCGGTGCAACTGGTGGACGACGTGAATGCCGCTGCGGTGGAGGTCCACGGACCGCTGATCGAGAGCCATGTCCGTTTCCCTCAGCGCGTGAACGCGGGCTTCATGCAGATCGTCAACCGCGGCGAAGTCAATTTGCGCGTCTATGAACGCGGTGCCGGCGAGACCCTGGCCTGCGGCACAGGGGCCTGCGCCGCTGTGGTGGCAGGCATTGGCTGGGGTCTGCTGGACCAGCGCGTGGATGTGCATACCCGAGGCGGTCTGCTGACCATTGAATGGGCCGGCGCAGCGCAGGATCGCGTGCGCATGACAGGCCCAGCCGAATTTGTTTTTGAAGGCCAGATCGACATACCTGATACCTTATGAACAGCTTGACCGACACCGCCATGACTGAAGAGTCGATTGCCGACTATCTTCAGGAAAATCCCGACTTCTTCGAGCGCCATGCCGAAATGTTGACGAGCGTGCGCTTGATCAGCGGCCACGGCCCGCGTGCCGTCAGCCTGCAGGAGCGTCAGGCAGAGATGCTGCGCGAAAAGATCAAGGGTCTGGAGCATCGCATCATGGACATGGTGCGCCATGGCAGCGAAAACGCCTCCATCGCCAACAAGATTCACCAGTGGACCCATGCCCTGGTCAAGGTGCAGGACCTGCGCGAGCTGCCCCATGCGCTCACCGCCAGCCTGCAGCACACCTTTGATGTGCCACAGGTTGCGCTGCGTCTGTGGAATGTGGCGGGCGCTCACAGCGGCACCGTCTACACCATGGGAGTGAGCGATGATGCCAAGGCCTTTGCCTCGTCGCTCACGATGCCGTTTTGCGGTCCCAATATGGGCTTCGAGCCCGTGACCTGGCTGCCCAATCCGAATGCGGTGCAGTCGGTGGCGCTGCTGACCCTGCATGACGGCGCCATGGACAGCACCTCCAATGCCTTCGGCATGCTGGTGCTGGGCTCGCCCGACCCGCTGCGCTTCGATGCCACCATGGGGCTGGAGTTTCTCTCGCGCATCTCCGAGCTGGCCAGTGCCTCGCTCTCGCGCATGCGCGCTCCGACGCTGACGCTGGCGCACGGCTGACGCGGCAAAAGGTTGCAGACATCGATGCCAGAGCGCGAGCAGCTCTCTTTTGAGGAGCAGTACGCGCAGCTGCCGGAAGTTGTCCACAGCTATCTGGAGCATGTGCGGGTGCAAAAGCGTCTGGCCGACCGCACGCATACGCTCTATGCGCTGGACCTGATCAAGCTGCAGAGCTTGGCGCAGGCCGCAGACCAGGAGCTCTTGACGCTGCAGCCGGCGCATATCCGCCGCTTTGCTGCACAAATGCACAGTGCCGGCCGCAGCGCACGCGGCATCGCACTGATTCTTTCGGGCTGGCGCAGCTTTTTCCGCTGGGCGGCCCAGCGGGAGCTGGTGCCGTTCAATCCCGTGGAGGGGGTGCGCGGCCCCAAGGCTGCCAAGCCTCTGCCCAAGGCGCTGGCCGTGGACGACGCCGTGCAACTGGCCAGCTTTCAGATCCCCGATGCCGACCCGTGGATAGAGGCGCGCGACGTTGCCATGACCGAGCTGCTCTACAGCTGCGGGCTGCGTGTGGCCGAGCTGGTGGGGCTGGACCTGCGGCCGGACCAGCAAAGCCTGCAGCAAGGCAGAGGCTGGATCGACCTGGAGGCGGGCGACGCCCATGTGCAGGGCAAGGGCAGCAAGCGCCGCATCGTGCCCGTGGGGCGCATGGCGATCGAGGCCTTGCAGCGCTGGCTGGCGCTGCGCAGCAGCGCGCTGACGGGGGCGGCACAGTTCAAGGCGCAGGATGAGACGGCCTTGTTTATCGGTCGTCGCGGCGAACGGCTCGGCGGCCATTCGGTCTGGTCACGGCTCAAGCAGCGCGGCCAGCGGGCGGGGCTGGCCTCGGGCGTACATCCGCATGTGCTGCGTCACTCCTTTGCCAGTCATATGCTGCAGTCCAGTGGCGATCTGCGTGCCGTGCAGGAGTTGCTCGGGCATGCCAGCATCGCCACCACGCAGATCTACACGCGCCTGGATTTTCAGCACCTGGCCCAGGCCTATGAAAAAGCCCACCCGCGTGCCCAGCGCAGCAGCGCAGCCGAGAAGCCCGGGGCGCGACGCAAGCCCGAGGACAAGGAGAAGGATTGAGAAGTCATTTTTTGATAGCTTGAAGCGGTTATTGGGGAAGCGTTTGAGTTTCATTTTTAATGAAATATATGCCGCCCCTGCTGACCGTGCGCGCTTGAAAGCGCCGCTACACTCCCCAGCTGTTATCACCGGAGCGCGCATAGGGATGCGCCGCCCAGGTGTTTTTTGGACAGCCGCATGTGGCGGCTGGCCGCAGCAAGAGGTTTCAACGCATGGCTCTCATTCCAGTCACCATCCTCACGGGCTTTCTGGGCTCGGGCAAGACCACGCTGCTCAAGCGCGTGCTGCACGAATCCCACGGCATGAAGATTGCCGTGATCGAGAACGAATTCGGTGAGGAGAACATCGACACCGATATTCTCAAGACCGAGTCGAAAGAACAGATTCTGCAGATGAGCAACGGCTGCATCTGCTGCACCATCCGTGAAGATCTGCGCGAGGCCTTGCAACTGCTGGCCGCCAAGCGCCGCAAGGGACAGGTGGACTTCGACCGCATCGTGATCGAGACCACCGGTCTGGCCGATCCCGGTCCCGTGGCCCAGACCTTCTTCATGGATGACGAGATCGCAGAGACCTATCTGATCGACTCCATCATCACTCTTGTGGATGCCAAGCATTCCAACCAGCAGCTCGACGATCGTCAGGAAGCGCGCCGCCAGGTGGGCTTTGCCGACCAGATGTTCCTGTCCAAGACCGATCTGGTGACGGACGCGGAAAAAGAGGCTCTGATCCATCGCCTCAAGCACATGAACCCGCGCGCGCCTATTCGCGCCGTACATTTTGGCGATGTGCCCCTGAGCGAAGTGTTCGACCTGCGTGGCTTCAACCTGAACGCCAAGCTGGATATCGACCCCGACTTTCTCAAGGAAGAGGGTCACGAGCACGATCATCATGACCACAGTGCCTGCGACCATGACCATGGCCAATGCGAGCACGATCATGACCATGGACACCAGCATGACGAGCATTGCGGCCACGACCACCATGACCACGAACATGGCGAACACTGCAATCACCCGCACCACCATCACCACGACGATGATGTGAAGAGCTTCGTCTACCGCGCCGATCGCGCGTTCGACCCCGCCAAGCTGGAAGACTTCCTGGGCGCCATCGTCAATATCTACGGCCCCAAGATGCTGCGCTACAAGGGCGTGCTTGACATGAAGGGCACCAGCCGCAAGGTCATCTTCCAGGGCGTGCACCAGCTCATGGGCAGCGATCTGGGCCCGGAGTGGGAAGCCGACGAAAAGCGTGTAAGCAAAATGGTCTTCATCGGTATCGATCTACCCCAGGACATCCTCCGCCAGGGACTGGACCAATGTCTGGTGTAAACCCTGAGTTTGCCTGCCGTTTTGGCGAAAGCTAACGGTTTGCTGACAATCACTGACGGCCTGCCAAGCAGGCCGTTTTTTTTGTCTGTTATTTCTCGCAAACTGCTCGAAACAGGCGCAGGCTTTGTTGCAAATTGTGGGGTATGTGCAACGGAGACGGGCAGGGGTGACTTGCGTGGCTACAATGCCGCCCCTAAAGAGGGTGTTGGAGCAATCCGGCCCGGCAAGGGCTCTGTACTGTAAGGAGACAGGACGTGACCGCTGTGAAAAGTAAACCGCCCAAGGCTGCAGTCAGGACTGCGGCAGAGGCTGTGCACACCCGCAGCGTCGAGACCTCTTTGGTGGACGCCGCGTTGGACAACCCGGTGCTGGCACCTGCAGCAACGGAAAACTCTTCCAAATCGTCCAGATCCAAGCGTTCTGCATCGCCTCCTGCGCGGCAGCCTGAAACAGATGTTCCGCTCGTGGCCGCTTCGGCAGCCAAGGCAGCGGCAACCATGAGAGATACGAAAGCAATGACCAACACAAAGCAAGCTGTGCCCAAGAAAGACCCCAAGCTGGCCAACGCCTGGAAGACCAAGTCGGTAGAGGAGCTGACCGATGCTGAAGTGCTGGCCATGTCCGATGACGATTACATGAACGACGCACAGCTGGCGTACTTCCGTCGCAAGCTGGTCGCGCTCAAGAACGACATGCATGTGAATGCCGGTGAAACCGCAGAAAACCTGCGTGAAGACACCGTGGTGGTGCCCGATCCCGCCGATCGCGCCACCATCGAGGAAGAGCATGCTCTCGAGCTGCGCACCCGCGACCGCGAGCGCAAGCTGCTCAAGAAGATCGACCAGTCCATCGCCCGCATTGATGCCGGCGACTACGGCTACTGCGATGAAACCGGCGAGCCCATCGGCGTCGGTCGACTGCTGGCGCGTCCCACGGCTACACTGTCGCTGGAAGCCCAGCAGCGCCGTGAGCTCAAGCAGAAGATGTACGGCGATTGATCTGCGTCAGGTGTTGGTGGGGCAGCAGGCAGCAAACTAGAGGACCATGGTGAAAGAAGAAAACAAATCGGGAGGGCTGCTGTCCAAGGTGGCGCGTTTTGTGCGTCACCCGACCGTGAACTGGTCCGATTTGGAGAATCTCAACCAGGACAGCGAGGAAAGCCAGTACAGCAAGCAGGCGCTCAAGGAAATGCTGGAGCGCAAGCGCCAGAACGACTTTGTGCGCAAGCGCGAGTTTGAGCAGCTGCGCAAGCTGCGTCAGGCCCAGTTGTCCAAGGCGGCGCTGAGCGCCAGGGCTCCCCTCGATACGCCCACACCGCTGGCGGCGTCCTCTTTTTTGCATACCGCCCAAAGCTCCGTCCCCGGCGAGCGCGCGGAGACCATCAAGAAGATCGACGAGATCGAAGCGCAGATGGCCCAGCAATGGTGGCGCGGCAAGCAGGCTGCCGATGCCGCGACCATGCCGTTGCAGCTGCCCGAGGAGGGGAACACCATGCCTTCGGTGTTCAAAACCCAGCCGCCTTCGATCAGCACCCTGCCTTTGCTGCAGGATGTGTTGCCCAGCGACATCAAGCTGCCGCCGTCGGGCGGGCAGGGCCATCCGGTGGGCATGCCTGGCCTGCGTGGCGAGACGGATTTTTCCCCGGGGTTTGCGACGACCGAGGTTTCAGCCCCGACCGATATCAATATGGTGCCGCCATCCTTTGCGCGCTTCGAGCACGACGCCGCGCTGGAGGATGCCGCGATTGTGTTTGCCAGCGGTGATAACGCTGCGGCAGAGGCCTGTCTCAAGGCCTTGATTGCCGAGCGCACCCAGGATACGCCAGCGCAGTTGCAGGTCTGGCTGGCCTTGCTGGATATGTACCGTGCGGCTGGCATGCAGGCCCGTTTCGAAGACGCGGCCATGGACTTCGTGGCGCGCTTCGGGCGCTCGGCCCCGCAGTGGTTTGTGATGCCGCAGCAGGCCGGCCGACTCAGCGAAACCCCGTCGGATGCCGCTGCAGCGTCGACAGGCCTGCGCTGGCAGGCGCCGGTGCAGCTGGATGAATCCGGCTTCAAGGCCTTGCTGGCCAACAAGGCGCGCAGCGTCGGCGGTGCAGTCATGGACTGGAGCGCTCTGGAAGGCTTTGGCTCCGGCGTCCAGAAACCGCTGCTGGATGCGGCGCAGCGCTGGGCTGGCGAAAAAGGATCTCTGGTTTTTGCCGGTCACGAGAGATTGCTGGCGGTGCTCAGCAAGCACACCCCGTCCGGTGACCGCTCTGTCGATCAGGACTGGTGGTATTTGCGTCTGGCCATGCAGCGTCTGATGCATCTGCAGGACGAATTTGAGCTGACGGCGCTTGACTACTGCGTGACCTACGAGTTGTCGCCCCCCTCATGGGAAGATCCGCTGTGCGCGTATGCGAATGAAGGGCAGGCGCAGAACCAGCGCCCGCAGGACAGCCGGCTTCTGGGGCCGGATACGCTTCAGCCCGGCATGCTGTGGAAAGAGCACAAGCCACGTTTTGCGCTGCAGGGCGTGATCGACGGCGACGCCTTGCCCTGGCTGGCCGAAGTGCAGGAGAAGGCCAAGCTTGGCGAAGCCATCGCGATTGACTGTATGCGTCTGGTGCGCATGGACTTTGCGGCAGCCGGCTCGGTGCTGAACTGGTCGGCTCAGATGCAGGAGCTGGGCCATGTGCTGCAGTTCAGCCAGCTGCATCAGCTGCTGGCGGTGTTCTTCAATGTCGTGGGCATTCAGGAGCACGCCCAGGTACTTCCAAGGCGGGATTAGTCGGCTTGAGCCGCCTTGCAGCGCTCCGTGCTTGCGCGCCCTGCAATTTCTTTTGCTGACGCTCTTGAGGTTGCCGCAGGCAGCCCCCATCTGCGGCGGATGGAACAGTTTCACGGCACCACCATTTTGAGCGTGCGCCGCCAGACTCCCGAGGGCGTGCAAGTCGCCATCGGCGGTGATGGTCAGGTCACATTGGGCAACATCGTCATCAAGGGCACGGCGCGCAAGGTGCGCAAGCTCTATCACGGCAAGGTGCTGGCGGGTTTTGCGGGAGCCACCGCAGATGCCTTCACGCTGTTCGAGCGCTTCGAGGCCAAGCTGGAAAAGCACCAGGGCAATCTGACCCGCGCCGCGATCGAGCTGACCAAGGAGTGGCGTACCGACCGTGTGCTGCGCAAGCTCGAAGCCATGCTGGCAGTGGCCGATGCAACGACCTCGCTCATCATCACCGGCAATGGCGACGTTCTGGAGCCCGAGCAGGGCATCGTGGCCATCGGCTCCGGCGGTGCCTATGCGCATTCCGCCGCCAAGGCCTTGCTGAACAATACCGAGCTGTCGGCTGAGGATGTGGTGCGCAAATCCCTGGCGATTGCCGGCGAGCTGTGCATCTACACCAATATGAATCACACGATCGAGACGCTGTAAGCACCTCGACTATCCGAATTGATAGCTGCTGGCGCTTTATGGATGGGCGCTAGAGGCATATTTGACTGAGAATTCACATGTCTTCTGCCATGACTCCCCAGGAGATCGTCTCCGAGCTGGACAAGCACATCGTCGGCCAGCACGGTGCCAAGCGCGCGGTGTCGATTGCCTTGCGCAATCGCTGGCGCCGCCAGCAGGTGCCCGAGGGCCTGCGCCAGGAAATCACGCCCAAGAACATTCTGATGATCGGCCCCACGGGCGTCGGCAAGACGGAGATCGCCCGCCGCCTTGCAAAGCTCGCCGATGCGCCCTTCATCAAGGTCGAAGCAACCAAGTTCACCGAGGTGGGCTATGTGGGCAAGGATGTGGACGCGATCATCCGTGATCTGGCCGAGGTTGCCGTCAAGCAGACGCGCGAGTCGGACATGAAGAAGATGCGTGCCCGCGCTGAGGATGCCGCCGAGGAGCGCATTCTCGATGTGCTGATCCCGCAGGCCCGCACCGGCGAAGTGCCGGCCGACAACACGGCGCGCCAGGTTTTCCGCAAGAAGCTGCGCGAAGGTCAGCTTGACGACAAGGAAATCGAGATCGACATCGCCGAGCAGATGCCCCAGGTTCAGATCATGGGCCCCCAGGGCATGGAGGAGATGGCCGAGCAGTTGCGCGGCATGTTCAGCCATATGGGCCAGGAAAAGCGCAAGACGCGCAAGCTCAAGATCGCCGAGGCCTTGAAGCTGCTGACCGATGAGGAGGCGGCCAAGATGGTCAACGAGGAAGACGTCAAGACCCGTGCCATCGCCAATGCCGAGCAAAACGGCATCGTCTTCATCGATGAAATCGACAAGGTGGCGACGCGCCAGGAAACCAGCGGCTCCGACGTCTCGCGCCAGGGCGTGCAGCGCGACCTGCTGCCGCTGGTCGAGGGCACCAGCGTCTCGACCAAGTACGGGGTGGTCAAGACAGACCACATTCTGTTCATCGCTTCTGGCGCTTTCCATCTGTCCAAGCCCAGCGACCTGATTCCCGAGCTGCAGGGACGCTTTCCCATTCGCGTGGAACTGGAATCTCTGTCGGTTCAGGACTTCGAGGCGATTCTCATGCAGACTCACGCCTCCCTGGTCAAGCAATACCAGGCGCTGCTGGCGACCGAAGGCGTGACCCTGGAGTTCAAGCCCGAGGGCATTACGCGTCTGGCGACGATTGCCTTTGACGTCAACGAGAGTACCGAGAACATCGGTGCGCGGCGCCTGTCGACCGTGATGGAGCGTCTGCTTGACGAAGTCAGCTTCGATGCGGCCAAGCTTTCGGGCCAGACCGTGGTCATCGATGCGGCCTATGTCGATCAGCGCCTGCAGGTGCTGAGCAAGGATGAGGATCTGTCGCGCTTCATTCTTTGAGGAGCGCAGCGCTTGAAACCAGCTGCCCGCCTGTGCGGGCAGTTTGCATTTGTAGGAGAAGGTCGAGACTTCAATCAGTTCTTTCCATTGAATTGAATGGTTGCAATTGACGCCACCTAATGAGAGTCCACTTGCATTGACTTTGCTAAGTGCTTGTAAAGGAAAGGTATTTTCGGAATAAGGCTTTTCTTTTTCTCTCTAAGTGCTTGATTTCATTGCAAATAATTGTTCCTCCGGGTTTGGAATCACCTGAAATTGCTGCTACAGTGCAAAAAAGTGCAATTAAGTGGTGAAAGCTGCCCTCGCGCCCTATTTTGGGGAGTGAGTGGCTCCAGATGACCGGAGTAACCAGCCGTGTTTCAAGGGGCGTCTTCGCTGAATCTCGATGGAAAGGGGCGGCTTTCAGTGCCGACCCGGCATCGTGACGCCCTTTTGTCCTTGGCTGAGGGGCAGGTCACTTTCACCAAGCATCCCGATGGCTGTCTGTTGCTGTTTCCGCGCCCCGAGTGGCTGCAGTTTCGCGAGCGTGTCGCGCAACTGCCCATTACGGCTCAGTGGTGGAAGCGGATTTTTCTGGGCAATGCCATGGATGCGGAGATGGATGCAACCGGTCGGCTGCTGATTTCGCCCGAGTTGCGTGAGGCCACAGGTCTGACCAAAGAGGTCTTGATGCTGGGCATGGGGGCGCATTTCGAGGTCTGGGACAAGGCCACTTATGAAATGCGCGAAGCGGAAGCGCGCCAGCAACCGATGCCGGCGGCTTTCCAGGATTTTGTTTTGTAGGAAGTGCTTGTGAATCAGCCGTTGCAACATATCACCGTCTTGCTGGACGAGGCCGTGGATGCCTTGCTGGGTGGTACCGCCGAGCCGCCAGCCGGCCAGTGGGTCGATGCGACGTTCGGTCGAGGCGGTCATTCCCGGCTCATTTTGCAAAGGCTGGGGCCGGACGGGCGCTTGATCGCGTTCGACAAAGACCCGGACGCAATTGCTGAGGCGGCGCGCATCACCGATGCGCGTTTTTCGATTCGGCATGAAGGATTTCGCCATCTGGGCGAACTGCCCGAAGGCAGTGTGCAGGGCGTGTTGATGGACCTGGGGGTGAGCTCGCCCCAGATCGACAACCCGGACCGGGGCTTCAGTTTTCGCTTTGACGGCCCCCTCGACATGCGCATGGACACCACGCGTGGCCAGAGCGTGGCCGAGTGGCTCGAAGATGCGGAAGTGCAGCAGATTGCGGAGGTGATACGTGACTACGGCGAAGAACGGTTTGCTGGCCCCAT
>Ga0067045_1030523_pt1 | contig 14978 bp, 12 predicted proteins | sample TerdegcTABiofilm_FD_59184 | JGI IMG/M metagenome (GOLD analysis project Ga0067045, IMG submission 59184) | Combined Assembly of (Gp0054472, Gp0054536) Wastewater bioreactor microbial communities from Singapore -Terephthalate degrading...
ATCCATCTGTACCATCCGTTTGCAAAAGCGCAGAAGTAAATAATGTCCTTGTCAGATGGACAAATTTTTTACCCATGGTGGTAAACTTTTTGATGATCATGGTGGTAAACTTTTCGGTTGACAAAAACACCTTTATCTGCCATCTCAAAGTAACCGGCTTTTCCCTCCTTGTTTGCTCCGGTAAAGGCCCCTCCCTCATAACCAAAAAGTTCAGATTCAAGTAAATCCGCGGGAATGGCACCGCAATTGATTTTTAAAAAAGGACCGGAGTCGTTTCGCTGACTTGCCTCATGAATAAGCCGGGCTACAAGATCCTTGCCGACTCCGGATTCACCAAGGATTAGAACAGTACTGTCCACAGTTGCAATTCGATAAGCGGTTTCAAGTATTCGTTTGATCTGCTTACTGTGGGCAACGAACTTAAATGATTTTCCTTTTTTGAATTCAAGAAGTTCAAACAAGTATTTTGAAGCAAGTCTTTGGGACTGCACATATTTTTGCTTCAAATGGTTTAACTCGGTTACGTCTCGTAAGTTGCAATACACTCTGATAATTTTACCATTATAGTCATAGACCGGGACTCCAGTGCTTAAAACCTGTCTACCTGCCCGCGTGTTTATAATTACTGTTTCCTCTTTACCTGTCTCAAATACTTTTAAGGCCGCGCTGGCGTCGGTAATCCCCTCATTTATCAAGTCCTGAATTGGCCGGCCAAGCGCTTCCGATTTCTTTATTCCCATGATCCTCTCAAACGCCGGATTTACCAAAAAAAGTCTGCCGTCACAATCAGCTATACTCATAGCATCGTAGGAGTTTTCAATCATACCCCAATAGTCCCGGTTCAGTTCCTCCAATTCAATTAGTCTGTTGTGCAAATGCTGAAGCTCATCCAGCATTTCTTTGGAATTATGACTGCCCGTCATACTTTACCTCCCTTCTTATACCAGAGGAGCCAGCTTCTACAAGTAAAGCGGCTTGTAAATACCATTTAACCATACTTTACCTTTTCAGTCAATTCAATCAATTATGAATTTTGCTATCGTTTAATCGTCGTTATTTCAAGTCGGTAAAAAAACTGCCGGAAGTCTCCGGCAACCATGATAATTTAGGCGAAAAAAATTAAAAAAGCAAGTGAAGCAAGTGGGGACGGTTCTTGCTTGCTACCCTAAGCAAGTGGGGACGGTTCTTGCTTGCTACCCTAAGCGGCAACCCCCACTTATATTAAGCAAAGGTCTGTAAAATTTGCTAAAAAACAGATGTGCCTGGCATATTACCGCCTAGCACACCTGGTTAATTTTACCTTAAAAATTTCAAGAATTATAGTAACAAATTATTTATAGAACAGATACTTCCTTCTTCCCGATGTACTTTTCACGCATTTTTGGTTTGTCAAGCTTCCCGGTTTGGTTACGCAGCACTTCATCAAAAACGATTTTTTCCGGCCACTTATATTTGGCTAAGCCTGCCTGCCTGCATGTCTCAATTACTTCTTCCGCGGTCATTGCTGTTTCATTTTCCGCCAACGAAATAATGGCCATGGCTATTTCTACGTACTTCTCATGCGGGTAGCCGATGACAGCCACATCTCTAACCTTGGGATTCCTGTGCAATGCTGCCTCGATTTCTGCCGGGAAGATATTTTCGCCGCCCCTGATGATCAGGTCTTTCGCCCTGTCCGCTATATAGAAGAAGCCGTCTTCGTCTTGTCTTGCCAGGTCGCCGGTGTAGAGCCAACCGTCTTTAAGGATTTTAGCGGTCATCTCGGGGTTGTTGAAGTACTCTTTCATATTCTTGGGCGATTTGAGAAGCAATTCGCCCACTTCCCCTACAGGGACGTCAACTCCGTTACCGTCGACTATACGGGCTTCCACGTTAAAGGTAGGTTTTCCAATTGAGCCCGGGTGGTCCATAAGATCTTCGTCAAAACAATGAAATGCTCCTCCACCCCCGCCTTCAGTGATACCATATATGTTGCCCGTCTCGAATGGTGTATACTTTCTGATTTCCTCGATCATTACTGGAGGAACCGGTTGTGCGCCGATTGCTATATCACTTTTGTAAAAGGAAAGATCATACTGCGACAGATCAAGTTCTCCGCTTTTTACAGCTTCTAGAAAGTCCGTCATGGTTGGGACCATCCAGTGGGTGTCATTTATTTTTTCTTGTACCATGACATCTAATAAATCTTTTGGTTTGAGACTATTGGTAAGAACAATTTTACCGCCGGCCATATAACAGGGTTGGGAAAGAAAGAACATACCGCTATGATAGAGGGCGTAAGGCGCCAGAAAGACAGTTTTGTATCCTCGATTATAGGTTAAAGCACTGCCAATACCAATTTCGTATAAAGTCTTGTGGGCCTGGTATACAGGTTTAGGCGTTCCAGTGGTACCCGAGGTAAACATCAACTCAGCACATGCGTCGTCATCTACGTCTACCAAAATGTCCTCAGGATTACCATTTTGGATAATACTACTATAGGAGATCATATCACCCGGGGTTTGTTTACCTATACAAATATAGTTTTTAATGGTCGGTATCTCACCTTGAATAGGTTGTACTCTTGGCAAAAAGCCCTCTTCCAGAATAAAAGCTGTCGGGTTACAGGCATCAGCCGCAAATTTAATATCTTGGCCGGCAAAACGGAAATTGAGGGGAACGGGTGTAGCCCCTGTCCTCAAAATACCGTGAAAAGTAATGTACCATTCCAAACTGTTATACTGCAAGTGAAGGACAAAATCACCTTTTTTAACATTACATTCTTTCTGCAGGTAATTGGCCACTTTGTTAGCTTCTTCACTAAATTCTTTCCAGGTACGAGACCGCCGTTCATTGCAGGGAAATATATGTTCAATTAAAAATTCCCGGTTAGGATATTTTTTAGCATTAATAATGCCATAACGGGCAAAATTCATCTTTTATCCCCCTAGTAATTTTTTTAACACTGCCGAAAAGCATCGATGTAAAAGACATAAGTTAAGCAGTTAATGGTAAATAGGACCAATTCCCCAACCACAAAATATTAATAATGATGTAAACGACTTTTACTCGCGGTTGGCTTCAAAACCGGGAGCGACGTGGATTAGGGGCTCACCTTTCAAAAAGCGGGCTATGTTCTCCACGAACACCGTACCGAACCTTTGTTCATACATGTTGGTAAAAGATGAAATATGTGATGAAATAAGCAGGTTCTTGGTGTCCCATACCTCATCTTCCGGCGGCAGGTAGGAAGGAAACGGGGGTTTAACGTACCAAGTGTCTTGGGCCGCCCCCGCAATCCACCCCTCATTTAACGCCTTCATCAGTGCTTCTTTTATCACCAGTGAGCCCCGGGCACAGTTTATTAAATAAGCGGTATTTTTCATCAGCTTAAACCTGTCCTCGTTCATCAGACCCTTGGTTTCGTCGGTTTCCGGACAAGACAACACTAAAAAGTCGCTCTGTTTAATCACATCGTCAACCTGATCGAACAAATACACTTTATCCACAAAGGGAAGTTCCATGCTGAAGATGTCAACACCGATTATACGCATCTCAAAACTCTTAGCTCTTTTAGCCACCTCGCGTCCAATACCGCCCAGACCGATTATGCCTAACGTCTTACCGTAAAGCTCGTCGCCAAATATGCGAATATATTTTTTCTCTTTCTGGTTATCCCATAACTGGGTATATTTCTTAGCTAAATTCAACATTTGACCAATAACGAACTCAGATATGGGTGTACCTGACCCGCCGGGGAAATGTGTAAGAGGAACGTGTTTGGGTATCTTGCCAAAATTTTTCCAATGGTCCACACCCGAACTAAAAGTCATAATCCACTGCAGGTCTTTCATTTCCGGAACCCTGTGGACTATCGAACCGGTACCGACAATATGCGTATCTAAAACTTCATCCGTATCGGCATCGGCGTCATCGGTAAATTTCCTGATACGAATGGCACCGCTGGCTACCTGTTCAGGAAAACGCTGTATAATCAGTCTTTCGTAGTTGTCCGGGCTACCAACTTCCGGCGTTACTACTAATAAAATGTTTAACGGATTAAATTCACGCATAAGTAAAAACCTCCAATATTAAAAATGTAAAGATGTAGAAAGGCTTGCCCCTACTAAATACAAAAATAATTTAAAATCAATAAAATAATTTTGAAATTTCTAAAAATTTGATTGCGTTAATTCTATTGGAGTTCTCGGTCTTTTTGCCGGTATTCGAAAAGTTCTTTCTTTTAAATAGCCATCAACACATTCCTCCTTGAAATCAAAAATTTTTTCCAAACGGCCGGATCTAAACCTTTACATAAGCTAATTTACCTTGTTTCACTTATAGTTAAATAAGCAAAAAGCGTGCCAAACTTGTAGCACGCTTTCCCGTTGAAATCTTCTGAATCGTTAGAATAATCAGGTGTCAATTTTGAGTATGAAAAACAGGGTGGGCAACTGTTAACGGCTTTAAATCAAGACCTTTTACCAGGTCAAATATGACCTTTATTCTCGACTTGTTTCAGTCTTGACATCTATTCTAGAATAAGTCGTCGTCTTCACCAGTTCCTTCGGGCAGGTGCCCAAATTTCTGCGAAAACATTTGGAGAAGCCGGCTCTGCCGCGAGGTAAACATCGGATCCTCTTCATACCCGAAATAAACGGCATTACCTGGACTTTTAAGCTGTTCTTCCAAGGTCTCCTGCAATGTTGCCGTGCCTACTATGGCAATAACCATCTTGTCCGCATTGAGAAGTTGATATACTCCCTCAACATTAGGTACATTGGCAACGTTTTCCTTATTAAATTCCAGCCAACCATCCGGTGGAGCCGGAGCATCTGAGAACAACAGCCTCAAGTCACAGCGCAGGCACCTGTTCGCTTCTCCGACAGCCATATCCTCAGCCATACACTGCTCTACTTCAGCAAATTTTGCAATTGCCACTTCTTCAGCCGGGCATGGCGCGGTCCTCGTATCAGAGTTCCATGGGCGTTTGGCATGTCCAGGACGCCGCAACCCTGCAAACCCTTTAATCTGCCCAATAAACGTATTAGGCTTTTCATGAGGAACTATCTCTTCCTCAACATTACCATCTCCGCCGAGATACAGATCAATATGTTTAGCGGCTTTCCTTCCGGCTCCGATAGCTTCGGCTACTGATTTGGGTCCGCTCACCGCGTCGCCGCCGGCATATACACCTGGAATATTAGTACTCATATCTGCAGAGTTAACTGCGATCAAACCACGCTCCACATCCAGATCCAACCCGTCAAAACCTTGCAGAATGACTTTTTGTCCAATTGCGCTTATCAACATATCGGCCCGCAGGATAAAATTAGAGCCGTCCACAGGCACGGGACGTCTGCGTCCGCCGGAGTCGACTTTACCCAGTTCCATACGCCGGCATTCCAGCTCTTTCAACTGGCCGTCCTGTCCCACAGCCTTGACCGGAGCTGTCAGGAATATAAACTTAACACCCTCGGTTTCCGCCTCTGAAATCTCTTCTTCCAATGTAGGCATATCATCTTTAGCGCACCGGTAAACGATATGGACCTCTTGAGCCCCGCACCTTAAAGCTGTGCGGGCGCAGTCAATAGCGACAACATTACCACCGCCGACAACCAGTACAACCTTACCATTTAATACCGGAGCATTACCCAATTTCACATCGCGAAGAAGGCTGATTCCAGAAACAACACCATTAAGTTCCTCCCCGGGAATGCCAAGCTTCTGATCGCCATGCGCGCCGATAGCAAGGTAAATGCTTTGATACCCCATCATCTTCAGATCAGAGAGCTTGATATCTGTACCCAAACGGGTATTTAATTTTATCGCAACGCCCATTTCTTCAATAATTTTAATTTCTTTCGCCAAGACTTCCTTTGGCAGCCGGTAATCCGGAATCCCTACCGCCATCATGCCCCCGGCCACGGGCAACGCTTCAAATACTGTAACATTGTGTCCAATTCTAGCCAGGTAATACGCGCAGGTTAATCCTGCCGGTCCGGAACCGATAACTGCAACCTGCCTTCCGCCCGGCGTACGGTAGTTTAATTGTTTCCGCCACCAGCCGCTGTCTTCGTCGGCAACGAACCTCTCAATCCGGCACATTGACACCGGTTCATTGATCTTGCCTCTGCGGCAATTTGACTCGCAAGGATGGAAGCACACCCTGCCCAGGCTGGCCGGAAACGGCACTTTTTCCCTGATTACACCCAAGGCCTCATCAAATTTTTCTTCAGCTACCAATTGCACGAATCTGGGCACATCAATACCTGCCGGGCAACTGTTCCGGCATGGAACCAGTGTTGATTCGTCCGCCTTGCCGGCCATGTCCTTATCAGTCAGCGCACCGGTAGGACACACCGTAACACAAGCAGTACAGAAGCGACAGCCGGATTTCGCCGGGGAATTTCCCCTGGGCATAACGACTGTTTTTCCCTTTATTTTGACGACTTTCAGGGCATCCACCCCGCGCATGTCACGACAAACACGCAAACAACGCTGACAGCCGATACAAAGGTTGTAATCGCGTGCTATCAGCGGCTCATCCCGCACTCTTGGCAAATCGAGATATTGATATCTACCGGTATCCGGTTTAATCCCAACGTAGTTAGCAACCTTCCGGAGTTCACAATTACCTGGACTTGGACAGCACCTCTCGTAAACCGGCACATTGCTGGAACATTGAGAGCGGCTACAGCCTTCCTGCTGAGCGCAGGTCAAACAGGAATGAGGGTGTTTCTCAAGTATGGCGGACAGCTTATCCTGACGGTATTCCCGCACCCGCTTCGTCCCGGTAAGGACTACCATGCCGGCCTCAGCCTTGACTTTGCAGGACTTAACCAACTCTTCCCGGCCTTCCAATTCCACCGCGCACAGGCCGCATATACCGCCGGGCGTCAGGTCCGGGTGGGAACACAGGGCAGGGATATATATCCCCGCTCCACGTGCTGTTTCAAGCAGGGTAACTCCCGATTCAACTTCCACCGGATTGTTATCGATAGTTAGTTTAATCTTATCCATTGCTCATATACTCCTACCATGAAAATCAGTACACCTACCAGGAATGCTTAATGGCCCCTGATGAACATGCTTTAAAGCAAGGCATCACATCTCTCCTGCCAGCGGTCGGCATACAAGGAGCGCAGGTATATTTGATCTTTTTCCGGTGTTCCTTTACAACAGCAATCACTTCATCTTCGTAGTCATCTTCCACTATTTCCAGAGCAGACTCCGGACAGGCCGCCACACAAGGCTTGTCAGTACATTCAGCACACTTGTCGGTATCTATGCTGACATAGAATTCGCCACCCCCATCTTTAAAACCGTAACTGGCAATCACACTAGTTCACCTCACAACAATATTAGAATACTTTCGGAAAGTCCTACCGTTTGTCATTGCGAGCGTTAAGCGAAGCAACTCCAGCTCTTACCCCCGTTTTATACTGTGAGATCGCCACTTCGCTTTTGCTCCTCGCGATGACACTTTCGCTCCTCGCGATGACAGATCGGTCTTTGCAAACCGACTTTCCGAAATCACTCTATTATTATTATTATTATTATTTTCTTACCTTTTTCCACTAATGTCTTGGCAAAGAGAGCTCTTAATGTAATTTTATGGCATTACCATACCACCGTCAATATAAATTGTCTGGCCTGTATTTTGCAATAGCAGAAAAGATAAGCTCTATTTTAAAAATTGCTTGTTCAGATTTCAAAGACCTCCACTTCTATTAAGAATACTTTCGGAAAAGTCCTACCGTTTGTCATTGCGAGCGTTAAGCGAAGCAATCTCCGGCTCTTACCCCCGCTTTATACTGTGAGATCGCCACGTCGCTTTCGCTCCTCGCGATGACAGATCGAAGGAATGTCCCCAATGAATGGGGTTACCGCTTCGGACTTCGGTGGGGGTAGAATCCCCCACCGAAGTCCGAAGTTTAGCGGAAGCTAAACGAGTTCACTTTCAGGCTTTTTTACCTTTCAGGGTCCAATAGCAGCCGTCTTATGGTATAATTATACAGTTATGAATATACAAGAAAACAGCCCGGATAATTGATAATTAATATGTTGTATTTTTTGGGTTAATTTTATTGACAGGGGGTAATGAATGATGATTACGGCCGGAGTTGACATAGGTAATAAGTTTACTAAGGTAGTTATCGTAAAAGACGGCAAGATTGTGTCTAAAGCCATGGAACTGACAGGGTTTGACCCTGCGGGCGCGGCTGATAAAGCTTATGCCGCCGCTCTTTCCGAAGGGAATAAAGCTAGGGGCGATGTCGCGAAAGTAGTGGCTACGGGAGCCGGAGCAGGTGAAGCAAAGTTCGCCGACGATGTGGTTACCGTGGTTGGCGCGGACGCGAAGGGTGCGTTTGCGGCGTTCCCGGCGGCAAGGACAGTTATCGACGTGGGCGCGGAAGAAGGCAGGGCAATCAGGATTAATGACAGCGGCAAAATCGTTGACTTCGCAATCAACGAGAAATGCGCGGCTGGTGCCGGTTCCTTTATTGAATCTATGGCCCGGGCGCTGGAAGTACCCCTGGAAGAAATGGGGCCGCTTGCTCTGAAGGCGGACAAAAGTATTGCGATGAATGCTCAGTGTGTGGTCTTTGCAGAGTCTGAAGTGGTATCGCTTGTCCACGCCAAGACCAGAAAAGAAAATATTTCCAAGGCTGTTCACGATGCCATTTCTGCCCGGGTTGTCTCAATGGTCCGCAGAATTGGTGTGGAAAAAGAAGTGTTAATGATTGGTGGTGTAGCTAAAAACGTTGGATTTGTTAAGGGCTTAAGCGATGGCCTGGATGCAAAGGTGAATATTTTGGATGAGCCTGAGTTTGTCAGCGCTTTCGGAGCGGCTTTAGCCGCTGCTGAGGAGTAAGAGTCTATTAGATAAGTATTTTTTTATATACGAATGGGGGGCAAACACAGTGGCTGAGACAAAAGAATTTTGGCGTTGGACTGAATCCAGGTGGACTAACCCTGATCTTGACTGGAAAAATGCAAAAATTATCACTTGTGGCGTGGACGTAGGTTCTGTCAGCTCACAATGTGTAATCATGTGTGACGGTGAGCTTTATGCGTATGCGAATATGCGTACCGGTTCGAACAGCCCGGATAGCGCAAAGAACGCCTTTAACCGGGCTGTTGAGGGTACTAGCCTGACCCTTGACAATATTCACTTTACCGTTGGAACCGGTTACGGCCGCGTTAACGTACCGTTTAGCAACAAAGCGGTTACCGAGATCGCCTGCCACGCCAGGGGCGCAAATTTCATGTACGGTTCGACAGTACGTACCGTTCTGGATATGGGTGGACAAGACTGTAAGGCTATTACTATTGATGAAAAAGGAAAAGTGCAGTCGTTCTTAATGAACGACAAGTGTGCTGCCGGTACCGGCCGCGGCATGGAGGTCTTTTCCAACCTGTTGTCGGTTTCTATTAATGATGTCGGTGAATTATCCCTAAAGGTTGATGAAGATCCGGCGCCGGTCAGCAGCACGTGCGTGGTGTTTGCGAAATCCGAAGCAACAGGCTTGCTCCGTGCCGGTTGGCCGACCGAGAAGGTGCTGGCGGCCTATTGCCTGGCTATGGCACAGCGGGTTGTATCGCTCCTTGAGCGTAACGGTGTACAGCCGGATTTCGCAATCACCGGCGGTATTGCCAAGAACGTGGGTATTGTCTCACGCCTTGAGAGGTTGTTGAATCTTAAAGCTCTAAAACCGAAATATGATACCCAGCTTGCCGGGGCAGTCGGAGCGGCGCTCTTTGCCAAGGCATTAGTGGAAAAAGGTAAGAAAAAGTAATAATTAACCGCCCAAAGTTACGTCCTGTGTTTCGTACCAACTTAGCGCCTCGTAAAAATGTTCAGGCTTGAAATCAGGCCATAATTCATCGACAACATAGAAATCAGCATAAATTGACTGGACCGGTAGAAATCCGCTGAGCCTCCTCCGGCCACCCCACCTAATGATTAAATCGACACGGGATATATCTGCTGAAGCTATCGATTCAAGAAGATTTTTCTGAGATATATCGTTTTTTGAAGAAATATTAAATGCCAAATGGTTCAAATCCCATTTCCATCCATAATTAACCAAAAAATTTATACGAATGATATCATTCCCAATCGTATGTCTTTTGGTGTACGGAATAAGCTCCGGGGGAAACAACGGCGATGAAAAATCCCCGATAACCAACAAAGACCCGTCTTTATCCAAGAACATTTTTACGGCTTCAATGCATGCTTCTTGAAAAGCCTTCCGCTGAACGGAAGGACGCTTTGTGTTATCCTGAGTAAAACCGTAAAAGGTCAACTCTTTTATTCCTATATTTTTGCAAATTTCATAAAGCTTGAGACCCGGTTCCAATCCTCTTTCATATCCCGCTTCTTTCGGCAATCCGTTCTTCATAGCCCATCTTCTATTTCCGTCAGGGATAATTCCTATATGCTTTGGAAGTCGCCGGAATTTCGGTTGGGACATATAAATCACCTCTCTAATTAAGATATCCCAACCAGCATGAATTAATAATAAATATATACCCATGGCAACATCTTTGCACCTAATTTTTGAAACTTTAAACGAAATAACCCTTTAATCGAAATCATTAAAGTTATAAACTAAGATTATAACTACTCAGGAATCAGGAGTCAGAACGACAGAACGGTTTATGTCTCGAAACATTCTGAAATACCTTAATAAATCTTTTACTGAGGGGGGTTTTAACGTGTTGCCGATAACGCTGGAAAGAATTGAAAAACAACTTATACGCTGGGGCTACCCATCTCATTTGGTCGAAAAAATGAAACCCTGGAGCTTAATAAGCTGCTATGCCGGCGAAAAGAAAAAGAGGGAAGAGAAGCCAATTTCCAGTCATTTTTCCGGTAAAGCTATTATTGATACAGAAGTAATGTCTATAAAATCCGAGAAAAATAGTAATAAATATCAAGGTGCCAAGGTTCCTTACCGAAATCGGTAACAATAACCAGCTTCCGACCATGGTCCTATTTGATTTTGGGAAATTTGGCCCCTGCTGCAGGCTGTGATTTTATGTAAAATAATAATAAATTTGGCGGAGGTGATAAACATGTTGCCTCATCATCTTAGCAGAATTGAAAAGCAACTGCTGAGGTGGGGTAACTCTCAATGCATGCTTGACAGAATGGAACCCCGGCGTCTGGTCAACTATTATTACCACATAAAGAGTATCCGTGCTCAGCGTGATACACAGATTGAAAAAACCCCGATAGTAATGTTTAAAAAATAACCGTCTTCATGTAAAACAAATTAATTCATTCAAGCCGTATGGCAATATAAATCTACTGTTGTTTCAGCAACGGTCTTTTTTATTTGCCATTTTACCCTTCTTTTTATCAATTCTTCGTGAACCCTGCCCACCAGGAGCCTCCTGCTTAATGGAACGGCAATTATCAGGAACCATGCTTCTTTTCAAACAAATATACTTATAATAGACATAAACAAAAATAATATAAAGCGGTATAGCGGACAGAAACTTTACTTTGCCTGGTATCCACGGTAATGAAAAAATTATTATACCAAGTATAGTAATTGCCAGCGCCAGGTTGCGCCATTTTTTTGCCTCAACTTTATTCATTATTATTATCACCCCGCTACTCACTTCTATATTGCGGTAAAAATTCCTGCGTCAGCCGCAACAAAACATCACTTGTTAAAAAAAAGCATGGCTTAACTCATTTTGCCATGCTAATAGGAGAACGGTTTATCGTCTCGAAGTATTCTGAATTCTGACTCCTGCCCTGAAAATAAGTCCTTACCATTTTCATCCATCTGATGGTGAAGCGAAGCTTCATGGGTGTCTGAATTCTGAATACCTATAACCTTTATTGTTTAGCTTCGATGGTGGCTGTCACCGATCTGGTTTTTCCGTCTCTGATATAAATTATTTCAACCTGGCTGCCGATCCCGGTTCCGCTCACCAGTTCAATCAGATCATTGGGATTTCCAACATTGCCGCCGTTATAACTCGTGATTACATCGCCACGCTGAAGCCCCGCCTTTGCTGCCGGACCGTTTTCCACTACCTGGGCGATCAGCGCCCCGTTCAGGTCCTTTAAACCGAGATACTGCGCCACTTCCTTTGTCACCGACTGGAGGTAAACACCAAGCCAGGGATGTTCAATCCTCCCGTTATTCACCAGTTCGTCAAAGGCTGACTTGACGGTGCTGCTGGGTATAGCGAAGCCGATGCCTTGAGCCTGAGCGTCAATAGCTGTATTAATCCCAACAACCTCGCCGTTCAGGTTCAGCAGGGGACCGCCGCTGTTGCCGGGGTTAATTGAGGCGTCGGTCTGGAGCAGGTTTTTATACCGGCGGTCCTCCACAGTCACCGGCCGTCCCTTGGCGCTGATCACGCCTACTGTCACCGTATGATCAAGTCCGTAAGGATTACCTATGGCTATTACCCAGTCGCCAACCCTGGTGCTGTCTGAATTGCCGAGGGGTATAGTGGGCAAGTCTCCGCCGGCATCAATTTTCAACACGGCCAGGTCAAGGTCGTGATCAGCCCCAACCTTCCTCGCAGGGTATGGCTCGTCCCGCCCCGCCAGAGTCACTTCTATTTTATCGGCGCCGCTGATAACGTGCTCGTTGGTTAAAATATACCCGTCTGCCGTTACAATAAAGCCCGAACCAAGACCGCGGCTAACCTTAGGTTGAGACGGAACACGAAACTGATCCCCGAAAAATTGCCTGAAAAAGGGGTCATTGAAAAAAGGATCAAGGTTGTTTCCTCCGCTACTTTGGAACGTGGTATCAATTCTAACCACTGCCGGGCTAACGCTGGAAACAATATCCGGGATAGTGTCCGGGCCCAGTCCCGGTAACGGAGCGGAATACTCTCTCGAACTGGTCTCAGCCCAGGAAAGATGCGGAAAACCGTGGTAACTACCGGCAAAAGCCACCGTGACTACTACCAGGACAGCCGCCAGGAAAGCGGCAATTATTCTTACATCAGATAACGGTTTTAAATTTTTCATTTTGGAAAAACTCCACCTCTTTCAATAATAACTTATATTTAATTCATTATATCTAATATTTTTTACTATTTTGTGACCAAACCTTGACAAAAATGTTACTATATTTGGTATTCAGTATTCAGGAGTCAGGAGTCAGAATTCAGAATACTTCGAGACGATAAGCCGTTCTCTCATTCTGACTACTGACTCCTACGCATAGAATTTGCGCTTTATAATTCTTCGGCGGGAACAACCGCCAGGGTAAAGCTAAACGTGGAGCCTCGCCCGACCTCGCTGCGCACACCTACCTGTCCGCCATGCGCCTCAATTATTTGCTTTACGATGGCCAGGCCTAGTCCGGTTCCCCCGAGACTGCGCGAGCGGGATTTTTCGACCCGGTGAAAACGCTCCCAAATGTGCGGCAGGTCTTCCGGTGGAATACCCGGACCATGATCGGCCACTTCCACGGTAATTTTCCCCGCCTCTTCCATGGCCTGTACGGTGATTGCACTGTCCGGCGGCGAATAGCGCACCGCGTTTTCCACCAGATTGGTCAGTACCTGCTCGATCCGGTCTTCATTACCCAGCATCAGGGGCAAGTTGCCGGGTATGTTCGAATCCACTTTCACCTGTTGCCGTTCTATCTGCGGCCTCAGTTTTAGAAGAACCCGGGCTGCCAGGCCAGATACGTCGATTGGATTGAGTTCCCAGCGCATCTTGCCCGACTCAATCATGGCCAGGTCCAGTAGTTCGTGAATCAGACGGTTCAAGCGCAAGGTTTCCTGGTGAATCACCTTGAGGTAACGCTCCCGCGCCTGACTTTCGTCTATGGTGCCGTCCATTAAAGCCTCCAGGAATCCTTGAATGGAAGTAAGAGGGGTACGTAGTTCGTGAGATACGTTGGCTACAAAGTCCCGCCGCAACATCTCAAGTTTTCTCAGTTCCGTTATGTCCTGTAACACGCCCACAGCGCCGTAGCTACCGCCCCCGGCCTCCCGTAACGGCGCCAGATGGGCCATAATGAAAGTCTTACCCTCATTAACTATAAATTCCGCTGAACATGGCTCGCCTGACGCGATAACTTCACTGAAAAGCCCGGCCAGACCAGGGCAACAGGAAAGCGCGGAAACCGGGCGTTCCAGGATTTCTGCCGAATCCACCCGCAGAGTACGGGAAACCGCCCCGTTTGCCAGGATCACCCGGCCTGAGCCGTCAACCGCCAGCACACCTTCCGTCATATTGGCTAGGATGTTTTCAATTTTGCCCTTCTCCCGTGAAAGAGCGCTGATGGTCTGATCCAGGGAACCCGCCAGGTGATTGAAATCTTCCGCGAGCCGGCCCACCTCGTCACCGGAGGTTACCTCCACCCGCTGCCGGAAGTTACCCCTGGCCATTTCCCGGGTTACGGCGCTCATCTGGCTTAAAGGCCGGGAGATGGAGCGGGACAGCCAGAATCCAAGCAGGACGGACAGGAAAACAGCACCCGCGGCAGCGTAAAGGATCAATAAACGTACAGCGTTCACGGTGGCAGTCATACCCGAAACAGGAGATGACAGAACTAAAGCGCCGGCCACCTCGTTATTCGCTTGAACCGGCACTGTTACAGAAAGCATCACCAGCCCGTGACGCTGGCCGAAGCTTCTTTTGCTGATAATATTGCCTTGCAGCACCTGCCTCGCTTCCTCAGCCGTCAACCACAGCTGCGGCGGTCCCCGGAAGCCGGAATCTCCCTGCTGAAGACTATTTTTGTCGATAACCGCCAACCGCGCATCCAAAAAAACTCCTACCGTGTTAAGCATAAAGTCCACCGGCTGAGCCTGGTCCTTTTCCAGGTAAACCGCGATAATCCTTGCTATTTCCTGGCCTTTGCGCCCCAATTCTTTTTCTTTGGATGTATAGAAATAATTGGCAAAGAGTTGAGATATGGCAATACCCACTGCGGCAAGCGTGACCAGGGTAATCACCAGGTAAGAGACCATTAACTTGGAAAAAAGGCTGTTACGCA
>Ga0067045_1030524_pt1 | contig 14978 bp, 18 predicted proteins | sample TerdegcTABiofilm_FD_59184 | JGI IMG/M metagenome (GOLD analysis project Ga0067045, IMG submission 59184) | Combined Assembly of (Gp0054472, Gp0054536) Wastewater bioreactor microbial communities from Singapore -Terephthalate degrading...
TCCTTACTTGCTGCCCAATAGGCTGGTATGACACTAGAAAGTAAGGCTACTATTACTCCCAGAAAAAAGATATAACTAAACGTGGCATAATTCCAAACACCATATACTTTATCCATAATTGGTATACCATATTGTGCCCAATCTATTAAATTTCCATAAAGCCCCATAAAATCGACCCCCTTATTCACCAGCCAGCTCACTCCAACAAAGCCTAACAAACAACCGGCTAGACCACCTAATATACCAATTCCAGTTGCCTCCACCATAAAAACAGAAACAATTTCTCCTTCTTTCATTCCCAAAGCTTTCATCATTCCAATTTCCGATTTTCTTTCCAGAGAAGAAAGAACAATATTATTAACTATACCTATTATGCCAATCAGCAAAACAACAGACATAATAGCAGCAACTGCTTGTTTTTCCATTCTACTATAAATTATTAAATTTTTGGCCAATTCTTGCCAGGAATATGCCTTCAAGGTTAAATTTTCCTGCTGAAAATTTTGATTCAATATTGGTAAAATACTTTCCTCTCTACCTGGATTTATTTTCAGAGATATGTTAGTTACTGAATGTTCGCTATGTAAAGCTTTCTGAACAGTTTCTAAGGATAATAAGACTGTTCTGCTGTTCACTATAGGATTTAGTGTTCGGACAATACCTCCGATTTCTACTTCAATCGTATTAAAGATTTCCTCTCTGGTTCTGACCAGTAATATAATATAATCATGCATCTGTAAATCCATCAATTTTGCCAATTGGTCTCCAATAATAGCTTTATTTTCTGCTAATGCTGACATAGACCCCTCTATAAAATAGTCTTCTGTTTCATAAACCTGATTATAATTATCCGGGACAATGCCCAGGCCAATTACACCCATTTCATCTATGCCATTATTCAAATTAGCTGAAAATTTCAATTCCGGAGAGACACCGGTTACCCCCTGGATTTGTCTTACATGGTTTTCTAATTCTTTATTCCAATTTATTATATTTTCCAAGGGTAGGTCATCTCTTACTTCCCAGTAGTCGGGATGAGTAATTTGAATATCACCGGTTTCAAAATTCTTAATATTATTAAAAGACATATCAGTTAGGCCATCCATCATTGATTCAACAAATAGATAGCCGAAAAAGGCAAAACCAATAACCAGAATGGTGATAAAATTCCTTCTTTTATGACGAGATAAATTTTTTATACCTAACCGAATACTAAACATGTAAACTTTTTATCCTTTATTCAATTTTAATGTTTTCAGATACAATCTCTTCTTTAGGAATATTAGGTATATTTGAATCATTAGATTTATCAGTTTTAAAATTTTTATAATTAACCTTTGTTTTATCCAAAAAATCTTTCAATAAATTATTACTGAAAATACTTATAGCTCCTTGTTTTACACCGATAATTCTTTCAATAGCTATTTGGTAATTCTTCAGTATCTTTACTATCTGGTTAAAATTTTCCGGATAGCGGTCTATTTTCAGGATCAATTTAGACAATCTTTCTCCTATTATGAAGGATAATTCAAAAAACAATCTAGCAGCCTCATCAGGATAGGGAGTGGAAAAATTTCCTTCCTCTAATCCCTGTATAATTATTTTCTCAAATTCTGGAGCTAACATACGAGTACTATTCTGATATACTTTATAACGAAAATAGATATTCTGGTCATTATAAAAAGCCTTTTGCAACCTTTTGATAAGATCTATATTGTTTAATTTTACCATACTAATAGTATCAAATGCTTTATTTAATTTGGTCACCGCATTGAGGTTATTTTCGATAACAATTTTTTTAATTTCTAGGAGGATATTACTGATTAAATCTTTTACTAATTCATTGAGCAGATCTTCTTTGGATTTAAAATAATAATAAAAACTTCCCTTTGATAATCCTACTTCTTTTATGATGGCATCAACCGAAGTCTGTTCATACCCCCTGGTAAAAAAGAATCGATGGGCAATATCTAAAAATTCCTTTTTCCGTTCTTGCGAACTTTTTATTGTCCTCAATTTTTCATCACCTTTTGAACTCTAGACTGACAGTCAGTCTAATAATAACATATTTTTTCTTCCCTGCCAAATTTTTATTTGCATCGTATCGATGTATTACGTATGGTGTATTGCGTGAATAGAAAGAAAGGGTTCAAAAAAATAAAAAACATTTTTAAAAAATTATATTAAATATTATTTTCGTTGTATAATATAATTATATAAATATAATTAGCGGTAAATTATCGGATATGTAAATTATATGAGAGAAGTAAATAAAGCTATTACGGATATGATTACAAAGGAGGTGAAAAGAGTTTAAGAAGATAACTGTGTAAGGAATAAATAACTCAGGAGGTGATAAAAATTAAGAAACTCGTTTTTATTAGTTTAATAATAACTATATCTTTTACTGTACTATTTGCTGGATGTGTTACCCCTCCGGTTTCTGGTCTTCCTAATGCAGTAAAGACAAAATTGGAAACTGCTATCGATAACTGGAATACACTATACGGAACTAATGTGCAAGTAACAGGATGGAGTTATCAAGGTACGATTGATTCAACTGCTGAACTTAATACAGTACTTGATGCAATTCTTTCACCTGATTCCGCTTGGTTACCTGATATCAATATCGATGACACCTCTTCTGCTACTGCTTCTCTATTAGCTGACATTACGGGATTAGATGCTCAAACCATTTCGGATTGGGAGGATTTAGTTGAATCATTAATTCAAACTGGAATGCACTTAGTAACCATTAACTGGCAAAAAGGAACAGAAACATTCACTACTACCTGTGTAACTGATAATACTAATATTATATATGATAATATGCTCTCTAATGCAGTAATGGTGGAAGCAAAATCTAAAACGAAATGCTTTGACTACCAAATTAGTTGGCTATGGGGTAGCGAGAGGGGAAGCATTATTGTAAATCTGGATTGTGTCTGTGTTGAAGGGCATATTGTGGCTTGCCCTCATACCTGTACTGCTTATATGACTTTGGGTGATGCGAAAGTAAATTGTAAAATTACTAAGACTGAGAATTGTTGTTTCCTAAATTACAGTTGGGCCTGGGCAACTCCTTTAGTTACCATCACAGTTCAAACTGATAACTTTACTTTACAAACATCTGGTATTGGTTCATCGGGACAAGGTAGTGGTAGTTGTTATTGTTGCTGTGAAGAACCAGATTAATGGGAGCAGATTAACTATTTGGGCAAAAGTAGGAATAAATTTCTAAACTTGTTTGGTCAGGGGTAAAATTTTACCCCTGACTTTTTCATTTTCCAAATAATATCTGTTCTTTCCCTTATTTCAAGAGGCTACAAAAATCAATGAGTGGTTACGAATTTCAGCTTACCAAACACTGCATTCGCTTCAATTTCTAAATATCCCTGATGGAGATTAATTTCCCCCATACTATATTTTTTAGAACTAAATATCACCGATGATTTGTCTGGTAACTCCAATTCACCAAAAGCAGAACTTGCCTTGATTAGGGTAGGAACTTCGGGATTAAGGATAGCTTTTCCATCTGAAAATATAGCATTAATCTTTACCTTCTCTTTGCTATCACCCACTTTTATTTTTGATAAATCGACTGTACCTGAAGCAAATATAATATTATATTCATCTTGAACCTTTGAAACTCTGATTGATCCTTCTTTAAAGATAATATTTCTACTATCTTGAAATCCAAAATCATTAAAAAGAAAAAAAATTCCCAGGGAAATAATAAGTGTCCCGAGAGCTAATTTAAATATGTTTAAATGAAAATGAAAAAAATTGTTGAGAAGCAACACTACACCTACCAGTAAAAACAATATACCAATATAAAATCCCGCCAAGAATCTCATGGGATCTCTCCTTTTTGAACGATTATATTTTATCTTTCCTCAAGATATTAAAAAAACCAATTCATTCTTTTAAAATCTTTGCTACCTTTTAAGATAAGCAATAATAGCCGGAAGAAAAGCTGGAAGATCCTGAGGAGTGCGGGAGGTAATTAGATTATTATCTATTACTACTTCCTGGTCCAGATAGATTGCTCCTGCATTAATCAGATCATCTTTTATGGCAAAAAAACAGGTAGCTTGCTTACCCTTCACAATGCCAGCAGAAATAATTACCCAGGCTCCATGGCAAATGGAAGCAATTAAACCACCTTTCTCATAGACCCCTTTAACTAAATTAAGAATTGCAGGATAACGACGCAATCGGTCAGGCGCAAATCCTCCAGGTATAATTATCCCGTCAAATTCTTCCGCCCTTGCTTCATCTGCAACTAAATCAGCTTCCGCTGGGTAACCATGCTTACTGTGATATTCTTTAGCAAATGGTCCAATTATTCTTACTACTGCCCCTTCTTCCCGCAATCGATAATAGGGATACCATAATTCCAGATCTTCATACATATCTTCAACCAGAATTGCCATCCGTTTCTTCGATAAAACCATACTAACATCACTCCTTAAACAATATATAATTTAATACCAACCCTTTTAATAATTTCTACAAACTCGGTAGAAATTCCTGTATCAGTAATTATAATATCAAAATCAGTAAGATCAGCAAAATGAGAAATCTTTACCTTCCCAAATTTGGAAGAATCTACTAATAAAATTTTTGTATCTGATGAATTAATAACTGCTTTCTTCGTTTCTTTCTCATAATTGGTGGCGCAGGTAATGCCTAATCTTTCAGAAACACCAGCTGCTGAAATAAAGGCTTTATTAGCTCTTATCTTTTTTATTATATCCACACTTTCAGGTCTTTCAAACATTAGAGTATCATCATGAAAATAACCACCAGGGAATATTAATTTCCAATTTCTATTTTCATAAACATTAAATAATATATTTAGAGCGTAACAAATAATGGTTAGGGGCATATTTTGGGGAATAAATTTTGGAAGATATTCAGTAGTTGAGCCAGTATCTATTATAATCACATCATTTGGCCTTACCAAAGAAGCTGCTTTTCGGGAAATTTTAATTTTTTCTTCCAACATTAAGGATTCTGCAGTTTTGATTAAATACTTTTCTTCATTGACACTGAAAGGAGGATTTTTTTTCAGTACAGCTCCACCTGAAATAATAGTAACGATGTTCTCCTTAGCTAACTCCCCCAGGTCTCTTCTAATAGTCATTTCAGATACTTTTAATCGGCTAGACAAATCTTTAATATTCGCAAAACCATCAATAGATAACCTATTCAATATAAAACTAATACGAGATCTTTTATTACCCATTTTATCTCCAATGACATAGATTATAAAATTCTGGCTAAAGTAGTATCTTTAACATTTCCCGCATTAGCTTCATCTGTATCCAGATGGAGGGCTAATTTACTTTTTTCAGAAACTCTAATTATTACATCTTTATAAATAACACTGTGGTCTCCGGATACTTCTACCTTTACCCGGTCACCATCCTTTACCTGAAAAAGTTCTGCCTCATTAGGGGTCATATGAATGTGACGGGCAGCTCGAATTGCTCCCTCAGGAAGGTCTAAAACACCTTTTGGGCCAATAAAAATAATAGAAGGAGAACCTTTTATATCTCCAGATACCCGGGTAGGAAGATCCACCCCTAATAAATAGCCATCGGTAATGGATAATTCTGCTTGAGTATAGGTACGAAGAGGCCCAACGATTCTTACTTTTTCAATTACCTTCATTTTTTTACTGACAATAATCACCTGTTCATGGCTGGCAAATTCTCCCGGTTGTGATAAATCTCTCAACTTGGTAAGTTCATAATCCTTTCCAAATAAAATATCAAGAGATTTTCTGGTTAAGTGAACGTGTCGATTGGATACCTCCACGGGGATAGAAAACTGATTAGATAACTGCTTTTCTTCTCTGGAGGTTATTTCTTTATAAACAGTTTTGGCAATAAGATCTATGAGTTCCTTGTATTCTTGTTCTTCCATCTTATATCACCCCTACTAATATTCCAGGTAAAAACATCATCCACTCACAATCTTTACGCTTGCACTACAACCAAGACGAGTTGCTCCGCTTTTAATCATCAACAAAGCATCTTCAAAGGTACGAATCCCTCCAGCTGCTTTTATACCCATTTTAGGGCCCACTGTCCGTCGAATCAAAGCAACATCGTGGGCAGTCGCGCCGGCAGTGGAAAAACCAGTGGAAGTCTTTACAAAATCATAACCAACCTTTTTGACCAATTGAGAAGCAACTATCTTTTCTTCATCGGTTAATAGGCAGGTTTCAATAATTGCCTTGGTAACCGTAGTACTTCTACAGGACCTCTTTACTGCCCAGAGGTCTTCCTCTACCATCTTAAGGTCTCCATTCTTTAAAGCTCCTACATTAATGACCATATCGATCTCGGCTGCTCCATCTTCAATGGCGTTGCGCGTCTCATAAGCCTTGGTATTACTATTAGTTGCTCCTAAAGGAAATCCTACCACTGCACATACTTTAACTTTAGTGCCTCTCAGTTTTTTAGCACAATATTCTACCCAGGCTGGATTAACACAAACCGAATAAAAACCATATTGAATAGCCTCTTCACATAATTGTCGGATCTGATTTTCTGTTGCCTCTGGTTTTAACAGGGTGTGGTCAATATAAGCTGCCAGATCCGCCGGAGTATTTATCTGTATTTTAATCTCTCCGTAAGAACTGGTAAACTGAGTTTTTTGCCTATCCTTATCAGCTTCTAAAGTAAGTTTGTCAGAAGAAGAATCCCCTTTTAACCGGGAAATAATTTCCTTAGTAATTTTATCGATTAATTCTTTTTTATCTATCTTGTCTAAATCCATAGATTTTACCTCGATTCTTCCAGACTAAAGTAAGTTTTACAGAAAATTTTTCTAAAGTAGATAACTACCTCTCTCTATAGCCATTATTTTATTTACTCTTTTCCAGTGCCTTCCTCCAGCAAAAGGAGTTTCTAACCAGACTTTAACCATTTCACATAACTCTTCTGGGGTATGCAATGGCCCCCCCAAGGTCAAAACATTGGCATTGTTATGTTCTCGACTATTTATAATCGTCTTCAGGTTATAACATAGAGCAGCTCTTATCCCCTTGACTTTATTACATACCATAGAAGAACCTATCCCTGCTCCATCAATCATAATTCCTCTTTCACATTCACCACTGGCCACTTTTTTTGCGACTTTAAGGGCAAAATCGGGGTAGTCTACACTTTCTTTATTATAAGTTCCCACATCAGTAATACGATAACCCAGTCCTCTTAAAAATCTACTAATTATTTCCTTAGCTTCATATCCTCCATGGTCAGCGCCCAGGGCTACCCAATTCACTTTACTTCCTGCCTTTTCCTGGTTATTTTTGAATTCTTCGGGAATATCAGCATAGTGAAGCCCACTAACTACATTTTGAATAATTTTTACATGATCATTACTCATTATTAAAGTTATCCCTTTCTTCCCGAAGAAAAATTACTTTATTGAATCAACAATTCCTACAATCATAGTTCGAACGGGGGCAGTCGTATTATTCATAATCAAGCGACAGGAGTTACCCTCATCCATTATCAGAACAATATCTCCCACTCCAGCCTGAACAGTGTCTAAGGCTAAAAAGGTCTTTCCTTGTGGTTCTTGTTTATCGTTGATAGGCTGGATCACTAAAATTTTATACCCTTCATAAACAGATAATTTTATAGTAGAAACCACATTACCGATTACTTTACCTAAAATCATCTTTAATCTCCAATATTCACCTGGTCAACTATTCCCATAATAGTTAAATCAGAGGGATTAAACCAATTTTTCAGCCCTAAAGCAGCTTCTCTGCCGCCTTCATAAAAAACAATATCATTTATGCCCGCTTGAACTGTATCACAAGCCACTACCGGATCTCCAATTTCTTCTAATTTTTCATTAAGTGGTTGTATCAGTAATAGTTTAATACTATTAAAGGAATCTACTTTCTGAGTACATACCACATTACCAATTACTCTTCCCAATTGCATCTTAAGCCTCCGAATTTTCAACTAATAAAATTATATTTATCGTGAGTAAATAGCCATGTGTGGTTAGTTTTCATTGCGGGTTCGATGAATCGAACCACTACAGAAATAATTCTTATATAATAAATTTAGTTTAAACAATTCTAAAATAACCAACCAGTACACAACGCCTTTCGCGAGTAAAAGTTCTGGCTCGGGTTAATCCTTCTCCAGTAGGAGTGGCAATAGTAAAAGATGCGTAACCTGCCCCTCCAAAACCCAACCCACTATAACATGGTCCATTCTTTACAAAAACAGAACAGTTCATTAATTTGGCCATTTTAGAAAGTTTGGAAATATCTCGAGAATGGATAGAGGCAGTGTGACGAAAATTATGCTCGCATTCTACAGCAAAATCTATTGCTTCATCTACATTACTGAAGCGAACCAGAGGAATCACCGGTAAAAGCTGTTCGGTCCAAACTAAGGGGTGATATCGATCTACTTCACCAAATAATATTTTAGTCTGTTCTGAGATATTGAGCCCGATATCTCGAGCAATTAAAGAGGCATCTTTACCTATATAAGCCTTATTCGGAGCTCCTTCGTGTCCCGGTTTCCCCGGCTCAGTAATAACTAATCTGGTCACCTTATCTATCTGCGACTCCTTTAATTCATATGCTCCATTTTTTATCATTTCTTCTTTTAATCTGTCTACAATTTTAGAAACCGCTAAAATCTCCTTTTCACAAACACAGACAATATTATTATCAAAACTAGCTCCATTAACAACATCCTGCCCTGCTTTAACTAAATCAGCAGTTTCATCTATCACGCAGGGAGGATTCCCGGGGCCAGCAGCAATTACTTTTTTACCGCTATTCATCGCAGTCTTGACTACTACTGGACCACCAGTAACCACTAACAATCTAACTTTAGGATGTTTCATTAAAGCTTGAGCAGAATCAATGGTTGGATTAGCAATTGCACATAAGATATTCGGGGGCCCTCCTGCCTCCAGGATCGCCTTATTAAGTAGGGAAATGGTATAACAAGAACTCTTTTTAGCAGCTGGATGAGGATTAAATACCACACTATTCCCTCCCGCAATCATACTTATACTATTATTAATTACTGTAGAAGTAGGATTAGTGGAAGGAATGATAGAACCAATAACTCCATAAGCTGCTCTTTCGGTTAAGGTCATCCCATTATCATCAGAATAGGCTATAGGTTCTAGATCTTCTACTCCTGGTGTTTTTAGTGCCGCTAACTTATTCTTTTCAATCTTATCTTTTACTCGACCAAAGGTAGTCTCTTCAACTGCCAACCTGGCTAATGGCTCAAGATGATTCATTACTATCTTACGCATGTTTCTAATTATTTCTTTTCTCTTTTCTAGACTTAATTTAATCAGTTCAAGATGAGCCACTTCAGCAGCATTTACCGCTCTATCTATCTCGTTAAAAATGCCGTCCTGTTCTAAATTCTCCATAAATAATTCTTCTACTATTTCTTTCTTATCTCGAGAGCTTTCTAATTTATTAACCACACTCTCAATTATTAATCTTAAATCTTTCTCATTTATTTCCATTATAATCACCCAGAAGAAAGTTTTTTTATCATCTTTTCCTTAATCCCTTAATAAAGGAAATAAGGTTTTATCCCGGGATGAGGATTTGGAATAATGATATTTTTACAAAGTAAACCTTTATTCCCTATGGTTTTTACTGCTGCTTGTGTAGCCGCTTCCACTTCCTCTATATTCCCTATCATTTTGATATAAGACTTTCCTCCCATTCCGGTAGCTAACCTAATTTCATTAATTAAAACATTGGCGGTCTTCGCTCCTATATCTGCTCCCTCAATACTGGCAATTATTGAAAAAGATTCTATTACTGCTATGGCATCCCATATCTGACAATCTACCGTACCTATAATAGCCGGGATAATCTGAGGGTGTAAATTAGGAATAAATAATTCATCAACAACATAACCTTCCCCTAATTTTTTACCCGCCGTTAGAGAAGCATCAACTGCTGCTACCTCACCAGTAAACAGAACCACAAATTTCCCAGGACAAATAGTTTTTGCTTCAATTATTTCTATAGGAGAAGTCTTTACAATACCATCTAAAGCTTTTATTCCTACCGCAACACTATTAAATTCTAATACTCCCAGTACATTTATATCCATAGATTACCTATCTTTAATCATTAATAATTACCTTTGGATAATAATTCTTTGCTCATCCAGGTAAATTACCTTGCCTTTAATGCTGGCATGTAATCGTGCACCCAATTTCCCGGGGGGGATTTCTGCAATAAGATCACCCTCATTTACCCATTCACCAATCTTTACTACCGGATCAGAAGGGGCTCCTGCATGTTGTTTAAGCAAAATCTCCACCTGTGAAGAATTAGTTTCTACTACTCCTAAGGATGAACTTCGAATAACTTCCTCATACTTATCTAATCTCAAGCGATTTTTAATCCTTGAACTGGGGATTTTCCTATCTTTTTGAGTTTCTCTCAATTTTTCTATTCCAGTAGAAAATTCAGGCTGATAACCAGCAGAGATAAGATTTTCTTTAATCTTTTGGTTAATTATTCGGGGCGACAATTCCATAGGACAGGCAAATACTTCACACAGACCACATTCACTGCATAAAAAGGCGTTTTGTATTACTTCATGAGGAACATCAAGTCCATAGCTTATTTGCCTCATGATTTTGTGGGGATAAAGTTCATGACCCAACAAATAACGAGGACATAACTCTGTACAATAACTACATTGGCAACAGGCAGCTTTACTCTGTTTAATAATATACTCTATCTTCATAGCTTTCTTTAATATTAAAGGATGATCCTTAGATAAAACCAGAATCCCAGTAGTGGTTTTGGTTACCGGAGTATCCAGGTCAGATACTACTTTACCCATCATTGGTCCTCCTACCATCACCACAAACTCCTCAACAGTGGGTTTGCAAAGATCTATAATTTCTCGAAAAGGTGTGCCAATCTGGGCGACAACAATACTGGGTCTCTTTACCTCTCCTCCACAGGTTAAGGTTCTCCTGGTCACTGCTATTCCTTTTTCTGCCCGAGATATGTTCCTTAAGGTTTCCACATTATTTACCAGACATCCAATATCTGGAGGGATTCCTCCTTCTGGAATAACTTTTCCAGTAATTTCTTGAACCAGAAGAAATTCATCACCAACTGGATAATAATCGTTGAGAAAGAATAATGATATATTTTTCTTTTCTGCTATAGACTTCTTCATCCTGCTATCTGTGGCGAGATTTTTTCTTTTCAATGCAATAAATCCTTTTTTTGCACCAGTCGATTGCATCACTAACTCTAATCCTCTCACTATCTCTTCTGACTCATTTTCCATAATATATTTATCACTATAAAGAAGAGGCTCACACTCTGCTCCATTTCCAATCACCACTTCATATTTATTTTTTACTTTCACATGGGTGGGGAAACCTCCTCCCCCTGCCCCCACTACTCCCATATCTCTTAGTATTTCCCCCAGCGTCATAAATTAAATCCTTTCTTAACTACCTCTCCTTTTTTCTATAAACTATCCTACTTCGCTCTTCCACCAGATCGACAATTCCTACAATCACACAATCCACTGGTTTCTTATCAGTAACCTCGGTCTGTCTCGCTGAACTTCCCTGCGAAATTATTACTACTTCTCCAACTCCTGCGCCAACCAGATCTATGGCAACTAAATAATTATTGTTTACTTCACCCCGATGATTACAAGTTTGAATAAGAAGACATTTTTTTCCTCTTATTCCTTCATCTATTTGAGTGCTTACCACCGTACCTATAACTTTACCAAATATCATCTTTGCCTCTTTTTCAAAATTTTCTTCTAGATTAGAGGGTAAACTACCGATTTTATTACTTATCTTTTTTATAGATATTTTTACCATAAATATCTATTGAGTCTACAATAGATATTATTGTCGCATCACTGGGTTTCCCTTCGGTAGTGCTGGTCATCCTGGAACTACTTCCTGCTACATAAAAAACTATCTCGTCCAATCCTGCACCCACGCTATCCATTGCTACTAAATAATCACCCCGACCCTGTAAATTTGTAGGATCTATCTTCTCAAGCAGTAAAAATTTTATGCCCTCGATCTTTGGCTCTTTTCTAGTTGAAACAACCGTTCCCACTACTCTGGCCAATATCATATTGGTTCCTCCTATACTTTAGATACCTCCATCAATCAGTTTCCATTTTATCTTTTTTACCTTTAACCAGACCTCTACCTAAAGGAAGAACCTGATCAACATTGTTATGTGGTCGAGGAATTATATGTACAGAAATTACCTCTCCAACCTTTTGAGCAGCTGAATTACCAGCATCCAAAGCAGCCCTAACTGCTGCTACATCTCCCCGTATAATTGCAGTGTTGTAACCTCCCCCAGTTTTTTCATAACCTACCAATTCTACTCTGGCTGCTTTTACCATTGCATCGGCTGCTTCCACCATAGCTGCAAAACCTCTAGTTTCAATCATCCCTAAGGCATCTGTGTAAATTTCCATTTCTTAACCCCCTTTATGTTATTTTATTAACAAAATATTTTATTATATTAACATTTTAACTAATAATTATCCGCTTGTCAATACTTTTTCCATTTTTATCTATTGATAAGTATTTTTATATTTTTAAATCCTTTCGTTGTTCTTATTTATTTCGGTTTTATTCAAATAAGTCTTCCCTTGTCTTGACAAAATCCATTTTAAAACTATAAAAATAATCTTCTAAAGAGATAGAGAGAGCAGAATTTTTTCAATATGATGCGACCATCAATGGATCGCACAAAATAAAACAATAAGTTAATTAAAATTTCATTGAAGCAACAGCATAATTTAAGTAACAAAAATCTAAATTTTATCTTTATATTTTTCTTTTTTTCTTCAGTTAAATTCCCTCTGTTTTTGAACCTTCTCTAAATATCCACTTTTTCTAAAAAATTCCAGAGGGTTTAGAGGTACCCCCATTTCTTCTCTTACTTTAAAAAGGAGAGGGCTCACATCAGTATAAAAAGCTTCCGTGAGTACTTTTTCTGACATAACTATATCTTGAACTTGCTGGAATTTTCTTAAAGATTTTCTATCTACAATTAAGGACTTGGCATAGATTCTTTGAATATTTTCAACACTTTGGATCATTTCTTCCATTTTTGGCTTAAGATTGTGACACTGGTCTATCATATAAGCTACATTCAAATTTATTCCATCTTCTTCTGCTGATACTAACTCATGAAAGATAAGGAAAAGTTCATAAGGATTTATAGAGCCTACGGTGAGATCATCATCAGCATATTTTTTATTATTAAAATGGAATCCTCCTAATCTTTTTTCATCTAGGAGATAAGCTACTATCTGCTCTATATTAGTACCTGAAGGATGATGTCCTAAATCCACCAATACCATCGCTCTATCTCCTAATTTCGAACAAATATTGAAGGCAGTCCCCCAATCAGGTATATCAGTATTATAAAAAGCAGGTTCAAAGAACTTATATTCGATAAGTATTCGCATTTCTTCTTCTAAATTCTGATATATTTCTTTTAAGCTTTCTTCCAATCTATGCTTCCTTCCTCTTATATTATCCTGACCAGGATGGTTAGTTCCATCAGCTAACCATAGAGAAATAATCTTGGATTTAAGTATTTTGGCAATATCTATACACTCTAAAACATGTTTAATTGCTTTTCCTCTTATCTTATCATCAGGATTACAAAGGCTTCCGAGTTTATAATCAGGATCTTGAAATAAATTGGGATTTATCGCTCCTGGTCTTATTCCTAAAGAAAGGGCATACTCCAAAAGTTCATTCCATTTTTCCGTCATATCCCAGGGAATATGCAGGGCAATAGAGGGGCATATACCCATAATCTTGTGAATCTCTGCTGCATCCTGAATTCTTTCCTGTACATTTCTAGCTGCCTCTTTCTGTTTAAAAATGGCAAAACGAGTTCCTGAATCCGCATATCCCCAGCTGGGAGTCTCGATCTTTATTTGTTTTAACTTTTCCTCAACTTTATCTGGATTAATTCCTTTTTCTATTAAAGAAGATTTTAAAATTTTATAACTTATTTGGTAATCTTTCATTTTATTAAGGTAGATAACCTATTTCCCCCTTTTTTCTTTAGAATAAATCTTTATTTTATCTTCTTTCAGATAATTTTAAAAAATCTTCTACTTCTTTACGATAAGGCATGGCGGGAGCTGTACCAATTTTGGTAACATTTAAAGCTGCAACTGCATTAGCAAATTTAGTAGATTCTACTAAATCTTTTCCTTCAGAAATGGCAATTGCTAATCCCCCGTTAAATGCGTCTCCTGCTCCAGTAGTATCTACTATATCTACTTCAAAGGGAGGCACATGGGTAGAATTTTTAGAATTTACTACCAGAGCCCCTTCTTTCCCCAGCGTTACAACTACATTCTTTACCTTGGCAGATATGACTTCCAGAGCAGCTTCTTCGGCTTCTTTAATTGTGGTAATCTTTCGGTTAGTTATTAATTCTAATTCACTTCTATTGGGAGTAATTAAATAAACCTTTTCCCAAACTTTTTTTTCCAACTTCTTTCCAGGGGCAGGGTTAAGAATAGAAATAGCTTTACTAAATTTATTAACTAATTTAATAGCATATTCAACAGTTTCCACCGGAATTTCTAATTGCAATAATACGACATCTGCATTAATAATGATATCTTTTGCTTTTTCAACTAAAGGAACATCTACTTCCATATTCGCACCTGGTGCCACTAGAGTGTGTGCTATATTTTCTGTAAAAGTGAATAAGTTAATTTAAAATAATAACTTGCAATGGGCCATCAAGAACCTCCATAATAAATAGATGATACTCTAAAAAAAATTAAGGAGGATAATTCAAGATGACCCAACTAAATAGTAAGTCAATCAAGACTATTTTGCAAGAGGCACTCTCAAAAGACGGAGATTTCTTAAAGGAAATGGTAAGGATGCTA
>Ga0067045_1003856_pt1 | contig 14977 bp, 14 predicted proteins | sample TerdegcTABiofilm_FD_59184 | JGI IMG/M metagenome (GOLD analysis project Ga0067045, IMG submission 59184) | Combined Assembly of (Gp0054472, Gp0054536) Wastewater bioreactor microbial communities from Singapore -Terephthalate degrading...
AGGGACGCGCCCACGGATAAAATCACCACGAGCCAGTAGGCGGGGTAGAGGCGCAGGAAGCGGTTGGTGAAAAAAAGCCGACAGCTTCCCGGGCCGGTGTATTTCTCGTTCAGGATGAGCGCCATGTAAAAGCCGGAGATGATGAAAAAGATCTTCACGGCGATGTAGGCGTCGGTGAAAACAAGACCGAAGAGCGGACCGCTGTGGTTGATGAGCACCACGATGGCCAGGAATACCCGAAGAAGCCCCATTTCCCATCCTTGCCAATACGCCCCGGCCGCCGAATGGGCGCCGGCGTCCGGGGCGCGTCACATGCTGTTTTCGTGTGGAGTCGCCGCCGCTCAAGCGAGGCGGGGCGGACTGCTGCCGAACCTTCTTCAGCCCCGGAGCGCCCGGGTCAGCTTGTCCTTGTCGTCGATGAAAAGCTTGTAGTTGATGGAGTCTTCCAGGGCCTGCCAACTGGCCTCGATGACGTTGTGGGACACGCCCACGGTGGTCCAGCGCCGGGTCTGGTCCCCGGACTGGCACAGGACCCTGACGTACGAGGCCGTGCCGGATTCCTCGCGGTTGGAGGAGGTCAGGACCCGGACCTTGAAGTCCAGGAGGCGCATCTCGCTGATGCGCGGATAGAATCCCCGCAGGGCCTTGCGCAGGGCCTTGTCCAGGGCGTTGACCGGGCCCCGGCCCGTGGAGGCCGTGTGCTTGAGCCGGCCGCCCACCTTGATCATCACCGTGGCCTCGGTGGCCAGTTCGTCGCGTTCGCAGGCCTTGTCGTCCAGGATGCGGTAGCGGATCGGGGTGAAATAGGACCGGGCCCGGCCCAGGACCCGGTTGAGCAGCAGTTCGTAGGAGGCCTCGGCCGCCGAATACTCGTAGCCCTTGCTTTCGCGCTCCTTTATGGTGGTCAGAAGCTCCAGCACGAAGGGGTCGTTCTTGTCCAGGTCGAAGCCGTATTCCCGGGCCTTAAAGAGGATGTTGCTCTGCCCCGAAAGGTCGGACAGAAGCACCCGCCTGCGGTTGCCCACCAGGGCCGGATCGATGTGCTCGTAGGTCATGGGGTTTCTGGCCACGGCGCTGACGTGCACCCCGCCCTTGTGGGCGAAGGCCGAATCCCCCACGTAGGGCTGGCGGGTAAACGGGGCCAGGTTGGCCACCTCGGCCACGAAGGTGGCCGTGGCGGACAAAAGCGGCAGCCGGCCTTCGGGAAGGCATTGCCGGCCGAGCTTGATCTCCAGGCCCGGGATGATGGCGCACAGGTTGGCGTTGCCGCAGCGTTCGCCGTAGCCGTTGATGGTCCCCTGGACCTGGATCGCGCCCCGGCGCACGGCCTCCAGGGCGTTGGCCACGGCCACGTCAGAGTCGTTGTGGGGGTGAATGCCGAGCCTGGCCTCGGGAAGGGCCTCGCGGACCCGGGTCACGATGTCTCCGATCTCGTGGGGCAGGGTGCCGCCGTTGGTGTCGCACAGGATAAGGACGTCCGCCCCGGCCTGGTGCGCCGCCGCCAGTGCGGCCAGGGCGTAGTCCGGATCGGCCTTGTAGCCGTCGAAAAAGTGCTCGGCGTCGAAGAAAAGCTCCCGCGCGTGGGGCCGCAAAAAGGCCACCGACCCGGAGATGATCTCCAGGTTGTGTTCCAGGGTGGTGCGCAGGGCCTCGGTGACGTGGATGCCCCAGGTCTTGCCGAAAATGGTCAGGACCGGGGTCTCGGCCTCCACCAGGGCCTTGAGGTTGGGATCGTCGTCCGGCGTGGACCTGGGATTGTGGGTGCTGCCGAAGGCCGCGATTTTGGCGGTTTTGAGGTCGTAGTTGCGGATCTCGGAAAAAAAACGCTTGTCCGTGGGGTTCGAGCCCGGCCAGCCGCCCTCGATGTAAGCCACGCCCAGTTCGTCGAGCTTGACCGCCACCCGGACCTTGTCCTCGGTGGTCAGGTTGATGTCCTCGGCCTGGGTTCCGTCGCGAAGCGTGGTGTCGTAGATGTCGATCCTGTCCATGTCCGTCCTTGGCCCCGATTTTCGCCGCCGGGAGCCTGCCCTGGCGGGGCTTGGATCAGCAGACCCGGCCGCCTTCCGGTTTGTCCAGCCCGAAGGCCGCGTGCAGCGCGCGCACGGCCAGTTCCAGGTATTTTTCCTCGATCAGGCAGGTGATCTTGATTTCGGAGGTGGAAATCATCAGGATGTTGATGTTTTCGTTGCGCAGGCAGGTGAACATCATGGCCGCGATCCCGGAGTGGTTGCGCATGCCCACGCCGATGACCGATATCTTGCATACGTTGAGGTCGTGCTGCACGCCCTCGGCCCCGATGTCCTTGTTGTTGCGCGAGAGGATGGCCAGGGTCTTCTCCAGGTTGGCCCGGGGCACGGTGAAGGTCATGTCCGTGCGGCCTTCCCGGCTGGTGTTTTGGACGATCATGTCCACCAGGATGCCCGCGTCGGCGATGGGGCTGAAGATGGAGGCGGCCACGCCGGGACGGTCCATGACGTTGACCACGGTGATGCGGCACTGATCCTTGTCGTAGGCGATGCCCGAAACCAGCACGTCTTCCATCTGCGCGTCCTCCTGGGTGACCAGCGTGCCCGGATCCTCGCAGAACGTCGAGCGCACCCGGACCGGAACATTGTATTTTTTGGCGAACTCCACGGACCGTATCTGCAGCACCTTGGCCCCCATGCTGGAATATTCCAGCATCTCGTCATAGGAGATGCGGTCCATCTTGCGGGCCGAGGAACAGATGTTGGGGTCCGTGGTGTAGACGCCCTTGACGTCGGTGTAGATCTCGCATTCCTCGGCGGAAAGCGCCGCGGCCAGGGCCACCCCGGTGGTGTCCGACCCGCCCCGGCCCAGCGTGGTCAGCCGGCCGTGGCAGCTTATGCCCTGGAAGCCGGCCACCACCAGCACGTCGAACTCCTCCAGCAGGTCCATGAGCCGGGCCTTGTCGATCTCCAGGATGCGCGCCCGGCCGTAGTTGTTGTTGGTCAGGATGGGGATCTGGAACCCGAGCACCGAGCGGCATTTGATGCCGGCGTCCTTGAGCAGCATGGCGAACAGGGCCACCGAGACCTGCTCCCCGGTGGTCACCAGGGAGTCGCATTCGGACGGGTCCGGGTCGGCCGAGAATTCCCGGGCCAGGCCTAAAAGCCGGTTGGTCTCCCCGGACATGGCCGAGAGCACCACCACCACCTTGAATCCGTCGGCCAGTGACTTTTCGACCCGGGCCTTGACCTGCTTCATGCGGTCAAGGCCGGCAACGGACGTGCCGCCGTATTTCTGCACGATGATGCGCATGCTTCCTCCGCATTGGCGGGCCTCAAGCGGGAGGCCCCGAAAATCCGCGTTCGCGCGGCCTGCGCGGCGCGTGTCCGCCCCGGGCGGTCAGTCCGCCCGTTCCGGGGAGTCGCCGGACTTCCCGAAAAGCGCCGCAAGGGCCGAAACGAGCGCCGCGCCGGTTTCGTCCCCGGACTCGATGGTCACCGTCCGGCCGGTCCCCTCGTGACGCCAGGACAGGACCAGATGGTCGCCCGAAAGGCACGCGTCCGGAAGGTGCTCGGCCCATTCCACGGCCAGGATGCGCCCCGGGCCGATCCCGCCGGGCGGCGCGGCCTCGGCGTATTCCTCGAACAGCTCCCCGGCCTCGCCCCCCCGCAGGCGGTAGAGGTCCATGTGCACCACTTCCGGCCGGGTGGGGTAGATGTTGACCAGATTGAAGCTGGGGCTGGCGACCTCGGCCTCCTCACCGCCCGGCAGGGCCGAGACCAGGCCGCGAACGAAGGTGGTTTTGCCCGATCCCAGGTCCCCGCGCAAGAGCAACGCGACGGTTTTTCCCGCCTTTTCCAGGACCCTGGCCGTTTCGGCCCCCAGACGCAGGGTGTCGGCTGGCCCGGGCAGGCGCAGAAGGAGGCGGACGGCGGCCATGGCCCCGGTTCAGGTGGCGATGGCCCGCAGGATGTCGCGCATGCCGATGATGCCCACCAGCTTTCCGCCGTCCACCACCGGGATGGTGTGGAAATTGCGCTCGGTCATGAGCGTGGCCACCTCGTCCACCCCGGTCTCCGGGGTGACGGTGACCGGATGGGCGGTCATGGCCGCGGCCACGGTCAGGGCCGTGATCTTGTCCATTTCCCGGTCCAGGTCCGCGATCGAGCTCAACGGCACGAAGCCGTCCAGAAGCGAGAAGACCGAGGGCAGGGGGATCTTTTTCTGCTGGGCCACCAGATCGCTCTGGCACAGGATGCCCACCAGGCGGCCCTGGGGGTCGGTCACCGGCAGGCCGTTGAATCCCTTGTCCAAAAGCAGTCGGGCGGCCTGGGAAATGTCCGTGTCCGGGGAGACGGTGAGAACCTCCCGGCTCATGACGTCTTTGGCTTTGAGCATGCGCCTTCCTTACGTGTTGCGGTCAGGTGCGACCCGGGGCAGGGCGTCGGCGATCTCCAGGGCCGTGTTTCCCCGCAGGGGGAAATCCCGGGCCAGGAATGCCCCGCAAAGACCATGCCAATACACCCCAAGGCAGGCCCCTATCAAGGGGGCCAGTCCGCCGGCCAAAAGCCGGCCGACCACCCCGGCCAGCACGTCCCCGGTGCCGCCCACGGCCAGATTCGGCTCCGCGTGGGGCGACAGGATGGCCGGCGCGTCGGGGGCCTCCCCGGACATGATCACCGTGCCCGGTCCCTTGAGGACCACGACGGTCCGCGTGGTCCGGGCCAGACGTCCGGCCGCGCCCGGCCGGTCGGCCTCCACGGCCTCGACGGGGATCCCCAGGAGCCGGGCCATCTCCCCGGGATGCGGGGTCAGGACGGCCTTCGGGCCGATGCCTGCCGTAAGCTCCGGCCGTTGGGCCAGATGGAACAGGGCGTCGGCGTCGAACACCGCCGGAACCGGAAGCGGCCCCGGGGCGAACAGGGCGGCCAGGAACTCCCCGGCCCCGGCGTCGCGGCCGAGTCCAGGGCCGAGGACCACGGCGTCCGAGGCGGCGGCCAGTTCGCGCACCCGGCCGGCCATGTCCGCCGACCAGCCCGCGCCCGGCGTTTTTTCGGCCAGGGGCGCGGTCATGATCTCCGGCCGGTCGGCCTTGACCCGGGCCTCGATCCCGGCCGGGCAGGCCGCGGTCACCAGGCCCGCGCCGGAACGCAGGGCGCCCATGGCCGCCAGGTGCGGCGCGCCGGTCAGGCCCGGCGAGCCGCCGACGGTGCAGACCCTGCCGGCCGTTCCCTTGTGCAGAGAGGGATCGGCCGGCGGCACGAGGTCCATGATCCTGTTCGTCAGCCCGAAAAACGAGGCCGGATGCGCGGTTTTGACCGCATCCGGGATGCCGATGGGGCAGACGTGCAGGCGGCCGGTGAAGGGTCTGGCCCGGGGCAGGAAAAGCCCGACCTTGGCCGCTTCGAAGGTGGCCGTGGCCGTGGCCCGCACCGCGTCCGGGCCGGGCAGGCCGGTCGTCCCGTCCAGGCCCGAGGGGATGTCCAGGGCCAGGATCAGGCATTTTCCGGCCAGGGCGTTAACGGCCGCGACCATGGCCGCGAAATCCGGCGTGAGGGGGCCGGTGAAGCCCGTGCCCAGAAGTCCGTCCACGACGATGTCCGGGGCCGTGCGCGCCGCCTCCCCGGCCCGGGTCGCGGGACGCATGGGCAGGCCGAGCCTGTGGGCCAGGCGCAGGTTGTAGGCCGCGGACTTGCGGAAGCGGCCCTGTGGCCGGGCTAAAAGGATCAGGGGGTCGGCCCCGGCCTGGGCCGCGATCCGGGCCAGGGCCAGGGCGTCGCCGCCGTTTTGCCCCGGACCGGCGTAGAGGTGGATGCGCGCCCCGGCCACCGGGCCGTATTCCTTCTCCAGCACGGCGAACGCCGCCCGGGCCGCGTTCTCCATGAGCACGTGGGGGTGCAGGCCGATGTCGCGCATGGCCGCCGCGTCCCAGGCCGCCATCTCCCGGGGCGTGGGCAGGGGCGTGAGCGCCTTCGGCGGCAGGTCCGAAAAACCGGTCATGACCAGGCCCCCCGTTTCCGGCGCGCGGGATGGCGGCGTTTTCCGGCCGGGTCGGGAAAGACACGCTCCTGCGGGCCGCGCCACAGGCCCGGGTCCGGTCCGGCCTGGGGTGATCCGGATGCGCCGGCCGCCGCCGACGGGCAGCCGGAGCAGGATGGGGCCGAAAGGGGCGCCGGGAACAGGCGTTCGGCCACCACCACGGCCGCGGCCGTGTCCCGGCCGTGGGTGATGCTTATGTGGAACGCGTCCGCGCCGATCTCGGAGGCCCTCTCCCGAGCCGGGCCGGACAGGCGCAGCACCGGACGCCCCAGGGCGTCCGGCAGGATCTCCAGGCATTGGAAGCCGATGCCGCCGGAGAATCCCGTGCCCAGGGCCTTGACCGCAGCCTCCTTGGCCGCGAAGCAGCCGGCCAGGGTGGGCGCCGTGAGGCGTCCCCCGCGCCAGTCCCGTTCCGCCGGGGTCAGGATGCGCCGGGAAAAGGCCTCCCCGAATCGCCCGAGCGTCCGTTCGATGCGCGACAGCTCCACCACGTCCAGGCCCAGTCCCACGATCATGGCCGGTTCCCGCTCACGACGCGAATCCGGCCACGATGGCGGCCATGCGCGAGACCGCCTCGGGCAGGCCGGTGATGATGGCCCGGGCCATGATGGCGTGGCCGATGGAATACTCGTTGACCCCGGGCACCCCGGAAAAGGCCAGGATGTTCTGGTAATCCAGGCCGTGCCCCATGTTCACGGTCAGGCCGAGCTTGCGGGCCTGATCCAGGGCCAAGGCGAGCCGGTCGAATTCGGCCTGCCGCGCGCCCGGTTCGCGGGCCTCGGCGTAGGTGCCGGTGTGCAGTTCCACGTAGCGCGCCCCGGTCTTGGACGCGGCCGCGATCTGGGCCGGGTCCGGGTCGATGAACAGGCTCGTCTCGATGCCGGCCTTGGCCAGGGGGGCGATGAACGCGGCCAGCCCGGCCTCGCGGCCGGCCACGTCCAGGCCGCCCTCGGTGGTCAGTTCCCGCCGGTTCTCCGGCACCAGGCACACCAGATCCGGAACGACGCGCAGGGCGATGCCCTGCATTTCCGCCGTCGCGGCCATCTCCAGGTGCAGCCGGGTCTTGACCGTTTTGCGCAGAAGCTCGACGTCGCGGTCCTGGATGTGCCGGCGATCCTCGCGCAGGTGCACGATGATGGCTGCGGCCCCCGAGAGTTCGGCCAGGGAGGCGGCCAGGACCGGATCCGGTTCGGCGGCGAGCCGCGCCTGACGCAGGGTGGCCACGTGATCGACATTGACGGCGAGATGCGGCATGGTATTCTCCTTGCATTAACGTCGACGTCGTGCCGCCCGGGAGTCGCCGGGAAAGGCGCGGCGCATGGGGCCGCCCGGCGGAAAAAGACGTGGGCGGCATGCGTTTTTTTCGGTGTAGGCGAGGCCGGGGGGCTTGTAAAGGCCGTGTTGACAGGTGCAATTTCTGTACGTATTGCAGCACGGTTTTTTCCCACGGCGACGTTTTGCGTCCGCATTTCGCCGGCGCGGAACCGTCCATGGCCCCGGGGCCGGGACGGAAACCTTCGAACAAAGAGCATACGCTATGAATCTGTGCATCGTGGGCACCGGGTACGTGGGGCTGGTCAGCGCGGCCTGTTTCGCGGAGATGGGCAACGAGGTGTGCTGCGTGGACATCAATCCGCGCATCGTGGAGAACCTGCGACAGGGCGTCATCCACATCTACGAACCGGGGCTCGAGGAACTGGTGCGGCGGAACACCGCCGAGGGGCGCCTCAAATTCACCACCAGCACCGTCGAGGGCATGGAGAACGCCCTGTTCGTGTTCATCACCGTGGGCACGCCGCCCAGGGAGGACGGTTCCTGCGACCTAAGCTACGTGTATCAGGTGGCCCGGGACATCGGGGCCGGCATGCGCGACTACAAGATCGTCGTGGACAAATCCACCGTGCCCGTGGGCACGGCGGACAAGGTCCGCGAACTGATTTCCGAGGAACTGGCCAAGCGTGGCGAGGCCATCGAGTTCGACGTGGTGTCCAATCCGGAGTTCTTGAAAGAGGGTGACGCGGTCAGCGACTTCTTCAAACCCGACCGGGTGGTGGTGGGCACGGACAACGTGCGCACGGCCGAGCTGCTCAAGGCCCTGTACGCCCCGTATGCCCGAAGCCGCGACAAGCTCATCGTCATGGGCGTGCGCAGCGCCGAGATGACCAAATACGCGGCCAACTGCATGCTGGCCACCAAGATCTCGTTCATCAACGAGATCGCCAACCTGTGCGAGAAGGTGGGCGCGGACGTGCGGGACGTGCGCGTGGGCATCGGTTCGGACCATCGTATCGGCTACCAGTTCATCTATCCCGGTATGGGCTACGGCGGCTCGTGCTTTCCCAAGGACGTCAAGGCCCTGATCGACACGGCCCGGCAGTGCGGCTACGAGCCCAAGGTGCTGGCCTCCGTGGACGAGGTCAACGCCCTGCAGAAGCATGTGCTCTCGCGCAAGATCGAGGACTGCTTCGCCTCGCGGGGCGGCGTGGCCGGCAAGACCCTGGCCCTGTGGGGCCTGGCCTTCAAGGCCAATACCGACGACGTGCGCGACGCCTCGTCCTTCGAACTGATCAAGGACCTCACGGCCAAGGGCATGAAGATCCGGGCCTTCGATCCCGTGGCCGGCCTGAACGCCCGCCGGCACTTCGAGGAGAACGAGCTTCTGACCGTGGTCGACGAGCAGTACGCGGCCCTGGACGGCGCCGCCGCCCTGGCCGTGGTCACGGAGTGGAACCAGTTCCGCAACCCGGACTTCAGCCGCATCGAAAAGGCCCTGGCCGAGCCCCTGGTCTTCGACGGCCGCAACCTCTATTCCCCGGAACTCATGGCCGGCCTGGGATTCACCTACTACTGCATCGGCCGCCCGGATCCCAGATAGATCCCGGCCGTCGACCGTCATATGCGAAGCGCCGCCTCCGGTCTCCGGGGGCGGCGCTTCGTTGTGCGTCCGATCCCTGCGGCGAGGCTACTGCAGCATGGCCTCGGCCCGGTCGATCTGGGCCGGTGTCAGGTCGGACGGAACCTTTTCCCGGCCGAGTCGGATACATACCAGATATCTGGCACATTTCGAGTTGTCGCCACGGCAGTATTTCTTTTTCATCATTTCCGCCATGGCCGGCATGCTGGCCATCCTGTCATTGAAGAAAATGCATTTGGAGAGCATTTCACAGTCAGGCATGATTCTCCTCCTGGCAAGACGATTTGGAGGAAGAATAGCCTGTCGGCAGGACGGATACACGAGAAGGAAAAGGAATTCTTGTTTCCGAAGTCAGGAGGTAGGAAAACAGGTTCCCCGCGTCGGGGAAGGTCCCGGTGTGGCGGAACGACGCGAAAACCGCGTCAGCGGCCGGCCTCCAGGGTGCGCAGGCAGGTCCGCAGCATCAGTTCCCGCAGAATGACCCGCTCGTATTCCATATGGTTGGGCTCGGGCGCGTCGTCCGCGTTGTCCGCCAGGGCCCGCTCCACGAACTGCGTCTCCTCCCAGAAGTCCAGAAGCTCGTCGTCGGCCAGTCCCTTGACCTGGTCCTCCAGGGGGAAATGATCCACATCGAGATAGAATCGACCCATGTATGCATCCTTGCGTGGCGGCTTTTATGGAGGCCGGCCTCCAAAAACGCGTGAAACGCTCGCCGCCCTGTAGCGGGTCTTTTCCGGATGCGCAAGCCTCACGGGGGCCCCGCTTCCGGATCAGTGTCGCGTCCCTGAAAAATACACCAGTCTTTATTGAGAAAAAATAACCAGTTCAGATTGTTCTTTTCGAAACGCGCATGCTCGAGGTTCGAGGCCGCGACACTAGGGCCGCGACTCCCCGGTGTTTTCGGGTATCTGGGCCAGGGGCTCCAGGTCCATGCTCACCTGTCCGTTTATGATCGCGCCGGCCTCGATGACCATGGACGGCGCGCGCACGTTGCCCTCAAGAGTGGAGCTCTTGTTGAGCACCACCCGGTCCGTGGCCTCCACGTCGCCCTTGACCCGGCCGTTGGAGATCAGCGTGGCCACCCGGATACTGCCTTCCACGAAACCTTCCTCGCCCAGGACCAGGGTGCCGTCGGAGGCGATGTCGCCGTTGACGCCGCCGTCGATGCGCACGATGCCCTGAAAGTTGAACTGGCCGTTGTATTGGGTCCCGGCCCCGAGAAACGCGGTGATCTCATCGTGCCGGAGGTTTTTTTTCCGCGGGGTTCGTCCGAACATGTCCTGGCAGCCTTGTTGCAGGTGGGGGGGGAGCAACACCAATCTAGCCGACTCTTTTCCGAAAGGGAACCCTTGTCCGATTCAGGGACCGGGTTTCAGTCCGTGTTTCCGGAGGAAAAACCGACCGGCCGGAGCGGCGCGTCCGATGTTCCCGGGGCGGTGATGATATGCACGTCCCGCTGTGGGAAGGGGATGGAAATGCCCTGTTCGCGGAATATCCGGTCGATGAGGAAGCGGACCTCGGAGGCGACGGAGAGGCCGATGGAGACATCATTGACCCAGAACATGAGCTTGAACGTCAGGGCGCTGTCCCCGAAGTCGATGAACTGCACCAGGGGGGCCGGGTCGGAAAGAACCTCCGGGTGTTCGGCGGCCGCCCGCAAAAGCAGCTCACGGACCTTGCTCGTGTTCGAACCGTAGGCCACGCCCACGGTCACCTCCTTGCGCACCCTGGGATCCCTGTGGGTCCAGTTGACGATCTTCCCGGTGACCAGGTCCGAATTGGGCACGAAGATGGTGGCGTTGTCGAAGGTCCGCACCACCGTGTTGCGGATGTTCACCTTCACGACCTTGCACCAGACCGGGCCGATCTCAAGGGTGTCGCCGGCCTGGATGGACCGGCCGAAAAGCAGAATCAATCCGGAAATGAAGTTGTCGACGATGTTTTTCAGGCCGAAGCCGATGCCCACGGACAGGCCGCCGGCCATCACCGCCAGACTGGTGAAATCCGCGCCGACGAGGAACATGCCGGTCAGGGCGTACAGGCCCCAGACGATATAGGTGGCCGAGACGGACAGCACGTCCAGGATGCCCTGGTCCCACTCCGGCCGCAGCCGCGACAGCTCCGGAAGGAAGGACTTGAAGGCGGAGACGATCGTGCGCGCCGCATGGTAGCAGAGGATCAGAATGGCCAGCCGGCCCACGGAAAGACCGATGTCCCGGTAGCCGATCCTGAAATCGAGCACGTCGAGAAAGACCGTGCGGCCGCCGAGTTGGACGCAGAACCAGTACAGGGCCATGAAGAAAAGTCCCAGGTGGGCCAGGGGCGTAAGCAGTCCGCCGATCGTCCCCCGGATCACCAGCGAGACCCGTCGGGACTCGGCGCGGGCCAACCATTCGGCCGCCAGCCGGCCGAGGACCAGTCCGCATTGCAGGAAGCCCAGGGCCAGAAACCACGCGGTGACCAGGACGATGGACAGGTTGGCGTAGCCCATGACCGCGGCCACGGTCAGAAGCGGGAAGAGCCAACGGTTGGCGGCGGCCAGGACCGTGATCGGGTCCGGCTTCCCCCGGTCCCCGGTCCGGCGCGGGGAGGTTGCGGCCGAAAAGACGAGCAGTCCGATCCACACCAGCTCGGCAAAGGGGCCGGGCAAGCCGAGAACCCGTAGGACGAGGCCGCAGGAGAAAAGAAGAAACAGGGGCCGCAGGGGATTTTTCGCGCTCGCGGCCCCGGGATCGCCGTCGAGCACGGCCAGGAATCGGGAAAAGGACAGAAGCGCCGCCGCGAAAAAGATTTCGGCCAGGACCGCCATGCCCTCGAACACAAGAAACGACGAGGCCGCGGCGGCCCAGGCGAAGGCCAGCCCCAGGCCGGCGTTGCGCAGTAGCCCGCGAAGTCCGGCCGCGCCTGCAAGGCTCGGGAAGCGGCGCGTGATCCGGGTGGACAGGATCGACGCGGCCAGAAGCGCGGCCAGGGCCAGCGCCGCGGGTTTGGCCAGGCCGTCTACGAGCGATTCGCCCTGCTCCCCGGAAAAGGCCGAGCGGTAGGCCCCCAGGGAGGATACCCACAGCTCCAGCCTGAGGCCGGGATCGGTCCAGGCCCCGACCGACAGCACGCTTGGCCCCGGGGTGAAAAAATATTCCTTCCAGGCCCCGGGCAGGCGCTCCCGGACGCTTTTCTCCATGTCCGCCAGACCGGCCTGGAGACGGGCGGCCGGGGCCAGTTCGCGCTCCAGCGAGCCCTTGACCTTGGTCAGGGCCTTTTTCACCCCGGCGACGTAGCGCTGGTAATAGTCGATGGCCTGGGCCACCTCGCCTTCGGGCTTGTCTCCCGCCTGCCTGGAGAATTCCGCCTCGAGCGTCTCGATGCGCTCGAAGATGCGGCCGATCTCCTCGGTCGTGACCCGGAAGGGCTCCACCAGGGCCTCGCCCTGGCCGTGCAGTCGGTTCACGGCGTGCAGCGCCGCGCGCAACTCCCAGGGATTGCCCGAGGTCAGGGAGGTGATCACCGTGAGTTGGTCGCGCACGGCCTCGATGGCGCCGAGTTCGCGCCGGAAGTCGCGCATGAGCTTGGGCAGCACGGTTTCCATGGACTTGAAGCGCGCGGCCTGGAGGATCAGCGCCTCCTGGTTCTTGCGCAAAACCAGCTTCCAGTCCTCGCTCTCGCCGGTCTGGGCCGCAAGAGGGCCGGGCGCGACAACGCACAGGACCAAAAGCGCCGCGACAAGAAGGCGCAAAGGCCTTTCGGACCTGCCGGATGCGGGGGCGGAGACAGCCGGGCGCTTCAACCGCGCGGGGACGGCGGGCGCGGGGCTACCGCTTATCCATGGGCAGGTATTCACGCTGGGTCTTGCCAATGTAGACCTGTCTGGGGCGGTGGATCTTCATCTCCGTATCCTTCCATTCCTCATGCCAGTGGGCGATCCAGCCCGGCATGTTGCCGATGGCGATCATTACCGGGAACATGGGCACGGGGATGTTGATGGACCGGAGCAGGAGCCCCGAATAGTAGTTGACGTTGGGATAGAGCCGCCTCTCCAGGAAATAGTCGTCGGCCAGGGCCCGGGCCTCGATGTCCAGGGCGATGTCGTAGAGCGCGTCGCGCTTGGCCATTCCCGCGGCCAAAAGATTTTCGTAGGCCTTGCGTACCAGGAGAGCCCGGGGGTCGTAGTTTTTGTAGATCCGCTGCCCGAAACCCATGATCCGCAGGCGTCCGGCCTTGGCCTCCTCGATGAGGCCCTGCGCCGTGGTCCGGCCGTCGCGCACGTCCTCGAGCATCTCCATGACCCCGACGCCGGCTCCGCCGTGCAGCCGGCCCCACAGGGCGCACACCCCGGCCGAGATGGAGGCGAACAGGTTCGCCTGGGACGAGCCCACCATGCGCACCGTGGCGCAGGAGCTGTCCAGCCCGTGGTCGGCATGGGCGATGAGGAACAGCGACAGGGCCCGGACGATGGGCGCGGGCGGCTCGTAGAGCCGAAACGGCACGGAAAACATCATGTGCAGGAAGTTGCGGCAATAATCCATGTGCGGGTTGGGATACATCAGCGGCAACCCCTCGGCCTTGCGATAGCTGAAGGCCGCGATGGTGCGCACCTTGCTGAGTATCTTGGCCGCCGCCATCCGGTATTCCGCATCGGTGCTGATGTTCAATAGCTCGGGATAATAGCTGCCCAGGGAATTGATCATGGCCGACAACAGGGCCATGGGTTGTCCCAGGGGCGGGAATCCGTCCAGGTGCTTGAGCAGGCTTTCGTGTAACAGCTCCTGATCCCGCAACATGCCCCGGAATTCGGCCAGTTCGCCGCGCGTCGGCAGTTCCCCGAACATGAGCAGCATGGCCGTTTCCACGAACGAGGCCCGCTCCGCCAACTGCTCCAGGGGATAACCCCGGTAGCGCAGGGTCCCCCGCTCGCCGTCGATATGGGTGATGCCCGACTTGCAGGCCCCGGTGTTGGCGAAGCCCGGGTCGAAGGTGATCCAGCCCGCCGTGGAGCGCAGGGAGGTGACGTCGATGCCTCCCTCTCCCTCGGTTCCATGGATCAGGGGCAGTTCGACGGTCTTGCCGTCGTAGGCGATGGTGGCCACGGACTCGTTTTTCATGCGCATCCCGTCTGCGAAATGGTGGAACCCTGAACAAAAGCGAAAAAAATCTGTATGCCAAGCGCCGCGGCTTGTCCATATTCGCGCCGGCCCGGACCCCTTTCCGCGCCCCCCTGGATTTTCCGTCCCGGCGGGAGTATCCACCGCCCTTCGGCCGCGGCACGCGGCCGGCCAAGGAGCCATGCCCCGTGCGCGTCATGCTGTTTGTCCCCTGTCTGGTCCAGGACGTCCTGCCGGAAATCGCCGAGGCCTGCGTGCGCGTGCTGCACGCCGCCGGGGCCGCGCCGGAGATTCCGTCCGGGCAGACCTGCTGCGGCCAGCTTCTGTTCAAGCTCGGACACGTCCGAAAGGTCATCCCCCTGGTCCGCCGGGTCATGGACCTTTTCGCCCGGGCCGACGCCGTGGTCTGTCCCTCGGGGTCCTGCACCCGGATGATCCGCAACTATCCCGACCTGTTTCCAAACGACCCCGGACTCGCGGCCGAGGCCCGGTCCCTGGCCGCCAGGACCTACGAGTTCTCCCAGTTCCTGGTGGACATCCGTGAGGTCCTCGATTTCGACGCGCATCTTGCCGCAACCGCCGTGTACCACGACTCCTGCCAGGTCGGCCGCGCCCTGGGCGTCACCACCCAGCCCCGGCTCCTGCTCTCCCGCGTCCGGGGGCTGACCTTGGTCGAGCCGGCCCGGGCCGACGCCTGCTGCGGGTTCGGCGGCCCCTTCAGCCTGCGCTTCCCCGGCGTGTCCGAGGCCCTGGTCCGGGACAAGGCCGCATCCATCCTGGAAACCGGGGCCACGACCGTCATTTCCGCCGAACCGAGCTGCCTGCTCAACATCGGAGGCTACCTCCAAAAAAACGCCACCCCCCTGACCACCCTGCATATCGCCCAGGTCTTGGCCACCGGGTTGACCAGGGGAACGCGATGATGTGGGGGCGCCGCCCCCACGCCCCGGGCAGGGGG
>Ga0067045_1030526_pt1 | contig 14971 bp, 13 predicted proteins | sample TerdegcTABiofilm_FD_59184 | JGI IMG/M metagenome (GOLD analysis project Ga0067045, IMG submission 59184) | Combined Assembly of (Gp0054472, Gp0054536) Wastewater bioreactor microbial communities from Singapore -Terephthalate degrading...
AGAAACAAGTTATTTTTTTTTGCGATTTCTATTATTTTATCCATCTGAGCTGGTATACCAAAGGTATGTTGAATAATAATAGCCTTTGTTTTTGAAGTAATCTTTTCTTCTATTAAATCTGGATTAATATTATAAGTTTTTTCATCTATATCGACATAAACTGGTTTTGCACCACAGTATAAAATAGCATTTGGCACAACAACACAAGTAAAACCTGGTAAAATAATCTCATCACCTGATTTTATTTCAATAGATTTTAATATTGTATATAGTGCAACTCTACCTTTGAAAAAAAAGTAATAATTATTTTCCATATTCAAACCAAACCTATTTATAAATCACTAGAATCTTTTTAAAGTTTTTCTGACCATAATTTGTAATATTTTAGTAATTTAGATAATGTTAACATTACACTTCCAGATTTTTCTAAAAAATTGTATTTATTATTTATTAAATAACTATATACAAAATAATAAATTTCAAAACTGTACTTGCTTAATTCTAACCACCATGCTGTTTTCAAAACATAATTTATTGAAAGATTTTTAGATTCTGTTCCATTGACATAATAAGATATATTATCTTCTCTTCTCATAGATAAAAATGTATTAATTAATAATCTTATATCATTTTCTTCAAAAACAATATTATAAGAAAATAATAGATCGACTAAAGATACTTCAATACTTCCATGAGAATAATCTTCAGGAATTTTATTAAATATATATAAAGGTCGATAACCCCACACATACCTTCCATCCTCTTCAACAAAAACCAAATTTTTATAAAACTTAGCAATCGAAACTGTTTTTGAATAAAATTCTAAATTATTTGTTAGTAGATAAAGTAGGAAAATTGATCTAGTAAGTGCTGCAACAGAATTACAAGGCATCATACTAAAGATATTTGTTTTTATAGGCTCATCAGGATAAAAAAAATAATATCCTTGACTATTAATAGGATCATATACAAACTGAGAATCAAATTCTCTTATGCATTTCTCACAAAAATCTATATAATTTGCAATATATTGTAAATAATAGGTTAAATTACTTTTTTTTACTGTATATGCAAATAATAGTATAGGAAAAGTAATCATTCCAGTATGAACCATATGAATATGGAAAACATTATCAATAGAGTATTTACTTGAACTCCAACCATATCTAATTCTATCCTTGTAATCTTTTCTTTGAAGATAAATATCTGAATTTTGAATAACCTTATTTGCATGATCTATAAATTTATCTAAATAAAAAAAATCATTTGTCGCTAAAAACATGTCTATGTATGATTCTAAAATATAACTTTCACCCCATACTAGCCAACCTAAATCATTAGTAAGATCACTATAGCCTTTACCATCATTTATACTTCTATCCATTTTATTATAAAGGTCGATGATAAAATTGAAGTTTTCTTGGGAACTCAATAAACAAAAGCTATAAAAATTATATGAAACTAATAAGATAAAAAGAATAAATAACATAATTACAATTCTTTTCATCTTACCTATTACTCTATCATTCCTTTTTCTATGGGATTTGTTGAACGATATTTAATAAATTTTCCTAAATAATATTTAAATTCAGAAATAAAAGGTCTGATATCATCGAATTTTAAGTCCATATAAAAATTAGAATTAAATTTAAAATATGATAAAATATTTTTGATTTTATTTTTTGAAAATTTCGTTGTATTTAATAGACTAATAAAATCACCTATTATCCATTTGGATATCAAATGATCCTTATATTCTGGTATATTATCTATTTTAGAACCAAGTCCCATTAAATATTGATAATAAGGAAATTCTATTCCACAATCAATATCATGAGATGTTGTCCCCCAATATCTAGGATTAGCTTCAATTAACCAATACTTATTTTCCTCTTCATTAACTTTAAATTCCAACATACAAACACCAGTAAACGAGATTTTTTCTAATAGCTTTTTTGCAGCGTTAAGAATGTCTTCACGATGAATACTTTCACATTTTGTACAGGTACCACCAAAATAATCTTTTTCTCTTAAATTTCTTCTGATAAATGAAGCTACTATTTGCCCTTTATTTGCTAATAATGATACGGCGTACATTTTGCCATTTACATATTCTTGAATAATTGGAGGTTTTTCTTTAAAATTTCCGATTTTACTCAACTCATTAAAATTATTTACAAACTCTTCTTTGTTTTTCGAAATTCTTACTCCTTTAGCACCATTAGATTCTTGTAATTTAATAATATTTGGATATTTTATTTTTTCAGTCAATTCTTCTAAATCAGTATTATGATCATAAAAGATTGTTTCTGGAATTGAAATATTATTACTAATTGCTAATTTACATAATTCTTTCTTATTATATAAATTATATATATTTTCATACCTATCTATCGGTATTATTAATTCTTCAGGCAGATTATTTCTATATTTGGCAACTACCAAAATTTCTTCATGAACAGGAATATAAAAACCAATTTCATTTTGAATGATGTAATTGTTTATATCAGAGATAAATTTTTCGGGATAAATATAGAAATTTGAATATATAAATTTACCTTTGATATATTTAGAACTTCCTGTCATAAAATTCTTTGACATATCTGCTGCATATACTTCTAGACCATGTTTTGATAGGTTTCGTGCAACCGCATAAGAATTCCTGCACCAACCATAAGTAACCAAAACTCTTCTTTTATTTAAATTTATCATTATTTACTCCTATAATACTAAAAGTCCAATACAAATCAGTTTCATACACCTTTTTTAATATAAAATTTTTTTTATGTGCATTATATGAATTTAAATTATCTTTCCATATAGTTGAATACAATTTAAACCTGATTTTATTAGAAATATCGTATAATATTTTTAGCATTATATTTGAAAATCCTTTACCTCTGAAACTCGAATCTAATATAAGTCCTAAAAAAGCTTTTTTATTAATAAATAATCTCAAGAAGAAATATCCAATTAATAAATCATCTTGAAAAAGTCCTAAATTAATAAAAGATGATGAAGATAAAATTTTCCTTATTTTTTTTTCTGAAAAATTAAAAGGCTGAAAGAATATACTTTGGTTTTCTTTTTTTTGTAATAATGTAAGAAGTTCTACTAAATCATCAATTCCTAAAAGCCTTATATTTATTTTTTTGTCTTTATTAATATTGATGAATTTATTGGATTCAAAACGTGAATTAACCTTTAACCTTATTTTGGGATATAAAAGATAAAATAATAATGAATTTATATGAGAAATAATTGTCCAAATAAAATGAAATTTATTTTTTATAAAATAAAATAATTTATATAACAAATTCATTATTCTCTAACTCCGGTTTCATGATTTAAGTAATGAAGTATTTTTTCTCTATAAAAGTTAAATTTGTCTCCTGTAAAATGTCTTTCTCCTTCAATATCAATGTGTTCCTCATATATAATATTTGAAGGTCTTTTACTTAACACAATAACTCTTGAAGCTAAATATACAGCTTCTACAACACTATGAGTAACAAATACTATTGTTTTCTTAAAATCTTTGAGTATTCTTAATAGTTCCTGCTGCATTACTTTTCTAGTTTGAGCATCTAAAGCTCCAAATGGTTCATCCATTAGTAAAATAGGAGGATCATATGCTAATGCTCTAGCTATCGAGACTCGTTGTTTCATCCCTCCTGAAAGTTTATAAGGATATTCATTTTTAAATTCATTTAAACCTACAAGATTTACATAATACTCAGCAATTTCTTTTTTTTCTTTCTTAGTTTTATTAAACAACCCAGATTCAACATTTCCCAAGACAGTTAACCAAGGAAATAAGGCATAATCTTGAAAAACAAAACCATAATTTCTATTTGGTTTAGTCACCTTATTATTCATTACAAGCATGTCCCCAGAAGTTGGCCTTTCAAATCCAGCTATCATATTCAAAAAAGTTGATTTTCCACAACCCGAAGGACCTAGCAATACTAAAAATTCGCCGGGATCAACTGAAAAAGAAACATTATTAATGATTAATAGATTTTCAAATTTTTTTATAATATTGTTACAAATAATAATACTATCCATTATTTATATCCCCATTTCGATATGGTTTGATATTCTATAAAATATATTATCAATCTATTCAAAATATAACCAAAAATTCCTATAAAAAATAATAAAATAAGCATTAACTTTAAATTGTAAGACTGTCTTGATACAAATAAAATTCTTCCCAAACCAGAATTTATAGCTACTATCATTTCAGCTCCAACAAGAGCTCTCCAAGAATATGATATACCTAACTTGAGTCCTACCAAAATATTGTTCATTGAAGCTGGGATATATACTTTGATATATAAGTTAAATAACTTATAACCCATTATTTTTGAAGCTTTAATAATATCTTTATTAACATTTCTAAAGCCTTCGAGAAGGTTGAAAGTTATGGCAAAATATGAACCTAGAAAAATAGAAATAACTATTGTTTTTTCACTTATACCTGAAATTATTAATAAAAAAGGCACCCAAGTAATTGTTGGAATCGATAATAAAAAACTTAAAATTGGTTTAAAACTATAATAAACATATTTACTTAAACTTAGAATAATAGCTGTTACAAAGCCTAAAAATACTGCAAGAATATAACCTATGACCATTCTTTTTAAGCTAATTAATATATCTAATGCTAGATTAATATTATAAATTTTTAATATAATACCAAAGAAAAATACTAAGAAAGTTAGAATTATGGAGAAAATTAAATTTCTTCTTTCTGCATTGCTTTTACTCATATTTTTCTTTCATTCCCCATTTAAAAACGGAAATTTTTTCTAAATAAGCTATTATTACATATTCAATTATAAAATATAAAATACCAGAATAAAAAATCCCAGCAAACATAGTCTGTGTATTTAGCAATTCTCTAGCATTGAAAATGATATAACCCAAACCATACATGTATGCTGCTATCATTTCTACCGCAATTACTGTTCTCCAAGTTCTAGCAAAAGATAGTTTTAATCCAATAAAAATATAATTTAAAATGCTAGGTATATATATTTTTATTAATTTTTTTAAAAAGGGATATTCAAAAATATCTCCTAAATAATCAAATTCTTTTTTTACTTCTTTAAGCCCATGATAGACATTGTAAAGAAAGGGGAAAAACGCTGCGATAGAACAAGTAATAATAATAGTTTTATTACCAAAACCAAAGATTATTAAAAATAAGGGTGCCCAACTTATACCTGGGATGGACATAAAAAACAGCAATACTTTTTCCATGAATTTCATTGAAGTTAAAAAGCTTATTAGTAGCCCAAAAAAAAATCCTAATAATACTCCTATGGAAACAGATACGATAAGTCGATAAAAAGAATTAATAATATTTAGGATAAAAATCTTAAAATTCATCATGTCCAACAAAATCATTTTTGGAGAAGGTATAAGATAAGTATTTATAAGTTTCTTGTTATGAAGAAATTGCCATACAATTAAAAATAATAATATAACAAAAATAGGTAAAATAAAACGGAAGATTTTATCTATTTTTTGATTAATTTCATAGCCTCCTGAATCAATGAGTTATCCCAGTATATTTTAGGAATGGATTTTATTTGTCCTTGATCATAAAGGAATTTTGCGGTTTCTGTAATTTCATCAATTACCTTCTGATTAAAATCAAGGCTAAAATCAATCCTTTGAAAAATAAGTTTATAAGCATTTGGTGAAATTATAAGATTGTATTTTGATGAGGCATCTGACGCATATTTTGAAGCTTCTTCAGCATTTTCTTGAATCATCTTTACTTTCAACAGATGGGCAGCTAAAAATTTAATCAGCAATTTTTTATTTTTTTCAAAGAAATTTCTTGTTGTATGCATCATTACAGGTGTTAAAGCGACATCTCCATAAAATTTTATAACTCTTCCTATTCCTTGATCTTCACAAACTTCACCTGTAGGAGACCAAACTGTAAAAGCTTCAATATGCTTATTAGCTAATGCAGCAATCATGTCTTCTGTTTTAATATTAACCCATTGAAAATCCTCCCAAGATAAATCTGGTAAAGTATCAAAATATTTTCTTAAAACAAATTCGGCGCCAGTTCCAAATCTTGTTCCAACTTTTTTACCTTTCAAATCATACCAGTTTTTATAAGGAGAATCTTTTCTAACTAATGTTGAATATCTATTTCCTCTTTGAACAATTGCTATTATTAGAGCTTGCTCTCCCATTGCATTAAATAGAGCTATTGATTTTGAATCAGAACCGATATTTACATCTATGCTTCCAGCGATCAAAGCTTCATTATTTTCTGTACCAGAACTAAATAAGGTATGCTCAACTTTTATCCCAAACTGAGAAAAAAAATCATAACCTTTCATTAAAAATTCTTCAGGATATAGTTGCCCACCATATCTTATAACTTGTTCTGTTTTATCCTTATTACATGAAAAAATAAAAATAAGTACAAGTACGAATAAAAGTAAAATACTTATTTTTTTCATAATTACCACCTTTGTAATTTATAACAAAATAATAAATCAAATTGATTAAAACACAATAATTTTTATAATAACTCAGTTTTTTCTATCAATTCTATTAACTTTTTACTTAGCAATTTTATATCATGGTGTTTCTTGACATATTCAAAACCATTGTAACCGATTATATTTCTGTTATTAGAATCTAATTCTATGGCTTTTTTCATTGCTTCAGCTAATTTTTCAGGATTTTCAGGTTCAACATTTATTCCACAACTAGCTTTCTTTACTAAATCTACTTCTTCATTGCAAGCAGATATGATAAACTTTCCAGAACACATATAGTCAAACAATTTATTGGGACTCAAACCATTATTTAATACTGTAAGTTTCATAAGATTGAAAACAAGTATGTCTATATTTTGTAAAATAGAAGGTATTTCTTTTTTTGGAACAGGATTATAAAATCTTATATTATTTAATTTCAATTCTCTGGATCGTTCAATTAATTTTACTTTTTCAGGACCATCACCAATAAAATTAAAAATATATTTTTCACTAAAACCATATGAATTTAGTAAGTTACAAGCTTCTATAATATTATTTAACGCATTTGCTTTACCATGTGCCCCACAATAACAAAAGTTTATTTTTGTTTTATCAAATTCAAAAGGGGATTTAAAATTATTTTTATTATAACTATATTCTTCGATATCTACACCATTTGGAATATAGCTAATCTGGTCTAATTTTAAACCTTTTTTTATAAAATAATTGGTTGAATTCTCAAGCAAAGTAATAATATATTTCGACTTAGAATAAATATACCTTTCTATGATAGAAAAAAATAAGACGACAGGGTGAAATTTACTAAGTGACCCTATTTCTACTAAAGATTGAGGCCATATATCTCTAATTTCAGTGATTAAACCTGATTTATATTTTTTAGATAAAATCACACCTGTTAAACATGCAAAAAGATGAACAGATGAACCAATTACAACATCAGGCTTTTCATTTAAGACTTTACTATATCTTAAAACTAGTATAAGATAGGATATCATATTTAAAAATCGTTTTATTCCATTTCCTTCGTATAAAGGTTTAGTATTAATCCAAAAAAATCTAACTCCTTCATAAAATTCTATTTTATATTTTTGGTTATTGCTTAAAATATTTAAGTCTTTTCCATGTAAAAATGAGGATGAAAAAATCGTAACCTGATATCCGTTTTTCACCAGATATTTTGAAATATCATAATGCCTTGTACCACCTGGATAAATATTGGGTCTTGCATAATGATTTAATATCCAAATGTTTTTTTCCATATTTATTATTACAACCTATTTTCCCATTAGTGTCTTATATACATTAATAAGTTTTTCTTCCTCTTTTTCCCAATTATATTTTTCTAAAACAGCTTTTCTACCATTTTCCCCCATTTTTTTTGCTTCTTCTGGATTAGTTATTAAATATTCTATCGCTTTAGCTATTTCATTGATATTTGTAGGATCTACACATATACCGCAATTATTACCTTCAACTATTTCTTTCCATAAAGGAAAATTCGAGGCTATTACAGGTAAAGAAGCAGATATATACTCAAAAAGTTTTATAGGTAATGCAACTAAATAATTTTTTGTTGGAAATAAAGTTACAACTCCTATTTTGCTAATTGAGAATATTTCTTTTACTTTTTCTCTATTAGCAAAACCATAATATTTAACTTTTTTCCATCCTTTTAAGCTTAGAACCTCTTTTTTAAATTCTTCATTTTCAAAATCACCTGCTAAATGAAAAGTTACATCAAGATTTTCTATTGCTTTTATCAATTCAATTATACCTCTAATTCTAGTAATCCCTCCAACATAACAAATATTGTTATCTTTTTCCTTTTTCAGTTCAATATTATAAAACTCATTTAGTATTGGATAATTATTAATATCAATTGTATTTTTGTTTATTTGAACAAACCTATCCCTTATATATGGCGTTGCAGTTATAATATAGTCAAATCTTTTTGAAGAATAATTCTCATATTTTTCTATTAAAAAAGCCAATAATTTCAATATAAATTTATTTAAATATGACTTATTAATGAGTTGTCTAGGTAGATCTTCATGTACATCATATATAACTTTTTTACCTAGTTTTTTTAATTTTAATCCAATAGGAATTAGTTCAGGATCATGGAAATGATATATATCAGCATCAATTTCTAATGCCTTTTTATATATTTTTTTTGTAGTTTTTAGTATTCTTTCAATTCTATTTTTAGGTCTGCCAATATCAAATATTTTTATCTGTTCTAAAATTTCGTCAAGTTTTCCATCAGAAACAATCAAACTTACATCAAATCCATTGTTTGACAATGTTCTACACTCTTTTAAAAATATTCTTGTATCATTTCTTAAATGTACTGAAGTTAAATGACATAATTTGTTTGTCATTTTAACTCCTTATAGATATTTATAAGTAAATCTTCTTGTTTTTCCCAATTATATTGTTTCTTAATTTTTATTATTTCATTATAATATATATTAGGATTTAAATTGATAAATAAATTGATTTTTTCGATCAATTCCTCAACATTATTTTCTTTACATATTAAACCTACATTATATTCTTTAATTAACTTACCAATTTCGAATGTATTAGATGTAATAAAAGGAATTTCTGCCATTAAATATTCAAATATTTTATTTGGTAAAGCGAAATTATGATTCAAGCATATATTCTCATATAAACATATTCCACAATCTGCACTACTTGTATAATCAAGTAACATATCAGGAGCAACAGCTTGGTGAAAATATATATTATTACATATTTGTGAGTTTTGTATTATAACATTTTCTAGATATCCACTTCCTAAAAAAATAATAACAGGTATATTTTCATATTTATCTTTATCTTTATATATTTTGTAAAAAGCTTCGAGTAATATTTCAATACCTCGACCTTTTGATAAGCCCCCTTGATATAAAAATATTTTTTGATTTACTTCAATATTAAACTTTTCTCTGAAAATATTTTTTTTGCTTACTTTCTGATAATAAGGGACATTGTAAACTACAAAAGGTTTATTTATTTTATATATTTTAGTATATTCATTTGCTATACTTTCACTGACTGTAATAACAGAATCAACATATTTTAGTAAGCATTTTTCTAAAATTTTGTAAATCTTCTTTTCTATTTTGGATATACCATTTCTTTCAATTTCATACTCATGCGCATCATATACAATTTTAGCTTTATTATTGAATAGTTTTTTAATAACTACACCAATAGGTAAAGCATTCAAATCATTACAATGAAATATATCAAAACTTTTATATTTTTTGATAAATCTATATATAAATTCTAAATATTTTATAAATTGAATTGGCTTATATTTTAACCATTTTCTTGTCTTAAGTTTTATTCTATGAACTTTAACCCCATTTATGTCTTCATATTCTTTCAACCTATCTTCATGTAAAGCCACAACAATAGAATCATATCCGACTTGATTCAAAGTCTTACATTCTTTATAGACTCTTATATCATTGGTAAAATTATTCAATACTATCAATGCTATTTTTTTCATTTGGTTCCTTTTTATTGTTAACACTTATATAAGTATTTATTATAAAATAAATGAGGTATATTTGTTTAGAATTAAAAAATTCATCACCACTAATAAAAACCTGAATTAACCAAATAAAGTATAGTAATAATAACATAATCCTTTTTTTTTCATCAATAATTTTTGTTTTTTTTATCAAGTATTTTATAGAATAAAAAGAAATTATTAATATCAAAATTGTTTTAAGGAGACCTCCTTCAATAAATGCACTTAATATGAAATTATGAGGATAATCTCGACTACCATCTGGTCGTATAAACTCATCTAAAGAATAATAGGATCTAGTTCCTAATCCTAAAATCAATTGGGAAAAATTGAATTTTTTAATAATATTTATAGCTTTATACCATCTTTCAATTCTTTCCGAATATATTTCTCTTTGACCTGAAAATGAGGATAATATCCTATTTATTCTGCCAACATAAACATTAGTTCCCTTTTTTTGATTTATTCCTAAGATTAAGTTAAAATCAAAAAGAGTTATTAATATAATTAAAAGAAATAATATTATTAATAAAGAAGTTAATATGACCTTTTTTTCTTTTATTTTTATGAATTTACTAAAGACAAGAATATAGAATAATAGATATATAATAGATCTTCTAGAACCAGATAAAAATCCAAAAAGTAAAATAATAATAATATTAATAAAGTAAAATAATAAAAAGTATTTATTGTCTTTTGTATTTGATAAAATCATAAAAATACTTATTAATAAAGATAATATAAATATATTGTAATCTGAAAATATAGAAAAATATTTTATATTATATTTTAGGATATTTTCATTAAAAATTGCTATATCAAAAAATTGCAAAATAGTCATTAAAAGTAGAATAAAATAACTTACAATACCTATAGAATATATTATTTTAATTTTAAAATAATCAGAAAAAATGTTTAATAAAATTATAGATAAACATAATGTTATTAGATAATAGAAGAGAATAGCAGTTTCTCTCAATCCTTGGTTGATTTGTGGACTATAAAGTGAACCTATAAAAGAATAAAATAGATATAGTATAATTAGAAATAATAATATTATAAATCTATTATCAATCTTTTTGTTAAAACCATATCCTGAAAAAGCAAGCAATAAAAAACTTATAAACAAAAAAGTAAAAGCAATATTTGATAGTGAAATACCAAAGATATTAATAAAAAATGGAGTCCCTATTTCAAAAATAGCAGTGGACCAAAAGAATATTAAAGATACATAAATAAATTTTAAATAAATGCTTTTTGGTAGATTCAATTTAGTTACCTAATTTTGATTTAATAAATTTAGAAATTGAATATAGCATCCAGCTATTACTCCATCTAATCATATCTGTCTTATCATAAAAATGAAGACCAAACAAAATTTTAATATTATTATAAAAATATTTATGTTTAGAATCCCACAATTTTTTTAAAGTCTTTTCTAATTTGATTAATAATCTACTTTTTTGTTTCTCATCCATATATTCATTTAACTCAATATAAATTAAATATGCCTCAGCAAGAGAATGACTCTCAACAGTAGATAAGAAGAATTTTTTTTTTAATTTATAAACAAAATTACCTACAAAGTATTTAAAATATAAAGATATACCTTTTAATAAGCATTCTTTTAACTTTAGTTCATCTAAATAATTATTACTTAATTTAATTATATTGTTCAATCCTCTTAAAACATAACCTAGGTGATAGTTATCCACAGAGAAATTTCTTGTTGGAGGCCCTGCATATGGAAAAGTATGGGTATTCTTAAAATCTTCTAATGAATAATTCAATGCTTTTCTAACTAGTTCTATTAGATTATTATTATCTTCATTTTTATTTAAAAAAATATATTTTACTAATATTTCTACAAATAAAATGTTTGCATTGTGCACATGATAGTTTGAATTAGGTGTATACATAAAACAAATTGATTTTTCAGAATACCTATCATATGGAAATTTTTCTAACATTGTTATAACTGTTTTATTAAAAAGATTTAAATATTTTTCCTCTTTACTCAACGAATAAATCTCAAAAAATGCATTGGCTACAAAATAAGTTGTTATTAAATTAGGAGTAGAAGTAGTTATTTTTGTATCATCATTAAAATAATAATCTATATTATGAGCCCATACAAATTCATCACCAATTTTTAAGGATAAAATAATTTCTATTATTTCTTCTATTTTATTTTTAAATAAGTTATAGTCAAAATTAGCCAATGCAGATGAAATTAATGCTAAACCTTTTGTAAAATATTGCTTATTTAAATCAAGCTTTTTTACAATCGAAGGATTAAAAAATGATTGAATCTGAAAAAATAAATATAGTATAATTTTTTTTATAGGTTTAAATTTTATTCGCTTAACTTTATTTGTTAAATTTATTATTCTATCATTAAATTTAATTGATGATGGGTCAATTCCTTTATAATTTTCCTCTTCAACATGATTTAATAATTCCATAAAATATGTTTTATAATCAAGCATTTTTTTCATATAGAATCCTTTGTAAAAAAACATATAAAATAGAATAGTTTAAAATTATAGATAATGCAATGGATACAATAAAATAAATTGATTGAACCTTTAAGTATCCTAATATAAAAATTGGAATATAAAAAATTATTATGCGCAGAATCTCCCAAATCAAATAAAGAGTATTTTTTTCAAATGCAAAGAAAACTTTACAAAATGGAGAAAAAATAAATTGAAAAAAAAGAGAAAAACTTAGTATTGAGGAGAAAATTCCAGCTGCAGCATAATTTGGACCAAAAATAAACGAAAATATCTGTTTCCCAAAAATTGCTAATATAATTACTGGAATGATTAAAAAACTTGATAGTTGTAATATTATTTTATTAATCTCTCTTTTAATTTTGTTTTTATTTACACCTTTGTTTTTAAGTTCACTTACTCTCTGAAAAACAACATCTGCAATATTATTTCCAATTATAGAAACAGGCAACATAAGAATTCTTAAAGTAAAAAATAGACTTCCGAGAGAATTTTTATCCAAAAAAAAACCAAGAACAAGGTATCTTCCATTATTCGAAAAAATATTTAATAGTGAAGAAAGAGTTGTCTTTTTAGGAAATTCAGAATATCTTTTTGCGACTTCTTTTATTTTTTTTAAAGAAATCTCTTTAATTATTCCTCTATCACTTTTTATAAAACTAAATATCAATCTAGCTGCAGCAAAAAATTGACCCAAAAATTGACCAACAATTATAAAACCGCTAGATAGTTTCTTTAAAAAATAGCCAAAAATTATTTGGAAAAAACCACTTGCTCCACTTTGAACTACTCTATTTATCGCTACTATTTTGAATTTTTTATTTCTATTATTCCAATATATAAAGTTTTGATGTATTGTTGTAAGCAAGACACCAAAAACAGAGAATAATAACCATTTTGATAATTTATCGTTTTTTAATAAAAAGGATATTTGAATTTTAAATATCAATGAAAAAGGAATTAGTAATGATGTAGTAAAAAAAGATATCATTATTGAAAGACTTAAGACATTAATGGCTTCTTCATTCTTATCTGGAAGCATTATAGCAAGATCATATCTTCCACTAGCTATTACACTAAATATATTTGTTATTGATAAATAAATCGCTAATACACTGAAATCCTCTGGTGTATAAATTCTACTTAAAATTGGGCTTATAATAATTGGTATAGCTTGAGAAACAATAGATCCACTCATTAAAGTAGCTACATTTGAATAAAATTCATTTTTTATAAGTTTTGATTTGATTTTTGTAATAATGTTCATTTTTTTGTTTTCTATTTTGCTATATCTTTCCAATTCTTTTTGAAAAATTCAAAAACATTAAGAATTATAATAGATGTTATAAATGTTATCAACAAAGATAATATTAGTTTTTTAAGATTAATAGAATACTTAAAAGATTCGTATTTGTAAATATCTTGAAAATAAAAACCAATATTGAGCGAACCTACATTTAAAAATTCTCTATGTACAAACTCTAACAACATATCTTTTGTCATTTTAAAATATTCAAATTTATTCTCTGTGTTAATACTATTCAAATAATCATAAATTAATCTATAATTCTCACCTAAATTATCATTTCTTAAATCGAAAATTGCTTGTATTCTTTCTTTTAATTGTATAAGGAATAAAAGAATTTCTGAACGAATTTGAGATTGCTCATAATCTTGAGTCAATATTATAGAATCATTTGAAATCATTAGAGGTCTTTGCAATGTGGTAAAAAGAATATTGATCCTATCACTAAAAATATATGATAAAATATAATTTATAAATCTCTTTTTACCATTTTCATCAATTAAATTTGTTGTAGTTATTTTAATATTTAATGAGTTTACTGGAAAATCTTTTGTAGTATAATCTCTCGCTAAACCAGTAATTTCAGGTGAGTATAAATTTAGTGAAGTTATTTTAAATCTTCGAAACAAATATTGTGAAAGAAGATCTCTTCTTAAAAAATTATAAAAATCTTGAAAATAGTTATAAGATATAGATAAATCAGGTCTTATAGTAATTAAATAAATATAGCGAAAATCAATTTGTCTAGAAGGACCTTCAGTTTTAATTAATATTTCGGTTTGATTTTTATTAATATCTTTTTTATCAGGTGAAATTTTGTATAATCTTATCATGTCTTCTGGAACTTCGTTAATTGAATTCTTTGGTAATTTTAGATACTTTAGTGGTTTAGGTAATTCTATTTCTGCTTTTTGAGATTTATAATCTATATAAATAGAAATCATAATTCCAAAAACGCAAAGAAATAAAAGTACTATTTTATATTTTTTAATGATATTTACTATAGATGAAAAAATTGAGATCGCCAAATCTTTTAATGAAATTTCATCAATATTATTATTAT
>Ga0067045_1030525_pt1 | contig 14969 bp, 9 predicted proteins | sample TerdegcTABiofilm_FD_59184 | JGI IMG/M metagenome (GOLD analysis project Ga0067045, IMG submission 59184) | Combined Assembly of (Gp0054472, Gp0054536) Wastewater bioreactor microbial communities from Singapore -Terephthalate degrading...
CCCGACGCTCGCCCCCGCGGTCAGGTTCACGGCGTTCCCCGCCGCAGTCTTGTCCACCGTGAGGTCCTGGAAGGTCGACCCCGTCGGGTCGAAGGACTGCGCCACGCCTCCCGTGAACTCGAGGGTTCCGGTGGAGCTCAGCCCCCCGGCGGTCCGCGAGAAATCCCCGGCTACGGACACGGTTCCGGAACTCGTGAGGGTTCCTCCGCCGAACGAGAGGGTACTGGTCACGAATACGGGGTTGGCCGCCGCGGCGAGGGTTCCGGAGTTCACGGCGAGGGCGCCCGCGACCCTGAGATCCGCGCCCGTATTGAAAGTCCCGGTACCGGCGATCGTCAGGTTCCAGTAATCCGTCGCACCAAAGTCAGCCACCGCGCCGCCCGCGCCGCCGTCGTAGATCCAGGTTCCCGAATCAACGTCGTTCCCGAAGGAGAGAGCCACAGTCTGGGTTCCATCCAACCGTATCGTGCCGACGTTCGACAGGGTGCCGGAGACGGAGAGGTCGAAAGTCTGGAGATCGACCACCGCCCCCGCGGCGGATACCGAGAACGCGCCGGCCACAGCGATGTTTCCGTTCGCGTTGAAGGTACCGGTTCCGCTCACGGTCAGATTGAAGTAGTCCGTCGCCCCGAAGCTGCGCAGGGTGCCTCCGGCCGCCCCGTCGTAGTTCCAGGTGCCCGAGTCCGTGTCGTTTCCGGAGGAAAGGGTCACAGCCTGGGTGCCCTCCAGGAGCACGGTGCCGACGTTCGAAACCGCCCCGGCCACGGATAGGGCGTTTGCGTTCAGGTCCAGGATTCCGGCGGCGTTTCCGACGCTCAAAGCCCCCGCGACCGTCAGGGCCGCGGAGGTCGTGTAGGTTCCGACGCCGTTCAGCTCAAGATTGAAGTAATCCGTCGCGCCGAAGTCCGCCACGGCCCCGCCCGCCGCGGTGTACCGGACCGTGCCCGAATCCGCGTCGGTCTTGGACGGCCGGCCCGCGCCGGAGAGGATGATCACGCCGGCGTTGGAAAGGGTGCCGTTGACCGTGAGGTTGAAGCCGCCCAGGGTAAGGGTCGCAGCACTGTCCACGGACAGGTTGTTGATCGACCAGGCCGCCGCGGGCAGGACCGGGTAGTTCGGGCAGCCGTTCGGCACGATGATGTTCTCCGTGCCGTTGTTGAGCGACGGAGCGGCTCCCCCCGCCCAGTTCGTGCCGTCGGTCCAGGTCGTGCTCGTGGACCCGTCCCAGGTATAGGTCGGGTTCGGATCCATCACGGTGACGATCTTGTCGTCCAGGATGGTCCAGGTGGTCCCGCCGTCCACGGACATCTCAAGCCTGCCCGAAGAAGGGGCGTCCGAGGCCGTGTCCACCTGCAGGGAGGTAGCCCCCCCGATGGTCAGGGTGTTACCTACCCCGAAATCCGTGGTGACGTCGATCAACAGGACTCCGCCGACGTAGGAGACCGTTCCGTTCACCGCCCCCGCCCCGACGCCGCCGACCGTCAGGGTCGGGGTGGTGACCGTGGTCAGGAAAGGAGCGGTCAGCCCGGAGGCCGGGCGGATGCGGATGTTACTGGCGGAGGTGATGTTCGCAGCACCGGAATCCGCGATCGTGATGACCGGGAAATAGACGGGCGCTACGGCGTTGGAGAAAAAGCTCAGGTTGGAGGCGGAGGACAGGGTGGGCGGAAGATCCGCCTGGAAGGTGTAGGAGGCCGTACCACTGCCCGGGGAGGCCAGGGACGAGGATCCCCCGGTGCCGTTCCAGTAGACCGTGAGGGTCACGGTCTCGGCGACCGCGTCGCTGACGGATAGACTTGCAAATCCCCCAGCATCGGTGGTCAACAGCTCGGTCTGGGCGGTCCCGTTCGCGTTCGGGGCGATCGCCGCGGAGCCGTTCACGGTAACGTAGACGTTCCGGACATAGGGTACGGGGTTGTCGGAGGCGTCCACGATCTGGAGGGTTACTGGGATGGAGGAACCGGTGACGGCGCTCGCGACGGTCGGGGAGAAGGAGACGCGGTCCGCGGGCGCGGGGGTATAGGACGACGCGTAGATTCGGTAGGCCGTGTCGGTCCCCTCGGCCCACGTCGCGTCCGCGGAGTTCGAGGCGAAGGCCAGCGAGGTGTTGATGACCGGGTCTCCGCCCGCCACTCCGTCTTCCGTGATCCCCAGGATCCAGGTTCCGTTCCGCTGGTTCAGGCCGCTGGTCGTCTCGACGGCGGTGATGTCGTAGAGGCTCGTTGCCACGTCGTCCGGGAAGAGAGCGGCGCCTCCGGATTGCGTGGGATCCGCCACGGCGTATCCGGTCTTGGCCCGGAGGGTCAGTGTATCGGCGTTGGTGGGACCGTCAAAATCGTAGTTGTGGATGGCCAGGTTTCCGGTCGCATTGTCCGGCAGGAAGGGATAGAGGAGCCATTGGTTCGTCGTCCCCCGATCCCGAAGGGCGAGGGTCCAAGCATACGCGAAAGCCCGAAGCCCGGAGACGCCCGTGGGGGTCCCGGAGGCCGAATAGGAGGCGTCCAGCTGGAATGCGTTCTTGTCCCCGTTGGAGACCGTCGCGACCACCTTGAAGTAGTAGGAATTGCCGACCTTTTCCCCCTGGCTCGGGTAGACGCCGCCGAAGTAGGACCAGGCCTGGTCCGTCCCCGCCGTGTTTCCCGTTCCTGAAAGAGTACCGAGTACGGTCCCGGCGTAGGCCTCCGGGCCGGTGAGGGTCACGTTCCGGGCTCCCGAACCGGAGAGGGTTCCCGATCCGCCGATCAGGTCGAACTGCCATGCACCGGTGTTCCCCTGGTCGGGGTCCGCGTCGGTCTGATTGTTGTCGAGCCCAGCGTCGTAAACCGCAAAATAGATAGGCCCGGATATCGTGTCGGGCACCTCAAAAAAGACGACCTGGTAAGGGTCCGAATCGCCGTTCGCGAGATTTCCGGTAACCGACAGGAAGTTCGAAGTCTGGGCCGGTATCCGGGACTGCCCCCAGACCGATGACGCCGCGGTGAGCATAGAGAGAACGGCCAGCAGGGGGGCGATGCGGAACCTTCGGCTCATTTCTTTCTCCCGGAATAGAATGTCTCCCTGATAGTATACACCAGAATCGGTTCAGCTCCAGAGCGCCCGGCGGAATACCGGGCGATTTGCGGGGCGCCTCGGCCGCCTTCATCCTTCCTCCCCCCTACCCCCTGCAACCCTTTTCCGAGTACTATTGTCCAACTCTCCGGAGGCCCTCGGGGCCCCTCATCCGCGCCGCGACGAATCGAAGGTATACCGTGTACAAACTCCAGAAGATGACACTCCGGGACGTACTCCTCCAGAGCTCCGCAACCTACGCGGAGCGCCCCGCCCTGGGCAACGTGGACGATAGCCTGGCCATCACCTACGGGGAGCTGGCTCCCCTGGCCGCCGCCCTGGCCCTCCGACTCCGGGCCTCCGGGCTGGTTCCCGGGGACCGGGTGGTCCTGCTCTCGGAAAACCGCCCGGAATGGGGCGTGGCCTACCTGGGGATCACCGCCGCGGGATTCACGGTGGTCCCGATCCTGACGGACTTCCACCCGGACCAGATCGCGGCCATCGCGGGCCACTCGGAGGCCAAGGCCGCGGTGGTCTCGGAAAAACTGGCCCCCAAACTGGGGACATTCCCGGGCCTCGTCGTCCCCGTGGAGTCCCTGGCGAGTCCCGAGGCCCGGAAGGCGGTAGCCTCGGCCGACCTCGCGGCGGCCTTCCCTCCCCTGGAGCCGGACACCCTGGCCGCGATCATCTACACCTCCGGCACCACGGGCAACTCCAAGGGGGTGATGCTGAGCCACCTCAACCTGGTCTTCGACATCCTGGCCACCCGGTCCATCATCCGACTGCGCCGGACGGACCGGCTCCTGTCCGTCCTCCCCCTGGCCCACACCTACGAGTGCTCCATCGGTTTCTTGGATCCCATCCTCCAGGGCTCCTCCATCTGGTACCTGGACAAGCCCCCGGTGGCCTCGGTCCTTCTGCCGGCGCTCAAGAAGATCCGGCCTTCCATCATGTTGACCGTCCCCCTCATCATCGAGAAGGTCTACCGGTCCAGCGTGCTTCCGACCCTCCAGAAGATGGGAGCCTACCGGCACGAGGCCCTGAGGCCCCTGCTCCACCGACTTGCGGGCATCAAGCTCAAGAAGACCTTCGGGGGAAGGCTCCGCTTCTTCGGGATCGGGGGATCGGCGGTGGCCGCGGACGTGGAGAAATTCCTGCTGGAGGCCCGCTTCCCCTACGCCATCGGCTACGGCCTCACCGAGACGGCCCCCCTCATCGCCGGCTGCGGGCCCTTCCGCACCCACTACCGGTCCTGCGGCCCCGCCCTGGCGGGGGTGGAGCTGCGCATAGCGGATCCCCGGCCGGACACGGGGGAGGGGGAGATCCAGGCCCGGGGCCCGAACGTGATGAAGGGGTACTACAAGGACCCCGAGCGCACGGCGGAGGTCTTCACCCCGGACGGTTGGTTCCGCACCGGGGACCTGGGGGTCTTTGACGAGAAGGGGCGACTCTATATCCGTGGACGCCTCAAGACCATGATCCTGGGCGCCTCGGGGGAGAACATCTATCCCGAGGAGATCGAGGCCCTGATCAACCGCTCCGCCTACGTGGCGGAGTCCCTGGTCGTCGGGGACGGCAAGGGCCTGACGGCCCTGATCCACCTGAAGCCCGAGGTGATCGAGAACCTCAAGGCCTCGGCACGGGACGGCCTGGAGGACGTGGAGCGCTCCGCGGAGGAGCTCCTGGAGAGGATCCGGAAGGAAGTCAACGGGGGACTCGCGGCCTTCAACCGCATCTCCAAGGCGGCCCTCCACCACGAGCCCTTCGAGAAGACCCCGACCCAGAAGATCAAGCGTTTCCTTTACCATAAACAGCAGGAGTGATTCCTCATCTAGACGCGATGAGCATCCTTTATTCATTCAACGGGGTCTCGAGGAAAAGAAACGGGCTACGAATGATTACTTTAACGCAAGCGTCGACACGAATTGAATACCGGAACGCAAGCGTCGAGGGAACCGGTAGCGGATAAGAGGTCATGGAGGTACTTCATGACCGGAAATTTTCATCCGAAAGGGGTCGCCCATCGTAGAATCGCGGCGTTGGCCGTGGTGGTCCTGTGCCTTTCCTGCCAGAACCCTCCGGGAAGCGGTACTTGTAATCTCATCGTACGTGCAGGAGAAAAATGGGGAAACTCTGTAGCTCGCGGAGCTGTATTCGATCCCCTCCCTCCGTTAACCGGATTGTCGACGTACCTTACTGGCCGAGGCCCCGGCGCGCAGGGGTTTGAGGGTACCCTTTTACCCCCGGGGGGAATGGAATTATCCCTAGCCGCGGGAACCTGGGTTCTCGGAGCGTCCATGGTCGATGATGAAGGCCGGGCTGTCCTGTACGGACAAAGCGAGGTCTTCCTTGCACCCGGACCGATCCGGGCTGTGCAAATTCTATGCTCACCTCTTCCCGGACCCGGCGAACTTCGAATCGAGTATCCTTCGCTACCGGACTATGAGACGGACTACGAGTTCAACTGCACGCTTTCGAATGTCGGTGATTCCCAGGTACGTGACTGGTCGGACGCGATAGGTACCGGATCGAGAACCGTGGAAAACCTCGAAGCCGGTTATTACCTGCTCAACTCACGTATTCTGTCGCCGCAGGGTGTGATGGGCGGTTCGACCGACGTAGTGCGCGTCCTGTCCGGTAGAACGAGCACCTTTATCCTCGGTGTTCGTCCTGGTGCCGGGCTCGGGAAATTGGATGTCTATGCGGAAACGAAACGTCCGGTACCTATTTCAGCAAGGGGGAGATCCCGGACTATACGTCGAGGGGTTCCGTCCTTTTTTACCGCAGAGGGACAGAATACCAGCTTCTCATGGTATGTACTCGGAAAGAGGTTGGCGCGCGGATCCAGCGTGTGGCTGCCCACGAACGATCTTCCCGCTTCCTGCTTAGTTGAGATTATAGGAGCTTCCGACGACGGTCGGCTCGGAGCCACAGAACTCCCCGTAGAAGTAAGCGAGGGAGCTTCCTCGGGACCGTGGTTCCATTACCATTCCCTCGGGGAATCCGAAGAACCGGAGGCCTTGGCTCTCGCTTCTCCGATCGCGATCGCTGCCGAGGCTTCGGGAGGGACAGCCGTACTCCTCTCCGATTCGAGCGCTTCACGGTTAGATATCTGGAGATCTACTCCGGGAAATCTGGAACCACGATTCGAATTAAGTACCCCAATCAGAGTAGCCGGGACAGCCCGAAGAGCGACAACCCTCGCCTACTCCCCCGACGGGGCATGGGCGGCCGCGGCGAACGGGGATAGCGATTGGATATGGCTAGTTCCAGTTCAACACGACTCTGCATCCTCAACATTCGGCGAGCCTACGGAAATCCGCTCCCATCTCCCGGGAATGGAAAACTTTAGGTATGTCCGCGGCTTGACGTTTTCCCCCGACTCGCGAAGGCTTTACGCGCTATCCAACCAGGACCGAGCTCTATATATCTTCTTGCGCGAAGGAACCCAATGGTCTCTGGAAAACAGGATAATCTTGGACTCCTTCCCATGCGGAGTCCTTTCAAGCTACCGGGCCCTGGCGATAAGCGAAGATGGAAGGCTCCTGGCAGTGGCCGCTGCCGGATCGGATGCGGTGGCGATATTCGAGATAAGCCCTGCGGGTCTGGAATGGAAAGGCCTTGTTTCCGGTAGGCAAAACGGGCTGGATTATCCCCAGGCCCTGGTTTTTTGCCCGGATGGACCGTACCTTGCTGTTGCAAACCGTGATTTAGGACTTACGGTCATCGACTGCGGTACCGAACTTTCGGTCATAGCCCGCCGCGGGACAGAATCCGGGATTTCCGGGATGACTCAAGGCCTATGCTGGGTGAAAATACCGAGTTTCCCAAATGATGAGCCCCCTGTATCAGGAGACGTATCGGACAACAATCGAATACTGGTCTTGGCTGTGACATTCCGTGGCGGGATTTCATTATTTGAGGTATCGACAACCGGAGGCTTTGACATCCCCACTCTAGGGTATACATTCGATTCGATCGACATCGGCCTTACCCAGGAAGTCTCCTGCACCGGCGCTTTGGGTGGTTTTCTTTTAGTAGCGGGACGATCACCAGGAACTCTTGCTCTTATCACACGTCCCCGGTACTAGGCGTCGAAGTTTTCAGGCCGCATCCGCTCCGCGGAGGAGCTCCTGGAGAGGATCCGGAAGGAAGTCAACGCGGGACTCGCGGCCTTCAACCGCATCTCCAAGGCGGCCCTCCACCACGAGCCCTTCGAGAAGACCCCGACCCAGAAGATCAAGCGTTTCCTGTACCATAAACAGCAGGAAAACTAAGGGCCGGCCCGTCCGGAGTTCCCGCTTTCCCTTGACAGCTCCCGCTTGGGGCGGCACACTATGTAAGCGCTTACACAGGAGCTGGAATGAGAATCGAGGATATCGCGCGCGAGGCCGGGGTCTCCTCGGCCACCGTCTCCCGGGTCCTGAACCGACCCGACCTGGTCCGACCGGAAACCCGGGCGCGGGTGGAGGCGGTCATCCGAGAACGCGAGTACATCCCCGATTCCCTGGCCCGGGGTCTGGCGTCCAAGCAATCCAGGACCGTCGGGGTCCTGATCATCTCCATCAGCAACGCCTACTACATGGAGATCACCGAGACGATCCACAAGCGACTGCGGGATACGGGGTACATGATGCTCCTGGGCGCCACGGACGATTCTCCGGAGCTCGAAAAGCGCTACGCCCGGGATTTCGCGGCCCGGCGGGTGGACGGCATCATCGTCATCGACGTATCAAACGAGAATTTCGCCTCGGGCTTCTTCGCCCGGGAGGCGGAAACGCGTCCCGTAGTCCTGGTCCATTCAAACCCATCCCTCCGGGGCTCGGGCATGCGGGAGGTGTTCCTGGACCAGCGCCTGGGGATGCGGCTGGCCATGGAGCATCTGTGGGGGCTGGGACACCGGGATGTGACCTTCCTCCGGGGGCTTAAGGGGTACTCCTACGACCTCAAGGAGGAGGCCTGGGAGGAATGGCTTCGGGAGCGCGGGGCCGAGATCCGGCCGGACCGGGTCCTTCGGGTGGATGAGCCGAACACCGAGGACGTGGTTCCCCTGGCGGAGGAAGCCGTAGGTCGGGCGATCCGGGCGGGGCTCCTGGGGAGCGCGCTATTCTGCTGCAACGACCTCCAGGCCCGGGGCGCCATCACCGCGATCACGAAGGCGGGCCTCTCCATCCCCCGGGACGTATCCATCGTCAGCCACGACGACACCATCCTGGCCACCTCCGGTCGGGTCCAGCTGACCGCCGTGGACCTGCGGATGAACGAAGTCGGGAGGGCAGCCTCGGAGCTTCTCTTGGAAGCCCTTGCGGGAAAGGGGACCGCCCAAGATTCGGTCTACATAGCCCCGACCCTGGAGGTGCGGGAATCGACCGCGGAACGCGTCTAGTAGTGTCACGAAGCTTGTGAAGGTCCCGGGATCCCGGCTCAGCCCTTGTCGGCCCCCATGGTGAGCCCCTGGATGAAATAGCGCTGGAAGAAGAGGAACACGCACAGGGGCGCCAACGCCGCGATGATGGAGCCCGCCGCGGTCAGGTTGTAGGAGCTGATGAACTCTCCCTGCATGTTCGCGAGGCCCAGGGTCACGGTCTTGATCGCGTCCGAGCGGAGCAACACAAGGGACCAGAGCAGGTCGTTCCAGATCCAGGTGAACTCCAGGACGCCCAGGGCCGCCAGGCTCGACAGGGACAGGGGCAGGATGATCCTTCTATAGATCAGGAAATCCGAGGCCCCGTCGATCCGGGGAGCCTCGATCTGGGAAAAGGGGATCTGCTTCATGAAGTTCCGCAGGAAGAAGGTGCAGAACCCCAGCTGGAAGGCTATGTGGAATAGGATGACTCCCCCGTAGGTGTCGTCGATCCCCAGGGAATTGGACATGCGGAAGACCGGGATCATGAGCATCTGGAAGGGGATCAGCATGCCCGCCACGAAGAGGATCAGGACCGCCTTGTTCAGGCGGAACCGGTAGAAGGCAAGCGCGAAGGCCGCCAGGTTGGAGATCAGCAGGGTGCCGAGCACCGAGGGGATCGTGACGATGACCGTATTCACCACGTAGCGGCCCATTCCGGCGCGGTTCCAGGCCTCCACATAATTGGACCACCGAACCGACTTGGGCGGAAGCCACATGAAGGGGCTGGCCATGATCTCGTCCATGGATTTCAGGGATGTAAAGAGACCGATCAGGAGGGGCAGAAGCCAAAGCCCCACGAGGAACATCGCCCCCGCATAGAACGAAGCCGAGCGGAGAGCCTTCCGGGCCGAATGCGCCGCGTGTTCCATGCAAGCCTCCCCCGCCCTACCGGGCTTCCTCTTTCTTGAGAACGTCGCCGACGTACACCAGGATGAAGACCAGGGTGATCAGGAACTGGATCACCGCGATGGCGGAACCGTAGCCGTAATCCGAGTAGCCGAAGGCGCTGGAGTACATGTAGCTGGCAAGGACCTCCGCGGCCCGGGCCTTGGTGTTCGTCATGACGTAGACCACGTCGAAGGCCCTGAGGGAGTCGATGATGGAGATCGTGACCGCCACGACGGTGGCGGGCATCAGGAGGGGCAGGATCACCTTGCGGAACCTTTGCCAAGCGTTCGCCCCGTCGATCAGGGCGGCCTCCAGGACCTCCGTGGGAACCCCCTGGAGTCCGGCCAGGTAGAGGATCATGACGTAGGGAACCTGTCGCCATACGCCCACGGCGATCAGGGCCCCGGTCATGTACCTGCGATCCCCGAGCCAGGGCAGGGCCAGGGATTCCAGCCCGATGGACCGCAGGAAGACGTTCAGGGCTCCGAAGTCCGGGTTGTAGATCCACATCCAGATCGTCCCGATGATCGTGAACGAGAGGGTCATGGGTAGGTAGAACAAGGTCTTGTAGACCCGATTCCCGGGAAGCTTGGAGTTGAAGAGCATGGCCGCTCCCAGGCCGATGGGCACCGGGACGCCTACGAAGAAGACCAGCCAAAAAAAGTTGTTCTTGACCGCCAGCCAGAACTGGGGATCCCTGAAGAGCCTGCGGAAGTTGGCCAGCCCCGCCCAGGCCGCCCCGTAGACGATGGAATCCCGCTTGGTGAAGGCGAAGGCGAAGCTCTGGAAGATCGGGGCGACCACCCAAATGAAGTAGAGGGCCAGGGGAACGGCCAGGAAGGCCCAGGGCGTCCAGGCCGGGTCGTTCGTCCACTTCTTCTTCACCCTCGCCTCCTTGGCGCGGAACCGCGGGAACGACCGGCCCGGGCGGAGGAACCGTTTCCGGGCCGGCCGCTCACCGCCGGGCTACTTCAGGGCCGCGTAGATCCGCTCCCTCTCCTTGTCCAGAGCCGCCAGGATGGAATCCACCTTGTCCGGATTCTGGATGATCTCCACGATGGCGTCCATACCCTTGGCGGCCATCTCCTCCGGGGCGTCCCGATCGTAGAACTGCATGGCCGTGGTCGCGCCCTTAACCATCTCCAGCCCCCGGCGAGCGTCCTCGTTCGGCACGGGCACCATGGAGTTGGCCGCCAACCGCCCGAGGGGCTTGCAGAAGGCTTCCTGGGTGTCCTTGCGGGCCAGGAAGGCCATGAACTTCAGGGCGTTGTCCTTGTTCTTGGCGTTCGCCGGGACCATGTATCCGTCGAAGGGAGTATCCACCCCGTAGGCGGTGTTGCCGCCCACGATCGGGAACTTGAACCAGTCGATCTTGTCCTTCTTGTCCGCGGGAGCCACGTCCTTGATGAACTGCCCCATGAGGTACATCCCGGCTTTCCCGTCAAAGAGGACCGTCGCGGCTTCCTGCCAGGAATAGCTGGCCGCGTTCTTCATGAAGTAACCGTTCCGTGCGAGTTCCGCCATGTACCCGAAGGACTTTAGAACCTTCGGATCCGTGTAGGCGACCTTCCCCGCTGTGAGTTCCTGATGGAAGGCTCCGCCGTTTACGGCCACGTTCATATAATCGAACCAACCGCCCGCGGTCCAGGTGTCCTTGGCCCCGATGGCGATGGGCTCGAATCCGCCCTTCTTGAGGGCCGCGCACACGGCCAGGAATTCCTCCCAGGTCTTGGGAGGCGTAAGGTTCAGCTTGGCGAATACGTCCTTGTTGTAGTAGACCGCCCACCAGTACCAGGACTGGGGCATGAAGTACACCTTGCCGTTGTAGCTGGAAGCCGTCTTGAAGGCTGCGGGGAACTCCGCGTCGTTCCAGGCCGTATCGATGGGAGCCAGGAGCCCCTTCATGGCGTACTGTTGCATCCGGAACCCCGCGAACCAGGTCAGGACGTCCGGGGCGTCCTTGGCGGTCAGGTAGTTCACCAGCTGGGTCTTGAACTGCTCGTGAGCCGTGGTGTTGACCGTCACCTTGATCGAGGGGTTTTCCTTCATGAACTGGTCCACCAGGGTCTGGAACGCCTTCTTGGGCGCCTCGTCGGACATGTAGGACTGGATCACCAGCTCGTTGCTCCCCTTCTTGGCGCAGGACACGAGCCCGGCGCCCAGAACCAGCAGGACCGCGATCGCGGCTAGCAACTTTTTCATTGCAGAATCCTCCTTCTTTGCGAACTCGAGAGATCTATGTAAGCGCTTACATTTTCAACCCACTTTCCCATTCTGTCAACGGGGGAATTTGGAAAAGCCCGAGGACGATACAAACCGTTCCCGCCGGACTGCAGGAGGAACCTGCTGCTGGTACGAAGCTTGTGCGGCCGCCCCACCTTCGATGGGAGCCGGCCGCCCCGGGCTCCGAACTCGCCGGACGGTGCCGAACCAAGGGTCACGTTAATTGTATTTTTATACAATACAATGAATAATCGGTTATCCCTTGACCGGACGATCCCTCCGGTGATATACCCGCTTTGAGCCTCGGCCCCGAACCGGCCTTCAGACCCCAACCCGAACGAGGAGGATTCCATGCCCGTCAACCTGAGAGGAAGAAGCTTTCTTACCCTAAAAGACTTCAGCCCCGAGGAGATCCGGTATCTCCTGGACCTGTCCCGCGACCTCAAGGCCAAGAAGCGCGCCGGGATCAAGGGCAATCTTCTGTACCGAAAGAACATCGTCCTCATCTTCGACAAGGCCTCCACCCGCACTCGCTGCGCCTTCGAGACCGCTTGCTGGGACGAGGGCGGGAACGCCACCTTCCTGACGAACTCCCAGATGGGGAAGAAGGAGAGCGTGGAGGACACCGCCAAGGTCCTGGGGCGGATGTACGACGGCATCCAGTACCGGGGCTTCTCCCAGAAGCTCGTGGAGGATCTGGCGAAATTCTCCGGCGTCCCCGTCTGGAACGGCCTGACCGACGAGGACCACCCCACCCAGATCCTGGCCGACCTCCTGACCATCGAGGAACACGTAGCGAAGCCCCTCAACAAAGTGAAGATGGTCTACTGCGGGGACGCCCGGAACAACATGGGCAACGCCCTCATGATCGGCTCCGCCAAGATGGGCCTGCACTTCACGGCCCTGGCCCCCAAGGAGCTCTGGCCCAACGAAGCCCTGACCGCGGAGATGAAGAAGGTCGCCGAGAAAACCGGCGGAAAGATCGAGTTCTTCGACATCACCAAGGCCGACGAGGCCCTGAAGGGCGCCGACGTCCTCTATACGGACGTGTGGGTGTCCATGGGCGAGGAGGCCAAGTTCGCCGAGCGGATCGCCCAGCTGGAAAAGTACCGGGTGACCATGGACTTCATCCGCAAGACCGGCAACCCGGACTGCATCTTCCTGCACTGCCTGCCCGCCTTCCACGACCTGGAGACCCAGGTGGGCCGGGACGTCCAGAAGGAGCACGGCCTTAAGGAGATGGAAGTCTCCGACGAGGTCTTCCGCAGCAAGCACTCCGTGGTCTTCGACGAGGCCGAGAACCGGCTGCATACCATCAAGGCGGTGATGGTGGCGACAATAGGAGACCTGTAAAAGGACGGCCCGATTCAGGCTGTCCAATATGTCGGTTCCATATTGGACAGCCTTTGCAGTTTCTAACGTTCCAGCCAGAGCGTTAGAAACCGCCGCACCGATGCCAGTCGTCCTAAATGCTAACCAAGCTTTTTGGACAGCCCGAATAGGAACCGCCGGCCTCCAGGCCGGCGCCCCGCCGTACACCCCTCGGACGATTCCCGCCCGAGCCCGGCCGGCAGTATCTTCTCCCCATGCCCGACCTGGTGACCTCCGTCGCGAACCGAATGCTCGACATACCTCGGCAGGAATGGGACGCCCTGGCAGCCCCGGCCGGGACTCCCCTCCTGTCCTGGGGCTTCCTGGCCCTCCTGGAGGAATCGGGGTCGATCCGCCCGGCGACCGGGTGGAAAGCCGCCCACGTCCTCCTTCGGGACCGGAAGGACGGCAGGCTTGCCGCGGCCGCGCCTTTCTACGCGCGCCGGGATTCCTGGGGGGAGTTCGTCTTCGACCAGGGCTTCGCCCGGGCCGCGGAGCGGGCCGGCTACCGGTGGTATCCCAAGCTCTCCGGGGTGGTCCCCGCAACGCCGGTCCCGGCCTGGCGGATACTGACCGCGCCGGACGAGGGTGGAGCGGGCCCGGGTGGAGCGGGTACGGGAGAAGGATATCTCAGAGGCGGCCGCCCGGTCACCGGAGACGCCCGGGGCGGCGGACGGGAGGATTCTCCGGGGCCGGCCGACCTGAGCGGCCGGCTCCTGGACGCCGCCGAGGGCCTGGCCCGGGAGGGCGGTCTGGCGGGAGTCCACGTACTCTGGCCCGACGAAACGGCCGCCGGCCTACTCCAAGCCCGGCCGGGTTGGACGGCATGGAAGCACCAGGCCTTCCTCTGGACCGACGAGGGGTACGGTGACTTCCGGGGCTGGCTGGGCTCGTTCTCCAAGAACATGCGCCGCAACGTCCTCCGGGAGCGGGCGGCCCTGGCGGCCTCGGGGGTGCGGACCCGGATCGTGAGCGCCCGGGAGGCCGCCTCCGAGCCGGGCCTCCTGTCCCTCATGGCGGACCTCTACGAGGCCCACAACGAACGCTTCGGCCCCTGGGCGGCCCGCTTCCTGACCCGGGAATTCTTTCTCCGTCTCCCGGAATTCCTGCCCGAAGGCTGGCTGCTCTGCCGGGCGGAACGGGGGGGCCGGACAGTGGGCCTGTCCTTCCTGTTCGAAGGGCGGGACCGCCTGTACGGGCGCTATTACGGTGCCTCCGAGGAGATCCCCTTCCTCCACTTCGAGCTCTGCTACTACCTGCCCGTGGAGTACGCCCTGTCCCGGGGCCTCCGGTCCTTCGACCCCGGCATGGGGGGGGAGCACAAGGCCCGGAGGGGATTCCGATCCTACACGACCCCGTCCTTCCACCGGCCCTTCGCCCGCCCCGTGGCCCGCTTCCTGGAGGGGATCCTACCGGACCTGGGCCGGGAGGAGGAAGCCGCCGCCGCGGCTCTGAACGGAGACCTGCCCTACAAGGGGTGACCCGGGTTCCGGTTCCTCGGCCGGCACCCGGATCGGTTCATCGACACGGGCCCTTCGGTCGGCCTGCCGCCGCCTCACCAGTCCAGGAGGCCCAGGACCCGGGCTTCCCGGACCGCCTCGGTCCGGCGCCCGACCCCCAGGGCCCGGTAGAGGGAACCGGCGTGGTACTTGACCGTGGCCAGGCTCAGGCCCAGGCGGTCCGCGATCTCCTCGTTGCTCCACCCGTCCGCCAGGTACTCCAGGATCTCCCGCTCCCGGGCCGTAAGGGAGGGCGCCCCGGGGTCGGGAACGGAATGGCCCTGAGGGCCGGACCGGGGCCTAAGCTCCAGGTCCGCCTCGCCGGGGTCGTCGGTCCACTCCCAGCGGCCCTCCTCCAGGGCCCGGCGAACTCCCTCGTCCAGGCCGCCCCGATAGATCCGGAGGATCCCGCCGGGGCCCTCGTCCCGGGTCTTCATTCAGGGCCGAGACGCGGGGACGACCGGGAGGGCGCGCCGCTCCGAGCCCCGCAGGATTTCCAGGGTCACCGGGGCGCCCGCCCGCAGGGGCGGAAG
>Ga0067045_1030527_pt1 | contig 14964 bp, 13 predicted proteins | sample TerdegcTABiofilm_FD_59184 | JGI IMG/M metagenome (GOLD analysis project Ga0067045, IMG submission 59184) | Combined Assembly of (Gp0054472, Gp0054536) Wastewater bioreactor microbial communities from Singapore -Terephthalate degrading...
ATGGTGTTGCCTTGCTTGACGGCGGCTTCGCGGCCCGGCACGTCGCCGGCCTGCTGCACCTTGCCCAGCCAGCCCGAGGTCTCGATGCCCGAGTTCTTGTCGATGATGGCCTTGAGGTCGGCCGGCAGCGAGGCGTACTTGTTGCGGTTCATGCCCATCACGAAGGTGGTGGTGTAGAGCGCACCGCCAGCGGGGTCGAATTCGCTGTGGAACTTGGTGAGCTCGTGCACCTTGACCGAAGGCACCACTTCCCAGGGGATCACGCAGCCGTCGATCACGCCCTTGGACAGCGCATCCGGAATCTGCGGCAGCGGCATGCCCACAGGGATCGCGCCGAGGTAGCCCAGCATCTTGGTGATCTGGCGGGTCGGGCCGCGCACCTTGGAGCCGCGCAGGTCTTCTGCGGTCTTGATCTGCTTGCTGCGCATATGGAACATGCCAGGGCCGTGCACCTGCAGGGCGATGGGTTGCACTTCCTTGTATTCATCGGGGGCCATCGTGGTGATGTATTCCCAGAAGGCCTTGGAGGTGGCTTCGGCATTGTTCATCATGAACGGCAGCTCGAACACTTCGGTGCGCGGGAAGCGGCCCGGGGTGTTGCCCGGCAGCGTCCAGACGATGTCGACCACGCCGTCGCGCGCCTGGTCGAACAGCTGCACGGGCGTGCCGCCCAGCTGCATGGCGGGATAGCCTTCGAATTTGATCCGGCCGCCGGATTCCTTTTCAACCTTGTCCATCCATGCCTTGTGCATGTTGATGTACACGTTGGACTGCGGCGCCATGAAGGTGTGGAACTTGAGCGTGACGCTTTGTTGGGCGAAGCCTGTGAGCGCGGGTGCGCCGAGGGCCACGGCCGCACCGGACTGGAGCAGGGTTCTGCGTTGAATCATGTTGAAAGTCTCCTGGGATCAAAGAAAAACGGGAAAAGCATATGTCAGGCCAGGTCGTTTCCGTGAGAGGTCTAACCCTCGGATGCGACCTCTGTCACGTTCTCACGCCACGCGCACTGAAATGGGGGTGAGGCCGTCCACACCGCCATGCAGGGTGTCGCCGCTCACCACGGCTGCCACGCCTTCGGGTGTGCCGGTGTAGATCAGGTCGCCGGGTTGCAGTTCCCAGGCGGCCGACAGGTGTTCGATGGTCTCTGCCACGTTCCAGATCAGCTTGGCAACGGTGCTGCGCTGGCGGTCCGTGCCGTTGACCTGCAGCCAGATCGGCGCCTCGTTCACGTGGCCTGCCTGCTCGGCTGGCGTGATGGGGCCGATGGGGGCGGACTGGTCATACGCCTTGCCGATGCACCAGGGGCGGCCCTGCTTCTTCATGTCGTTCTGCAGGTCGCGGCGCGTCATGTCCAGGCCCACGGCATAGCCATAGATGTGCTTGGCAGCGTCGGCGGCCTTGATGTTCTTGCCGCCCACACCAATGGCCACCACGAGTTCGATCTCGTGGTGCAGGTTGCTGGTGAGGCTGGGGTAGGGCATGTCTGCGGTCTGGCCCGCATCGGCCACCACGATGGCGTCGGCCGGCTTGAGGAAGAAGAAGGGCGGTTCGCGGCCGGTGAATCCCATCTCTTTTGCGTGTTCTTCGTAGTTGCGGCCCACGCAGTAGATGCGGTGCACGGGGAACCGCTCGGTGCGACCCACCACGGGCACGCTCACGGCGGCCGGGGGGGCGAAGAGGTAGGAGGTGTCTGGCATGGCGGGTGGTTTCGTTGGAATCGAAGACCGCCAGTGTGCCATGGGCGCCAGGCACCTTTTCCGGGCGTTCTCAGTGCTGGGAGGCGGGCAGCCGCACCTCCATGCCATCCATCTCCGGCGTGAGCTTGACCTGGCAACTCAGGCGGCTGTCCGCCACCACCGGGCTGGACGCGAAGTCCAGCATGTCGATCTCGTCGGGCACCGGGGCATTGAGCATGGCAGCCCAGGGCGCCCCGATCATCACGTGGCAGGTGGCGCAGGTGAGGCTGCCGCCGCAGTCGGCCTCGATGCCCGTGATGTTGGCGTCCACCGCAGCCTTCATGAGGCTTTGGCCGGGCTCGGTCTGGACGACCTGCGCCGAGCCGTCGGCGTTGATGAATCGAATCGAGATCATGGGCAGACTCAGGTCCTGGCGAAGTACTCGCGGCGCTCGAAGTCGGTCTTGTCCTCGGCTTGCGCGTGGCGGTCGATCTCGCTTTGCTTGATGCGACAGAAGTAGCGCACGAAGTCTTCACCCAAAGCAGCGCAGAGCGAGCTGTCGGCGCGCAATGCATCCAGGCCTTCATTGAGCGACGACGGCAGCTTCTGGTTGTCGGCGGCATAGGGAGATTCGCTCGCGGGCGGGGGCAGCGTGGCGCGGGCCAGGCCGTCGAGCCCGGCATGGATCTGAGCTGCCATGTAGAGGTAGGGGTTGGCAGCCGGTTCGCCGACACGGTTCTCGATGCGGGTCGCGTTGTCGCTGGCTGCACCCACCACGCGCAGCATGGCGCCCCGGTTGTCCTGACCCCAAAGCGCAGCCTGCGGCGCCAGGGCATTGGGCCGGAATCGGGCAAAGCCATTGATGGTGGGGGTGCACAGCACCGTCATGCCGCGCGCGTGCGAGAGCAGGCCGGCGAGCCAGTGTGCTCCCGCCTCGGACAACGTGTGCGTGGCGTCGGTGCGGGTGGTGCCAGGCGCGGGTGAGTCCCGCACGCAGGCGTTGCGGCCGGTCTCCAGATCCACCAGCGACTGATGCAGGTGCCAGCCGCTGGACATGATGTTGGGGAACGGCGGGCGGCACATGAAGGTGGCGTGGTAACCCGCGCGCCGCAGCGCCTGGCGCACGCCGTTGCGGAACAGCACCATCTGGTCGGCTGCGGTGAGGGCGTCGGTGGCGTCGAACACCGCCTCCACCTGGCTCGGGCCGAGTTCGATCTCCAGCGATTGCAGCGGCAGGCCCAGGGCTTGCGCGGTGCGCTGCACGATGCGCAGCGGTTCGTCGCTCATGTCCCCCATGGCCTCGGCTTGCAGGTTGTAGCCGGGGTGGATCATCTCCACCATGGGGGGCAGGCCGGGCCAGGCCGCGAGCTCGGGGTCGAGCTGGGGGCGGGCGTCGGTGATGCGGTAGATGTGGAACTCCACCTCCAGCCCGGTCTTGAGGCCGTAGCCGGCCTGACCCAGTTTTGCCAGCGCCGTCTGCAGCATGCCGCGCGCGTCCAGCGGCACTGGTGTGCCATCGGCAAACCAGGGCTGGCAACGCAGCCAGCCAGTGCGCTCCAGCCAGGGCAGCACGGTGAAGCTTTGCGGGTCGGGCATCAGCATGAGGTTGGCCGCGCCGGCGAAGCCGGGCGGGCTGTCCGCGCCACCCGGCTCGAACACCTTCCAGGCCGTGCGGTCGGCTGTGTCCTTGAGCATGAGCGTGCCCACCATGCCCACGCCGTCGCGCAGCGCGCGCAACGCCGCCGTCGCGGTAAGCGTTTTGCCGCGCAGCATGCCGTGGGCATCGCACCAGCCGAAGCGCACCAGTTCGATGCCACTGGCTTCAATGAGTTGGGCCACGCGCCGGCATTCGGCGTCGCGTTCGGGGGATTCGAGGCCGCAGCGTTGAGCGAACGACGTCATTTGGCGCCCGCCGTTTCCTCGGCGGAAGCCTTCTCGTGCCACGGCGCACCTTCGCGCTTGTCGCGCACCGCGTCCTGCCACCAGGTTTCCCAGCCTTGTGCAGGGGCGATGCCGTCCACCGTGTCGGGGCCGGCAATGGCGCCATGCAAGGCCGGGTCGGCCACGCCGGGGGCTGTGCCGCCTTGTTCCACCGCATCGATGGCCTGCAGCAGCATGCGGCGGTTGGCCATCACCACCTTGTCGGTGGTGCCCAGGTGTTCCCGCGTGCGGTCCTGGATCGGGCCCATGCTCTCGCAGGCCCACTGGTCGTGCACGTTGATGTCGTCCTCGCCCATGCCGAGGTAGGTGCGCGTCTGTTGCTCTTCGGCGTTGAAGCCCCAGTTGTTGTGGCGACCCGACTTGGGGATGTAGTCGGGCAGGGTCACGGCCTGCAGGCGCGGGGTGCGCATGGCGTCCTTGTCGACCGGGCCGGTGAAGCTGGTGAAGAAGGCATACCAGTAGTTGTGGGTGTCATCCACCGGCACGTGCATCTGGGTGATGGTCATGGTTTCCGACAGCGGGATCACAAAGGTCTGCGGGAACACCGCGTTGGTCACGCGCACGTGGGTCAGCTCGTCGGTCATGGGGCGCAGCGCGGTGAGCTGCAGGCCATAGGGCTTGGGCTCGAAGCTGATGATGGGCTGGCCGAACTCGCGCATCACACGCGTCATGGGCCAGCGCTCACCGCCCACGTCACCGGCGCTGGCGCCTCGGAATTGTTTGCCGTAGCTGTCTTCCAGCGAACCGTCGTTGAAGAATCGGTGCAGGTAAGAAGCGTGCGCCGGATCGATGCCCACTTCCAGCGACTGCAGCCAGTTGCAATGCCACAGGCCCTTGAACGCGAAGGTGTGGCTCTCGGGCGCGGTGAAGCAGTCGAGCTCGGGGAAGGGCGGCGGCGTCTGGTCTTCCGGGCCGAACCAGCCGAACAACACGCCACTGCGCTGCACCAGCGGGTAGCTGCGCTGTTTGATGCGCGAGCACATCTTGCTGCCGACGGGCTCGGCCGGGGTGTCGATGCACTGGCCGGTGGTGTCGAACTTCCAGCCGTGGAAGGGGCAGCGAATGCCATCGCCTTCGTTGCGGCCGAAGGCGAGGTCGGCGCCGCGGTGCGGGCAATCGCGATCGAGCAGGCCGAACTTGCCTTCGGCGTCGCGGAACAGCACGAAGTTCTGGCCCAGCACGCGCACCGCCTTCACGGGGCGCACGGCCATCTGGGGATCGAGCGCGGGGTTGAATTCGTCCATCAGCGCCACGGGTTGCCAATAGCGGCGCAGCAACTCGCCGCCGGGCGTGCCCGGTCCGACCTGGGTCATGCGTTGATTGAGTTCGGCTTTCATGTGAGGGAATCTCCGGCAATAAAACGGGGTGGGTATCGAAATGGTATACCGTTTTTTGATTTCGGTGTACATTTTGTGCCATGAGCCTGCAAGAAACCGTTTTGATGCAATTGCGCGACCTGATCCTGAGCGGTCAGTTTGAACCCGGTCATCGCCTGGCCGAGCAACAGCTGGCCGAGCGCCTGGGTGCCTCGCGCACGCCGGTGCGCGCCGCGCTGGTCACGCTGGAGCAGGAGGGCCTGGTGCAGGCCAACGAGACTGGCAAGTACCTGGTGCGCCAATTCACCGCGCAAGAGGTGATCGACGCCATCGCGGTGCGCGGACACCTGGAAGGCATGGCCGCGCGGCTGGTCGCCGAGCACGGCGTTTCGCGCCAGTTGCAGGGTCAGCTGCAGACCGTGCTCGATGAGGGGGACCGCTTGCTGGCGGACAACCCGCTCACGATCGAAAGCTATGCGGCCTACGCGCTGATGAACGATCGCTTCCACGCGCTGATCCTCGATGCCTGCGGCAACCGGGCCTTGCAGCGCTCGGTGGAGCTCAATGACAAGCTGCCGTTCGCGCCCGCGTCGGCCATGTTGCCGATGCAGGGCACGGTGACCATGGACCGCGACTGGATGCTGTATGCGCACCGCCAGCACCACATGCTTTTCGATGCCCTGCGGCGAGGCGAAAGCGCGCGTGCCCAGGCGCTGGCGGTGGAGCACACCGAAGTGGCGCAAATGAACATGCGCCTGGCGCTGGAGCGGCGCGCCGAGTCGGAGCAGGTGCTGCCCGGCATTCGGCTGGTGGTGGGCTGATCGCTCAGCACAAGCGCAGCGGGTTTGCAGGGCCTGCTGCAACGACCTTTCGGTCGTGAGGATTTGCGTGGAAGCCGGGAAGCGATCAAGGTGGCTGCGCACAATGGGTCATCGTTCAACCCGCCTCCCCACCTGCATGACCCGTCTTTTCAAACCCGCCATCGCTGGCAAGCTCTCGCTCGCCAACCGCATTGTCATGGCCCCGCTCACGCGCAACCGCGCGCCGAACGCCGTGCCCACGCCGCTCATGGCCACCTACTACCAACAGCGCGCCAGCGCCGGCCTGTTGATCACCGAAGCCACTGCGATCAGCCACCAGGGCCAGGGCTACGCCGATGTGCCGGGGCTGTACGCGCCGGAGCAGATCGAGGGCTGGAAACGCGTGACCGCCGCCGTGCACGCGGCCGGCGGCAAGATCGTCACCCAGCTCTGGCACGTGGGTCGCGTGTCGCACACCGAGCTGCAGCCGGGCGGCGGAGCCCCCGTGGCGCCCTCGGCCATCGCCGCCAAGACCAAGACGGTGTTGATCAAGGACGGTGTACCCACCTTCGTTGAAACCTCCGTGCCCCGCGCGCTCGACGTGGCCGAATTGCCCGGCATCGTCGAGGACTACCGCAAGGCGGCACTGGCCGCGATCGAGGCGGGCTTCGACGGCGTGGAAATCCACGCGGCCAATGGCTACCTGCTCGACCAGTTCCTCAAGACGGGCAGCAACCAGCGCACCGACGCCTATGGCGGCAGCATTGAAAACCGGGCGCGCCTGCTGCTGGAAGTCGTCCAGGCCGTGGCGGATGCGATCGGCGCGGCGCGCACCGGCATCCGGCTGTCGCCCGTGACCCCGGCCAACGACGTGGTCGATGCCGACCCGCAATCCCTCTTCACCCACGTGATGCGCGAACTCGCGCGCTTCGACCTGGCCTATGTGCACTTCATCGAAGGTGCCACGGGCGGTCCGCGCGAAATCCCCGATCGCCCCTTCGACTACGCCGCGTTGCGCGCCACCTACCGCGCGGCTGGTGGACACGCGGCCTGGATGGTCAACAACGGCTACGACCTCTCACTGGCGCAGAAGGCCCTGAACGACGGCGCCGACCTCGTGGCCTTCGGCAAGAGCTACATCGCCAACCCTGATCTGGTGGAGCGGCTCAGACAGGGTGGCCCGTTCAATCAGCCCGACAAGGCCACCTTCTATGGCGGCGGCGAGAAGGGCTACACCGACTACCCGGCGCTGACGGCCTAGGGTGGGGCGGGCGCTCGGTTTATCCTTGCGCCCATGAAGCTCTACAACTACTTCCGCTCCTCGGCCTCGTTTCGCGTGCGCATCGCGCTCGCACTCAAGGGCATCGCTTACGACTACGTGCCCGTGCACATCGCGCGCGGCGACCACAAGCTGCCGGCCTTCACCGACAAGGCGGTTGAAGGCCTGGTGCCTCTGCTCGAACTGGACGATGGCACGCGGCTGACGCAGTCGATGGCGATCATCGAGTACCTGGACGAGGTGCAGCCCGCACCCGCGCTGCTGCCCGCCGACGCGCTGGGCCGCGCGCGCGTGCGCGCCCTGTCGCAGATCGTGGCCTGCGAGATCCACCCCATCAACAACCTGCGCGTGCTCAAGTACCTGACGAAAGAGTTGAAGGTGGAAGAGGAGCCCAAGAACGTCTGGTACCGCCACTGGGTGCGCAGCGGGCTGGAGTCCTTCGAGCGCCAGCTCGCGCTGCAGCCCAAGTCCACCTACTGTGCGGGCGACACGCCCTCCATGGCCGATTGCTGCCTGGTGCCTCAGATCTTCAACGGCCAGCGCTTCAACACCGACTTCAGCGGCCTGCCGCGCACCATGGCGGCGTTCGAGGCCTGCATGGCCTTGCCTGCGTTCCAGCAGGCCCAGCCATCGGCCTGCCCGGACGCCGAGGCCTGATGCCTCTGCCCTCGGACAGCCTCGCCCCCGACTGGGCTGCGCCACCGGGTGTGCGGGCGCTGTTCACCACGCGCGATGGTGGCATTTCGGCCCCACCATTCGACAGTTTCAACCTCGGCGACCACGTGCGCGACGATCCGCGCGCCGTGGCGGGCAACCGGGCTCGCCTGGCCTCGCTCACCGCACCCGCGCGCCCGGTGTTCCTGCAGCAAGTGCACGGCACCGATGTGGTGCGCCTTGATCACTTGACTCCGGACGGGACCGAGGCCGACGCCTGCGTGGTGCAGGGACCCGGCTTGGCCGCCACCATCATGGTGGCCGATTGCCTGCCGGTGCTGTTGGCCCATGCCTCGGGTCGGGCCGTGGCGGCCGCGCACGCGGGCTGGCGCGGGTTGGCGAATGGCGTGCTCGAAGCCACCGCGGGCGCGTTGCGCGAAGCAGGAGGCGAGGGTGAGGTGATCGCCTGGCTCGGCCCCTGTATCGGGCCGTTGGCCTTTGAAGTGGGCGCCGAAGTGAGGGAAGCGTTCGTGTTGGTCGATGCCGAAGCCGCTGCACATTTCCGGTTTCATGGGCAAGACGGCAAATATCGGGCTGATCTGCCCGCGCTCGCACGGCGCCGGCTTCAGGCGTTGGGCATCGCGCAGGTGCACGGCAACGACGGCAGTGCCGCGTGGTGCACGGTCACGCAGTCCTCAAGGTTCTTTTCGCATCGGCGAGATGCCGTCCGCCTCGGCAGCACCGGGCGCATGGCCGCCTGCATCTGGATCGATTGAGCCTGAGGAGGCCTCTGCAGCCTGCTGTGCTTTCAGCTCGGCGGCTTCGCGTGCCTTGATCGCTTTGCGCCTTTGCGGCGTGAGCATCAGGTAAACCACCAGTGCGACTGGCAGCAAACCGTAAAGAAAAAAGGTCACAATGGCTCCCAGCACAGAGCCTGTGGTGTTGGTCGCTTCGGCCACCGACATCATGAGCACCACGTACATCCAACCGATCACCACCAGATACACAACATTCCTTGCAGCCCGGACAACCCGTCTCAGCCTGCTGGATGCTGATACGAAAAACCTGGGGAAGATCCGGAATCTCTCCCCCAAGGGCTGCCCATGATAAGTCGCAGGCAACACCCTAGGAGACCAGCATGACATCGGGCAAGAACCCCTCTTCAGACTGGCTGGAAACCGCGCAACAGTTCCAGCAGAACCTCGTTCAACAGTGGACCCAGATGGCCCAGGCCTTTCCCGGGGCCACGGCCGCAGCGACACCGGGCGCCAGTGACCCTTTCGCCGCATTCAAGGCTTTCATGCCGAAAGCGGGTGCGGCCAACTCCTTCGGCATGGCCATGCCCACGGGTGCCGCTGCCTTTCCCGGCATGCCGGCCGTGGGCGAGATCTTCAACCAGGCCAACCAGGGTCAGCCGGTCAGCTTCGACCCGGCCCAGTTGCTTGAGATCCAGAACACCTACCTCAAGGACCTGGCCGAGCTGTGGAACCAGGGGCCCAATGTGAAGCCCGCTGGCGATCGGCGCTTTGCGTCGGACGCCTGGGCCAGCAACCCCATGGCTGCCTTCGCGGCTGCGGCCTACCTGCTCAATGCCCGCACCCTCATGTCCATGGCCGATGCCGTGCAGGGGGATGCCAAGGCGCGAACGCGCGTTCGTTTTGCCGTGCAGCAGTGGATCGACGCCAGCGCGCCGAGCAACTTCCTCGCTTTCAACGCGGAAGCACAGAAGAAGGCGATCGACACGCAGGGCGAGAGCATCGCCAAGGGCGTGGCCAACTTGCTGCATGACATGAAGCAGGGCCACGTGTCCATGACGGACGAAAGCGTGTTCGAGGTCGGCAAGAACGTCGCAACCACCGAAGGCGCCGTGGTGTTCGAGAACGAGTTGTTCCAGCTCATCGAATACAAGCCCTTGACCTCGAAGGTGTACGAGCGGCCTTTCCTGCTGGTACCGCCCTGCATCAACAAGTTCTACATCCTCGACCTGCAGCCGGAGAACTCGCTGATCCGCTACTGCGTGGAGCAGGGCCACCGCACCTTTGTGGTGAGCTGGCGCAACCCCGACGAATCGCTCTCGCAAAAAACCTGGGACGAGTACATCGAGGACGCGGTCATCAAGGCCATCGCCGTCACGCAGGACATCACCGGCGCCGAGACCATCAACGCGCTGGGTTTCTGTGTGGGCGGAACCATGCTGGGCACGGCGCTGGCCGTGCTGGCCGCACGCGGTGAGGAGCCGGTGAACAGTGCCACCTTCCTCACCACATTGCTCGATTTCACCGACACCGGCATCCTCGATGTGTTCATTGACGAGAACTTCGTCAAGTACCGCGAGATGCAGTTTGCCCAGGGCGGGCTCATGCCGGGGCGCGATCTCGCCACCACCTTCAGCTTCCTGCGTCCGAACGATCTGGTGTGGAACTACGTGGTGGGCAACTACCTCAAGGGCGAGACGCCGCCGCCGTTCGACCTGCTGTACTGGAACTCCGACAGCACCAACCTGCCCGGGCCTTACTACGCCTGGTACCTCCGCCAGATGTACCTGGAGAACAACCTGGTCAAACCGGGCAAGACCACGGTGTGCGGCGAGAAGATCGATTTCCGCCAGGTCAAGTTGCCGGTCTACATCTACGGCTCGCGCGAAGACCACATCGTTCCCATCGGCGGGTCTTACGGCAGCACGCAGATTTTTCCGGGCAAGAAGCGCTTCGTGATGGGCGCCTCGGGCCACATCGCCGGTGTGATCAACCCTGCGTCGAAGAACAAGCGCAGCCACTGGATCGGGCCGGCAGGCAAATTCCCGACCAATGCGAAGGACTGGATCGCCAGCGCCACCGAACACCCTGGCAGCTGGTGGACCGACTGGTCCGCATGGCTCAAGCCGCTCGCTGGCAAGCAAATTGCTGCCCCCAAGTCGTATGGAAAGGGCAAGCGCTACACCGCCATCGAACCCGCACCGGGCCGCTACGTCAAAGCCAAAGCCTGAACATTTTTTTAATCCGCACCTCGAGGAGACATTGCATGGAAGACATCGTCATCGTTTCAGCCGCCCGCACCGCTGTGGGCAAGTTCGGCGGCTCGCTCGCCAAGACACCCGCCACCGAGCTGGGCAGCATCGTCATCAAGGCGCTGCTGGAGCGCACCGGCCTGCCGGCCGACGCCATCGGTGAGGTGATCATGGGGCAGGTGCTGGCGGCAGGCGTCGGCCAGAACCCGGCCCGCCAGGCCATGATGAAAGCTGGCGTGGCCAAGGAGACGCCGGCACTCACCATCAACGCCGTGTGTGGCTCCGGCCTCAAAGCCGTGATGCTGGCCGCGCAAGCCGTGGCCTGGGGCGACAGCGAGATCGTGATCGCAGGTGGCCAGGAGAACATGAGCGCCTCACCGCACGTGCTCAATGGCAGCCGCGACGGCCAGCGCATGGGCGACTGGAAGATGACCGACACCATGATCGTCGACGGCTTGTGGGATGTGTACAACCAGTACCACATGGGCATCACCGCCGAGAACGTGGCCAAGGAGCACGGCATCAGCCGCGATGCGCAGGACGCGCTCGCGCTGGGCAGCCAGCAGAAGGCCAGCGCCGCGCAGGACGCCGGCAAGTTCAAGGACGAGATCGTGGGCGTGAGCATTCCTCAGCGCAAGGGCGATCCCATCGTCTTCAATGCTGACGAGTTCATCAACAAGAAGACCAGTGCCGAAGCCCTGGCCGGCTTGCGCCCCGCATTCGACAAGGCCGGCTCGGTGACGGCGGGCAACGCCTCGGGCATCAACGATGGTGCCGCTGGCGTGGTCGTGATGACCGCCAGGAAGGCGGCCGCGCTGGGCCTCAAGCCGCTGGCGCGCATTGCCGCCTTCGGCACCAGCGGCCTCGACCCGGCGACCATGGGCATGGGCCCGGTGCCCGCGTCGAAGAAAGCCCTGGCACGCGCTGGCTGGAAGGCCAGCGACGTGGACCTGTTTGAACTCAACGAAGCTTTCGCGGCCCAGGCTTGCGCCGTCAACAAGGCGCTCGACATCGATCCGGCGCGCGTGAACGTCAATGGCGGTGCGATCGCCATTGGCCACCCCATTGGTGCGTCCGGCTGCCGCATTCTCGTGACGCTGCTGCATGAAATGCAACGCCGCGATGCCAAAAAGGGTCTCGCGGCCCTGTGCATTGGTGGTGGCATGGGGGTTTCCCTCGCGGTCGAACGCTGAATCCACGGTTAAATCAACAACGGATGACCGGAGGGGAGGGCCTTCCGGTCACACCATCGCCATCTGGCACAAGGAGCACAAGAAATGAGCAAGAAAGTCGCGTACGTCACAGGCGGCATGGGTGGCATCGGAACGGCCATCTGCCAGCGCCTGCACAAGGAAGGTTTTACTGTCATTGCGGGCTGCGGCCCCACGCGCGACTTCAAGAAGTGGCTGGACGAGCAAAAGGCACAGGGCTACGCTTTCCACGCCTCGGTCGGCAATGTAGGTGACTGGGATTCCACCGTGGAGGCCTTCACCAAGACCAAGGCGGAACACGGCACGATCGACGTGCTGGTGAACAACGCCGGCATCACGCGCGATCGCATGTTCCTGAAAATGTCGCGCGACGACTGGGACGCGGTGATCGAAACCAACCTGAACTCCATGTTCAACGTGACCAAGCAGGTCGTGGCCGACATGGTGGAAAAGGGCTGGGGCCGCATCATCAACATCTCGTCGGTGAACGGCGAGAAGGGCCAGGCCGGCCAGACCAACTACTCGGCCGCCAAGGCCGGCATGCACGGCTTTTCGATGGCGCTGGCGCAGGAACTGGCCACGAAGGGCGTAACGGTCAACACGGTGAGCCCTGGCTACATCGGCACCGACATGGTCAAGGCCATCCGGCCCGACGTGCTGGAGAAGATCGTGGCCACCGTGCCCGTCAAGCGCCTGGGCGAACCGAGCGAGATCGCCTCCATCATTGCCTGGCTGGCCAGCGAAGAGGGCGGCTACGCCACCGGTGCAGACTTCTCGGTCAACGGTGGCCTGCACATGGGGTGAATGAGTTCCCCCCGAGCCGGGCTCGATTGGCGAGCCCGTCACCCCCGGAGCGGCGTTGCCCTTGAATGAAGAGCTCGCGCCACGCGAGGATCACCCGCTTCGGCGGGTTTCTTTTTGCTTGCGTCGGTTTGCCGGGTGCTGGTGTAAATTCGACCGCATCCCCACCCCCTTTCCGTCCAAGGAGTTTCCGGCCCATGCCGCACAGCGTTTCACTGATCAACACCATTGCGGCGGGCCTGGGTCTGGCACTGATCCTCGGGTTTCTCGCGGCCAAGGTGCGCCTGCCAGCGCTGGTCGGCTACCTGCTGGCGGGGGTGATCATTGGACCGTTCACACCCGGCTTCGTGGCCGACGCCGGCATTGCCGCTCAGCTCGCCGAGATCGGTGTGATGCTGCTGATGTTTGGCGTGGGTCTGCATTTCTCGCTGGACGACCTGCTTTCGGTGCGCAAGATTGCCTTGCCGGGTGCGGTGGTGCAGATGGCGGTCGCCACGCTGATGGGCATTGGCATGGCGATGTGGTGGTGGGACTGGAGCTTCGGCTCGGCGCTTGTTTTCGGCGTGTCGCTCTCGGTGGCCAGCACGGTGGTGCTGCTGCGTGCGCTGGAGAGCCTGGGCATTCTGGATTCGTTCACGGGCCGCATCGCTGTGGGCTGGCTGGTGGTCGAAGACCTGGCCATGGTGCTGGTGCTGGTGATGTTGCCGCCTCTGGCGGGCTTCCTGGGCGGCAAGGGCGCCGATGGCGATCTGGATTCGATCTGGCGCACGCTGGGCTTCACCCTGCTGCAGGTAGGCGGTTTCGTTGCGCTGATGCTGGTGGTGGGGCGCCGCGTCTTCCCCTGGCTGCTCTGGCAGGTCACGCGCACCGGCTCGCGCGAGCTGTTCACGCTGTGCGTGGTGGCGGCGGCGGTCAGCATTGCGTTCGCGTCTGCGGCGCTGTTCGGCGTGTCGTTCGCCTTGGGCGCCTTTTTTGCGGGCATGGTGTTGCGCGAATCCGAGTTCAGCCACCGTGCGGCCGAAGAGTCACTGCCCCTGCGTGATGCCTTCGCGGTGCTTTTCTTCGTTTCGGTGGGCATGCTCTTCAACCCCGCCGTGCTGATCGAGCGACCCTTGCAGGTGCTGGGTGTGGTGCTGATCATCATCGTGGGCAAGTCGATGGCTGCGGCGGCGCTGGTGGTGGCCATGCGCTACCCGCTCAACACCGCGCTCACCGTGTCTGCCAGCCTGGCGCAGATCGGCGAGTTTTCCTTCATCCTGGTGGGCCTGGGCGCCTCGCTCGGCCTGCTGCCGCCCGAGGGGCAGAGTCTGGTGCTGGCCGGGGCGCTCATCTCCATCGCGACCAACCCGCTGTGGTTCAAGGCCATCAACCCGCTGCAGGAATGGCTGCGCAAGAATTCCGAGTTCGCCCGCAAGCTGGAGCAGCGCGACGACCCGCTGGCCGAGTTGCCCATGACCACGCACGAGAAATTCCTCTCTCGTCAGGTGGTGCTGGTCGGCTATGGCCGGGTGGGGCGGCGCATCGCCGCCGCGTTGGAAGAGCAGCACCTGCCTTACGTGGTGGCTGAAGAGAACCGCGACATCGTCGAGCGGTTGCGCGAGCAGGGTGTTCCTGCCGTGTTCGGAGACGCGGCCGACCCCGCCGTGCTGATCCAGGCCCACATTGCCCGCGCCGGCATGCTGGTGATCGCCACACCCGACACCCTTAACGTGCGGCAGATGATCGCCACCGCCCGCACCCTCAACCCCGAGATCCTCACCGTGGTGCGCACGCACAGCGAGGAAGAAGCCGGCCTGCTCGAAAAAGAGGTGGCCGGCAAGGTGTTTCTGGGTGAAGAAGAGTTGGCGCAATCGATGACGCGCTACGTGCTCGAGCATTCCCGGCTCGCCAACCCGGGCGCGCGCGCCGCCGCCTGAGCCTGGGGGCGGCGAAAGGGCCGTTCCTACACGCCTTCGCGCATCCGTCCGACAGGCGCCGGTGTGGGCGCCTTCCATGATGTCCTGACATTTCAACAGGAGGCCCATCATGGCATTGACCCCTTCGCCCACCTTTGATGACATTGCCGTGGCGCCGGCACCGGAGCACGCGGTGTCCTGGCCTGCCGTGTTTGCCGGGGCGGCTGGCGCGGCGGCGCTGTCGCTGATCCTGCTCATCCTGGGCACTGGCCTGGGATTGGCATCGGTCTCGCCCTGGGTGCAGCAAGGCATTGGCGCGGCCACCTTCGGCGTTTCGACCATCCTCTGGATTTCCTTCACGCAACTGGTGGCCTCTGGCATGGG
>Ga0067045_1030528_pt1 | contig 14963 bp, 8 predicted proteins | sample TerdegcTABiofilm_FD_59184 | JGI IMG/M metagenome (GOLD analysis project Ga0067045, IMG submission 59184) | Combined Assembly of (Gp0054472, Gp0054536) Wastewater bioreactor microbial communities from Singapore -Terephthalate degrading...
GACCACCGAGATCTACACTCTTTCCCTACACGACGCTCTTCCGATCTCATGTGGGCATTGACGCCGCCAATCTCCCAAAAGGCTTCTTCTATCGCAGGGCCGGTCACCGCGTAGTGCCAGAGGTGGTTGGGAAGCTGATCGAACTGGTTGAAGATCACGACATCGTGGCGAGTGCGCTGGAGCTCCACACACTTGTCGAAGATTTCCTTGACGTTTGACTCGCAGCCGGGGGTGGCGATGACTTCCTCGGCCATGGTTTTGAGCCACTCGAAGCGCTCACGGCTCATCTCTGCGGGCAGAATGGCCACACTGGGACATGCGAGCAATCGGGAGATATAGGCGCCGCCGCGGCAGTAGTTGCCGGTGCTAGGCCAGACCGCCTTCTTTGTGGTGGGATCGAAGCGGCCCGTCACCAATTCTGGGGCAAGACATGCGTAGGATGCGCCGACCTTGTGGGCGCCTGTAGGGAACCACTTGCCTGCGAGTCCTACAATGCGAGCTTTAGTACCGGTGATGGCGCGAGGAATTTCAAGGTAATTCACCTTGCCGAAGCCTCCCCCGAAGTCTTTCGGCTCGTTATGCCAGGTGACTCGGAAGAGGTTGCGGGGATGAACATCCCAAAGCCCAATCGAGGCGAGCTCCTTTTTGATGGAGTCTGGAATAGTCGAGGGATCGCGCATCTGTGCGAAAGTGGGCAGAAGAATGCCTTTTTGCCGGCAGCGCTCAATGTTTTTCCTGCGCTGGGATTCGTTGACGTTGAGATCGATCATTGGTGAACTCCTTGGTGTACGACGTTGTGTTCAAGGTCTCGCTGCGCTGGTCTAAGGTGCTGCCGCCCGTGCCTACCCGCACATGGGTGATGGCAGGGCAAAAGCCGACAGAGCTGCCAAGGCCGCACAACAATATAGTGGGCAGTATACCATAGCCCCATGGAATTGGGGAGGGGCATACAGAAGAGGTGCAGGCTCCCAAGTGCGGGTGACTATATTATCTTCCTTTACCTCGTTGATTCAGACATGTATACTATAATGTATGGTATGCACTCGCAGATGACGTGAAGTGACAATTTTAGGGAAGGAGATCCAGATTGGCCAAACGGTTAAAAGGGAGGACACTCAAACTCGAGGGATTCAACAACCTAACAAAATCGATCAGTTTCAACATCTATGATATTTGCTATGCGCGTTCGAGGGAGTCACAGCTCGAGTATCTCGAGTATGTCGACGAAGAATACAATTCCGAGCGCCTAGAAGGGATTGTCGAGAATGTTACGCGCATAATCAACGCAAAACTGGTCAGTGTCTCTACTCAGGATTATGATCCCAGGGGCGCAAGTGTCGTCGCGCTTATCAATGAAGGGTCTCCTGTGGCCGAGGAACACATCAAGTCCGAGCATGCCCAAGCGCCCCAACCGCACGAGAATTCGAAGAGTATCCCTCCTTCCTTGATTGTCGGTCATCTCGATAAGAGCCACATCGCCATCCATACATATCCGGAATACCATCATTTGACGGGCTTTACGAGTTTTCGCGTCGACATCGACATTTCGACATGCGGCATGATTTCTCCGCTCTCGGCGCTCAATTACCTTATAGAAAGCTTCGATTCGGAAGTAGTCATCATCGATTACCGTGTCAGAGGTTTCACGCGGGACCACAGGGGGCACAAGGTTTTCATCGACCATGACATTTCTTCTATACAAGATTACATCGATCACGAAATACTCGATCGCTATATCACGTACGACATTAATATTCTCTCGGACTACAACTTTCATACTAAAATGCGCAAAAAGGAGATTCGCCTCAAAGATTTTCTATTCGGCGACGAAGTGACGAGCCTCAACTTGAAGGAAAAAGAACGGATCAAACGTGAACTCGTGCACGAAATCCAGGAAATTTTCGAGTGCAGGAATCTCAATATGCACTCGGGTACATGATACGTCGCATTGATTGTGCGGAGTCACGTGGTGCATAGGGGCGGTGTATGAAAAAGATAGTCGAGCGCCTCAACCCTCATTGGGGCTTCTTTTACGATATTTCGAGGGTACTTGTACGGACGCGCGGCGCATGGCAGACAATCGAGCTCGCCGAGAGCCCCGCATTCGGAAAGGTGCTTCTCTTGGATGGTATCACGCAGGTCGCGCAGAGGGGAGAGGAGCGCTATCATGAATCGCTGGTCTTTCCTGCCATGCTTTCGCATCCCGAGCCCGTGAATGTGCTTGTCGTCGGCGGCGGTGACGGAGCCGTGCTGCGCGAGGTTCTCCGCTTTAAAACCGTCAGAAAGGCCGTCATGGTCGAGCTCGATGAGGCGGTCGTCTCATTCTCCAAGCAGTATATGCCGGAGATCAGTGACGGTGCATTCGATGATCCGCGAGCCGAAATTGTGGTAGGAGACGGCCGCACCTATGTGGAACAGTGCGCCGGAGCATCTTTCGATGTCGTTCTTATGGACATGACGGATCCTTTCGGTCCTTCGGAGAAGCTTTACACGAAAGAATTTTTTGCCCAGGTGAAGAGGGTTTTGCGCGGGGCCGAAGGGGTGTTCGCTCTGCACGGGGAGTCGCCGATTACGAGGCCTGTCGCTTACGCGTGCATCGAAAAAACTTTACGTGAGATTTTTTCGTACGTAAGATCAGCCTTTGCCTTCGTTCCAATGTATGGAACCCTTTGGTCATTCAAATTTGCTTCCGACGCGTGCGATTGTAGTTCGCTTTCCGAGGACGACGTGGAGAGGCTGCTCAGTACGCGTTACACAAAGACGCCGGCATACTGTAATCCTAAAATCTATACATCCATCTTTGCCATGGAACCGGCTGCGATCGAGGCGCTCTCGCATCCCGACGCGAGGATAATCGAGGATCGCAATTCATGTTTTCCTGATGCATTCGATCCTAAAAGTGGACGATGCATTACATATTAAGCCCCACAGCCTTGGCCGCCGCGCGGATGTCCTTAAGCCCGCTGCCGGTGAGCATGACGACGACGAGGGCATTGGGGGCGAGCATGGGCCGCGCCTTGAGAAAGCCTGCGAAGGCGCATGCACTCGAAGGCTCGGCGAAGAGGCCCGACATGCGCGCCAGGTACCGTTGGGCTTCGAGGATTTCGGCGTCGCTCACGACAACGGTGCGTCCTTGGTGGATGTGCAGCTTGTCGAGCGTGTAGTAGCCGTTTCGTGGGATGTCCACCGAGATCGAATCCGCGATGGTGGAGGAGGGCATGGCTTCGAAGCGGCCAGTGGCGAAGGCGCGCGCAATGGCACTCGAGCCTTCGGCCTGGGCTGCCCACACCGTGGGCATGTGTTCGATCCAGCCGAGACGTACAAGATCTTCGAAACCACGCATAACACCCGCAATGATGACACCGTCGCCTGTGGGCACGAATACGTGGTCCGGCGCACTGTAGACAGGAGGTTGGTATGGGGCCGCGTTGGTCGCTGTGGTGTTGCTTGCTGGGATGCCGGTGTTGTGGAGTGAAGCCGCCCGAGCGGCCAGAAATGAGCCGTTGCCGGCAAAGCCACGGCCGGCAATGCTGTTGCTCTTGTTGGCCCCGATGGTGGCCTCAATCGCTGCTCCCAGGTCCTGTGCGATTTCAAAACTCGCAGTCTTTTTACCTTCGATGGTGAGAGGGTTATAGGCTGTGTTGCGAGAGAGCATGCCCGTCTTGTTCGAGTAAGCGAGCGACTGATCGAAGGCGAGGTCGTAGGTGCCGTCAACCTCGACCAGTTCGGCGCCGTACTGCAGAATTTGCACTCGCTTGGCGATCGGCGCCGCTTTGGGCACATAGACTTTGACTTCGATGCCGGCCGCCGCACCGATACAGGCCATGCTGGAGGCCGCGTTGCCCGTGGAGGCGAGCACAATCTCGCCAATGCCGAACTTCTTGGCAAAGGCGGCGACCAGCCAGCTCGCTCTATCTTTATACGAGCCGGAAGGGTTGCAGGTGTCGTCTTTGAGCCAAAGATTTGGCATGCCAAGTTCCTGGCGCAGACGCTCCGGCGCCCAGAGCGGTGTCTTTCCCACCGGAATGGACGGAAAATACTCGGGTTCTACAGGAAGCGGAACAGTACCCGGTTCGGGATCTGTCCCCTCCCAAGTGCACTCAAGCACACCGCGCAGGGGTTCCTCGGACTTCTGCACGGCTGCACAGACATCGCACAGGTAGCGCCCAGGCTCGATGGCATAGATTCTGCCACAGGTTGGGCAGCGATAGTGCCACTGCATCGCTTTCTCGCTTAGGTGTGCGCTTCGAGCGCGTAGGGCAGGGCAGCATAGAATGCCGCGGCAATTTCGAGATCGTCGATGCGGGTGATCTCATTGGGCGCATGCGCCTGGGCTTCATCCCCAGGACCGAATCCTATGACTGGGATGTTATGGCGGCCGCAGATGGCCACGCCATTGGTCGAAAAGGTCCACTTGTCGATGATGGGTTCCTTGCCGAAGAGGCCCTTGTAGGCCTCTAGGCCTGATCGCACGAGCACATGATCTACCGGAATCTTCCAAGTAGGGAAGTAGAGTTCCTGGTGGTATTCGGTGCCCGTCCAGGCTGGTTTGCGGTATTCAGGCATGTGGACTATGAAGTTGGTCACATCTGCATCGCGCAGAGCATCCTCGACCTGTTTGATCGCAATTTCGTCGGTCTCGCCCCAGGTCAGGCGGCGATCGCAGTAGAGCATGGCCTGGTCGGGAACTGCACACTGGCTGGGACCGTGGACGTTGATCTGACTCACGGTGATGGTGCCTTTTCCGAGGAAGTTGTCGTCATCCGGTATAAGGCGTTCGTTGAGCTTCTCGATGGCGAGGGCTGCGCGGGCAGCCTTGTAGGCTGCACTGTCTCCGCGCTCCGGAGCCGAGCCGTGGCAAGAAATGCCCTTGATGTCGATCTGGATCTCCATGCGGCCGCGATGTCCACGGTATAGCCTGCAGGAGGTCGGTTCGGTGGAGACAACGAAGTCGGGCACGAACTTCTCCTCTTCAATGAGATACTTCCAACACATGCCGTCGCAGTCTTCTTCGATCGTGGTGAAGGAAAACCATAGTTCGTATTCTCCGTCGTATCCAAGCTCCTTGAGGATGCGTGCGGCAGTGATCATAGAGGCGGCACCGCCGAGCTGGTCCGATGCGCCGCGACCATGCACGAGGCCGTCTTTTATGAGGCCGGAGAAGGGTGGAGTCTTCCACTGGGACTCATCGCCGACACCGACTGTGTCGATGTGCGCGTCGAACACCACTTTTTTTGTCCCTCTACCGACTCGACCAAGAAGGGAGCCGAGGCCATCGATCCACAACTCCTCCATACCTGCTTCTTCAGAAAGCTGTTTGAGTAGAAGGATGCGGTCTTTCTCGGTGGTGGAGAAAGCAGGAGTCTGAATAATCCTACTCAAGTTCTGCGCAGTATAATCGCGGTACTTGTGGGCTTTTTCGAGAATTGTCGCGCTATGCATGGGTTACCTCTCTTCCATACGTTTCCAAAGTCTCGATGCCTGTTCACGAGACAGGGCTTGAATATTCGCATCATCATACAGTGGGCGGTGGTCTACAATCCTCAGGGCCCCGGCCACTACGACAGTCTGTGCGCTTCGGCTGGACCATCCATACGCGAGGTGCCCGGCTATATTGTCGCGAGAGAGCGGGGTGGGCGGATCGTAATCCCAGAGCACTAAGTCTGCGGGGGCTCCCACCTTGACGGTGCCGAAGCCGGGGAAGCTGGGGCTACCGTGGATGTCGCTGCTGTGGGGTACATGGTGCGCGAAGGGCGTGAAATCCTGCGCAAAGTAGCGCCCGATAAGCTCATTGCCTCGATGCAAGGCCTTAAGGAAATCGTCTGGCCACCAGGGTCCTTGGCTTTCTCTGTGACGGAACACGGCGAACTTGAACTCCTCGAGCATATCGGCACCCATACCATCCGTACCCAGCACTACATTGTGGAAGACGGGTAGAAGATTATTGTAGCCGACGGCATTGTTCATATTCGAGCGAGCGTTGTGCGCCAAGAATGCTCCGCGCTCGTTCATGATATCGGCCTCTGCCTGAGTGAGCCATACACCATGTCCGATGATACTGCGGTCGTTCAGGGCTCCGGCTGCCTCGATGCGCTCAATCGGATCCTTGCCGAAGCGGTACCGTGCATCCACAGCGTCAAACTTGTCTTCTGCGAGGTGGATATGAATACCTCTGCCGGTGATCCTCACCGCGTCGGCCAAAGCTTCGAGCGTCTCATTGCCGACCGTAAAGCTTGCGTGGGCACCGATTGAGGCTTCGACGAGGGGCTTGACGCCCGATGCTCTCAGTGCATCCACCTCATGCGCGAAGCGCAGGTTCTCGGCAATGCCTGCCTTGGCTCCATCCATGCCGTTGCGGTCAGTCGTCTCGTAGCAGAGGATACCGCGCGCACCTACAGTCTCGAAAGCCTCACGGATAAGCGAGAGACTTCCGTCGATGCATTCGGGGCCTGCATGGTGGTCCACAATACACGTGACCCCGGCTTTGAGCGCATCGGTACAGCCGGCAAGGGCGCTCGCCTTAAGAATTTCAGGATCGATGGCACGGTCGAGCCGCCACCACAGATGGGCAAGGAGCTGAGCAAAGTCTTTGGATGGCTTTATATCGACCAGCATGCCTCGCGCCAGGGCAGAGTAGAGGTGTGTGTGGGCACAGACAAGCCCTGCCGAGAGATATCCACCGTCTCCAGCGACCGTGGCGAGAGGAAAACGTTCATGTAGACGCGGACCAATGGCCGCCACGGTGCCGGCCATTTCTCCCTCGCCCGGCTCGTATACGGCGACATCGGTGAGTTCCGATACTGAGGGTGGATCAAATTCGACAATGCGTATGTTTCGGAACAGGATCATACGTGCACCTCCACGAGATATCGGTGTTGGGCCCACACAAGTCGGGCCAGGGCGATCATTTGACGCTCGGTCGGTCGTGAGATGGCACCGTTCCATGCAAGGTATGGAAGTTCTATGAGGGGAGCACCGACGGTAGCGCGCAGTGCCAAGGTAGGTCGCTCGACATCGTCGCAGAAGGCGAAGCCCGCATTCCGTGAGGCGGCAAGTTCTTCTCTAGTGTCGAAGATCGTAGGCTTGCCTTTGAAGGGTTCACCATTCCATGGGCAGAAAAGGCCGCAGTTGCCGCACTCATTGCAGAGACGGTCGATGTGCAAAATCTGCGCCGGCTGGTCGAAGTCGCGGCCTGTTTCCAAGACCATATTCGCCCGATTAGGGCAGACTTCCGCACAGCGCAGACAGGCTGCGTCACAGTGCAGGCAGCGCTCAGCCTCGCGGGCGGCAAAGGCTGGATCCATAGGATCGAGCGAGGGCAGTAAGCGACCCCGAGACGTACGGGTCTCAGGCGACCAGACAGGGGCGTGGTAATCCGGCGTCGCAGTCGCAATGCCTTTGCGTGCGAGAATTGCGAGGGCAGCAACACGGCCATCGGCCTCTGCAGCGATGATGGACGAGGGCCCTGTCCGGGCATCGCCGCCCACGAATACGCCGGGACAGGCTTCCAAGGTAGTTCTGTCGACACAAGGCCGTCCATTGCCGTCCACCTCAACACCGAAGAGCCGTAAGAAATCGATATCCGGCTCTTCGCCTACGGCCGCAATGAGAAGGTCGCATGACACGCTGAAGGTCTCGTCGCTGGGGACAGGCTTTCTGCGGCCTGACCTGTCCTTTTCGCCCAGTTGCATGCGGCGTAAGGTTACTTTGCCTGGCTCGATCAGTTCAGGTAGGCTGAGCTCGAGAAGGGGGGAGGCTTGCTGGTTATTCTCTAAGTCAGGAGCGATGGAATGAGTGACAATGGGAGCAGTGCCCGTAGTCTCTGTGGAGTGCTGACGGTTGCAGGCCGCAGCCTCCCTGAGTGCATTGTCGAATTCTTCGGTGTCTGCGGGCATTTCCCTACGGGTACGGCGATAAGACCAGAGGACTGTCTGAACCATAGGGATGCGGGTGGCCATGCGCACCGCGTCGCAGGCAGTGTTGCCGCCGCCCACCACCAGCACGCTGGCAGTGGTCTTGAAAGTTTCGACTCCTTCACGCATGCAGATGTCGAGGAAATCGAGGGCGTGTATCACTCGCACACCCTTCCCCTTGATCGTGAGGTCTTTGGCCTTGTGTGCGCCGGTCGCGATGAAGATGGTGTCGAACCCCTGAGTACGGAGTTCTTCAGCCGAACGAATATTTGCATCGAAGCGGAACTCAACACCGAGCTGCGTAAGTCTGGCAACATCCGCAGCAAGGTCTTCCCGGGCAAGGCGGAATGAAGGAATGATGTGTGCGGGCACACCACCGGGCGCGGCACGCTTATCGAACACGACCACCTTCTGCCCGTACTGGGCAAGGTGCCATGCACAGGCGAGGCCAGCAGGACCTGCGCCAATAACGGCGGTCGCTCCGATTGCGGGATTCGGCCAAATGGGGCCGTCGATCTTCGCCGCAGCGTTCGCAGCCCTGACTGTGGCAAGTTTGACGTCCCGAATACGCACTGGCCCCTCGTAATCCACGCGCGAGCAGTGTTCCTGGCAGACGTGGTCGCAGAGTACTCCTGTGATGGTGGGAAGCGGATTGTCCGAAAGCACGATGGAAAGGCCATGATCGGGGTCGCCCGAACCCGTCGCATCGATGTAGGCAGGCACTTTCTGGTGTACGGGACATGCTTCCACACAGGGTGCGGCGAAACAGTCGAAGAGCGGCAGATCGCCTGCGATCGAGGCGTTGCCCTTTTTCCAGTCGCGATAGTACCACGGTGAGGAAAAGACGCCGGCCGCCAGGGCCTCGAGCACCTCCGCTTCCGGTTTTTCCGGCGCGGAAGGAATGGCGTTGAGCACACTTTCGACCATGTGGGCCATACGCTGGTAACCACCAGGCTTCAAAAGGTCCGTGGCAATGGTGAGGGGGCCCATGCCGGCCTTCATGAGCTCCGCGGCGTTGTATGCGGCCACCCCGCCGCAGTAGGAGAAGCGCGTTGGATATTCCGGTAGAGCCTTGGCAAGCTGCGCGGCAAGGCTCACGGTGATGGGGAAAAGAGCTCGACCGGACATGTAGCGTTCTCCGCCCGGAAGCCGTTCTCCATTGTTGACGTTGGCAAGCGTATTGGACAACTTGATGCCGAAACGCCTGCCGCGGGCTATTGCGGCCTCGCTCAGCGAGCGGATGAGCTCAAGGGCGGCGTCGAACTGAAGATCGTGTTCAAAGCTTTCGCGCCGAAGCACGATGTCGCTCCAACCGAGCCGGTCGAGAATGTCCCGTGCTCTGTCGTAGCCTATGAGCGTGGGATTGAGTTTGATATATGTGTCGAAACCCTTTTCCTCAATGAGGTAGCGGCCTATGCGTTCAATTTCGTCAGGCGGGCAGCCGTGCATGGTGGAGAGCGTCACCGAATGAACGGGCCTGACAGGCATATGCTCCGCAACAGAGCGGGCGCGCTCGAGGGCGGCCTGGCCGAAGGCCTGCCCGAACTTCGGCGATTCGATGAATTTTTGGAGTTCTTCGATTGCCTTCTCCCAATAATCGCTCGCTTCAGGCCGGCGCATTCCCTCGATGAAGGCATCCATGCTTTCGCTCTTGATACCGTCGAGCGTATAGCCGACCGACATGTTGAACATGAAGTCGTTCGGCTTGTGCGACCACATGCGCGCCAAGAGGTTGATGGCGATCCATGCATTCAGATATTCCATCCGGGCCTGTTCGAGCGTGAGCTCCGTCGACCACTCGACATTGTGTCCCTCGTCGAGTGCATCGATACAAGGCTTTTCGATATCGAGTCGGTCGTTTTTTTGAACGGTCTTCAATTCGAATACACGGGCCCCGCATAGATAGGCCGCAACAAGGTTTGGTGCGATTTGGGTATGCGGCCCTGCGGCGGGTCCGAGCGGAATACTCACGTTCGACGACATGACGTTCATACCTATGCTTTCGGATTCTTGCTCGAAAATACTGAGCCACGTGCCTTCCGGTATTTCGAAGATCGTGCGTTTCGCCAAATACTCGCCCATGATGCGCGCAAGGAGCGCCGGCAGCGAGGTTGTCTTCATCACTTTACTCATCGATACCCCCAGGTCAGGAATTTGCCGAAACCAGGCTGTGCGAGGATCATGCCCGCTTCATTCGATAGTATGGAATCGCCTTTTGGGCCGATTGCGGCTGCGAGGCGCACCGAGGCATACACCGGCGTACCGCGCACAAAGGTACCCTCTATGCGCCCAGAGAGCACCATGCCGGCAAAAGGTGTGATGCTGCTTTTACTCATCATCGTCGATGGCAGAAGGCGGCTCGCGTGCTCTGGATCGACGAGCACAAAGTCGGCATCTTTGCCGGGAACAAGCGAACCTTTCGCCTGCCACAGTCCGTACCGTCGGGCTGCGCCTCCGCTTGTCGCTTCGAGGAAGCGGTCCAAGGTAAGGCGCTTTGCAAAGAAGCCTTCCGAGAGCAGATAGGGGAACAGCGTGCCTGTGCCTGGAATGCCGCCGTAGGCAGTGAGAGGATCATCCGTATATTTCTCGTACTCTGGAGCCCCTGCGTGATCGGATGCGACAAACCCGATCTTCCCTTCGGCCAGGAGATGCCAGAGGAGTGCCTTTTGCTCGGGGCTCTTTACTGGCGGGGCGGTTTTCAGCGCGGCGCCGAAGCGTGCAAAATCGCTCTCGTCGAAGGCAAGGTAGTGTGGACATGTCTCGCATGTTCCATTTCTCTCCGAAACCGCAATTGCCGCCTTGGCCGTGCCGACATGGACAATGTGGATGTTCTTCGCGTATTGTCCGGCAAGTTTTAAGGCCTTGAGCACGGCCGCAACCTCTGCATCCATCGGGCGCGACGCATAGTAGTCGATCCACTGATGTGGTTGTGAGCCTCGAAGCTCTGCCCGTTCTTTTGTTGCCGTTGCGACGACATCGGGGTCTTCCGCATGCAAAAGAAGAGGGCGTCCGGCCTTGGCGCAGGCCTTGGCTGCAGCGGTAAACTGGGCCTCATCGACCGCGGGAAAGCTGTCCATGCCCGAGATGAAGTAAGATTTGAAGCCGACGACCCGTGGTGCCAGCGATTCGACCACGCCGGCGATATCTTCCGGCTTCATCTTGCCGTTGATACCGCCATAGAAGGCAAAATCGATCAGTGCTTTAGCCTTCACAATCGAGAGTTTTTCTTCCAAGGCCTGCGGAGAGATGATCGGCGGAAGGGACGTACAAGGCATATCGATCACTGTGGTGACCCCGCCGCGGGCGGCCTCAGCAGAGCCGTGCAGAAAATCTTCTCGGTGCGTGAAGCCCGGCTCATCGAAGTGAACATGAGGATCGATCGCGCCGGGGAAGGCAAGGAGCCCCTTGGCGTCGAGAATCTCTTCGTCGGCGTCCCGGGCTGGATCGGTGTTCGATCTGTCTGCAGCCTTCAAACCCTTTGCTTCTTTGATTGCGGCGATCTTGCCTTCCTTTATGGTAATGTCGACAAGTCGTAAATCGCGCTCCCCTGGAAGCGCGGCAGCCACATTCGCAACGATCATGTCATGTGCCCTCTTTCGAATCTGTCGCATTGAATCTCCGCCCCTCTTGCGATTGGGCGCGGGATGTTGAGGCCAGTAAGTCGGAAATCTTCTCCGGAATAAGGGGAAGGTTATAGTAGTCTAAATTGTGGCCGAGCGCAGCGCGAACGGCGCTCAGCACGGCGAAGTATCCTGCGATGCCGTATTGGAGCGGCGGCTCGCCAACAGCCTTCGAGTTATAAGGGGTGACAGGATTTTCAACCGGGGGTAAAAACTCGATGTCGATTGATAGTGGCATGAACGAGACATCGGGCAGTTTATACGTCGAGAGAGTATCGGACAGAGGCCTTCCATCGGGCCCGAACCGCAAGTCTTCGAGCAGTGCCCATCCCAGCCCCTGTGCAAGGGCCCCCTCGATCTGTCCCCGGTCCGTCGATGGATCGATACTCTCGCCGATGTCGTGCACAATCGAAACCGAGTCGAGCGAATAGGTCCCCCGCAGCGTATCCACTGTGGCTTCGACGAGTGCGGCTCCGTACACATGGTAGGCAAAAGGCCGACCGCGTTCGGCAACCATGTCGTATTCAAGGAAGGGCGTCGCGTAGAAGCCGTGTGCGGAGAGATCCTGGCGAGCCGCATGCATCGCTTCGACCAGAGCCTGCCATGTGAGCGTGCTCGGAGCGCCGTTTCGGAGTATCGCACCTTCTTTGATGTCGATTTCCTCGGGTAGGGCATTTAGAAGCTCCGCGGCTTTTTTGAGAAGGCGCCCTCGGATCTCCTGGCAGGCGATCTTTGCCGCCATCCCATTGAGGTCGGAGCCCGTGCTCGCTGCGGTCGGCACAGTATTCGCAACAGTGAGCGTCGTAGTGCGTTGAACGGTGATCTTCGAGACGGGCACACCGAGCGTACGGGCGACTATCAGGGCTATTTTGCGCGCGACCTGCTGGCCCATCTCGATTGCGCCTGTCGAGACCACCACCGAGCCGTCAGTGTAGATATGAACAAGGGCGCCTGCCTGATTCATCTGGAGTTTCGTGAAACTGATGCCGAAGGCGACAGGGATAAGGCCCAGGCCTTTTTTCTCGATCCTATGGGTGGCATTGAATTGAGCGATGCGCTCCTTGAGGGAAGGATAGTCGACCTTTACCAGAAGTCGTTCTACCGCCTCCGATGCGCGCACACGCTCGAGCACCATGCCGTAATATGTCCGGTCGCCCTCTTTATAAAGGTTGCGCCGCTTGAGCTCGACAGGATCGATACCCATCTTCTGGGCAAGCGCTTCCATCGCCGATTCTATCACAAAGAACGCTTGCGGTGCCCCAAAACCTCGGAATGCGGTGAAAGAAGGGAGATTTGTGCGGCACATGTACCCCGTCACCCGCACGTTCGGTATGTGGTAGGTGCCTGTGGCGTGGAGCACCGTTCGCGCAAGGATTGCCGCCGACAGATCGCAGCTGAAACCTGAGTTTTGGTAGTAGTCCGCCTCAAAGGCTAAGAGTTTGCCATTTTTATCCGCTCCGATGCGAAAATCGTTCGAGTAAGGATGCCGCTTGCCCGTGGCCCGCATGTCGTCCTTACGGTTGAGGTAGAGTTCAACGGGCTTTCCTGTGACCCACGACGCTACGGCGGCCATGCAGGCCCAATTCGCCGCCTGATCTTCCTTGCCGCCGAAGGCTCCCCCGATGCGTCGCGCCTCGACTTCAACCATATTCATAGCTAAACCCAGGACCTGCGCCACCGCTCGTTGTACCCCCGAAGGTCCCTGTGTGCTGGAGATGACATGCATGCGACGGCCATCGATGACCTGCGCAATGGCGCCTTGCGTCTCGAGATACACATGCTCCTGTCCTCCGGAATCAACCCTGCCTTCGACCACGTACGTACACCGAGAGAAGGCTTCCTGCGTGTTGCCGCAGGCTATCGTGCGGGGCGGGAAAATAAAATCCCCCCGTGCCGCGGCCTCGCGCGGGTCGATGACCACAGGCAAAGGCTTGCTCTCTATGCGCAGAAGGCTGGCCGCTTTTCTCGCCAGGGGGCGCGTTGCAGCGACCACGATTGCGATGGGCTGCCCCCAGTATACCCACTCTTCCTCAGGCAGAAGCGGTTCGTCGGGCTTATTGAAGCCGATCTGGTTCGTTCCGGGGATGTCCTTCGCGAGGATGACGCGAACCGAGGGATCGAGGGCCGAGGCTTCTTCGGTATGAATCGCCAGAATCCGTGCATGCGCGCTGTCCGACAGACGGACCACCGCTTGCAGACAGCCAGCAGGGCGGGGGAGGTCATCGATGTACTGCGTCTGCCCGAGAACATTCGGCAGGGATTCAGGGATAATCGTAGAGGAATCTACCGAGTCCGGTGTTCTTCTGATGTTATTCTTGTGTATAGTATTTTCTGTGTTCATGGAAACAACTCCTCGGCTATGCCGCTTTCTTCAAACAAGCGTACGAAATGAGCCAAAATGAGTTGGTGGACAGCTCGTCGCCGGTACTCGGCAGAGCCTCGCACATCGCTTATCGGCGAGATGGACGATGCTGCCGCCAGCGCAGCCTTTCGGGCAAGTCCGGCGAGCTCTCGCCTGTCCAGCACATCGCAGAATGCTCCCTCGAGCACCTTCATCGCCTCAGTGCTGAGCAGAGGGATAGGGGCTATCCCCCCAAGGCTAACCCGTACTCCCTTGCACCGACCCCCCTCGATACGGAAGGAGATGGCTGTATTGACGGCTGCAATGTCGAGATTCTTGCGCTTGCTTGCCTTTTCGAAGGAAAACCTGCGCGATGAGGGATCGTCGAGGGCAGGTATTCGAATCGCCTTCAGAATCTCTCCTGGAGCCAGATCGAGAGTCTTATATCCCAAAAAGAATTGCTCGAGAGGGCAGAGGCGTCGAGTCGCAGTATCGTTCTCTGCCCCTTTTTCGGGCACAATGACAAGCTGGGCACCAAGGGCGAGCAGCATCGAAGTAATATCCGCCACAGGAGAAGCGTTGACGATATTCCCTCCGACGGTGGCGAGGTTCCGGATCAGTGTGCTCGCAAACATCGTCTCGAAACGCTCGATGCCGGGGACCTCACGCCGTACCTCAGGCGAGGCGAAAAAATCGCGTACGGTCACTGCCGCACCGATTTCGAGCCATACGTCTCCCCGATCATCGACATAGCGAATCTGCCTCAATTCAGGCAATATTGGAGTTAAAAGCGGCGAAAAACCCTCTTCCGACTCCGGATTTCTCACATAGTAATCCGTACCTCCACCCACTACGGTCTGGGGTGTGACATCGTCGCCCAGTAAAGAGATGGTTTCCGAGTTTTGGCGCGGGGGAGCACTCTCTTGTCCTATCGATTCTGCAAGAAAGTTCAGCACCGAGGGGGGAAGTACCTGGGCCTCTACCAAGGCCTTCAGACGAGCCGTCGGTTCCAGCGGAAGATCTTTGAAACGCGCGACGAGTTTCGCCGCAGCCCTTTGGATGGCACCGTAGCCCGTACAGCGACAGAGG
>Ga0067045_1030531_pt1 | contig 14948 bp, 20 predicted proteins | sample TerdegcTABiofilm_FD_59184 | JGI IMG/M metagenome (GOLD analysis project Ga0067045, IMG submission 59184) | Combined Assembly of (Gp0054472, Gp0054536) Wastewater bioreactor microbial communities from Singapore -Terephthalate degrading...
TGCCATCGACTCAATCCTTGGACGGTTTCAGGAACCCCAGTTCGCTCAACTGCTTGAGCGTCGTCGTTACCGCGGGTTTCTTGACCAGGGGGTGGAAATCGGCCGGACTGAGCGGTCTCGTCTTCGAAGCGCGGAACGCGTTGTAGAGCATCGCCAGTACCTGCGCCGTGTGGTTCCACTGGTCCCGCTGCCGACCCTCGACCATCCAGCACAACTCCCGCAGCGTCAGTGGTCCCGGGTCGACGCCGACGATTCCTGCAAGCTCGTAAACGAATCGCCAACGGCGCTCAGGGCCGCTTCGATCTCCTGCGGCAGGCCCGTCCGATCGAGCCTCGCTTTGATCAGTGCCGCTGCCCGCTGGTTCAACTGGCCGTACTTCTCGGTCGCCAGCCGGAGCGTCTGGCGCTGGCTCGGCTCGGGGAAAAAATCCACAAGCTCCTCGACCAGGGCCGCCTTCGCCGCGGCGATCGTATCTCCCGCCATCGCCCGGCCGAAGTCCACGTCCGTGATCTTCTCCGCATCCGCCTGGGGCTTGCAGACGCAGTAGACGACGTCGCACAGCAGGATGGGGTCAATCAGCAGCCGGGGCAGAACGTGCTCGACATCGAGTAGGTCCTCCTTCAGTAGGTCGCGGACCCGCTTAACCGCATCCACGGTCACGGCGATCGTCCACGTTCGTCCGGCGCTGTCCTGAAAGGTTTTCATGGTGTAGTTATCGTCGCCTCTTTCGTCGGTTTCAGCGTAAAGTCCAAGGTCGCCACGTCCTCCAGCGGCTGTCCCTGCGACAGGCTGGTGACCGCCCACTTCTCCGTATAGCTCAGGGTCGGGTCGGAGACCGTCACCTCCAGCGGCGTGCCGCCTGTGTAGGCGGTGATCAGGGCCTGAACCGCCGGATCGTCCGGCGAGTACACGGCTGTGCCCGAGACGGTCAGTTCCTTGAGAGCCACCACGGTCCGTTTGATGCCCTGGCTGTCCCGCGTCGTGACGTCGGCCTCGCTGCCGCCCAGCTCGACGGTCACCTCTTTGGCCAGTTTCAACGGATTGGCGCCGACCGAGAGCGTGCATTCGCGGCCGAGTTTCCAATTGGTTGCCATATTGTCACTTCCTCCGCTTCTTGCTCGCGGACTGGCGTCCGCGGCCCGTTGCCTATCGCACTGAACCGGCCCAAAACTTTGGCAAGCGGTCCTTGGTCTTCTCCAGCGCCGGCCCCATGAAGGGGCGCTTCGGGTAGCGCTCGCGCCGGTAGCGCCCCCCGTGCTCGTGGGCCTTGCCGGCCGTGCCGAACGACTCGACATCCGGCCCGATCACCACCTCCTGCCGGGATTTCTCGACGGCGTACTTGATCGCCCGCGGCAGCCGCCGGGTGTGCGTGTGCGGCGGTTGGCCGGCCGGGGCAGGCCCTTTCCGCTTGCGGACGCCCCGCACCGCCGCCAGGCGGATCGCTCCGCCGGCATGGCCGAGGCTCTCGATGTTGGCCCGCTTGGCTTTCCGTAAGACCTTATGCATCCGGCTGCGGGTCTTCGCCCTCATTCCCACCATCGGTCACCCCACCAAGCGGAACGAGAGCGTGATGATGCTCGTGAAGCACCGCAGCTCGTCGAGATGCTCGACGGCGTAGACCGGATCGTTCTCCACCTTCACGCATAAGGCGGTGGGCAGCGCCGCCGGCCGCCGCAACCGGAAATGCCGGCCAATCTCTTCGACCAGCCCCAGAAGCGGGTCGATCTGGTCGGCCGTCTCGGTATCGAGCTTCTGCTGGACGGCCAGGTCGATCTGATACTGGAAGCTGTCGTCCGCGCGGCTTGCGGCCTCGATCGCCAGGCTCCGAGGCACGACACTCACCTGGAGCGTCCGCAAGTCCGCAGGCTCGAACCGGGGCCGATAGAGCCGCCGGGCGACGAAGGGGAGGCTCCATCCTTCGCCGTTCAGCTCCGAGACGACCGCATCGGCCAGGGCGACGATCGTGGACACGCGGATCACCTCCTCGCCCGCGCGCCGGCAGTCGATGGTCGAGCCCGCCGGCGCTTGGCGGGCTGCCGTTTGCTGGTCCCGGCCGTCTTCGCTTGCGGAGGCGCTCCAGGCACCAGGCTTGCCAACAGGCCCAAGAGGTAGACCAGCCGGCCTTTCATCACCAACAGGATCAACACGAACACCACGCCCGCGGCCGGAGCCCACGAGAGAACTACGCGGAACGGTCGCGCCAACACATCGACCAGCCGGGAGAGCAAGCCATCTGCGGGCCGCCTCAGGTCGCGGTCCTTGTCGGGGCGGTAGTCCGGGTCGGGTCTTCGGATGCGCTCGAAGGCTTGTCGTAAACCCTCCGCCCCGTCGGCGTAGTCGTCCTGCCGGCGCAGCACCGTGCCGTCCGGGGCCTGGACGTAGATCGTCGGCCCGCCGGCCGTGTGGAAGCCGGCCCCTGCCACGGCCCAGTGGTCGGGCGGATAGTCCTGCACCAGACACTCATCCGCAATATCGGCAAGCGGGCCTTTCAGGTCCTCCAGCACCCGCTTGCGATCCACGTCGTTACCGATCACCGTCAGACGCAACTTGCCGCTGTCGTCGGCCAGGCTGCCGGCGTGGAGAATCCGCGCGGCGTCGGAGCGGGTGATCTCCCGGCCGCCCAGCGTGATCCGCTCGGCCGAACCGTTCAGGCCGGAGCGATCGATGCCGAAGTTCTGGGTCCCGTCTCGTTCCACCACCGGCAACTGGCCGTCCGGCTGGGACGCATCGCCGGGGGGCGGAGAAGACGCCTTGCGCGAAGCCGGCGGCGACGCCGAGGCGGCCGGGGAGCCGCTTGTTCCCGTGGTGCTTTCCGGCGTCGCGGGCGCGGGTTCATCCCGCCGTAGCACCACGTGGACCGTCTGCCCGGGCAAGAAGTCCAGAGTCCACGCCCGCTCGACATCGCCCCAGCGGGCCGTCACGCGATAGCGGTAGCGCCGTCCCGGCTCCAGGGGCGGCGTCCGGATGCGGCCTTTTCCGGCCGACAACGGCAAGGGGGCCTGGTCGAACCAGACTTGGCCGCCTTGCGGAACGACTTCCACATCGAAGACGGCCGGCTGCCGATCCGTGCGGTCGACAACCATCGGTTGCCACTGCGGCCAATCCGGCACGATCGAGCAACCGCCGGACCCGCACTGGCCCAACAGAAGCGGAAACAAGAGTGCATACATGCCAGGTCCTTCGGTCTTCAGTTTGCGTTCGTTGGCGGTGGGGGCGGGGGCGGTGCCAAAAGGATCACCGCCCACCCGCCGCCCAGGCCCGTCCAACTCCGGCGGAACTCCTCGGGCGTCATCCATTCGATCTGGTTCTCCCCGACGTAGTTGTTGTCCAGGACGGCGAAGTAGCGGTCGTCGGCGTGGACCAGGTTGACCATGTGGGCGATCCGGCCTCCGCCGTAGCGGCCGCTGGGGCTGAAGCTGTACGTGACCGCGGGCATCCGGCCCGTGCGGCAGGCGAGTTTTAAGAGTTCCAGATCGCCGCCCTCGTAGTTGAGGAACGCCGGCGCTTCGGGCTGTCCGCGCTGCCGGGCCATCTCGGGGAGGTATTTTTCCACGGCCCCCGGATATGCCCCGCCGGGGACGCCGTGCTCCTGAATCCACTTCGGGGCCTCTTGATAGGCCGGCACGTTCTGCCACAGGGCCGCATGATGGATACTGGTCCACACGCAGCAGCCCTGACCCCGCGAGGTCGTGTTGCGGCGATGCAGCTCGACAGGCAGGTCGCACTGGACCTCGGTCCCATCGGGCGCCCGGTTGCCGCCGACCACGGCCCCGAGACCCACCGCCGCCAGCACCGCCGGCACAGCCATTAGAATCGCCGCACACAGTCGCATCATCGTTTGTCACTCCTGGCCGATCTGTTTGGTGTGAATCCGCAGCAGCCTGCGGTGCGGATCGCTCCAGCGCCACTCGGGTTCACCCGCCGGGGCCAGCACCTCGTAGACCAGGGTCTTGCCGCCGGTGGTCTCTCGAATCTGATCTCCCCGCTTGGGCAACATCCTCTGGCCGGCGAGAATGAGGTCGTCGGCCGCAATCAAAAAGTCTCGGTCGGTCCACTCCATCCGCACGCCGCCGTAGCCGTCGTCCAGCTTCAGGAGCGTCCGCCCGATGATCGCTTGAACGGTCACCTCGTCAGCCCCGCGTCGATAGACAATCGGTCGCGAGGCGTGGGCCTTGAGCTTCTCGGCCAGCCAGCCGAGGCCATCATCGAGCAGGTCGCCCATAGGGAGCGTCACTGGCTCAGCCGCACACGGACGGTCGTCGCCCCGGCGCCCGCCGCGCGGACGGCCTTGCCCAGGAGCTTGTTCGCCCCGGCGCCGTCGGTGGCCACCGCCACCTTGTTCGTGGCGTCCCAATAGACCTTGGCCCCGGCCGCGAACTCCGTCTCGCTCGCCTTGGCTACGTCGAACACCCCGGCCACGGCCAGCGAGCCCGGCGTGCCGGCGGGGATCGGCGTTCGGGCGATACCCACCAGATCGCCCTGGACCACGACATCGCCCGCCGCACAATCGGCCGACGGCGTGTAGTCGATCGTGTGGCCATCCTGGATGAAAACAGCCGTAGGCATTGAAGTGATCTCCTATTCCTGGGTTAGACGTGTTGCCACGTCTTGTTTCGCACGATTGACCAAACATTTGTTTTCGTTACACCATACAGAGCGGCCAAGCGGCCGAGCGAAACCTCTGGATACAACCGGCGAATTACTCGGACATCGTCGGCTGTCAGCTTCGCCCGTTGATTTGCCTCGCCTCGGCAGTGGGCCGTGCCGTGCAACCCCCTCTGCCAACAGTGCCGGATGTTTTCACGGCACGTGACGTACTCGAGGTTGGCCACCGAGTTATCCAGCTTGTCACCGGACTTATGATTGACCTGGTAACCATCAGGTCGCGGACCAAGGAATGCCAATGCAACGGCGTGGTGGACTTTCATCGTCCGGCGCGTTCGGCCAGGCAGGCACACGCCGAACAGCAAGTACCCCTTCGTGTCTGGGGAGCACTTCAGAATCCTTCCTCGACGCCTCCCAACCGAACTGGTCTGGATCGGTTCACTCCGCACGCGGCCAAGGTTGCTCACGCTGTAAAAACCGTCGCACCCCGGGATACACCGCCAGGTTTCCTGGGGCGCAGCGATCGGAAACGGTTGCGGCGGAGCCCAAGAGACAGCGTCTGTCTTTGTGACGAGGTCGGGTTCCATTTGCCCTACTCCCCCTTCATCTTCACCCCTCCCCTGGGGTCCTGCCTGGCCACGCCAAAATCATGAAAACCTCTGGCTTGAATCCCCAGCACGTTGAAATCGGCATCCGCCGTCTCGATCGTCGGGCTCTCCTGGCCGTTGAGGAACGCGACCTCGATCACCGGCAGGTCGTCCGGTAGGGCCAAGAGATACCAGGCCTTGCTGGAACTGCCCGCGTAGGCGGCGTTCGACAGATAGCGTGCCACCTCCACCCGGAACTTGCCCTGGTGCGGGTTGGCCACCGGGTAGCTCTTGTTGCTCGTCGTGTCCCGCAGCTCCATCGACTTGTAGAGCTGCGAGCCGATGGCCGAAAGCGCCGTAGGCACCAGGAGAATCGCCGGCATGATCCCGATCGGCTTGCCGTCCGAGTCCACCTGGTCCATGAAGGCCACCTCGGCCTTCGTCAGTCCGTCGATCGACAGGGCCGTGTCGGCCCCCTCCAGGTAGTTCTTGTTCGCCGTGGAGAAGAAGCTGGCATTATCGAGAAACGTGCTCCAGAACACGTCGTTGATCTTCAGGCCCGAGCCGCGGCCCAGCTTGCGGGGCACGGTGGTAATGGCCCCCAGGTCGTCGTTGATGATGTCCCGGCGGTCGATCGACAGCACCAGGCCGTAGGTGTCGGCCTTGTTGGTGTAGGTCTCGTTGCCCAGGGTGCCGTGCTTGAGCTCCCCGCCCGGTGCGACCTGCTCGTACTGGTCCGTGCCGATCAAGCGGTAACTGGTCACCGTTTTGAAATCCGAGACGTTCCGCACCGCGCAGATGTTCCGCCAGGTGCGTTCGACCGAGAAGAAGCCGTCCAAGAGGAACTTGTTGGCCACGTTCGACAGGATGCCGCCGATGTCGATGGTCGAGAAGCCGGCCTCCAACTCCGGGCGGAAGGCGAAGCGGAGCACGGCGCGGCTGTCGCGGAAGCTGCGCCCGCAATAGCCGTTGGCCCAGGCGGCTTCTAAGAGAAGCTCCTGGAGTCCGATCCCTCCGCGGAACCGTCCGCCGGCCGCATCCAGCGTGGGCTCGTCGAAGATCTCTTCCACACCTTGGGCCTTGGCCGTGAGCATGCAGGCGGCCTCGAGCAGTCGCCCGGTGACCACCTCGGGGCTGCGGACCTGCACGGCCGGGGCCTTGGGGCGCTCGGCCCGCAGGAGGGCCAGGGCCGTACGATTAACGTCCCACTTCTCCTGGATGGCCTGGGTCTCGATGTCGGGGTGCTTGCCGCCGCAGATCATCCGGACGGCCAAGACGCGAGCCGCCTCGGCGGCCTGGGCGTCAGAGGCTTGGGGCTGGGGGCCCGGGACCTGGGGCTCGGGCCCAGAAGCGGCCGCGTCCGCCGCAGCCTGCACTTGAACCGCGGCCTGCTGCCCGGCAGGCTGGTTGGTGTCGGAAAGGCTCTCCATCGCTTGGTTCTCCTCCTCGCTTGCTTGCACGCCGGCCGCGGTCAGGCTGGCGCCGGTCGCCCCGTCGGCCCCCAGGTCCACGAAACTGATCTCGCCCAAGACGGCCTTGCGGACCACGTTCACCGGCCCGGCGAACCGGCGGCCGTTGACCAGCACCTTCTGGTTCTCCTTGACGAACTCGAACTCCTCCACGGCCGCCCCGATGGAGGCCTGCCAGGGAAAGCCGTTGCGGGCGCTGGCGACGATCTCCCGGGCGGCGGCCGTGTCGCGCGAGACGACCCCCGTGGCCATAAGGCGGCCATCCTCGATGCGGATCGCATCCGTGTGCCCAACGCCGCTTGCCATGTCATGGCCGAATCGGATCGGCCGGCTTTGCGACGGAATGGCCAGCCCGGCGAGGTCCACGATCACCGGATAGCGCCAGCCGGCGATCCGCATGGGCCCGCCCGTGTAGGCGACCATCGAGAACCGGGGCAGTTTGGGTTTTGCGCCACCATCGGCCGAAGCGTCTTCCGACGCAGCCTCGATCGTGATCGAGCCCGGGTCGCAGACCAGGTTCAGATGCGCTTCCGTGCGCACCCTCCCCTGGCGCTGGCAGACAACCCTGCGCTGAGCTGCGTCGGGAAACTCTTCGACCATGACCGGATCGGCCATGCACCGCTCGATGAACTCGTCATGCGATTCACCCGGCTTACGCTGCGGCAGCGGCATGCGTCGCTTCCTCCTCTTCGTCGTCCTCGTCCTCCGATGCCGGCCCCGGCACCGTCTGGGCTGCATTGAGCCCCAGCTTGCGCATCAGGGCCAATTCCTTGGCCCGCTGGCGGAGGGCCTCTTCCCAATCCCGCCCCTGCCGGGCGTACTCGTAAGCGAGCGTAGTAGTATGACTGGAAAGCCGCGCGGCCTGCGCTGAGGCCTCCTTGGCCGGGTCCACATGCTCCTGCCCGTCCCAGAACCACTGGTGCGGCCGCTCAGGCATCGGCCCCAGGTCCTCCGGCCAGAGTTCAGCCATGAGTACCGCCTCGTCCAGCCAGGCGGTCAGCACGCGATCAAGCACCACGGCCTCCAGATGGGCCTGCTCGACCCGCAGGCTCTTGTAGTAGGTCTGGTGGTCCAGCCGGCCGGAGGCGTAGTTGTAGCCGCTGCTGTTGCCCGCCGCGATGTTGAACGGCATGTTCAAGCAGCGGCTGATCTCGTTGAGGATCTCCCGCTTGAACTCGGCGTAGGTGGTGGATGGTTGCTCTGCCTGCAACTGAGACATCTTCCAGCCGCCGGGCATGGTGACCAGGGCCCGTTGCTCCAGTTCGATCGGCTCGAACGGCTCAGCCGCGTCCGCCTCGCCCCCCGGCGGGGCGTCGGTGTACAGGATGCCGGCGAAGTCGGCGGCCGTCTCGGCCGCCGCGATCACCGCCAGGGTAAACCTCCGAAGCTGGGCGAAGAGCGGCAGGGCCGGCATGATATCGGGGATGCCGCGGACCTGCCCGGGACGGTCGGCTCGGAACCAATGGATCACCGACTCCGCCGGCAGGCGGTCGTACTGGAGGCCCAAAGCCCCAAGCGCGTCACCCGGGTGATCCCGCAGCACGTGGTACTCGACCGGGTTGCCGAAGGCGTCGAACACGATCCCATCGACGGCATTGCCGCCAAGTCCGCTCAAGTCGGGCGTGGTCACCTGGTCGGCCTCGACCAGGCGCAGGTCGAGCTTCACGGGCGTGGGCAATCGCGGGTTGCTCGTGAGAATGGCAAAGGCCTCGCCGTCCTGGGCCCGGGCCATGCGCATCGTGCGGAGCTTCTCGGCCAGGTTCACCGCCTTGGCCCACCTGGAGAACTCCTGTTCGATCCGGCGGTTGGCCTCGGCATTGGGCGTGAGCATCTGGAGCCGTGGGCCGGTGCCCACGCAATCGTTGGCCAGCGTGAGCACGATCCCCCGGGCATAGCTGTTGTTGGCGACCTCGTAGCGGGCGCGGTTCCGCAGGATCCGCCGGACCTCAGCGCTGTTGGCCGCCCGGGCCGACAGCCCATCGGCGGCCGCCCAGTGCCGGCGGTTGTCCTCGCCGGTCATCGCCGCGTCGTAGCGGGCTTTTATGGAAAAGCCCCGCCACGAACGCGGCCGGCGAGGGGCGGGGGCGGCCTTCCTTGGCCACAACTGCCGCATCCATGCAAACAACTCAGTTCACCCCCGGCGGGACGAGCTCGTTGAACCGCAGGCCGCGCTGCTTCTTCTGCACAGCCTCTTTCGCCGACAAGTACTTATCCGCCTCGATCTGCTCCGAAAGCGGGTGCTGCTCGACACTGCCCGCGTCGCCGGCCACCTTGGCCGGCCCCTGGGCGTTCCGGCGGATCGTGTCGTCGAGGTTGTCACTCATCTACCGTTTCTCCCGCAAACGCGAACCTGCCTCACCGAGAACATCCCTCTATTAGTTGACCTACCCGGCGCGAGGCCGAACTGTCGGAGCTTTTCGCCCGGAATTGCGAAATCGCGCTACATCTAGCGATCCGGCCCTGCCAGGCGGGGGATAGCCACGCCCTCGCCACGGGTTGCCACAGACCTGGCCCGCCTATCTCTTACATATGCCAATTGGTCGCGACCTGTCCGCCGAATCGCCAAAAAGCTCCAAATCGTGCTACATATAGCAATCCGGCCCTGCCAGGCGGGGGGCCAGTTCGTAGGTGACTATCCGTCGGCCGCAGTGCCGACAGACCTTGCGGCGGCGGATGCGGCCGCCGGGCAAGGGCTCGGTGTGGGTGGTGCGTAAGTGGCGGCACCCGCATCGGGGGCAGGCGATGCCGCGCTCCGGTTTCGAGGCTTGGGACTTGGGGCCTGAGGCTTCGGGCGACTCGTTCATCGGCCTCGTCTCCTCCGTTGAAGCTCCGCGAAGCTCACCCGCCGGCGATCCTTGCCAGGCTCGGCGGCCATCCCCGGCAGGGCAACCCCCTGGATCGACGCGGCCACGGCGCAGCCCACCAGGCAGTCCAGCCAGTGGTTGTCGCCGCCCGACACGCGCAGCTTCCACTCGTCCACCGTCCGGCCGCGGCCTTCGGTCTTCACGCGGTACTCGGCCGTCACGTGCTCGGCAAAAAGCCGGTGCTGTTCCGGCCGGTTGCCGAAGAGCGACAGACACCCGCGGTCACCCATCGCCACGGCCAGCCGGGCGTAGACGAACGACTTCCAGAAGTTGGTGTCGTAGACGCAATACCGCACGGCCCGGCGGCCCTGGACGTTCGGAATCCTCCAGTTGAGCCCCACGCGGTCGCCCGGCTTCCGCTGATAGTCGTTCAAGGGGCGGCTGGACGCCCCAACAAAACGCCCGTGGCTGGGCATCACCACGGCGGCATGGGCCGACTGCCGGCAGAACTGGTAGACCACGTCCGTCGATTGCCCCCAGTTGGCGTCGATCAGGCACCGCTCGATCCGCAAGACGGCCCCATCGTCCCTGCGGAACCCGCGGCCCAGGTAGTCGCTCGTGAGCGTCTCCAGCCCGGCGTAAATCGCCCCTTCCACGCCGCTCGCCTGGCTCACGGCGGCCAGCGTGGGCCGGGCATCGCGGAGCGTGAAGTACGGCCGACGCTGATCCGGATAGGTCCCGTAGTCGATCACGTAGCCCGTGAAGTCGTCCTCCCAGGCCGCCGCCGTGAAGAACAAGAGGCTCTGCTGCACGTCGATGAACATCGTCAGGTGATTGCACCCGATGGGCACCTCGCCCCGGCGAAGACGATTGATCTTCGCGGCGATCCGCTCGGCCGTGAGGTCCTCCTCTTGAGCCGACTCCTCGGGCAAGGGCTCGTTCTGGTACTCGGCCCAGAAGGCCCGCTCGTCCTGGAGCTTCAGGTTCATGGCATGCTGGACGGCCGACAGCTCATCGTGGTTGTAGCGCTCGGGCCACGCTACCACGGCCCCCGCGTCCATGGCCTCGCGATTGGCGCGGTAGAACTCGGTCGCCCCTTCGCCGCGGCCGCCCCGGCGAAAGCTCTCGGCCCTCAGTTCGGCGTAGCGTTGCCAAAGCTTCTCGTTGGTCGGGAAGCTGTAGACGAGCTTCGTCCGCTCGCCGTTCCATTCGGGGTGCTTGTCCCGATTCAGGATGTTGTCGGCCATGTCGCCCGGGCGGATCACCGTGCAGGGCATGATCCCGCTGATCTTCTTGCCCGGCCCGGCCAAGCCCAACACCGCCCCGGCCAGGATGCTCTCGCGGGTGGCGCACTGCGAGAGGCTGCGTGCCGACTCGTCGGTCTGCGGGTCGTCCAGCACCACCAGGCTCGGCCGCACCGTCTTGCCGTCGGCCCGCTTGTACTTCATGCCGCGGATCCGCCCGGTGAGCCCGGCCGCCTTGATGATCGCGCCTGCGGCCTTGCCTCCGGGGATCGTCGGCAGGACGATCTCACGGGCGGTCCAACCGATATGGGTCCGCCGGCCCTGGTAAAGCTGCCCGGCGCAGCGATTGGCGATGCCCTCCAGGCAATGGATCGGGTAGACCACCTCGGGGAAGTCTTCCAAGAGCAGCTCGTTGCCGTCCAGTTCCATCTTGATCGACTCGAGCATGTCCATCGCGTGGCCTTCGTCCGAGCCGATCAGACACACGAACTCCCGGTGGCCATACAGTACCGCCCAAAGACAGGCCGTCTCGGCCAGCGACGACTTCCCCGCCCCCCTGGGCATGGCCATCGCAAAGAGCCCGCCGCGAAGGACGGCCTGTTCGATCTTGGCCATGACCTTCAGGTGGTCCGGCGACCAGGGCAGGTGGAACGTCATCGGGAAGTACTGCTCGCAGAAGAAGCGGAAGTCTTGGGCCGCTTGCTCTTTTCGCTCCGGACTGACCACCCCTGGCAGCTCGCCGATGTCGCGGCCGGCCAGCGATAGGGCCTTGTTCCGGGCCGCGGCACGCGCCTTGAGCTTCTCGTAGGGATCGCCGTCAGGCTGGGGCCTTGGCGTGTGCCGCAGTTCCACCAGCCACGCCGCGTAGCGGAAGAGGTCCACGTGCCGCCCGTCGCCGATGCGAAAACCCGCCCGCGTGCGGTGGCGGTGCAGTTGCCGCTCGTCCAAGACCGTGCCCAACGGCGTGGAGTTGACCAGCCGGCACAGCTCGCTGGGTCGCAGTCGCCTGGGATCAATCGCCACGGCCCATCTCCTTCACCAGCCAGGCTACGTAGTGGACCAGGTTCATGGTGCCGTCGGCGTTGGTGGGAGCACCGGCGTCGATGTCCGCTTGCAGCGTCTCCGCGGTGACCCGTTTGGCCGCGGCGGCCGACAGCAGCCGGGCCATGTCCTCCAGGGACAAGGCCCGGGGGTTGAGCGGGCTGCCTTGCCGTCCTTCGGCGTTACCGTCCGTCATCCGCTGCTACGCCTCCGCGAAGAAGTATTCCGGGAATTCCGCGCCATGCGGCATGGATTCCGCTTGATGTTCTCGCGCGTTCATGGCTCCTGTGTCATGACGCGGCGGAGATGCCAGAACGACGCCCGCCGTCAACGAGGCAATCCCATGGTTTCCCCTGTTCCAAGGAGCGATGCGATGAGACGCGATGAAGTACAGATTGGCAAGCTCTACACCGCCAAGGTGACCGGCAAGCTTGTGTCCGTGCGGATCGAGGCGGAAAGCCGCTACGGCGGCTGGGACGCCACGAACCTGGCCACGGGCAAGAAGGTCCGCATCAAGTCGGCCCAACGCTTGCGGGCCGAGGCGGAGTCCGGCGACGCCAGGCCTGCGAAAGTTGCGGGCGCGGCGTCCGTCCAGGAGCCTCCTGAGTCGCGCACGGTGGCCGGCAAAGGAAAGAAGACGCCCAAGGCGGCCGCCAAGGTCAAGGGCAAGAAGTCCGTCCCACGGGCCAAACAGGGCGAACCCAAAGCCAAGGGTCCCAGCGGCCTGGACGCCGCGGCCCGGGTGCTGGCCGAATCGGGCCGGCCGATGACCGCGAAGGAAATCGTCGCCCAGGCCCAGGCCAAGGGCTACTGGAACTCGCCCGGGGGCAAGACGCCCCACGCCACGATCTACTCGGCCATTATCCGCGAGATTGCCGCCAAGGGCGGCGAGTCCCGCTTCCGCAAGACGGAGCGTGGCAAGTTCGCCCGGGCGTAAAGCCCAACGCGGCGATCGCCCAACCCCGGAGAATCCCCGATGCTCTTCTTTTGGCCCCGGTGAGCCGCGGGTGGCCCCCGTGGGGCCGGGACGGGCCGCCCGGGGGATTTCTCCCCGCCCCGGCCCCGCGGCCGCCACGGTGCCACTGGGGGCCGCGGGCGGCATCCCCCCTCTTCCACTCGGCCGACCGCAAGCGCTTGTCCCCAGCCGGTCCAAGGCGTGAGTCGGTGCTACCGAGCCGCCCCAAAGTATTGCGGGAATTCCCCTTGATAGTATTTCGGCAAATCCGGCCCGCCGGGCGTGGATTCCGCTTGATGTTCTCGGCCGTTCATGGCTCCTGTGTAATGTACGCATGAACATGACACCAGCGAGGGGAACGCCGTGAACGCCCACGAACTGACCTTCGGAATCGAGATCGAAACGATCGCCCCGGATAGCGCCGTGCGCCAGAGCGGCCTGCGGATCGGCTTCTACCGCCGCGGAATCCAGGTCCCCTACCTGCCCGAAGGCTGGAAGGCCGAAGCCGACTGCTCCATCGACAACAGCCGCGGCGGCCACAAGTGCGAGATCGTCAGCCCGGTCCTTCGGGGCGAAGAGGGCATCCGCCAGGTGCTCGAAGTCCTCCGGACACTCGAGGCCAAGGGGCATCGGGTGAACGCCTCCTGCGGCGTCCACATCCACGTCGGGTGGAAACGGGATTGGCCCAGCGAGGCCTTGGCCCGCCTGGTCACCATCGTCGCCTACCTCGAGAAGGGTCTCTACGCCATCACCGGGACCAAGAGCCGCGAGCGGGGACGGTACTGCGGCGGGGTTCGCAAGTACGGCAGCGACAAGGATGCCAAGCCCGCCTTGGACCGCGATCGGTATCACGCCTTGAACCTGACGAACCTCGCCCGCGGCACCAAGGACACCGTCGAGTTCCGCGTGTTCTCCGGCTCGCTCAATCCGACCAAGGTCGCCGGCTGGATTCAGGTCTGCCTGGGCCTGGTGGAACGGGCCCTGGCGGCCAAGCGGATGCCGACCTGGAACCCGAAGGCCCCGACGGGCGGCTGGAAGAAGTCGGGCCCGGGCCGGAGCGAGACGGAGCGCCTGCTGGGCTACCTGGCCTGGGGCCGCGGCTACGCCCGCATCCACGGCGGCAAGCAGTACGGATGGATTTCGGACGCCGTCCCGCAGGACGAGGTCAAGGCCGAGTTCCGCCGCCTGGCCAAGAAGTACGACGCCATGCCCTGAAGCCGAAACGCCGCGGGCGTCGCGGCCGGATGGGTGCCGGCCGCCTGATGAGGCAACCCGAACCGAAGCGACGAAGGGAGCAAGACCATGACCCACGCGAAGAGACCGACCGCCGACCAGTGCCTGACCGCCGCCGAGTGGGCCGCCGTCCTGGCCCGCGGCGTCCGAGCTAACGTCCTGCCGGGCGATTGGCCCGCGGAAATCGCCCGCCTGGCCGAACGCGTGACCGACATGACTGACGCCCGACGGGGAGACGCGGCCGTCTGCAGCCGGGGCGAGCTTGCCGCCGCAGCTCGCCGCGATGCGGCGTTTCTCCAGGCCGTTGCGTGCGAGCTGGAATTGTACGCGATCCGATTGCAATCCGGCGACGCGGAGTAGGGGACGAGCATGTGCGGCATCTTCGGATTCCTGAGCACCGATGGACGCGGGCCGGACCTGGCCCGCCTGCGGCACATTGCCGCCGAGACGGAAACCCGCGGCCGCCACGCTTTCGGCCTGGCGTGGATCGACGTCGACGGCACGATGCACACCTTCAAGCGCCCGGGCGCGGCTACGGCCTGCCTGGCCGACCTGGACGTCTGCCGCCACGCGGTAGCCGTCATCGGCCACTGCCGCTGGGCCACCCACGGCGACCCCCAGGACAACCGCAACAACCATCCCCATCCGGCCGGCCGCGGCTTTGTAGTCCACAACGGCGTGGTCCGAAACTACGCCGACCTGGTGCGGCGCTACCGACTGCGGCCCAAGACCGACTGCGATAGCGAGGTGCTGGGCCTGCTCATGATGCGCCGGGCCGGGACGCTTCTTGAGCGGGCCGCCTGGGCCGTTGCCCGCACCGAAGGGCTTTTGGCCTTGCTCGGCCTGTGGCGAAAGCCCGTGCGGCTGCTGGTCGTCCGCCGCGGCAACCCGCTGTGCTTCTCTGAGAGTGATTGTTCACGGGGTTCTTGCGCTTGTCGTGGCCGCTGGAACCCCACGGCAGCAGGCCGACAATCGTCATCTTGAACAGGGATATTTGGCTTGTCAAGCGT
>Ga0067045_1030533_pt1 | contig 14948 bp, 11 predicted proteins | sample TerdegcTABiofilm_FD_59184 | JGI IMG/M metagenome (GOLD analysis project Ga0067045, IMG submission 59184) | Combined Assembly of (Gp0054472, Gp0054536) Wastewater bioreactor microbial communities from Singapore -Terephthalate degrading...
TGTTGTAGTCACACGGATCGCCGGTAGTGCCGCAGGCCTGCGCCTCGTATTCGTCCACGGTGCCGTCGCGGTTGAAGTCGCAGGGATCGCCGCCGGTGCACTGGGCCCATTCGTGCTGGTCGACGGTGCCGTCCTTGTTGTAGTCACACGGATCGCCGGTAGTGCCGCAGGCCTGCGCCTCGTATTCGTCCACGGTGCCGTCGCGGTTGAAGTCGCAGGGGTTGCCGCCGGTGCACTGGGCCCACTCCTGCTGGTCGACGAGGCCGTCCTTGTTGTAGTCACACGGATCGCCGGTAGTGCCGCAGTGTTGAGCTTCCCACTCCTCGACCGTGCCGTCGCGGTTGAGGTCGCAGGGATCGCCGCCGGTGCACTGGGCCCATTCCTGCTGGTCGACGAGGCCGTCCTTGTTGTAGTCGCACGGGTCGAATCCCTGCCCGAAGACCGGAGTCACGAGCAGGAGTCCGACAGCCGCGGCAAGGGCGGCAACGACTGGTACGCATCTCCGCAGCATGGCTTTCTCCTCCCTCTTGGTGAAGCTACTCCACTGATACGTTGGACACTGTTCCACGTAAGCCACTCCGGCCTTGCGGGAACCCGCGCGCTGCACGACTAGACCCACACCGTCACACGAAACAAGATCGGCCCCTCGGTGCCTTGGGCCCCCTCGGTGTCTTGGCGGACACCCGGGGCGCTGCAGCTCACAGCCCGAACAGCGTTCGATTGTCCGAACGGAACCCGGTGAGGCGGAAAACGGAAGGCGGGACGCAAGGTACGCGCCGCGGGCTTCCCAGGCAACCACAGAACAACTCCGTGGGTCGCCCAATCATCCTCCTCGTGACGGGAATACTACGTCCCGTCATCGATTCCGGATGTGACTGCGCTCACACGGGCGAGAAAATCCCGTTCCTGATCTCGCTCAGGCGCGCAGGCATCCTTCGGCAAGGTTCTGCGAAGGTCGTGACGGCAACCCATGGCACGCCCCCGTACTGCTGCCGCGCAGCCACACCTCGCCTGGACCGCGCGGCTCTCGGCGCATAGGTTAGCCCCATGCTGGCGTTCTTCGGGCCTGCACACAGCCAGCGTTCAGGCGACGGCGCGTCGATCTGGCGCTGGCCCCATGGTACCCACCAGCGTGCGGAGCGAGCCGTATGAGCAAGGCGACAGGCAATGGTCAGCACTCCTCCCGACCCTCGGCTCCGACAGGCGACGGGCCTGTCTGGACCAGCGCTGCCGCGCCGCGGTTCGAGAAGCGGGGATTGGCCTGGTGGGCGGAAAACGACGGCAGGTACTGCCGACTGCCGCTGCGCGCCCAGGGGGTGGTGCGCGACCCCGTTTGGGAGCTGGCGCAGCACACTGCGGGCGCGCGCATCTGCTTTGCCACGGACAGCAGCACGGTGGCCGTGCGCGTGCGGAACGCGCATGCCAACGTCATGGCGCACATGCCCAGCACCGGCTCTGGCGGCTGCCATCTGTACGAGGGCGAACCGTACCGCATGCGGCCGTTGGCGGTGGCGATACCGGACCAACAGAGCAGCAAGTTCGAGCGGGTTCTCGTTACGGGTCTGTCGCCGCGGCGGCGCCAATTCACTCTGTACTTGCCGCTGTACAATGCTCTCCAGGAACTGCACATCGGCCTGGACCGGGGCGCTCGCGTCGGCCGCATCGACCCTCCCGCCGTGGAGCGGCCCGTCGTGTTCTATGGAACGTCCATAACCCAGGGCGGGTGCGCGGCCCTGCCGGGCAGCGACTTCGTGGCCTCCGCCTGCCGGGCGCTGAATCTGGATTTCGTGAACTTGGGCTTTTCGGGTAACGGCCGCGGCGAACCGGAAGTTGCCCAATTCGTGCGCGAGATCGACGCGTGCATGTACGTGCTCGACTATGTGGCCAATGTCGACGAACGGATGCTGGCCCGCACGCTGCCCGTATTCTATCGGCTCCTGCGCGAGCATCATCCGCATACGCCGATCGTCCTCATGCCTCGGTTCATCGGCTGGGCTACGGCGTACGGCGGTCCAGGCCACGGCGATTTCGAAGCCACCCGCGATGTGCTGATCGCCTTCTATGCGCGGTGCCGCCAGAGGGGGGACACGCACATCCACTTCATCGACAGCCTCGGACTCATGCCGCCTGGATTGGAGGCGGCGTACTGCGATGGCGGGCATCCAGCCGATCACGGTTTCCAGACGGTGGCCCAGCGTCTGGCGCCCCAGTTGGCGTACATCCTCTTCCCGGGGAACTGAAGGGTCGGTCCAAGTCGCACTGGCTTTGCGGAGGGCTTCGCGGCGGCACAGACCCGGCTCCGCTGCTGTGCCCGCGATGGGATCGAGCCCGGAAACGGCGCCAGCTCCTGCTGTCTGCAGGTGTCCGCATCGAGGAAGCGACCAGCCATGGAACCAGCGTACCCACTGGAGCGCATCGTCCACATCCGCAACGTGGACCATCCCGAGTCGATCGGTGTCGGGCCGGACGGGACCGCCTACACCACGGGCACCGGCTGCCAGGTGTATCGGATCGACCTGGAGACGAACACCGCCGTTCAGTTCGCCACCACGCCCGGCCGCTGTCTAGGGCAGGCACTCGATGCGGCGGGCAATCTCTACCTCGGCCGCGCCGGCGGCGCCGAGGTGCTGCGCCTCGACCCGCAGGGACGCATCAGCGAGTACGCGCGGGGGCCTGGCGGGCGGGACCTGATCTGCCCCAACTATCCCGCCTTCGATGCCGAGGGGTTCCTCTATCTGTCGGAGAGCGGCGATTGGTCCGGGGCCGTCAACGGACACATCCTGCGCATCCCACCGGGAGGGGGCGAGGCGGAGCTGTGGTACCCAGAGCCAGTCGACACGCCCAATGGCATCGCGTTGGACGCCGCTGGCGAGCACCTGTATTTCGTCGAGACATACGGAGCGGGCATCGCCCGCATCCGCATTCGCCGCGATGGGTCTGCTGGCGCCTGCGAGCGCGTGCTGCACATGCCCCGCCACGTGCCGGACGGCATCGCCTTCGACATTGCAGGGCGTCTGTGGATTGCCTGCCACCGGCCGGATGCGATCTACACCTTCGACTTGGCGAGCCGCCGCCTGCACTTGTTCGCTGAAGACTGGACCGGCGAGCGACTGCGCGGGCCCACGGACGTGGCCTTCGCCGGACCCCAGCGCGATATCCTGCTGGCGGCCTCCTTGGACAACCTGGTCGTCCACCGCATGGATGGCTGTGGCGCGCGCGGGCTGCCGCTGCACTATCCGCGGCTGCCAGTCTGACAAGCACCGCGGCCGGACACAGTGCTCGCTCAGCGCAGGACAACGGTGGGCCTCCAGCATGCGGTGGTCGGGAGCCACCCGCTGGGTCGGTGCCCGACGCCCGGTGTCGGTGCTGGCGACCAGCGGCGCGATGCGCGGGCCAACGCCCCGTGTGCGCGGCCCGTGCCTCAGGCTCGTCCGCGTTCGCGATAGTAGCGCAGCCCTTCCAGCAGGGCGTGGATGTTGGCCAACGGGACACCAGGCGCGATCGAGCTGGAGCACCCCAGCATGAGTCCGACCCTGGGGCCTTTCTCCACCAGCCAGTCCAGTTGCTGGCGCACATCGGCCGGGGTCCCTCGAGGCAAGACCGTGGTCACGGACACCCCGGCGATGATGAACAGATCGTCGCCGTCGCGGGTCTTCATGCGGCAGATCCGCTCGTAGTCCATGCCGTCCTCGTACTGGAATCCCTGGAAGCCACCCAGCCCGCACTCCAGCAGACGCGGCACCATGGCCATCAAGTTGCCGTCGCAGTGCCAGATCAGGCGGATCCCGGCTTCGAGCAGCGGCTGGATGCAGCGGGCGAAGTGCGGAAACCACAGAGTGTCCAGGGTCTTCACGTCCACCAGCGTGCCGCGCGAGTCGGCCATGTCATGGTCCAGGCGCAGCAGGCGCGGCAGGCCGCCTTCGACGATCGCGCGCGCGCCGATCCGGTTGTACGCGGTGCACGCGTCCGCCTCCAGACTGAATCCCCGCTCGATGACCTCCGGGTACAGCGCGTACGCCATGAAGTAGTTGGCGTACCCGTACGTGCCATAGCGGAAGCCCGGGAACGCGAAGAAACCGTTGTACGGCCCTTTCAGCATGTTCATGCCGAAAAGCCGCTGCACCGCCACCTCTCCGGCGATGCGTTTCCGGACCTCGCTGTCGACGTTGGCTTCCAGCTCCCGGCGCCATTTCTCCAGGCCCGGGAAGACGAACCGCTCCATGTGCTCAACCACAGCCTCGGGCGAATCGATCGCGATCCCGTCGCGCACGATCTGCTCGGCCCCGGTCGTGGCGCCGCGCGCGGTGTCCTCGCCGTACCCCTGCTCGCGCATGCTCAGCGGATTCTCGGGAATCCACTGGTCGATGAAGCAGACGCCGGCCTTGAGGCAGAACTCCCGGTACACGCGCACCGGATCCTTAGGGTAGCTGCCCGGCGGGTTGCCGGAGAGGATCTCCAGATGCGACCACTGCATGTCGTTGAGGATCCAGGTGGGGATGCCGGCCGTCGGGCGCATTGCGATGGTGTCCAGCGCCAGTTGCGCATGCCGCTCCCACTGGCCCGCGAAGTCGTGGAAGGAACGAGGATCGCCAGCCACTCGAAGTCCTCCGGTGTTGCGGTCCGGTCTGTTGTCGCCTGTCGCCGACGCGGGCGACGAACCCCGTGCCCGTCGCGGTGCCGGGCAGGTCCGGCGCGCTCCGGCACCGCGAGGGATGCTGCGCCGCCGCAGTGGCGGGCCGTCAGTCGCCGGTGTATCCCTGTCGGGCCCAGATCTTCCGCGCCCGGGCCAGCGCTTGCCGCGAGGGTCGGATCACGCCGCGGATGCTCGCGGGTGGCTGACCAGGACCGGCGTGGGAGGGGAACGGCGACCAGTGGTCGTTCTCGACCGCGCTGCGGGCTGCCTCGCTGCTGAAATCCGGGACCGCGAAGGGCGCCCCGTTGGCCAGCGCGCTCTTCCAGGCCAGGATCCCCACGCTGCTCATGGCCACGCCGCGGTAGACGTTCAGGAAGGGTTGTTCGCCGGTGCGGATCGCGTTGGCGAACTCGTAGTTGGTCCAGAAGTCACCGCCGCCATGGCCGGCGCGGCTGGCCAGCTCACCGTGCTCGGGCCAGTCGGGCACGTAGGTCCGCTCGTGCGGGATGCCCGCTGGACAATCCCAGGGGTCGTGCCAGACGCGCACCTGCTCGGAGCCGAAATAGCCGGGCCCGCGCGCGATCTCCATGGCCCCGCGCGTGCCGTGGATGCGGTACCAGTTGCTGTGACCGGGCAGCCATAGTCCGAAGAGGCGGAACACCGCCCCGTTGTCCGTGCGACAGAGGATGACCGAGCCGGGGTCGTTGTGCCGCGGCAGCGGGTCGGTGACTTCCGATGCGGCGATGGCGAGCGCATTGACGGACACCGGCAGCGTCTCGGTGATGTGCACCAGCGGCGCCAGCGCGTGCGTGCAGTAGTAAGTGGATGGAATCCAGTTGCGCCAATGGTACCGGCCGGGGGAGATGGCGTTGATGGTCTGGGGATCCATGGGATGGTTGTACTCGCCCTCGGCGTAGGTGACCCGGCCGATCTCGCCGGAGCGGTACAGCCGACGCATCTCCAGGTTGAAGCGCGTGAAAGGATAGTTCTCGGCCAGCATGTAGATCCTGCCGCTCTGCTCGACCGCCCGGCACAGCGCCACCCCTTCGGCCAAGGTGGCGTTGCACGAGGTCTCGCTCATGACGTGCTTGCCGGCCGCCAGGGCCTTGAGCGCGAAGGGCGCGTGCTCGTGGAAGTAGTTGGCCAGCACGACCGCATCCATGTCGTGTTCCAGGAAGCGCTCGTACTCGGTGTAGGTTGCCACGCCGTACCGCTGCCCGACCTGCTGCAGCTTCTCTTCCCAAGTATCGCACAGCGCGACCAGCTTCATGCCGACCAGCTCGGTGGCGCCGGCGGCAAAGCTGCTGCCCCGGCCCACGCCGACCACGCCCACGCGGATCGGGCGAGGCGCGCGTGCGCGTGCCTTCCCTTTGCTCATCGCGGTTGCTCCCGTCTGCTGATTCGCGCGTCTGCCAGTCCACCAGCGCGGCGGCGCTGCCGGTGCCCTGCGGCAAGACCGCCGATCACGTGCTGCGAAGGCGCGCCGGCGTGACGGCCCGCCAACCAAACGCCCGCCTCTGGGCGGTGTCAAGACTACTGTCGAGACAGCCGAATGTCGGGCCTACCACACAACCCGGGCGGCTCGTCGCCCGGATGGCGGGCCGAGACCGGACCGGGCGCTGACAGCCCGCCCGGCGCTGGCTGCGGTCAGCCGCGCGACCAGCGCTCGGCCGCTGCCAGCAGCTCCCGTGCCTCCTGTTCGCTGCGACACCAAGTGGAGATGAACAGCCCGGTGGCGGACAGCTCGCTCAGGGCGATCTGTACCTGTTCGGCGGCGAGCGTGATGTGGAGGTTCTTGCCTGCCTGCTGGACGTGCTTGAGAGTGTCCAGGTAGTGCAGCGGGCTGGGCTTGCCCGCCCCGGGCAGGATCTGGATGGCCTGCAGGCGCGGCAGCTCGCACAGCGCGGGCACGTGCGCGAAGGCGGCCACCCCGTCGACGTGGTAGACCGTATGGTCCAGGTACCGAGTCTGGCGCTCGATCACCGGCAGGAACAGCTCGCGAAACATCTTGGGCGAGATCATGTAGGAGAAGTCGTTCTGCGCCGCGTAGAACCTGCCCCAGGACCACAGCGGGAACCAGCACGTCGAGCCCTCGGAGACCTCGCCCACGATGGCGTGGAACTCCTCGTACACCTGGCACCACATCTCCATCAGGTAGACCTCCGCGGCCACCACCTCCTCCGGCCGGTCGATGACATCCAGCAGCAGCCGGTCCGTGCCGCGCAGGGCGGCCAGGGTATCGCCGCACCCGCCGAACGCGCCGATGCTGGGCAAGCAGCGGCCGGCCGACTCGCGTGCCGCGCGCTGGAGCGCCTCGATGGTGAAGCGCCACCAGCGACCCGTCTTGTCGATGCTCAGGTCGAGCACCTTCTCCAACCCTTTGCCGGTCACGATCGGATGCCACCAGCCGGTGTCCCAGTCCAACTCGATCGGGCACCCGAGGAACGAGGGGATGGCCGTGTGCCCGGGGTAGCCGACGGTCCAGATCGGCAATGCCTCGCCGCCGTAGAAGGTGCGCCGCATGCGGTACTCGTTGCAGGCGGCCGCGTAGTCCAGATCGGTCCAGCGCTCCAGCGGGGTGGGGGGACGGACGGGTGGTGGCTCGTCCGACCCGGCAACGCGCGGTGCGGTCACGGCGATCGCCGCTCGGCCGATGCTGTCGTGCGCCCACCAGGCGCGGAATCGCTCCTTGGTCTGTTCCCAGTCGGGCTTGAACGCTAACGGCATGGCCGCTCTCCTTGAACTGCCCCGCCCGTGAGCGCGGCACCAATCCGGGACAAGCTGAAGGCGCATCTGCCAGCGCTCGAAGAGGCCCCGACGCTGGGAGCCGAGGGCGTCCTTGGCGCGGCCCGGCGCCAGGGACGCCGTTGACTGTGGGCTGGCTTGTCCCTAGAATCGTGGTCCCGAATCTACTGCTGGCGAGCGTGCCGGCCACCCCGCGCTGCGCGTCCACCCACACGGTCCCAGCCGCGCCCCGAACCGCGCGCACCGCGCCCATCGTGCGGTCGGGCCGACCCCAAGGAGGATCGATGCACACCGTCGTGGCCAATGAGAGGTTGTCGCCGAACGTGGTCCGCCTTGTCGTCTCGGCACCGCGGATCGCGCAGGTCCGCCAACCTGGCCAGTTTGTCATCGTGCGCCGGGCTGCAGGCGCGGAGCGCATCCCGCTGACCATCGCGGACGCGGCTGCCGGCGCAGGCACCATCACGCTGGTGATCCAGGCGGTCGGCAAGAGCACAGCCGAACTGGCCGCGCTGGAGCCAGGAGCGTCCATCCAAGACGTGGCCGGTCCACTCGGGCGGCCCACCCACCTGGTCGACACGAGCCCGGTGATCTGCGTGGGCGGCGGCGTGGGCACGGCCGTGGTGTACCCGATCGCCCAGGCTCTGCACCAGCGCGGCGTGGCTGTCACCAGCATCATCGGGGGCCGATCCCGCCACGGGGTGATCCTGGAACGAGAGCTGGCGGCGCAGGGCGAGGTCATCGTCTGCACCGATGACGGCAGCTATGGTCGCCGCGGCTTGGTCACCGACGCCCTGCGCGACCTGTTGGGGAGGACCACCGTGTCGGCCGTGTACGCGGTGGGGCCGGTGCCCATGATGCAGGCGGTGGCGGCGTTGACTCGTCCTCTGGGCGTGCGCACCATCGTCTCGCTGAACCCGATCATGCTGGACGGCACCGGCATGTGCGGCGGCTGTCGGGTCACCGTGGATGGCCAGACGCGGTACGCGTGCGTGGACGGTCCGGAGTTCGACGGCCACCAAGTGGATTTCGCCGAGCTCCAGGAGCGGCTGACCACCTACCGAGCTTTCGAGCAGCGTGCGCGTGCGCGCCTCCCGCACGCCTGCAAGATCGGGCTGTAGGCATCCAGTACCGTGGAGATCCCCGAGACCATGTCCAGCCAGCGGCTCAGCGCCAAGGAGCGCCTTGCCATCCCGCGTCAGCCGATGCCGGCGCGTCCCGCCGCGGAGAGGATCCGCGATTTCGCCGAGGTCAATCTCGGCTACACCGAGCAGTTGGCGATGCGGGAGGCGCAGCGCTGCCTGCAGTGCCGGAACGCCAAGTGCATGGCCGGCTGCCCCGTCGGGGTCGACATCCCGCGTTTTATCGACTGCGTGGCGCGCGGCGATCTGCCAGCCGCCGCGGCGGTCCTGCTGGAGACCAACGCCCTGCCGGCGGTCACCGGGCGGGTCTGTCCGCAGGAGACGCAGTGCGAAGCGGCGTGCGTGCGCGCGGCGAAGGGCGAGCCGGTGGCCATCGGCCACCTGGAGCGGTACGTGGCGGATTGGGCGCGGGCGCACCCCGATCGGATCGGACTGGCGCGCGGCCCGCGGACAGGCAGGAAGGTGGCCGTGGTCGGCTCGGGACCGGGCGGTCTGAGCGCGGCCGGCGAGTTGGCTCGGTACGGTCACGAGGTGACCATCTTCGAGGCCTTTCACGCTACCGGCGGCGTGCTCACGTACGGCATTCCGGAGTTCCGCCTGCCCAAGGCCATCGTCCAGCAGGAGGTGGATCGACTCGTCGCCTTGGGCGTGCACGTCGAACTCAACACGATCGTCGGCAAGACCTACACGGTCCCCGAGCTGCGGGCGGCGTTCGCCGCGGTGTTCATCGCCGTGGGGGCAGGGCTGCCGGTGTTCATGCAGGTGCCGGGCGAGAATCTCAAGGGCGTGTACTCGGCGAACGAGTACCTCACGCGCGCGAATCTGATGGGCGCCTGGAGACCGGACGCGGACACGCCGATCCTGCGCGGCCAACGCGTGGTCGTGGTCGGCGGCGGCAACGTGGCCATGGACGCGGTGCGCACCAGCCTGCGGCTCGGGGCCCAGGAGGCCACCATCGCGTACCGCCGCAGCAAAGCCGAGATGCCGGCCCGCGCCGAGGAGGTCCACCACGCCGAGGAGGAGGGCATCCGCTTCGAGTTCCTGACGGCGCCCGTCGAGGTGATGGGCGACGAGCATGGTTGGGTGAGCGGCCTGAAGTGCCTCCGCATGCAGCTCGGAGAGCCGGATGCATCGGGGCGGCGGCGGCCGGTGCCCATCCCCGGCTCCGAGCGGGTGCTTCCCTGCGACATGGTCGTCGTGGCTATCGGCACCCGAGCCAATCCGCTGCTGACCGCTACCTGTCCCGAGCTGAAGCTGAACCGCTGGGGTTACATCGAGGTCGACGAGCGCGGCATGACCAGCGTGCCCGGCGTGTTCGCCGGCGGCGATATCGTCCGCGGTGCCGCCACGGTCATCCTGGCCATGGGGGATGGCCGGGCCGCTGCCCGACACATCGACGCGTACCTGCGGCAGCAGGACCCAGCGGCTACCGCTGGCTGAGCGAACCGCGGCTCCACCGCGCGCGCGGCGAACCGGTGGACCCTCGCTGGAACCGGTGCCCGGCGCTTCACTGCACCCAGTTCACCTGGGTCACCAGTTGCCAGAGCGCGGCGTTGTGCAGGGCCACCTGCGTGGCGAACCGGGGCGTGGTGCTGGCAGGGAACGTGGCCAGCGTGGCGTCGCCCACCAGGAACAGGTTGAAGTCCTTGCTCAGATTCTCGTACCCGCAGGTCGTGGCCTTGACGCACATGTCCGCGGCATAGCCGGCCAACAGCACGTGCCGGATACCGCGCTGGCGCAGGTAGTCGCGGACCTTGTCGTATCCCTCGCCGTCGTAGAAGACCAGATCCGTGGGCTGCCGGTCCAGGGCGGCGTGCACGGGCATGGGCAACTGCCAGAAGCCGTCGCCGTTGAAGCCCGAGTACGCATCGGTGGACGGAGTCTGCGCCATGTAGCTGCGAGCCGGGCACGCCGGATCCAGCTCGAGGACAGCGGGCAGAGGCTTGCCCGCGAATGCCTGCGCGTCCAGAACCTGGCGCAGTCGCCGCTCGCCTGCGGCGGGGTCGAGCTTCGCCGCAGGCGTGGCGATCGAGGCGTACAGCAGCCGGCGGATGTCGTCCTCGATCAGCGGCATCGAGCACCCCACCACCCCGACCCGCCCGCGCAGCCGCCGCAGGAACGGATTGACGACCTGCTCGAGGTGCCGCGCGACGATCTCGTTCTTGGCCCGCGTGCAGAAGAAGGCGCAACCCGCCGGCTCGGGCGTGCGCAGCCCGTGGCCGTCGTCGATGCCCCACGGATGCACCACGACGATCGCCACCGCGGCAGCCTCCAGATGATTCTCCATCTCGACGATGCCGCGGGCATTGTACCAGTACCGCCAGGCCCGCACGGTCAGGTCTGCTCCGGGCTCGTCCACCACCGGCGGTGCCAGGTACCGATCATCGCAGCACAGTGGCTCGACGAACTCCGGAAAGTCGGCTAGCAGGGAGGGCGCGTCGGTCAGCTTTTCCAGGCGATTGTGGTAGAGCACGGGCACGCTCTCCTCAGGCGCGGTTGGCCTCGGCCACGGCGCGGACGATCTGCGCCGCGATCTGGCAGTGTTCGTCGGTGTACTTCTCGCAGATGGTGCTCCAACGGATGAAGCGCTGCAGGAACGCGGCGGCCACCGGCGTGCTGTTGCGGCCGTACCGGTACCGACGGCTGGCCGGCGGCTGCGAGAACGGATAGCGGTGCGCCCGGGCGTACTCGTCCAGGAAGGTGCAAGCTTCGGGCATCAGGTAGTAAGCACCCATGCCCGCGCCGGGAATGCCCGCGGCGGCCAGTTGCTCGGCGAATTCGGCGACGCTGCAGGTGAACTGGGCTGGATCCACGGTGATCCCGAACATCCAGCACGAGTACACCTGCTGGTACTCCGGGATGGGCAAGGCCTGGATGCCCGGGATCTGGTCGATCAGCTCGGTCAGCCGGCGCGCGGCCCGGTCGCGCGTGGCCACGTTCTGCGGCAGGATCTCCAGTTGCGCCAAGCTGATCGCCGCGGTGCACAGCGGCATGCGGTACGCGTACCCGGGCTCCGTGTGCAGCCGTCCGTACCCCGCCTTGTGCACCGCGCCGCGGCTCTGGCCGATGAAGCGGAGGCGATCGGCGAGCTGATCGTCGTCGGTGACTACGCAGCCGCCGACGTCCGAGCCCAGGGTTTTCTCGCTGTCGAACGAGAAGCCGGCGGCCCGACCGAGAGTGCCGGCCAGCCGGCCCTTGTAGGTGCTCAAGACCGCCTGGCAGGCGTCCTCGTACACCACCAGTCCGTGGCGGGCGGCCAGGGCGTTGATCGGGTCCATGTCGCATATCAGGCCGGTCTTGTGCACGCAGAGGATGGCGCGCGTGCGCTCCGTGATCAGCGGCTCGATGGTGCGGGCGCTGATGTTCACCGTGCCAGGTTCCGTGTCCGCGAAGACCGGGATGTACCCTTCGCGGAACAGCCCCTGGATGGTGCCGTAGTCCGTGATCGGGCTGACGATGATCTCGTCGCCCGGCGCGAACGGAAAGGCGGCCGCCAGCGCGGCCAGCGCCGGGGTGCAGCCAGGCGTGGCGATGCAGTGCTTGACGCCCAGCGCCGCGGCAAACGCTGCCTCGAAGCGCCCGACCATGTTGCAGGCCAGCCCGCTGTCCACCACCTCCTGCAAGTACTTGGCGGCGTTGGGGCCCATGATCCGCGGGAAAGGATTGGGCAAGCTGCCCTTCAGGTGCGCAATGGCAGCGGCGCCGTACGCCGCCCGATCTGTAGACGTGGCCATCCTCATGCACTCCTCGTGCTGGGAATCAGTGCGGTCAGAATGTACTCGACGACCTCGTTCGGTTCGGCCAGCCACACCTGGTCCCCGCCCACCCGCCGGACCGCCGCGAAGCGTTGGTCGAGCTCCTCGATGGTGCAGTCCTTCCACGGATGGATGGGCTTGCCTGGAACCGGGCAGTGGCAGTAATCGATCACCCAGCCACCCGTGTCCTGCGCCTGGTGCAAGCGCTTGTAAGGATCGAAGCGAGAGTAGAACGGCGGTGGGTACTCGCTGTGCAGGGGCACGCGGCCCAGTTGCAGCGGCCCCGACGCCGAGACTGTGGGCGTGGTCTGTTCCGGGACGCCGGCCGAGGGATGGACCCGCCGCATGCCTGCCGGCACGTTGACCATGTCGGTGATGGTCATGATGGCTGTGTATCCCGCCTGCTCCGCCACAGCCAGGGCGGCGGGATAGCTTTGGTTGTTGTTGGGCACGCAGAACAACGGCACCGGCCGGCCCAGCGTCCGTTCCAGCACGCGCCGCGCCTCCACCACCTCGCGGGGGGCGGTGTCCGCAGTGATGCCGGCGTGCGTGAGGCCGTGGCAGGACACGCCCCACCCTTCCTGTTGCAGCGCGTCCAATTCGGCGCGCGAGAGGATCATCATGCCGTCATAGCTGCTGCCCGGGCAGTGCCGCGGCACGCCGACCTGGGAGGCCACCAGCGCTACATGCCCGGGGATGCCGTACTGGCGGTGCAACCGCAGCGCGTGCTGCAGCAGAAGCTGGCAGCCCTCGTCGTAGGTGATCGAGTACACCCAGCGTTTGCCATGTTTCCAGGTCATCGGCATCGGATCCTTGTCAGCGAGAGAGCCGGCCGCGGCCCTGCCGGCGGATTCGATGGGCCGGCCGCGCGTCCGGCCGCGCCAGTGCGGCCCCGGAGTGCGCGCCGCGTGGCCGCAGACCGCAGCCATCGGCCATCCCCCGCCTCAGCCGAACCGGGGCGCCTCACGGGCGCGGGCAGCGCACGCAGAGCGCCAGCCGGCCGTCGGCCGGGCGGACGCGCACCAGCGGGTACACCATCGGCATCGGGTCCTGCAAGCGCAATAGCCCCAATCCCACGACCTTCTCGTCGCGGAACCCCTCCGGGTCTACAGCCGCGACGGCGCCCTGGGTCACCGCCAGCTCGGTGCCGTCGTCCCAATGCAGGCGGTTGCTGTCCAGAGCCGGGCGGCCGTGACACCAGAAGAGCTGGTCGCGATCCGTGGTGCGCACCAGCGTGAGTTCGCCCGGACGCTGCAGGCGCAGCATCTGATGCGCGAAGCCAACGTCGGGCCCGCCCGCACAGCGCAGCACCGCCACGCGACCGTCGTCCTGCAACTGGAGCTCGCCGACCATGGCGGGCGCATCGGGGCCCTCGCAGTGATCGACGAACACGGCGCGCCCCCCGGCGTGGACGACCACGGCCCCGCGGCGCAGCCCCGCGACCATGCCGCCAGGGGCGTACGAGCTGCGCATGTATGCCTCGTTGACCGAGGGAAAGACGAACGAGCGCGGCACGGGGTCCACTGCGGCAGGCACGGTGGGATCGTACCAGGCGTACGCGTACCCGCCCCAGGCGAACAGCAGCCACTCGCCGGCGGCGGTGACGTAGCGCGTCTGCTGCAAGCTGCCGGCCGTGCGGTCCCAGGCCGCCAGGTACTGGCATAGCGAGCGGCGATAGAAGCGGGCCAGTGCGAACAGCACCGGGGAGTAGTAGTTGAGCTGACCGTAGGACGGCTCCAAGATCACGGTCTGGTGGTCTTCGTCATGGCCGAAATCCTTTGGGGCTGCGATGCTCGCCCAGGCCAAACGCGCGTCCATCTGGTGGGCGTAGGGGGCAAACAGGTCTTCGCCGGTACCGCGCCGCAGGGCGTCCATGAACGCCAGGCGGTACTGCATGGTAGACGCCCAGAACGTGGCGCCCTCCACCTGCGCGCCGTCCGCAGCCAGACCCATGGGCAGCAGGTGGGTCCGGAACTTGGCCACCGTCGCCGCCAGCCATTCCCGCGCCGGCTCGTACTCCGGCCTCAGCGCCAGCGCGGCCACCCCGAGGGAGGCCCACTCCACGGTGGCGTGGTGCGTGTGGAAACCAGGGCCCGCGATCGCCGGAGCGGTGAAATAGCCGTCGTGGTACGCCTGCCCGATGCGGGCGATGGCCGTGCGCAGCTCGGCGCGCTCGTCGGCCCGCAGGCGTCCATACAGCAAGTCATAGCACACCGCCAAGCCCTTGAGCAGCCGCATGACCGCATACGCCTTGGCCCCGTCGGGCTGCCCCTCCGCCTCGCGGCCCCAGACCCGGCAGCAGGTCACGGCCCACTCGGTGGCCGCCTGTCCGTACCGTTCGTCGCCGCAGTAGCAGTAGGCGAAGGCCAGATGCTCCGTGACCGCCATGTCGTGCATCATGGCGTAGAACCGGTCGTAGAGATTGGCGTACACCGGGTCCGGGGTGACCGGCGCGATCCACTGCCGGCGCCGGGGTCGGTTCGCGCACCAATCCGCCGACTGCCGCAAGTTGGCCCACAGGCGGGCGCGGCCGGGCTCCTGCCGCCCCGCGCGCAGCGTCTCCAGTTCGGCCGGAGTGAAGTACAGGCGAGGATGGTCCGCGGTCATCGTCTGTCCGTCCGCGTAGCCCCGCAGCGCAGCGGCGGGGATCCTTTCTCATCGGCACCGGTCACGGCC
>Ga0067045_1030532_pt1 | contig 14946 bp, 11 predicted proteins | sample TerdegcTABiofilm_FD_59184 | JGI IMG/M metagenome (GOLD analysis project Ga0067045, IMG submission 59184) | Combined Assembly of (Gp0054472, Gp0054536) Wastewater bioreactor microbial communities from Singapore -Terephthalate degrading...
AGCAGCGCCGCCGGGCCGCCGCTGCCCGGAGCGCCAGCGAGGGGCAAAGGCGGAAGGCAAGACAAAAGGACGCGGCACCTGGCCGCGTCGAAAGCCAGTCAGCACATGGGGGGAACGCGGCACGGAGCGGCTTCGCCACCGTGCCGCGTTTGGCGCGAGGGTCGCGCCAATGCTGGCATGTCCGCGTGCTTCGCACGACAGGACACGCCCAAGCTTGCGGGGAGCGCAGCCATGACCGACAGCCGCGACGACGACTTTCGCGTGCGCCCCAGCGCCCCGAAGAACCGGGGCAAGGGCCAGGGGCAGAGCTTCGTTTCCAAGGTGCTCAAGCAGGCCGGCAAAGCCAGCAGCGGCAAGTCGGCAGTACGCCGTCCTGGCGCGGCTGGCACCGGCCAGCGGCCCGGCTCTCGGCTCGGACGTGGCCACACGGCGGCGCGCTTCGCCGGGGCGAAGCTAATGCCCATGTCGCGGCGCGTGACCATCAAGACCTTGCTGGTCAATCACCAGCGGGCCAGCCCGCAATCGCTCGCCAAGCACCTGCGCTACATCGAGCGCGACGGCGCGGGTCGCGATGGCGAACCGGGCCGGGGCTACGGGCCACAGGCCGACGAAGCCGATCTGGACGCCTTCAAGGAACGCTGCGCCGACGACCGGCACCATTTCCGCTTCATCGTCTCGCCCGAGGACGGGGCCGAGCTGGACGACCTGCGCACCTACACCCGGCATCTGGTGAGCCGCATGGAAGCCGACCTGGGCACGCGGCTGGATTGGGTGGCGGTGGATCACTGGAACACCGACAACCCGCACACCCACCTGATCGTGCGCGGGCGCGACGACACCGGCAAAGACCTCATCATCGCGGGTGACTACATCGCCCACGGCTTCCGCCATCGCGCCGCCGAGCTGGCGACCGAGTGGCTGGGGCCGCGCACCGAACTGGAGATTCAGCAGACCTTGAGGCGCGAGGTGGAACAGGAGCGGTGGACGAGCCTGGATCGCACCTTGCAGCGCGAGACCGGCGAGGATGGCCGGGTGCATGTCGAACGGCTCAACGAGCCGAGGTTGCAACGCCAGCGCCTGCTGCTGATCGGCCGCCTGCAACGCTTGCAGCGCCTGGGCCTAGCCGACGAGGTGCAGCCCGGCACCTGGGCCATTCATGCCGATGCCGAGAAGACCTTGCGTGCCCTGGGTGAGCGTGGCGACATCATCCGAACGATGCAGCGGGCCATGAGCGGCCAGCCGCGTGAGCTGGCGGTGTTCGAGCCGGGCGACGATGGTCGCAGCCTCATCGGCCGCGTGGCCGCGAAGGGGCTTGCCGATGAGTTGCACGACCGAGGCTATCTGATCATCGACGGCACGGACGGTAAGGCCCACTACGTTGCACTGAACGCCCGCGACGAACTGGCGAACTATCCCACGGGCGCTGTGGTAGAGGTGAAGGGTTCGACTGAGGTGCGCACGGCCGACAAGAACATCGCCTCGCTGGCGAGCGATGGCCTGTACCGCACCGATCATCACCTGGTAATCGAGCAGGGCCGGGCTACGCCCGGACGCGACCCGCAGGAAGTCGTCGCCGCTCATGTCCGGCGGCTGGAAGCCCTGCGCCGGGCTTGCATCGTGGAGCGCGTGGCCGAAGGGCTATGGAAGGTACCGGACGACCTGGCCGAGCGTGGCCGCCAATACGACGCGCAACGGCTGGGCGATGTAGCCGTAGAGCTGAAATCACACCTTCCTATTGAACGGCAGGCCCGCGTCATCGGCGCGACTTGGCTTGACCAGCAACTGATCGGCGGTGGCCGTGGGCTGGGCAACTTGGGCTTTGGCGGTGATACCAAGCAGGCCATACAGCAGCGAGCCGATTTCCTCGAAGAACAGGGGCTGGCACAGCGCCGCGGGCAGCGCGTCATCCTCGCGCGCAACCTGCTGGGCACGCTACGCAATCGGGAACTAGTGCAGGCCGCGAAAGACATTGCGGCGGAAACCGGCCTAGAGCATCGCCCGGTGGCCGACGGGCAGCGCGTAGCCGGTATCTACCGGCGTTCCATTATGCTCGCCAGCGGGCGCTACGCGATGCTCGATGACGGCATGGGGTTCAGCCTTGTGCCGTGGCGGCCGGTAATTGAGCCGCGACTGGGACAACAGCTTGCCGCAAAGGTTATCGGCGGAAGTGCCTCTTGGGAACTTGGACGAAAGCCCAGTATCGGTATCAGTTAGATATCAAGGGAAGCTGAGTACCAGGCGCAGTCTGCTTGGCTGCTGTGATTCTTCTTAGAGATTCAATCAATGCCATAAACTCCTTGGATTGCCTCAGTGCTTCGCCTCCCGCAGTTTGCAGGTCCAAGACATCCGTAGCCTCGATCGTGAAGGCTGTGGGCACGCGCAGCAGCGAATGCCGGATCTTGTCGTCCGGCACGTCGTTCAGACTTACGCTTACTACGTAGATTTCTGCGTCGGCCGCAAAGGGGCTGTCCGCTTGGCCACGGGTGCGGACAATCTCGGAACGCCAGTGTTGCAGGTCGTCGTTAAGCATGGCCAGCGTCACCTGGGTCTCGCGAGCGCCGGCACCGAAGATCAGCGACTCAAGTACTTGCGTCGTGCTGGGAACTCGGTCGCTACTGTCCACTCTCTCGCTCAGTCCTCGTTCGGAGTTCACCGTCACCAACACGAGTCGGCGCAAGCTTCCGGGCTTGACCTCCGAGAAATTGGCGCTCATTGAGCCCGAAGCTACTAGCCGGTCTAGCATCAGACGTACGCCGAGGTTGTCGGAGACACCACCGTCCACGAGGTGGATATAGGGCCGATCGTGCGCATTGAGGTAGCTGTCTATGCCGCTTTGCAGGATGCGTGATCTGTAATTTTGCCCTCTGACAGGCAAAGATCGGAGAGGCGGCGGACAGGTATTGGCGTTGTTTCGCACCGTTACGGGCGACAGCACCAGCGGTACTGCCGACGAGGCCGCCACCGCGAAAGACAGCGGCGTTGCATCGAGGTCGGAACAGATTAGCCGGAATTGCTCGGTGGTGAAATCGAAAGGGGCACCGGTCGTGAGGTCGGTTGCCGTGATCATCAGTTCGGGCGCGCCCGGTCGTCGGCGCACGTCACCAAAGGTGCGGCCTTCAAAAAGTTCGTCCAAGCGTTGAGCCAGGATCTGGCTGCGCCCAAACCAAGGTGAAGTTAGTCTATAAAGACGCTCAGGCCACAGAGCTTCACGTATGAGTCGCCCCTCAAAAGGCACAAGCAGAAAATCCGGCTCGAAACGAGTCAGCGTGGCATCGCCGAAGGCCGCGAAGTGCGCGGCAAGGATGCTGCCCCCCGACACTCCGCTGACCAGGAACACCTGATCCAACAGAGTGGTCTCCTGGCCCTCTAGCGCGAAGCGTGTGGCCTTGAGTTCGCGCAGCACGCCCAGGCCGAAGGCCGCCGCCCGAGCGCCCCCGCCTGACAGTGTCACCGCTACAACCACCGGTTGGTTGACCTCCGACGGCCTGATGCGTTGGTCGTTCTCGGCGAGAGACATTAAGGCGGCGTCGGAAAGTGTCGGGTTGATCCAAGGACGGTAAGTGGAACACCCTGTCAGAACTACCGTTGCCAGCACACCGGCCAAACTCCATCGTGTGAATTTACACACCTCCAGGCGCTTTACCTCTGCAAGCAGCACCACGCAGCGTTTCGAATAGACAAGAACGAGAAACGCCGGCAATTTTGCGACGAAGCAGAGCCACTCCAGAATGCTGCAGACGTTACAAGAACGGCACCCTACGAATCCCCTTGATGAGGCTCCTCGCGATCCGCGCGAAGTTATGGAATAGCAGCTATTCACGAGCCAGCACTTCTCCAAGCGCTATTGATCCGTTCAAGGCAGGTGGTGATTGCAGACTTTGCATGCCCGAGCAGTGTGTAGGAGCCTTTGAAATCCGCGAGAGCGTTGCCGTGCTCGAAGCAGCCGAGGCTGTGTGAAAACCCTCTCACAGTTCTTCGACCGCGCCAGTAGAGTCCTCAGGCATATTGAACACCGAGGTCAGTATGTCCAGATACATCGAAGGTCAGGGCAGACAGCAAGTCACGTTGCTGCCAGAGTGCCTGGATGACTTCATCGCTGAGGACAACACGGTTCGAATTGTTGATGCCTTCATCACCGAGCTGGACCTGGCGGCCCTGGAGTTCCAGGGCATGCAGGCTGCATCAACCGGCAGGCCCTCGTACCACCCCTCGGTGCTCGTGAAGCTGTATCTCTACGGCTACCTCAACCGCATTCAGTCCAGTCGGAGGCTGGAACGTGAATGCCAGAGGAATGTGGAACTGATGTGGCTGACCGGCCGGCTCGCTCCTGACTTCAAGACCATCGCAGACTTCCGTCGAGACAACGGCAAGGGCATCCGCAACGTCTGCCGTCGCTTCGTGATGTTGTGCCGCGAGTTGAAGCTGTTCACTGAATCGGTCGTGGCCATCGACGGTAGCAAATTCAAGGCCGTCAACAATCGCGACCGGAACTTCACGGGCGTGAAGATCGACCGATTCCAGGAGCACATTGAGCAGAGCATTCAGCGCTATCTGGATGGACTGGAGACGGCTGACCGCACACAGTCAACTGAACTACAAGCCAAGACTGAACGTGTGCATGAGAAGGTTAAAAAATTACGCCAGCGCATGCAGCAGCTAGAGCAGATCAGGGAGAAGCTAAAAACTGAGCCCGACGGACAACTGTCAGTGACAGACTCTGATGCCCGTGCCATGGCTACCAGCCGTCCTGGCTCCGCGGTCATTGGCTACAACGTCCAGACGGCGGTCGACGCAAAGCACCACCTGATCGTCGCACACGAGGTAACAAACGACAGCAGTGATAGATCGCAGTTGAGCAAGATGGCATTGGCTTCGCGCGAAGCCATGGGCCTCTTTGATCTACAGGCTCTCGCCGACCGGGGTTACTACAACGGTGTCGAACTCAAGGTCTGCCAAGATGAGGGGATCGCGGCCTACGTACCCAAGCCAATGACCTCCAACGCGAAGGCTGCGGGTCGCTACGACAAGGCCGACTTCATCTACATTGCTCGAGATGACGAATACCAATGCCCATCGGGGCAGCGCGCTATTCATCGTTTCTCCACCGATGAGCGGGGACTCCAGATCCACCTGTACTGGCCGAGTGGTTGCCCTGGTTGTTCGATAAGGGATCAGTGCACAACGAGCAAATACCGTCGCATCAGGCGCTGGGAGCACGAGAACGTGATGGATGCTGTGCAGCAGCGACTTGATCGACAGCCTGATGCCATGAAAGTGCGTCGGAGGACCGTCGAACATGTCTTTGGAACACTCAAACACTGGATGGGCTCAACGCACTTCCTGATGCGAGGCATCCAGAACGTGGCAACCGAGATGAGCCTGCACGTGTTGGCTTACAACTTCAAGCGTGTCCTCAGCATCCTTGGTGTTGAACAAACCAAGAAAGCGATGCAGTTGTTGGGCGCATAAGTGCCCTTTGTGGTCGCGATAGATCCGATCTACAGCCTTGAGCGGACTCTTGGATCTATCTGACGGGTCGCAGACGCAGTCGATCCAAAAATGCCGCCAAGTAACCGTTCAAACGTATCAAGGCTGCGAGATTGGCCCGTGTCGCGGAACCTATTGTGGGTTTCCACACAGCCTCAGCTAGCAGCAGCCACCCGACGATCTGTTTGTTCATCTACTGCCTCAAACTCCAAACTAGCTCCCCCAGTTGTCACTGGTCCAACAAGCAACGTCGTTAGGGTGTTGACTGCTCTATTGGGCGTCTCAATGGTCGTAATTGCCACACGCACACGTATGCGGCCTGACGATGCGGGAGCTTCGGACTTAGTTTGGAGATGTCGCAGTTCACTGTTGACGTGATCGAGAAGCTCTCGCACTTGCTCAGCTTCAAGCCCACCTATGCGTCCAGTTGCCGTCACTACCTGAGCATCCTCGACTAATATTTCCCGGTAACGACTGGGTTCAAAGCCTGGCGCCTTGAAGAGCAGAACATTTTCGTACTTCGTTTTTCCCAATACATCGTAATCACCAAGAAACCCTGATCGAGTCATTCCGTTTGAAGCACAGCCAGATAAGGTTGCCGTGAGGCCTGCCAGCAGCACAAAATGGATTAATGAAATAGGGCGTTTCATATATATTTTCATTTATCCCATTTTCAGACAGACGATGCCAGCAACAACCAGCGCAATTCCAACCCAACGTATCAAGGAGGCGGTATCGCCGAACACATACACGCCCACGAAAAACGCGCCCAGCGAACCGATGCCGGTCCAGACCGCATAAGCTGTTCCTATGGGGATCTGTTTAAGAGATAACCATAGGAAAAAGCCGCTGGCTGCCATACAGGCAACTGCAATCGCCGGCCCCACGTAGCGCATCGCTGCATTGGCCGCACCCATCTTGAGGCCTAGTGGCCAACCGATTTCGAACAGGCCGGCAATCAGTAGAACCAACCATGGATTCCATGACAACGGGTTCATATATTTCTCCAAATCTATTCAGTGAAAATTGATTATCAAAGCATCAAAGCATCAAAGAATAGGCAGTAGGCGGTCAATTCGCTCTGCTTCTGATTTCTTCTTAAACTCTCTGATGGCGAGAATCTGTCTCCCCGATCTCTCCGGCCACGAGAGAGATCGGGGGAAGCGTGTGGACAGTTACGCTGAGGGATCAGACCGGTTGCACTGGTTGTTGTACCGCCTCGTGACTCCGTTTGCTGCCCGGCCACTTCATTCCGAACAGCACCTCGTAGAGCAACGGAATCAGGCCAAGCGTCACGAGCGTGCCAAGTGCGAGACCACCGATCATGCCGATGGCCATGCCCTTCCACAGCGGCCCCGCAAACAACATCAGGGGCACGAGACCCGCGATACAGGTCACCTTGGTCATCACGATTGGACGCAGCCGCTGCATCGCAGCTCCCACCAGGGCTTCATGTCGGGCGAGACCTTCCGAGAGGCCGTGTTCAATTTGTTCGAGCAGAAGAACGGCGTTGTTGACGATGATTCCGAACAGCGCAAGCACCCCGAATGTCGCCATGAAGCTGAAAGGAGTGCCTGTTGCCTTCAGTGCAATCACGACCCCAATCAACGTGAAGGGAATCGTTGCGAGAATCACGATCAGCTTGCGGAAGGAGTTGAACTGCCAGATGAATAGCAGCAACATCGCCAGAAGAGCGAACGGCATGTAGTGCGTGAGCGATGCATTCGATTCAGCCGATTCCTCAATTTCTCCACCAAGCTCTATGGCATAGCCTGCAGGTAGTTCAATTGCGGCGATCCGAGGTGCGAGGTGATCCACGATCTCTTGCGCGGTGTATGCGGTGTTCTGCCCCTGAACTGTGACTGTACGAATGAGATTGCGGCGCTGGATCACAGACGGCTCGCTAGCGAGCGTGACATCGGCCACTTGCGCCAGGGAAACCGGCTGGCCACCCGACGCTGGATAGATGGTCGTCGAACCAACGTCCGCAGTGCTGCGCCGATCATTGGACGTCCCGCGCATCACGATTGGCACGCTGGTATCGCCATCTCGGATCACAGAGATCGACTGGCCGATGTAGCGGGTGCCAAGCCAGGCAGCTATGTCGTCGGTGGTGACGCCAGCACGTCGCGCACGATCTTGATCGACCCGAACATCGAGACGGCCGACACGGGTATCCCAGTTGTTCTTGATGTTGGCCGTACCTGGCAGCTCCCGTAGCGCGGACTCAATTTTCGCCGCCGCATTCATCAGCACCTCATGATCCGGCCCACTGACCCGGTAGACGGCTGTGCCGGCTTCGGTAGTGCCTAGCGAGAACCGCTGAGGCTCTGCGCGTACATCTCCATGATGCTGCGCGAAGTAAGCCCGAGTTCGGGCAATCACGACGTCAATGTTGGTGCCTGCCTTGACCGTCACGACAAAGTACGCGATGTTCGATGCTGGCAATGGGGGATTGAGCCCAAGGATGAAGCGCGGCCCACCGTCAGCGACGTAGCCAATGTGATCCGTGATTTCGGGGTTGATTTCTTGATCACCGAGCCAGCCGCTCACTTCCTTCACTTTGGCAAGAGTGAGCCGTGAATCCGTTCCAGGGGCGAGCTGCACCGGTATTTGGAATTGAACTCGGTCGGACTTCGGCAAGAAGTCGTATGGCAGTGTCGTGAATCCGTACAGAGCTACGGCCAATGCACCCGTCATCACACCAACGTAGATCGCCTTGTGGTCAAGCACCCACTCAAGCAACTTGCGATAGCCGCGATAGAAGCGTGTGTTGTAGGTTTGCGCGTCATTCGCCGGTTGATGATGCACTTTGGTGAAGTGGTAGCACAGCAGTGGAGTGACGGTCAGACACAACAGCCAAGATCCGAGTAACGTGAGCGCGAGGACAATGACGAGAGAGCGCAGATACTCACTCGTCGCACTCTGGCCGAAGAAGAACGGGGAGAAGGCGATGACGATAACCAATGAGGACGTCAGCAGCGGCAGTGCGAGGGTACGACCCGCTTCGAGACAAGCCTGTTTGCGGTCTTCACCGGCTGCCAAGCGCCGTTCAATGTCTTCGGCAATCACGATGCCGTTGTCTACCAAGAGCCCCAAAGCGATGATGATGGCTGCCATCGAAACACTTTGCAGCTCGATGTTCAGCGCGCGCATCACGATCAGTGCCCCCAGAATGGTAAGCGGCACGATCATCCCGACGATGAATCCTGTGCGCCATCCCAGGAAAAGGACGACGACGCCGAGCACGATGACAATCGTTTCGATCATCACCTGGTTCATCTTGCCCATTTCACGTTTGACGACGTCTGCCTGGAATGTCACATAGGAGAGCTCGAAACCTGCGGGCAGAAGTTTCTCAAGCTCGGCCACACGGGATTTGAGGGCTACGCCGAATTGCTCCACGTTCTGGCCCGAGGTCATGGACACTGCCATCACTACGGCAGGCTGGCCCTTATAGACTGCAGCAGACTCGGGAGGATCTGCAGGTTGTACCTGCACGCGCGCAAGCTCTCCCAGTGAGATTGAAGGAGCAGGCGAAGCACCGCGCGCACCCTGAGCTTGCGCCATCATGATCGGCAACGCGCGCAGCGAAGCGGCGTCGCGAACCTCTCCACTAACAGCCAGCGAAGCGTTGATGCCACCGATGGCGATTTGCCCGCCTGAAAGCACGACGTTTTGTTTAACGAGTTGATCGATCACCCCTTGTGGGGTCAATCCAAGCTGGGCTAGTTTTGGTCGATCAAATTCGAGATAGACGCGCTCTTCCTGCAAGCCGTAGAAGCTGATGCGATCAACGCCGGGAAGCGCGTATAGGCGATCGCGCATCTCTTTCAACGACACACGCATTTCGCCCATGGAGTAGCCCGGCGCGGTCACCGCAATGGAGGCCACGGCAACACGGCCGAAGTCGTCGTTGACAAATGGCCCCAACGTACCCTGTGGAAGCAGAGGCTGAGCATCGGCAACCTTCGCGCGAACGCGCTGCCATATGGGGGCTAGGTCGGTGTACCGCTCCCAGATCGTGACCTGTATGACGGCCCCGCCCGCGCGAACGGTTGTGGTTACACGCTTGACCTCGGCCAGCTCCCGCAAACGCTCCTCGATCGGACGCGCGATCAACTGCTCAACACGTTCGGCTGGCATGCCAGGGTTCAGAACGGCAACAACCGCATCTCGAATCGTGACCGATGGCTCTTCCTGCGAAGGGAAATTGAGAAACGTGGCAATGCCGGCAACAAGAATGATGACCGCGGCAAGGTAGGTGAGTCTGCTGGCGCGCAGCGCCATTTCTGTGATCTTCATAGCGAAGTCTTCCTGTAGCGGGTCAGCGTCCGGCCAATTGGGTCGTGGCCTTGAGTGGGGTGACTTGTTGCTCGTTCGTCAGCCAACTCGCGCCAGCCGCGACTACCATCTCGCCGCGCTTCAGGCCGCCCACAACGCGAACGTTGTCGCCGCCTGGCTCGCTCTGGAATTGCACTTCCCGGCGGTGCACCTTCTTTCCGGTCACGTCATATACAAACACTGCGGCTTGTCCTGCTTTCTCACTGAGCACCAGTGCCGAATAGGGAAGCATCAGACGATCTGGTGAGGCATCCTTCGCTTCCGGTGCCTTCAGCAATACTTGAACGGCAGACCCGGGTCGAAGACTGCGCGCAAGAGTAGCATCTTGAGGAACGAGCACGACAGGTAAAAGTGAGCCATTTTCAGCACGCAAGCCGATGCGTTGTACCGAAGCACGAACGGGACTTGCTGACTCGCTCAGGCGCAGTTCGGCGACCTGCCCAATTTTGATATTTGCCGCCTGGGTCGTCGATGCAGTCGCAAGGACTTCTACGCCGCTGCGTAGTCCATCCACTTGAAGCACCGGCGCTCCGGCTGCAATATCTGTGAACGGCAGAGCGAGTTTCTCCGCGACGACGCCGTCGAATGGCGCATGAATGGCGGCCCCCCTTCGCGCACGCTCGGCAAGGCCGAATGCGGCCTTTGCATTGCGCACCTGGCCTTCAGCTGCAACCAACTGTGCTTTCACACTCTCGAATGCAGCCGGGGAGATTACGTTGCCCTCAAGCAGCCCCCTTTGCTGCGTTGTCTGCACGATTCTGTCTGCCAATGCGGCTTCCGCAGCAGCGAGTGTCGCCCGAGCCTGTTCTAGGCGGAGTTGCTCGGGCTGAACATCCAACTCAGCCAGAAGCTGTCCGCGAGAGAAGCGATCTCCCACGTCCACATGAAGCTTGCTGATACGCCCGCCAGTCTCGAACCCCAAGGTACTCCGCTCACTGGAGCGAGCTAGACCACTCAATTCAATGCGATTGGCCACAGAACCTACATCCCCCACCGTGAGCAGCTTGACCGCTCGCGGTGGATCGGAAGCAGGCTCCTTCTGACTACCACAGCCGGCAAGCGATGCGAGCAGAACAAACGCGAGGCCGACTTTCTGCATTTGCCAGGACTGGGATTTAAAGGGAGTGCAAGACACGGGAAGGCCTTTCATCAGCGTTTATCAATAGGGGTGAGTTCCAGTTCGCCGCGGGCGAGCGCCTGGAGGGTGTGCATGAGTCGAGAAAGGTCTTCGGCAGCAAACGTCGGAAAACCCATCATTTCGGCGAGGAAGACTCCGTCCAAGGCAAATAGAACGATTCCGGCGATATCGGTGCCGCGTGGAGATTTGCTCGCGTTCTCGTACTGCCTGCGGTACCAGCCGCGCACAGGCTCAAGCAGCGTGGGGTCTTCAGCCACGGCCGCCAGCAATGCAGCGCTCATCTTTTGCATCCCGCCGTCAGGCATAGCCGAGACCTGGCTGGATAGCCAAGGGTCTGGATCGCCGACGAATGGCAGCTCTCGCTCTTCCTGCCCGCCATCAAACGCCGAGACCTGGTCATCAATCATCGTGAGGAGCAGATCGCGCTTGGTCTTGAAGTGGTACAGGAACGCACCTTTGCTCATTCCTGCCCGTGCAACGACCGCGTCAAGCGTTAGGTGCCCGGCACCTCCCTCCATGACTACGTCACGCGCAGCTTGAAGGATGCGCTCCCGTGTTTGTTGCGCTTTCTTAGAGATGGAGGGGGCTTCAGCGCCGTTGTCCGCCGAATGCGACTCCTCTGGGCTTGATTTCATACGAGTTGCCATGGTGAAACTCCAAAGATGCTTGATTTTTGAACCGTCTGGGCGGTATAGTACACGCCATGAACTATGCCCGTCAAGACGGCCTCCTCAATTCACAACCTAGTGGCTCAACATGTCCGATCCCTACGCCCGCCGCGGCCTTACTGCTGTTGCATTCCTATCGATCACGCTTCTCGCCGCGTGCAGCCACTCGCCTCACAGGGTGGAGACATCACGCGTTGAGGTTCCGGCCAAATTCATGAACGAAGCGGGTCTGGCTGTGCAGCAGGTGCCAGCACAAGCACTCCCGGCCGAGTGGTGGACGGCGTACGGTGATCCGCTGATTGACGCGCTGGTGCGCAACGCGCTGGAGCACAACACCGATCTCGCTATTGCAAGAGCGCGGATTGATGAAGCTGTGGCGATCACCCGACGTACACGCGCTTCAATGTTCCCTAGCTTGGCGCTCACGCCCCAAGCAACGCGCGCGCGCGACTTTTCTTTGGCACCGACCATCAGCAGCGATGCCAGGCTTCCGCTGTCGGCTTCATGGGAAGTTGATCTAGCGGGCCGCCTCTCGCATGCCGCTGATGGCGCACGGATGGACGCAGTTGCTGTCGAACAGAACTGGTTCGCGACACGTTGGCAGATCGCCTTTGAGACAGTGTCCGCTGCACTGCAGCAGCGGCAGGCGGCAGAGCTGGAAGATCTGGCAAAAGAGCGACTTCAAGTCGCCGAGCGCCTTGAGCGTCTGACAGAGCAGAAGTTCAAGGCAGGTCAAGCTACGGGCTTTGACATTGAACGCACGCGTTCCGAGGTCATCGCCCTCCGGGTGGAGCAAGAGCAGTTGCGACGCGTACGCGGCGAAGCAACGCATGCCTTGGATGTGCTCGTTGGCCGGATTCCGGGGGCGCTTGGCAGCGGTCCTGCGCTTGCCTCTCTCACCATGCCCGATTGGACTCCCAGAAGCGTGCCAGGCGAATTGCTGCAGCAGCGCCCCGACGTCAGAGCCGCGCAGGCGCGTCTTGCAGCGGCGACGGCGCGATGGAACGCAGCAGAAGGCGAGCGGCTCCCCAAACTTGTGCTCGATTTGAGTGGTGGGCGCCAACGCTTCGAGAACAACGGAACACGTGTGGCAGGGAACATTTTCTCTCTGGGCTTGGGTGTGACGCTTCCGATCTTTGACGGTGGAGCAATACAAGCGGGAATCGACGAGGGCTCAGCACGCAGTCGCGGCGCACAGGCTGACCTGGAACGCACGGTTTTGCTTGCGCTTCAGGATGTGGAGAACGCTTATCTGGGCTGGCAGACCCAGCGGACTTCTCTGCAGCATCAGGTCGATGGTCTTGTCGTCGCTGATCGACTCCTTGACCGCAGTCGACGCCTCTTTGAGGCGGGACAGGTGGATGCGACCGTTGTTGCAGAAGCGGAGCGTGGCACCTTGTCCCAGCGAGCGGCTCTGGTCCGTGCTCGCGCCGACGCAGCCGTGCAATGGGGTGTTCTCGCTAAAGCGCTTTCTGGTTCGCCAGAGCATGTGAATCTGCAATCTTCACCCTGAGTCCTTGAGTTGGAAGAACGCAGCATGGCAGCGAGTTTTAAATACTGAATAGATCGACGATTAGTAGGGGACGCATGGAAATTCGACATCTACGTTGTTTTATGGCGCTCGCCGAGGAACTTCACTTCGCTCGCGCCGCTGCGAAACTGCATATTGAGCAGTCCCCACTGTCTCGCACGATCAAAGAACTCGAAGAGGAGTTAGGAGCACAGCTCTTTATTCGGAACACGAGAAGCACGCGTTTGACACGAGCTGGGTTGATGCTCATGGAGCACGCACCTCGGGTGTTCGCATCCTTGCAACAGGCGCGGGACTGCGTGAAGGCAGCAAAAAATGGCTTTCATGGACAACTCCGCGTCGCCTTGTCAGACGGCGCAACACTACTGTGCTTACCAGCCCTATTGGCGTTGTGTCGCGAGGAGGAGCCCGAGGTTGAGATTCGCTTTTTTGAGGTGCCACTATCCCAACAAATCAAAGGATTGCACGACGACCTGTATGACGTCGGCTTTGCACAGTCCGACGACGTAGGTGATGGAATCGTCGCACTTCCCGCGTGGACTGACACGCTTATGGTGGCGCTGCCAGCTCGGCATCCGTTGCTGGCTCTTAAGCGAATTCCATTGGATGAACTGCTGCGCTACCCGCTAGTGCTATCTGATCCTCAAGTGTGCGAGGGCCACGCCAAGCACATTGAGCGAGTACTTAGCCGGGCTGAAATGCAGCCTCTAGTTGCCGAGCGGGTTACCACTTTCGACCTGATGATGGCGTTGGTATCTGCCGGTTTTGCACTCGGACTTACAGGGGCTGCACACATTGCAGCCTCCCGAGAGCCAGGAGTCGTGGCGAGGCCGCTTTCGACACGCGTACCACCTTTGACGACCTATCTACTCAGACTTGAAGGCGATCCGTTTGACGAGCTTGCGCGCTTCATTCAGCGAGTACAGGCCATCGAATTGCCAGAGTTTCTCAGGTCAACAAAAAGCCGAAATCCCGATCTTCCGGAGGAATTGATGCCATGAGACTCGCCATCACGCTCGTCGCTGCAATGCTAGTCGCATGCGGTCAATCTGATAAACCGCACAAAGCCACTAGTGCAGAAAAGAAAACCCCGACAGTAGAAGAGCTGGTGGCAGACCCGGAACAGCTCAAGAAGTTGCGCCAGCAATGCAAGACGGATCGGCCTACTTTGGGCGAACTGCTTTGCAACCGGGTAGCGGAGGCAACACGTAAGCGGTTCTACGGTGACGGAAAAACGCCATACACACCGCCCAAAGAATCCCCCAAATTCTGAAATTCAGCAATTCAGCAATTCAGCAATTCAGCAATTCAGCAATTCAGCAATTCAGCAATTCAGCAATTCGCTAGTCTGCCTGAATCTTCTGTTCGGCACGCTGATATTCGCCGGCGCTTACGGAGTCACTCCCTGGCTAGACACAGCGCGAATTCATTCTTTCTTATCGACCTTTCTGCCCCAAACGGTCTTTGACCGGCACTAAGCCAGCACCGATCCTGACGCCTGCGGCACATTTCTAAGCCGCGTTTCCCAAGGGAATCAGCGTAGGAGAGATTGGAGGCGGGGCTATGCAAGGTACGAATGTGCTGTTCGGTCAGATAGCCGTGGTATTCGGCATCGTGATCGCGGGTGTGTGGGGCGCCACACAATGGACGGCAGCAGCCTGAACCGCCCCGGGAATCGTGGAGGCCGGTTGGTTTAAGTCAGGCCACCACCATGGAGACCTGACTGGCGAGTTGCCGGTAGTAGTTTGCCTCAGCCTCGGCGGGCGGGATGTAGCCGA
>Ga0067045_1030534_pt1 | contig 14942 bp, 12 predicted proteins | sample TerdegcTABiofilm_FD_59184 | JGI IMG/M metagenome (GOLD analysis project Ga0067045, IMG submission 59184) | Combined Assembly of (Gp0054472, Gp0054536) Wastewater bioreactor microbial communities from Singapore -Terephthalate degrading...
GCAGGCCGGAGCCCGCTGGCGGGCTGCCGCTTTCCTTCATCTTGAAGTCCATCACGCCCTCCGGTGTGCAGAAGCGCAGCCGCGTCATGGCGTTGATGATGCAGCGCAGCCGGTCGGCGCCCTGCAGGTCGTCGCGCCAGGCAGCCGGCTCATTGCCATACATCGTGCGCAGGAAGGCCACCCAGTCGTCGCCGCGCAGCATGGCCGCCACCTCGTTGCTCAAGGACAGCGCCTGTTGCGCGCTCCACTGGGGCAGCAAGCCCGCGTGCACGAGCACGTGGCCCTGGTGCGCCATGGCGAGCGGACGGTGGCGCAGCCAGGCGATCAACTCCTCGCGGTCGGGCGCATGGAGAATCCCGGCCAGGGTATCGGAGGCATGCTCGGGGCGGATGCCGTTGGCCACGGCCAGCAAGTGCAAGTCGTGGTTGCCCAGGACGCTGTCGGCCAGGCCTTGCTGCGCCAGCGCGTAGACATAGCGCAAGGTGGCCAGCGAGGCCGGGCCGCGATTGATCAGGTCGCCTGCGAACAGCAGCCGGTAAGGCCCGTTTGCCGCCGCCTGGATTTGCTCGATCAATTCGACGGTTTGTGCGTGGCAGCCTTGCAGATCGCCGATAAAGTAGGTTTTCATAGAGCAGAATAGTTTTTCAATAACACAGGTATACCACGGGTGCGGCGCATGGCGCCAGCGATGCCGACATCGGCAATCATGCCGCAAGTCGCAGGGCTGCGGGTGGCCAGGTCCTGCGCAATAGGCAGCACAGGATTGCTATCTTGTCTATTTTGCTATGAGCGATGTGTCAAATGGTAAAACGGTGAGTAATCGTGGCAGGAATTGCTACTATCGTTACGGTCGCTGCGACAGAGTGAGGTTTGTCCAAGATCATGGTTGTTGCATTTTTTCTCAGCAGCACGGCGTGCGATGACCATGCTGCCTCTCTGTTTGACTGGCGGCATTGAAGGCTTGAATCTATTGGTATTTTAAAACACGGGGATTTATTGGTATTTTGGTACAATGTTTTCACTGCCGTGGTATGAAGTTTCCACGTATTTTTTACCTTGTCGATGGTTTTTTTTGTGGTGAGCCCAATTTGCTATTGATAATAAAAAATGTTTTCTTTTATCGTGAGCTTTGTCGTATCCGCGTTATTGACGCTGTTGATTATAAAACAGGTCAGAGTGCATGGTTCGGCGCTCGATTCGGATTTCCATGGCGTGCAAAAAGTCCATTCGCACTCGGTGGCGCGCATCGGCGGCCTGTCGATTTTCCTTGCTGTGGTAGTGAGCGCATGGGTCTCGATTTGGCGTTTGCCGCCCATGACGTACTGGATGTTGTCCTTGCTGCTGTGTTCCGGCGTCGCCTTTATTGGCGGCATTGCGGAGGATTTTACCGGCAAGGTCAGTCCGCTGCGGCGCCTCCTGCTGACCATGGCGGGGGCGCTACTCGCCTATTTCCTGATCGATGCGCGTATCGACCGTATTGACTGGATCATTTCCAGTTGGGCGATTCCCTTCATTTGGCTCAGCCTGCCGATCACCGTGCTGGCGGTGGCGGGCATCGCCAATGCCATCAATATTATCGATGGGTTCAATGGCCTGGCCAGTGTGGTATCCATTTGTATGTTGTTGTCGCTCGCCTATGTTGCCCTGCAAGTCAATGATGCCTTCATTCTGGTGGCGACTTTGCTGGTAGCCGGGGCGATTACGGGTTTCCTGATCTGGAATTATCCAGTCGGCCTGATTTTTCTCGGCGATGGCGGCGCCTATTTTATCGGCCTCATGCTGGGCGAACTGGCCCTGCTGCTGGTAATGCGCAATCCTCAGGTATCGACCTGGTATGCAATATTACTGCTCATCTATCCAGCATTTGAAACGTTTTTTTCCGCCTATCGGCGTACGTTTATTCAGGGGAAGTCGCCTGTGATGCCCGATGGTATTCATTTGCATAGCCTGATTTTTCGTTGTGTCGTGCAATGGACCGTGGGACCCAAGGAGGCTCGCGCCTTGATACGCCGCAATTCCATGACTTCGCCCTATTTATGGTTGTTTTCGCTGACGGCGGTGATTCCGGCAACCCTGTTCTGGCGCCATAGCTGGCTATTGATCTTATGTTCGTTGTTATTCATGGCAACCTATATCTGGTTATATTTCAGAATTATCCGATTTAAATCACCACGCTGGCTCATTATGAAAAAAAGAAATGAGTTTGATGGTGTATAGTCACGGTTTACAGTAAAACATACTTATTTTCTCGAAGGCGAAGCATGAATTTATCGACAATGACAATGGTTGAGCTACGCAATCTGCAAGACAAGATTGAGCAAGAAATAGGCAGTCGCGAGCGCCAGGATCTAAGCAAGGCGCGCGAACAAATCATGGCCATCGCGCAGCAGGCCGGCATTCCCCTGAAGCAGCTGATACTGGATGGCTTGCATCCGCGCACGGGAAAAGTTGCCGTACGTTATCGTAACCCCGATAACGCCGCCGAGCAGTGGACAGGCCGTGGCCGCCAGCCGCTGTGGGTCAGGAACTGGGTGGAATCGGGCAAGTCGATCGATCTGCTGCGCGTATAATTCGGTATACTTTTAGCGCAGTAACAAGCTTTTCGCCTGTAACGCTCCTGTTCTGTCCTTATTTCATACCGTCCGAACCATGCTCCCATTGTCAAAAACGATCTTCAAGGCCTACGATATCCGCGGCATCGTCGCTACCACCCTCGATGCCAGCGCGGCCCGCAAGATCGGATCGGCATTTGGCCGGGCCGTCCTGGCCAAGGGGGAACAGAGGGTCGTGATCGGCCGCGATGGCCGCCTGTCAGGGCCTGAACTGGCGTCGGCGCTGGCGCAGGGTTTGCAGGCCGCAGGCGTTGACGTGATCGACCTGGGCGTCGTGGCGACGCCGATGGTCTACTTCGGCACCAACGTGCTCGATACATGCTCCGGCATCATGGTCACGGGCAGCCACAATCCTCCCGACTACAACGGCTTCAAGATGGTGCTGGCCGGCGAGGCGATCCACGGCGAAGCGATCCAGGCCTTGTACCACAGCATCGTTGCGCACGACGACAGCGACAGCGCCAAGGACATTGCCAGCGCGGGCAGCTACAGCACCCACGACATCCGCGCCGCCTACCTGGAGCGCATCCTGGGCGACGTGAAGCTGGCGCGCCCGATCAAGATCGCCGTCGATTGCGGCAATGGCGTCGCCGGTGCGTTCGCGGGCGACCTGTTCCGCGGCATGGGCTGCGAAGTGATTGAATTGTTCTGCGACGTCGATGGCACCTTCCCGAATCACCACCCCGATCCCGCGCATCCGGAAAACCTGCAGGACCTGATCCGCTGCCTGGCCGAGACGGATGCCGAAATCGGCATCGCCTTCGATGGCGACGGCGACCGTCTGGGCGTGGTCACCAAGGATGGCCAGATTATCTACCCTGACCGCCAGATGATGCTGTTTGCCGCCGACGTGCTGACCCGCCATCCTGGCGCGCAGATCCTGTATGACGTGAAATGCACGCGCCACCTGGCGCCGTGGATCAGCAAGCATGGCGGCGTGCCGCTGATGTACAAGACGGGCCACTCGCTGGTGAAAGCCAAGCTGCGCGAGACGGGCGCGCCGCTGGGCGGCGAAATGAGCGGCCATATCTTCTTCAAGGACCGCTGGTACGGTTTCGACGACGGCCTGTATTCGGCCGCGCGCCTGCTGGAAATCCTTACGCGTGCAGCCGATCCTTCGGCCCTGTTGAATTCACTGCCGCAGTCCGACAGCACGCCGGAGCTGCAGCTGGAGCTGAAGGAAGGCGAGAACGTGGTGCTGATGGATATGCTGCGCCGCGATGCCGTTTTCCCGGGCAATGAACAGATCATCACTATCGACGGCCTGCGCGTGGAGTATGCGGAAGGCTTTGGCCTGGCACGCTCGTCGAATACCACGCCGGTGATCGTCATGCGCTTCGAGGCGGAAACGCCGGAAGCCCTGGCGCGCATCCAGGGGCAGTTCAAAAGCGTGATCCTGGCTGCCAAGCCAGACGCTATTTTGCCGTTCTGACAGCATGGCCGTTCAACCAGGCGCACAGGCGCCCTTGAAAATCCTGCTGGTGCGGGTATCGTCGCTGGGCGACGTGCTGCATAACCTGCCCATGGTGGCGGACATCGCGCGCCATTACCCGGATGCGACCATCGACTGGGTGGTCGAGGAAGGCTATACCAGCCTGGTGCGTCTGAACCCGCGCGTGAATACCATCTTTCCGTTTGCGCTGCGGCGCTGGCGCAAGAGCCTGGGCAAGAAGGAGACGCGCGCGGAAATCGCCGCCTTCTTCCGCAGCCTGCGCCAGACGCGTTACGATTACGTGTTCGACACCCAGGGCCTGCTCAAGACGGGCATCATCATGGGCGCCGCGCGCCTGGCGCCGGGAGGGCAGAAGGTCGGCCTGGCCAATGGCAGCGAAGGCTCCGGCTACGAAGGCATTTCGCGCCTGTTCCACACCAAAAGCATTCCCCTCGACCCGCGTACGCATGCGGTAGCGCGCGGCCGCCTGGTGGCCGCCGCGGCACTGGGCTACGCGGTCGACACGCCGGCCGATTTCGGCTTGCCGGAAGTGTCGCGCAGCGAACCGCGTCCTGACTGGATGGGCGACTTGCCCTATTGCGTGTATTTCCACGGCACCGCGCGCGATGCCAAGAAATGGGCGCCGCAGCACTGGATCGCGCTGGGCCAGGCACTGGCGCCCATGCCCATCCTGCTGCCCTGGGGCTCACCCAAGGAAAAGGCGGAAGCCGAACAACTGGCGGCCGGCTTGCCGAACGCGCGCCTGCTGCCGAAGCTGTCGATGAGCGACGCTACCCTGCTGGCGCGCCATGCGGCACTGGTGGTCGGCGTCGATACGGGCCTGACGCATATCGCCGCCGCTTTCCTGCGGCCGACGGTGGAAATCTATGCCGATTCGCCGCTGTGGAAAACGGAAGGCAACTGGTCGCCGAAAATCATCAACCTGGGCGACAAAGGGGCGCCGCCGGGCGTGCCGGAAGTGCTGGCTGCGGCACGGCGCCTGCTGGCAGAGTATCCTCCAGCCTGACTTCAATATAAATAATCATGCGACTTCTTTATACCCTCGCCTGGTGGCTGGCCTTGCCCCTGGTGCTGGCGCGGCTGTGGCTGCGCGGACGCCAGGAACCCGGCTACCGCCAGCATTGGGGCGAACGCCTGGGCTATTACGGGCACCCGCCGGCACCTGCTGCGGACACCATCTGGCTGCACGCCGTCTCCGTCGGCGAGACGCGCGCGGCCGAGCCGCTGATCGATGCGCTGCTGGCGCAATGGCCTGATTGCCGCATCGTCCTCACGCACATGACGCCCACAGGACGCGCCACGGGCAAGGCGCTGTTCGCCAGGCACGGCGCGCGCCTGGTGCAAAGCTATCTGCCCTACGACACGGGCGCCATGCCGGCCCGTTTCATCCGCCATTTCGCCCCGCGCATCTGCATCCTGATGGAGACGGAAGTGTGGCCGAACCTGATCCACCAATGCAATCGCTACAAAGTGCCCGTCGTGCTGGCCAATGCGCGCCTGTCGCAGCGTTCCCTGGGCAAGGCGCAGCGCCTGGGCAAGCTCATTGCCGATGCGGCGCGCGGCATCACCCTGGTGGCGGCGCAGACGCAGGACGACGCCGAGCGCGTGCGCCAGCTGGGCGTGCGGGACGTGGTCGTCACGGGCAGCATCAAGTTCGACGTCGTCGTGCCCGAGGCGGCCCTGGCGACGGGGGCGGCGCTGCGCGCGGCCATCGGCCAGCGTCCCGTGCTGCTATGCGCCAGTACGCGCGAAGGGGAAGAGCAGCTGATCCTCGATGCCTATACCCGCGCCAGCTTGCCCGCTGATGCGCTGCTGCTGATCGTGCCGCGCCATCCGCAGCGCTTCGACGAGGTGGAAAAACTGATCTTGTCGCGCGGCCTGGCCGTGCAGCGCAGGTCTGGCCTGGCGCAGGACGATGCCGTGGCGGCGGGCACGCAGGTGCTGCTGGGCGACTCGATGGGCGAGATGTTTGCGTACTACGCGGCCTGCGATTGCGCCTTCGTCGGCGGCAGCCTGCTGCCGCTGGGCGGACAGAACCTGATCGAGCCGGCCGCACTGGGCAAGCCCGTGCTGATCGGTCCCCACACCTTCAACTTTGCGCTGGTGACGGAGCAGGCGATTGCCGCCGGCGGCGCCGCGCTGGTGGCGGACGCCGACGCGCTGATGGCGCAGGCGTCAGCCTTGCTGCAGGACCCCGCACGTTTGGCTTCCATGGGAGCGCAGGCGCTGGCGTTTGCCAACCAGCACCGGGGAGCAACGCCGCGCACCATCGCGGCGATTCAACCGTTGCTGCGGTGACGGCGGCGCGGCCAACAATATCGTTTACGCGAACAGCACCGGCAGCTCCTGCGAGCGTTTTCGCAGCGCCTGCTTGGCGCCATCGTAATCGGGATAGATCGATTCCACGGTGGCCCAGAAGCGGGGGCTGTGGTTCATTTCCAGCAGGTGCGACAGTTCGTGCGCCACCACGTAGTCGATCAGCGGCAGCGAAAAGTGGATCAGGCGCCAGTTCAGGCGGATCTTGCGCTCGATGGTGCAGCTGCCCCAGCGCGTGCCGGCCGACGACAGCGACAGGGAATCGTAGCTTACGCCCAGCTTGTCCGCATACAGATCCAGCCGCGCCTCGAACAGCTGGCGCGCCTCGTGCTGGAACCAGGCTTTCACTTTTTCCTTCAATTGCTGCTCGCTGCCCGTGGGCGTGACCCACACGTGCAATTCATTCGTCTCGCGCTGGAAGCTGGCGCGGTGGCGCGGCGCCTGGTGCAGGCGCAAGGTGATCTCGCCGCCCAGATACGGCAGCACGGCGCCATCGACCCAGGCCACGGGCGGGCGCTGCTGGCGCTGCACCTTGCGCTCGCCCCGTTCCAGCAGCTTCGAGACGATCCAGCCTTGCTTGGCGCGGATGGCGTTGTCGATTTCGGCCAGGGTGACGCGTTTGGGGGCCGTGACGCGCAAACCGTTATCGTCGATCATGAAGCCGATGGAACGGCGCGTGGAGCGGCGCAGGGCGAATTCGACGAGGTGGCTGCCCAGTTGCAGCTCGCGCAGCGGCGGGCCGTCGGCGGTGCGTGGCGGGGAGGGAAGAATGGGACGTGCGGGAGGAATGACGGGCGCCGGCGGCGGCGCCAAAGGTATTACAGGCTTCGCCTCCACGGGCGGCGCTGGCGGTGCCGTGGGGCGCACCGCCGGGGGCGTGCTGGTCGAGACGTCATGCGCGAACAAATCCAGTTGCTGGTCGCCGACCTTGATGGTCTTCATCTGCTGGCGCAGGGTCGGCTCCTGGATGACCGCGCTGATGCCGTCTAGCCAGCGTTGTAGGCGTGAGGCGAAATGACGCGCATTTCTGATTCTATCCAATTTTCCACCTGTTGCATCATGCTGTCCGGGGTTTGCCCTTCCGGCGAAATCGGTTTGCCTATCGAGACGGTGATCAGCCCCGGGCGTTTGAGGAATGACTGCTTGGGCCAGCATTCGCCTGAATTATGCGCAATCGGCACCACCACTGTGCCCGTGGCGATGGCCAGGCGCGTGCCGCCGCTCTTGTACTTGCCCGTCTGGCCGACCGGAATGCGCGTGCCTTCAGGGAACATGATAATCCATTGGCCATCGGCTAGGCGGCGCTTGCCATGCGCCACCACGCTCTTGAACGCATGCTTGCCCTGCTTGCGGTCGATGGGGATCATGCGCAGCAGCGCCATGGCCCAGCCGAAGAAGGGGATGTACAGGATCTCCTTCTTGAACACGTACACGAGCGGACGGGGCAGGCTTGGCAGCAAGAAGATGGTTTCCCATGCCGACTGGTGCTTCGACAGCACGATGGCCGGCGCATCGGGGAAGTTCTCGGCGCCCTTGACTTCATAGCGGATGCCGCAAATGACCTTGGCACACCACAGGATAAACACGTTCCAGCGCGAAGTGACCCAATAGCGCTTGTTGTAGCTCAATGGCGCGGCAAAAAAGCACACGCAGGCCCAGACGATGGTGGCCACGACCATGATGATCATGAACAGCAGGGATCGCAGGAACAGGGAAATATTACGCAATGCGGTTCTCCGAAAATTAGATACTGAATGCCACGGTGGGCGCCGCTGCCGCGGGCGCCTTGAGCAGGTGGCTGACCACGGCGGCCAGGTCGGGGAAGACCTGGGTGCCGGGCGGCAGGCCACCCGTCTCGTTGGTCTTTTCGCCCTTGCCCGTCAGGACCAGGTAGGGCACGCAGCCGCTGATGAAGCCGGCCTGCAGGTCGCGCAGCGAGTCGCCGACCGTGGGCACGCCCTTCAGGCTGGTGTTGTAGCGCTGCGAAATTTCATGGAACATGCCGGGCTTGGGCTTGCGGCAGTCGCAATTGTCCGCGCCCGCGTGCGGGCAAAAGAAGATGGCGTCGATATCGGCACCCACCTGCTGCGCCAGGGTGTGCATCTTCTGGTGGATCGCGTTCAAGACCGTCATGTCGAAGTATTCGCGCGCGATGCCCGACTGGTTCGAGGCGATGACGACGCGATAGCCGGCCTGGTTCAGGCGGGCGATCGCTTCGAGCGAGCCGGGGATCGGCAGCCATTCGGCCGGTGACTTGATGAAGTCCGGCGAGTCATGATTAATGACGCCGTCGCGGTCGAGAATAATCAGTTTCAGAGCTGACGTACCCATTATGCCGCCAGCTTGGAAATGTCGGCCACGCGGTTCATCATGCCGTGCAGGGACGACAGCAGGGCCAGGCGGTTGTTGCGCAGGGCGACATCCTCGGCCATCACCATCACGTCGTTGAAGAAGCCGTCGACGTCGTCGCGCAGCTGCGCCAGGGTTTGCAGGGTGCTGGTGAAATCGCCCTTGGCAAAGGCCGCGTCGACTTCCGGCTGCACGCGCGAGACGGCGGCGGCCAGTTTTTTCTCCGCTTCGTCCTGCAGCAGCGCCACGTTGACGCCGCCGGCGGCGACCTGGCTCACGGCCTCCTCGTTCTTTTTCAGGATGTTCGTGATGCGCTTGTTGGCCGCTGCCAGCGAGGCGCTTTCCGGCAGCGCGGCGAACGCCTGCACGGCTTCCAGGCGCTGCACGATGTCGTCCAGGCGGTCCGGGTTCTGCGCCACGACGGCTTCGATTTCATTCGGCGAGAAACCGCGCTCGCGCAGGATGCCGCGCAGGCGGTCCAGCATGAAGGTGGTCACATCCGCGACGGGGTCCTTGAAGCCGGGCACCGACGCGAACTGCGCGGCGGCGTCCGCCAGCAAGCCCTGGATCGACAGGGGCAGGCGTTTTTCCAGCAGCATGCGCAGCACGCCCAGGGCGTGGCGGCGCAGCGCGAACGGGTCCTTGTCGCCCGTGGGCGCCAGGCCGATGGCCCAGATGCCGACCAGGGTTTCGAGCTTGTCGGCCAGGGCCACGGCGGTGCCGGTGGCGGTGGTCGGCAGGCTGTCGCCGGCAAAGCGCGGCTGGTAGTGTTCGGAGGCGGCCAGCGCCACTTCTTCCGGCTCGCCGTCATGGCGCGCGTAATACGTGCCCATGATGCCTTGCAGTTCGGGGAATTCGCCCACCATGTCGGTCAGTAAATCGGCCTTGGCCAGCAGGGCGCCCCGTTCGGCCAGGGCGACGTCATATTGCAGCTTGGCGGCGATGGCGCCGGCCAGCGACTTGACGCGCTCTGTGCGTGCAGCTTGCGTGCCCAGCTTGTTGTGGTAGACCACGTTGGCCAGCAGCGGCAGGCGCGATGCCAGGGTCTTCTTCTTGTCTTGTTCGAAGAAGAACTTGGCGTCGGACAGGCGCGGGCGCACGACGCGCTCGTTGCCGCCGATGATGTGCTCGGGCGTGTCCGTCTCGATGTTCGAGACGATCAGGAAGCGCGAGCGCAGCTTGCCTTCGCTGTCCGTCAGCGCAAAATATTTCTGGTTCGTCTGCATGGTGAGAATCAGGCATTCCTGCGGCACAGCCAGGAATTCCTCCTCGAAGTGGCACTCATACACGACCGGCCATTCGACCAGGGCCGTCACTTCGTCGAGCAGCGCTTCGGGCATCAAGACCTGGTCGGCGCCGGCTTTTTCCAGCAACTGGGCGCGGATGCGCTCCTTGCGTTCCTCGTTGCTGGCGATGACGCTGGCGTTGAGGATCAGCGAGGGCGCATAGTTTTCCGCGTGCGCGATGGTAATCGGCGTGCCGTCGGTGAGGAAGCGGTGGCCCAGGGTGGTGCGGCCGGCCGTCAAGCCCAGCAGTGTCAATGGCAGGATATTGATGCCGTGCAGGGCGATCAGGCTGTGGGCCGGGCGCACGAATTGCACGGTGGTGCCGTCCGGGCGCTGATAGCTCATCAGCTTTGGAATCGGCAGCTTGGCGGCCGATTCGGCCAGGGCCGCTTGCGCGCCCGTGGCAAGCTGGCTACCCGGCGCCGTGTAGGTGTAGAAGAAGCTTTCCGCCTTGCCGTCGGCGGCGCGTTCCAGGTCGGCCACCGTCAGCTCGGGAAAGCCCAGCGCGGCCAGTTTCTTGGCCAGCGGCGGCGTGCCGTTGCCGTTCGCGTCCAGCGCCACGGAGACGGGCAGGACTTTTTCGCGGATCGATTTGTCGGGCGAGACTTCGCGCACGTTGGTGATGGAGACGGCCAGGCGGCGCGGCGAGGCGTAGCTGGTGGCGACGCTGTCGGCTTCCAGGAAGTCGCGCGATTTCAGGCCGTTGACGATGCCGGCGGTGAAGGCGGCGCCCAGTTTGGCCAGCGCTTTCGGCGGCAGTTCTTCGGTCAGCAGTTCGATGAGCAGTGTTTGGTTCATGGTGTTCTTGTCAGGTACGGCGGTATGGAGGCTCGAATTAGGCGGCGGCTTGGTCGGCGGCGGGCAGCATCGGGAAACCGAGGCGCTCGCGCGAGTCGTAATACGCTTGCGCCACCAGGCGCGACAGGGTGCGCACGCGGCCGATGTAGGCGGCGCGTTCCGTCACCGAGATGGCGCCGCGCGCATCGAGCATATTGAAGCTGTGCGAGGCCTTCATGATCTTTTCGTAGGCGGGCAGGGTCAGTTGCAGCTCGATCAAACGCTTCGCTTCCGCTTCGTAGTTGCCGAACTGTTCGAACAGCAGGTCCGTATTCGCGTGCTCGAAGTTGTAGGTCGATTGCTCCACCTCGTTCTGGTGGAAGACGTCGCCGTAGGTCAGCTTCTTCGTCACCGGTTCGCCGGCCGCGCCCTTTTCTTCCCACTCGGTCCACACCAGGTCGTACACGTTTTCCACGCCCTGCAGATACATGGCCAGGCGTTCGATGCCGTAGGTGATCTCGCCCAGCACGGGCTTGCAATCGAGGCCGCCCACTTGCTGGAAGTAGGTAAATTGGGTTACTTCCATGCCGTTCAGCCAGACTTCCCAGCCCAGGCCCCAGGCGCCCAGGGTCGGGCTTTCCCAGTCGTCTTCGACGAAGCGCACGTCATTCTGCTTCAAGTCCAGGCCCAGCGCGGCCAGCGAGCCCAGATACAGGTCGAGGATGTTTTCCGGCGCAGGCTTGAGCACCACCTGGTACTGGTAGTAGTGCTGCATGCGGTTCGGGTTTTCGCCATAGCGGCCATCCTTCGGACGGCGCGACGGCTGCACATACGCGGCGCGCCACGGTTCCGGGCCGATCGCGCGCAGGAAGGTACCGGTGTGGAATGTGCCGGCGCCGACTTCCATGTCGTATGGCTGGAGCAGGGCGCAACCTTGCTTGTCCCAATAGGTTTGCAAGGTCAGGATAATTTGTTGAAATGTGAGCATCGTATGAGTTCGCCGCGCGGACAGGCTGCGCGCTGTTAAGGTTTGCTTGAAGCCCGCACGCTGCCAACAAGCGCGTCCGGGCCGGGGTTTTGCTAATTTTAGCGGTTTTTACGGGCCCACTGTGACTCTTCGGGCAATATCGGCCGCTTATTGCTGCGCGGCGCCGCCACGGCGCGCGGCGCGCGACAGCAGGAAGGCCGTCAGCAGGGCCAGCGCGGCCAGGGCCAGCACCAGTTTGTTGCCGTACAGAATGTATGGCGTCATGCCGCCCATGCCTTGCACCTTGGCCGCCAGCGTGGCTTGCTGTGCCGGCGGCAGCAGGCTTTGCACCACGCCCTTGCCGTCGATGACGGCGGTGGCGCCCGTATTCGTCGAGCGCAGCATGGGGCGGCCCGTTTCCAGGCTGCGCATCTGCGAAATTTGCAGATGCTGCGGGATGGCGATCGAGTCGCCAAACCAGGCCAGGTTCGAGATATTCAGCAGCACCGAGGCCGACTGCTTGCCATTGCGGTGGGCGCTGGCCAGTTGGCCGGCGATTTCCTCGCCAAACAGGTCTTCGTAGCAGATATTCGGCAGCACCAGCTGGTCGCGTACCTGGAGCGGCGCCTGCACCTCGGCGCCGCGGCCCATGTCGCCCAGCGGGATGGCCATCATGGCGACGAACCAGTGCAGGCCGGGTGGCACGAATTCGCCGAACGGCACCAGATGGTGCTTGCGGTACTGGTAGTACGGGCCTGCCGCGCCGTTGGGCGAGATGCCCACGGCCGCATTGTAGAAGCGCTGCTGCTCGTCGAGCACGGGCATGCCGAGCAAAATCGTGCTGCCCGTCTGCTGCGCATACGTCGCCAGGCTGTCCAGATAGCCGGGCGGCAGCTGGTGCGGCAGCACGGTGACGGCCGTTTCCGGCGTGGCGATCAGGTCGGCCGGGGCGCTGGTGATGGCGCTCTGGTACATCTGCAGGGCGCCCAGCACGAAGCCGGGGTCGAATTTCTGCTGCTGCGGCACATTCCCCTGCAGCAGGCGCACGGTGATCGGGCGCCCGACCGGATGGGTCCAGGCCACGTATTGCAAGCCGAAGCCGGCCGCATACAGGGCGACCAGGCCGCCCAGCGCCGTCCAGCGCGTGCGGTGCGCCAGCAAGAGCAGGGCGCCGGCCGACAGCGCCGCCAGCCAGCCCAGGCCATACGATCCGACGATGGGGGCGAAGCCGGCCAGCGGGCTGGCATTGTGGGCGTAGCCGGTGGCCAGCCACGGAAAACCCGTAAACAGCCAGCCGCGCGTCCATTCGAACAGGGTCCACGTCGCAGGCAGCACCAGCAGGGTCATGGCGGGCAGCGACAACACCCAGCGCTGGCGCAGCCAGGCGGCCGCGCCCATGGCCAGGGCCACGTAGATGGCCATCAAGAGGGCCAGCAGGGCCACGGCGATGGCGGCGATCGGCGCGGCCATGTCGCCATAGCGGTGCATCGAGATATACAGCCAGTGCGTGCCGGCCGCGCACCAGCCGAAGCCATAGGCCCAGCCGATCAGGGCGCCGCCCTTGACGCTGGACGAACGCAGCACCTGGTAGAACAGCACGCCCAGGCTGAGGATTTGCAGGGGCCAGTAGCCGAAAGGGGCGAACGCCAGCACCGCGACTGCGCCGGCGATGGCGGCAGTCAGCATGCGCGCCCACGTGCTGCGGGGCGGTTTGGCGGGGGCGTTGGGGTCAGCGCGTCTGAAACGCATCTACAGCACGCGCATGTCAGAGTTCCAGTTCCGGCACGTTGGGCAGGCGCTCGACGAGCAGCACGTGCACCTGGCGCGCATCGGCGCGCAGCACCTCGAAGCGCAGATTGCCCAGGTCGAAGATGTCGCCCTTGTGCGCCATGCGGCCCAGGTACTTGGAGACCAGGCCGCCGATGGTGTCGACGTCGTCGTCCACCAGGTGACTGCCCACTTCCTCGTTGAACTGTTCGATCTCGGTCAGCGCCTTGACCCGCCAGCGGGGGCCGAACTGGCCTTCCTTGAGCGAGAGGATATTGTCCTCGGCTTCGTCGAAGTCGTATTCGTCCTCGATATCGCCGACGATCTGTTCCAGCACGTCTTCGATGGTGATCAGGCCGGCGACGCCGCTGTATTCATCGACGACGATGGCCATGTGATTGTGGTTGGCGCGGAAGTCGCGCAGCAGCACATTCAGGCGTTTCGATTCGGGGATGAAGATGGCGGGGCGCAGCATGTCGCGGACGTCGAAAGTTTCTTCAGCGTAATAACGCAGCAAGTCTTTCGCCAGCAGGATGCCGATAACCTTGTCGCGTTCGCCTTCGATCGCGGGGAAGCGCGAGTGGGCGGTCGACAGGACTTCCGGCATCCATTCCTCGATCGGCTTGCTGATGTCGATGACATCCATTTGCGAGCGGGGAATCATGATGTCGCGCGCACAGAGATCCGACACCTGGAACACGCCTTCGATCATCGACAGGGCGTCGGCGTCGATCAGCTTGCGTTCATGCGCATCGTGTAGAACTTCGAGCAATTCTGCTCGGTTCTCTGGCTCGGGGGAAATGAGTGCGGTCAGGCGTTCAAACAGTGACCGGTGGGGCTTGACGTCAGTTCTGACGCCACTAGGGTGCTCGGGCATAGGAGGCGTGAGCCGTTGTTGCGAAGGGATATAGGATACACCAAAAGTGGGGCGATACCGGATTTCCCCGCTTTTGATGCAAATTTAATACGCTGAAGTGCCCCGTTGCCCGACGTTTCAGGCTTCCGGACCCAGCACGCGGGCGCGCAGGTCCGCCACGTCCGCCTGCCAGTCGGTGTAATGCTCGCTGTCCTGCCACAGCTGGCGCAGTTCCGACGACTCCGCCGTGATGCGGTCGAAGGCCAGGCGCGCCTTTTCCAGCAGCGGCGGCGTGACCTTCTTCTTGCAGGCGGCCACCCATTCGTCCACGTCCGCCGTGGCTGGGTCGTCCTCGCCCGGCTTGCCCAGCAGGCGCGCGATCACCTCCAGCGCGGCCAGCGCCTCGGCGGCGAACGGCGCCTCCAGCTCCGCTTCCGTGCTGTCGATGACGTTGTCGAGCGTCGTCTCGACCAGTTCCAGGGTTTTATATTCGTGCAAGTCCTGCGCCCAGTCCATGGCGTAGTCGTTGCCGAAGGCATCCAGTGCCCATGTTCCCATC
>Ga0067045_1003871_pt1 | contig 14937 bp, 20 predicted proteins | sample TerdegcTABiofilm_FD_59184 | JGI IMG/M metagenome (GOLD analysis project Ga0067045, IMG submission 59184) | Combined Assembly of (Gp0054472, Gp0054536) Wastewater bioreactor microbial communities from Singapore -Terephthalate degrading...
ATGAATCCACAGACACCTTAAAGGTAACTTTAATGGTGTCTTTGTTTATTGTCACTCTTTCACGAACTCTTCCACCAGTTGTTTGTAGCTTGTGGTGTCCTTGCTTTTTAGTAATTCACGGTAATGCTGCAGGTAGGAAGCTATTACCGTTTCCGACAGCAAATCCTGTGATTGCTTAATGCGCCACTCCTGCAGCCTGCTTTCGAGGGAGGACTTTTTTGCCTCAAGGTTCTTTAGTTTTTCGACAATAGCGCGGACCGTCGCACCGCCTTCTGTAATTGCTTGGACCAGGTTGTTGATTTGTTTGTCGACTTTGGAGAGTTCTTGTTCGAGAAATAACCCTTCGCCGGCGTTTTTCATTTTTTCTTGTTTATAGTGGATTGAAATCTTACGTGCAAGTTCGGGTATGGCGCTGTCGTTTAGAAGGCGGGCCTCCAATTCGGACAAAACGTATTCCTCCGCCAGTTCTTTTCTTATTTTGCCGTTGCCGCATTCGCCGGTTCGCTTGCCGTAATTACACTCGTAGTAGTATTGTTTACGGTTCTCCCGGGATACGCGGGTGTGGTAGGTTGATGAAGTTCCCACCATTCTCTTGCCGCACTCACCACACCAAATAACACCGGACAGAATGTATACTGTTTGTGCCTTATAACAGCCTTTTGAATTCTGCCTCTGGTTTTTGTCCATCTTAGCCTGTACCTCCCAGAATATTTCGGGCGGGATGATTGCCGGTATTGCGCCCTGTATTTCGATGATTTCCTCCTGGCTCTTTGACTTGTGGTTGTTGCGGCGGCCGTCTGGGGACTTGCTTGACGCCCGGTTGAAAACGTAGATGCCGGCGTATTTCTTATTCCGCAAAATTCGTGTATGCTGTTTTTTGCTTTTAAGTCCTTTGTTATTGAGTTCACCCTGTATATCGCTGTAACCATGCCCTCGATGGAACATGTTGAAAATAATCCGGACGGCCTCAGCCTCGGCTTCGTTGATTACGTAATGCCCGTCTTTGTCAACCGACAGGCCCAGGGGAGGCAGTCCACCCGTATGTTTTCCTTGCAGCGCGGTTTCCTTCATGCCCTTCATTACTTCGCGGGCCAGGTTTTTGGAGTAATATTCTGCCATGCCTTCGATAACAGATTCCATCAATACGCTTTCAGGACTGTCGTCAAGGTGTTCCAGGACTGATTCAACCCGGACCCCCGCCTGAGTTCTCGTTTGTAGAATGCGCTGTCGTACCTGTTGCGCGCGAAACGATCCAGCTTATGTACCAGTAAAATATCAGCCTGTAAACGGTGAGTCTTTATGTCATTGATCATCTGCATAAACCCTGGGCGGTCGTCCGTGGTGGCTGATTTTGCCTCGTCTGTGTAGACTTTAACAATAGTATACCCATCTTTTGGGGCATATTCTTTACACGCCCTTACCTGGGCGGTGATACTCTCTTCTCTCTGGTTGTCGCTCGAAAAACGCGCGTAGATTATTGTTTTCATAATGTCTCCCATTTTACTTGGTCTTGCGCTTATTGGATTTGGTTTTGTCAAGTATTGAAATCTGCATATCATGTGTAGTAACTTTTGATTCAATCCGGTCAAGCCGTGCGGTATGGTCAGCAAGGATTTCGGCGTTGTGGTGATAACCATCAAGGAGTGCGCCAAGCTTTCTACCATGGTCATTTTCGATACGGGTAACTGCATTTTCTAATTTGGTAAGCTTATCTTCAAGTATCCTTTGGCCTTCAGTAAGCAGGTTTTGGCCTTTAGTAAGTGAAGCAAATTTTTCGTTAAGTTGTTGTTGCCCTTCAGTAAGTTCTCTTTGCCTTTTGGTGAGTTCCTTTTGAACTTCAGTAAGGACCTGCAACTGTTGCAATACTAACTCCTGAAATTTCTCGTTATCCATAAAAAATACTCCTTCAATCAATTCTGTTAACAGCATTATTTTTTTGTAATAATCATGCCTATGTAAGATATATTGTATTACAAGTGAACTACCCCTTCCTTCGCTCCACTCAGGAAGGGGCTTCCTGGGCTAAGCGAATTCGTGGGTTTCCTGCTTCATCGTAACCCAGTCGGGTTAGCTCCACGACTACTCTGCTGCCAGCCTCTTCCGCTTTGTAGCAGAGCATGGCAAGAAACTCGCTCCAGCCCGCGTCGAAAATGTTTTTCGCCAGGTGGTGGTTCTTGACCATGTTTTTGACGGTCAGGTCCTCTACCGCTATCAGGCTATAGGTGTTCACCAACCTGCAGGATGCCTTGTGTAAGAAGTCATGACGCTGGCTGCGTATTTTTACGTGCAGCTTAGCTACCTTTAATCTGGTTTTCCTTCGGTTGCGGGAACCCTTTTGTTTTCGAGAGAGAGCCCGCTGGGCGTGTTTGAGACGATTTTCGGTTCTCCGAAAGTACCTGGGATTTTCGATAGTGCAACCGTCAGACAGTGTTGCGAATTTCTCCAGACCCACGTCCAGGCTAAGAGCGGGGCCGGAATGGGCGGTTATAATACTCAACTCCACTTCTACAGAAAGGACGGCGTGCCACCTTCCGCAGGAATCACGCTGGATGGTGACAGTTTTGACGGTGCCGGGTATGTCCCGGTGTAGCTCGATCTTGACCAAGCCGACCTTGGAGAGCTTGAGCTTGCCGTTCTGAAAAGAGGCGCCCAGCCTATCCCCGAACTGGGTGAAGGTGAGGGACTTATACCGGCCTTTGCCCTTGAACCTGGGGTATCCAGGCGTTTCTCCATTCTTCACCCGGCGGAAGAACCCGTCGAGGGCCCTTTCCACCCGGAACAGCACTTCCTGGGCCACCTGGGAGTGGACTTCCTTGAAGAACTCGTTCTCTTTCTTGGCCTCCCTGAGCCAGATTTGCTGTTCCAACCGGGTGACAGAACATTTTTCCTGTTCCCAGGCCTCTTTACGCTGGGCCAGGGCTTCGTTGTATATCCGCCGGCAGGTCTCCAGCCAGCGCAGGAGTTTGCGCTCCTGCTCTTTGTTGGGGTAGATGCGGAACTTGTAATTACGAATTACCCTGGGATTGGACGTACCGTTTGACATCCTCCAGTTTCACCTCGCCCACGGTGGACAAAAAATAGCTCGGAGACCAGAAGTGGCCACCCCATAAGAAGGCTTTTACTTCCGGGAATTTTCGGAATATCAACCTGGCAGAAACGGACTTTAGCCGGTTGATGAACCCGGAAAGCTGAACTTGCGGCTTTGAAGCAAAGATAATGTGGATGTGATCCCTGTCGGTTTCCTGCTCAATTATATGCACGCCAAACTTGCCGGCTATGTCTTCGTTCACTTTCTTCAGATACTCCGATACTTCCGGCGTGAGGACTTTACGCCGGTACTTGACACAGCAGACGTAACGGAATCGAAGGGAATGCGCGGAGTGGCAGCCTCTGTTAAGTTGGTACTTTATAGCTATATTGTAACAACAAAACCAAAGCAGAACAATAGTTCCTGGAAAAACAAGGCCCGCCTCTCATCCCCGTCCTTCGCCCTCGTTTCGCGAGCAATGAAGGCTCAGGGTGGGGACTTCCCGGCGGGAGAGTTAACCATCAAATTAGCCTCCTAATATTTTACCTGTTGAATCATTTCAATTACAGGTGTATTTATAATAAGTTTTCATCTTATCTAATTACCTTGTACTTCATTAATTCAACCGGTACTCCAACCCTGGCGGCAAAGCCTTCCAGTGTTTCGTCTATCGTGGGGCTTTCGCCCCATGCAACCAGTTCTACTGCAAACCTATTGGCTTCGTATTCTGTCTTTGGCTCCATAAGAGTATAATCAGCCATAAAGAAATACCCCATACCTTGCGGTGAAAGCTGCCGGTGACCCAGTTCGTGGGCCAAAACGACACGCTTCATCCGTTCCGGGAGGTTTGCATTGAGGACAATGGTAACCCTCCCAACTATTTCAAGTATCAGACCCTTAATCCGGCGAAAAGGGAATTCGTCTACGTCGATACCCATTGCTTGCGCCAGGCGGTAAGGGTCATTGGTTTCATGCTCTTCAATTAATTGTTTGACAGACCGCTTGATATAGTCCACAGGGATCACCTGCTTATCCATGAAAACAGTGTCGAAATATGTCATAGTCCATAAATTAAGCCAAAACCTGCTACAACTATATGAGTAACAGGTTTATTACATGGAAAGTAATTCAATCAAGCTATGTTTTATTTTTTGAAATATCTGCCGTTCAAGCGTACCCACGTATGATCTTATCCTGTTTACATCGACGGCGCGCACCTGGTCGATTAGGGCTACTGTTGGTCTGGGAAGCCCGCCGCAGCCTTCAGGTATTTACTTGTACAGCGAGGGATTCCGTTTTGCCCAATTCCCAGTTTGCGAGGTCACTGGGATTACTATGACAACTGGGTAGCGTAGATAGCCTTGGAGCACGGCTGTTATTATTGCTGGCCTTACGCATTCTTGTTCGTGCCCTTTTGGTTGGTAAGCGGGAAGACCGACTAAAACAACGTCTCCTGCTTTAATGCCAGCGTTCAAGGTTCCCGGCCTCCCTCTATTTCCAATCCTTTGCCTTCCACATAGCGAACCGGCCTTCCTTTCGGCGGCCCTTTCGGACCCCAATCATAGGCGGGCCAATCTGTCAAGTCTGCGTTTAGTCATTTGATATCTTCAAAATGCGCTTCGTTTATGATAAATTCAAGAAATCTTTTTGCAGTTGGAATTTCTTTTTCGGGTAGCACATCTATGAGCCGATATAGTTCTTTTCTTTGGGCATTCATTTATTATCACCTCTAAAGGTAAAGCTCAATTGCTTCTTTAATGCGGTCCTCCAGAGCAGCCAGGCTATCCGCCTGAGTATGGCAACCGGGGAGAGAGGGAACAGAAGCGATGTATTTGCCATCTTCGTTTTGCTCGATTACAACTAGAAAACGGCGAGAGGCCAATTTTATCACTCCTACCTTTTGTTTTCTTTTTCCCGTTTTTTCTTCTCACGTTCCCACTTAACCTTGAGGTAAGTTATAATATCCTCCTTATCTTCCTCGTCCAGCGGTGCGCCGTCAAAGTATACATTGGCTTTATGCAGGAATTCCTCCAACTCCACATCAGTCGGCGGGGTGTCACGGTACCACCAGGAGGGGGTGGAGGGGTCAGAAGCTTGATGAGAAATTTCTTCATCCTTGCCTGTCAAAAGATAGTCGGTAGTTGTTTTTAATGCTTCTGCGATCCGAACCAATATTATTCCTTTAGGTTCTCGCACTCCGCTTTCGTAATTTGCCAAAGCAGAGCGTGTAATACCTGCTTTTTCTGCTAGTTCTTCTTGGGTTTTATCTTGTTGTTCACGAAGCTTCTTTATACGCTTTCCTATGCTAATCTTATCTTCCATTGCACATCCTCCGAACTTATTTTACCACAGCTTGAGACGAAAATAACGTCCCAAAGCGTGACACAGAAAAAAAGAAGATAATCCCAGAAAACAGACACAGAACGAGACAAATAGCTTAAAATCATAGTTTACGGTTGCCACAATGCGTGGTATTCTTAAAGCAGGGGTGAGAGAGATGAATAGACTAAAAGAATACCGGAAACTGCGAGGTATTACAGCCAAAGAGCTAGCGCAAGCAGTAGGTACTTCTCGCTCAAACATTTCAATGATTGAGATAGGACTGCGAGAGGCTAATCTTGAGTTAGCAAAACTTATAGCTGATTACTTTGGTACTAGCATTGAGGCAATTTTTTTTGCCGATAACTGCCACGTAAAGGGACAAAAAACCGCTCCCGCCGAGGCGGTCAACCAGTGATGGACGTTTACTTCGCCAACTTCTCCAGCCGGGCAACCCTGGCTACGAGGTAGCGGGTATCAGTTTCGATGCTGTGTCAAAGCGTTCATCAATATGCCTTCGGAGGTTTTCGATTTGATCTCCACGCAAGCTGAACCCGTCGAATAGGGCGCCAATCTTGTAAAAGGCTTCGTTCTCAAGACGTAATTCAAGCCTGTCTACCTTAGATTCGATTTTTTGAACACTGGTTTTTAATTCTTGTTGACCTTGTTCCAGGCCACCAACACGTTGATTAAGTAATTGAAGTTCGACAAGAATTTGGCTTAAAACATTTTCCATTATCAGTAATTCTCCTTCGGTTAATCGCTTTCAACCCAGGTATCCAGTACTGCATTCAGTACCTTCAACTTGTCTGGTGGCAGCTTCTGCACCTTGTCAACTATCTGGCGTACCTCCGGCGGCATCCCTTGGGCATGGCCGGCGAAAATATCCTGGGAAATAAGGTCAATTGGTGAAATATTTAAAGCCTTACAAAATTTAAGAATGGTATCCCAAGTTGGAGATGTATTCCCAATTTTGATTTCACGCAATGTCGATTGGGCTATACCAGCAAGCTTAGCTAATTTGGTTGTGCTGTAATTTTTTTTCTTTTCTTAAATGAACAAGCCGGTCGGCAATATTCATGAATCGTATTTTCCCTTCAACGATATACCGTTATTGTATAACCATTGTAGGCCATTTTTTTAAAGCAAAATTAACGAAATACCATTGACAATAAGACAATAAACGATAATTCGTTTATTGTATAACTAACGGAGGTGGTAATGTTGTTCGGAACTAATCTTAGATACTTTCGCAAGAAACAAAAGATATCACAACAAGAATTAGGGCAGTTGATCGATAAGCCTCAGACAACAATTTCTGATTGGGAGAACGGCAAATACCTGCCGGATATAGATGATGCCGTAAAAATCGCTTCCGCCTTAGGTGTATCGGTATCTGAATTACTGGGCGAAACCCAGCCCAAAGCCGTTGGCGAATAATCAGCCAGGCGGATAACTGAAAGAGGAAGGGTGGCAAAAATGTTCCCTCAGCCACTGAAAAGTAACCCTTTACAAATAGTGTTCGTTGAACTAACAGCCCGCCGTAGAGTTGACAAAATAGAAACGATAAAAGAGAAAATCCTCGGGCCGGCTCCGGACGACCCCAATGATTTTCTCGAAAGGCTTGCTAAAATAATCGGCCCGCCGGTGATACGCGCCATGAAAGAGGCCGGTACAGACAAGCAAAAGGCTATATTATAATAATCATTTCTTTATTCATATGGAATTACCTTCCAGTTAATAAAAAAGAGGTGTTAAATATTGAAAATCAGGGTGACGAAAACTATGGCTCAAAAGCTTGTATACATAAAACTCTCAGAAATTATCATAGACGACACCATCTACCCGAGGAACGATATCGATCCCGAAACCGTAGCCCGCTACCGCGAGACCCTGGAGGCCGGCGCAACCTTGCCGCCACTGGTGGTAATGCCCGACGGCAAGCTCCTGGACGGCCGCCACCGGTACGAGGCGTATAGGCAAGCCGGCATGGAAGGAGTTGAAGTAATCATCGAAGAACCGGAAGACCCCGACGCCCGGGCGGTGGAGTTGAACCTGCGCCACGGCCGCCCGCTGACAAAAGAAGAACTGCGCCAGGCCGCCAGGCGGTGGTACGGTAAAAAGCCGGTCACCGAAATAGCAAAAACCCTGGGCGTTACCAGGCAGACCGTGCAGAACTGGGTGGTCGACCTGGCGGGTGAACGGGAAGAAGAAAGGGCCGAGATCAGGGAAAAAGCTTTGGAGTTGAGGGCGGAGGGGAAAACGCAGGAGGAAGTGGCAAAAGAGTTGGGAGTACCACGGCGTACTATATCTTTTTGGGAAAATCAGAAGTGGCAAAGTGTAAAAAATTTGACACATTGCCAAGATGGAAGTAAGCCTTGGGTAAATGACCGGGATAAAGCTGGGAAAACTCCTAAAGAAGGCGATCAGGAGAGCGAATCCATTGAAGCGGAATATTCCCCGGCAGAACCACCGGTTCCCGCCGAAGAATTACCTTATGAAGAGCTAGGAGTGCCACAACAGACAATATTAAGATGGGAAAATCAGGAATACTCAAGTGTAAAAAATTTGACACATGAGTGTGCAAAATTTACAGAAGAAGATCGGGAGGAAGAAGAAGCAGGGCCACAAACCGGCCGCCAGGCAGCCGAGGTCTTCAGGAAAAAACACCTGCCGTGCTCGGATATGGTTAAAGAATTCTACCACCAGCTTAAGAAAACGTCGGAACTTGCTGAACAACTGGTTAACCGGAAAGAAGACCTGATCGAGGCCATAGCCGGTATGGAGGCAGACGGAATGAGCATAACGGTCCTGGCAAACGCAGTGATCCAGGCCTGCGACATATACTTCCCCAGGCTTTCCGAAGCCAGGGACGTGCTTGAAGAAGTGATCAAGCGCGAAGTAAAAGGCGTTGTGGTTAAAGACAGGTTCGTGGTGGTCACGGGAGGAGGGAAGAAAAGTGAAGGTTAAGAAAGCGAAGCGCGGCGTGCTGGCCGACGCCCTCCACAAACTGATCGAGGAAAGACATCCCCAGGGCCTGCCCCTGGGCAAGGCGGCAGCCGTCCTGTACGGCTCAGACACGAAGACCCACCGGGAAAGGATCTACCGCCTGGCCGGCGCACTGAGGAAAAACAACATAATGGTATACTCCTTCGGCGGCCGCTACCACCTGTGCAACGACGACGGCATACGCCTGACCGAGGTAGCCGTCCAGAAACAAATCCTCGCCGGCTCAATGCTGCAGAACGCCTTCTTGTTGAGGGAAAAAGCCATCGAGGCCGGCCTGCCGGAAGAGCAGAGGAAGAGGCTGGACAAGGCTTTTGGTGAGTTGAGAAGAATGGTGGCAAGCCTGTTTTAGTAGTTTCAAGGCGGATGGAATGGAAACTCAACGGCATTCAGTTGGCTACCCCACTTTTCTTTTATTGAACACGGACTGGGTTCCGGCCCGGCCCGCATAGAAAAACGCTGCGCCGTTAGGGATATGGAAACAGGACCTGAAATCCTGGCCGGATGAACGGTGCTGGCGGCATATAAAGAACCTCTTGCCTTGTACCGTCCGGTAAAATGGACGGCACAGGGGAGGAGATTCTTCCTGACGCAGGGAGGTCTTGGCCTCCGCCGTGGCGTGCGGCGCGCTCCAAGCGGAAAGCGCGGAAGACGCGAAAACGGCTGCACAGGGCCTTAGTCCCCTTTGGGGATGACAGGGGTATGCAGTACGGGCGTGGCGGATGCGCCGGAAGCGAGGGGTGAATGCCCGACGGTCCGGCTTTGAGGGTTATATGCCGCGATAATATTCGAACCCTCCTGCTTTCCTGGGGGCAGCACGACTCTCTGGGCCTTTGGCCGGGGAGCCCGGGTTGGCAGGCACGGTGAGCCTGCTAAAGTTGGTGCGGGGTAGCGCCTGTAACCTAACCTTTTACATAACAAGGGACAGCGGATACAAGCCAGCGAGCTTAAAGTTTTTACTTTAAGTAGCGCCTGCAGCGAATTGACGCTCAGCTTGCACCCTTCCCCGGCCCTTTTGTCTCTGGGGAAGCGTGGATCAAGTAGGAGGCGGTATCCGGCGCACCCGCGCCCTTAATGGCGCGGGATCCGGCTCGATGGCCAACGCCTTCCCGTGGCGGGCCGGGGACCCGGTTTTACCCGGGACGAAGAGTGGCCTAATTCATGCAAAGGGGGAGTAGTATGCGCGTGCCGAGCAGTCCCGAAACCCGTGAAAAAATTAAAAAATTTGCACACCGTGCCGTCCGGAGGTGGGGAAAACGCGACATCAGGGAGTATCCCATCCCTTCTAAGTTCGCCCGGTGGAAAGACTACTACTTCGTGTACATAAGAAAGCTGGTGCAGGGATGAATATCAACGAGTTGGCAAAAAGCTACCGTATTGCCATTACCCCGGTCGCCCGCTTTACAGTCCTTCGCCGGGCGTGGAGCATGGCGGGAAGCGATGGTGTAGAGGCTGTGGCCCTGGCCACAGGATTGAACCCTGAACACGTACTTCGCTTATTTAAGGAATGGCTTAAAGCCCAGCGGCGGGCTGAGCGGGGGAAGATGCCGGTAATCGTGATCTCTCCCTCCGCGCCAGTTGATGACATCAGCGAGGTGGCGAAGCTGGCTGCCAGCGGCGGCGTGGAAACATACTGCGGCGGCAAGCGAACGAGTTGGAAGAACAGTTCAGGCCGCATCAAAAGCACGGCTAGCGGACAGGCGTGGAGCGCATTATCGGGAGTTTAGGCCGGGGCGCCGGGAGGCGCGGCCATGAAAATCGGTAGTCCTCCTGGCCCTGCTGCCCAGCCTGGTAGGCGCGTGGGTTTTAGGCTCTACCGATATATGGGTTACGACCGGAAGAACAGAAACGGTAAAGTTAAACCTTTTCAATAAAGGGAAGGTGAAGATATGGGCACCGGTATTGGCCCCGTTCTTAAATGCCCCGGCGCGAAATGGAACATGGCGAAATGGATTATAAGCCACATTCCGCCCCACAGGGTATACCTGAAGCCGTTTTTCGTGAGCGGCGCAGTGTTCTTCTCAAAAAGCCCGTCAAAGTTTGAGACGATTAACGACTTGACGAGAACGTGGTGAATTCTTTCAAGGTCCTGCGGGAAAGACCCCTTGAACTGGCCGAGATGGTCAGGTTTCTAAAATACCTGTACCCTCCAGAGCAGTTCCCAAATTCGCTGGTCCTCTAAACCCAGCCGCCATACCCCTATTCCCGGTACGCCTTCTTGAAGGGCCACGTTGAGTTTTACCGCAAAGCTCCTTACATCCTCAAACCAAACCACATGCACAACACCATTTTCCTCGTATGCGTAAGTTGGCTCTTGCGCTTCAACATCGTACCGGATAGCGGCCCCGTAGCGAACGGCCGTGGCTACGGCCTCTTCATAGGATAATTCCCTGGGCAGCACGCTGCGCGCGGACCAGTCACGGCCGTAAACTGCCATTCCAAGACGAATCTTCTCCCGTGGGATAACGGACAGGGCGTAGGCCAGCACCTGCCGGACAAAGCCGATGGAAGCAATGGGTCCGGGTTCGGCCACATGCTCATCATACGCCAGTACATAGACCTGGTCGCTGTAACGGGCCAGGTCAGGATAACTGAAGGCTCCCGAAAAAGGGTGGGTAGGATCGTCCCGCAGTTGTGGAGGTACAGAAATGGTAACCAAAAACCCGTATGGTTTAAGGGTCAGATAAAGTTCGGCCATAAACCTCGTCATAAAAGGCCTGTCTTCAGGGGGTACAAATTCAAAATCGATATTGACTCCGCAAAACTTCTTACTGATGAGCATGTTTAAAATGTTGATAATCAGGATACGTCTGAGGCTTTCCGTGGTTAACAACTGGTGAATAAGAGGTCCGTACTGGCGGCTGGCGAAATTGTGCACGATAGCCAGTACGGGCAAGCGAAGCTGCTGTACCAGGGCCAGGGTTTCCGCATCCGACTGGTCGACTAGAGTTCCCTGCCCGGTTACTCCAAACCAGAAGGGAACAAGATAGGTAATATTTTTAAAGTGAATTTGAAGATCCGCGAGAGACCGCGGCTCAGTCACGTAGTACCAGTTGTTTTCAAAATGATATGGACGCAATGCCATCTATTTAACCCCCATGACTTACTGATACTAAAATTAAACCGAAAGCATCCCCTCATTACACATTATGGTAGCAGGAGCAAATCGGTGAGAAGGAGCGGAACCCTTTCCAAAAAATAGCCCTATCCGGGTACTTACCCGGATAGGACAAAAGTCGTAATGAAACGGTTTCTAGCCGAACTTATTTTCGTAGTCCTTTTGATATGCGGACACTTATGCAGCTGTTTCTAATAAAATGTCACGGGATAATGGGACTGGAACAAACCGGCCGTGACCATAACAGGCGCCGGCGACATCCACGCCGGGAATGCGGCCGTTGCAGATCCGAAATTCCCGGGGATACGGACAGGCCCGATCCACCACCGGTAATTATATCTACCGACGGGACCTGGCCTGGGATAAATTAGAGATCGAGCAACAAGTCCGAGACGGCATTGCGGTGTTTTCCAAATACCTTTCCCCAAAGAACATGACCTTTTATATGCTGGTGGGTTATGACGCCGGCTGGGAAGAAGATTGGTACAGGTTTGAAGTCCTTCGTTCGCTGGGGGTGCATCCCTTTGTAATGCTTTTCAAGGGGGAGAAACCTATTGATCAAAAACTCAAGCACTTTGCCAGGTGGGTTAACAAACGAATTTACAAGGTGTGTCGGTGGGAAGAATACAGGAACTGGCTGAATTACCACAGGATTAATGAAGAGCAACAGTCAATATTTTACTAAAAAAGGATGTGTTTTAAAATGGGTAAAAAATTTGATAAAAATGAAAACAATAAATTTGTCTTAAGCACTGTAATTGGTGTTCTTATAACTTGGTTTCTTATATTAGTCTTAATTGACATTATAATATCATTGCATCGTAACTCAGGCTTAGAAACGTTTGAAGGAATACTTTATTTTAACGCAATATTGTTCTTTCTTGGAGTATGTTGGGTAATATATATTGCTACATATTTACTTAAGAATATTATTCCAGTTGGCAAAGGAGAGTTTAGCAAGGAGTCCACTATAGTAAAAATAACTGAGTAGGATAAAAACCGTATGTATCACTAACAAGAATTTGTCATAAAGTCCAGAAAGCTTAAGTAATAAAGGATTCTGCTGCAGTAAAAATAAATAAGATAACAATAGTGTTAAGGTGGGTGAAAAAATAATGCATAATAACAATAAAAAATGTGATATTGAAAAGAGAAAGCTCAATAATAAAAATTATGTTATTAATATAGCTTTTATGATAAAACCATCAGGGTATGGCTTTGCTATGATGCGAAATATATTGTCTAGGTCTTTGGTGTTCGGTTAAGCCATAGATATCCCATTATTAACCATAGATGGCGGTTTGCCTCTGGAAAATGGATGACGAATATTGTTGATATTGTTCTTTAAAAAGTAGGAATGTGCCCCTTCTTTTGTGGAATTCTCCTCCCTCTATAATCTTCGCCTTTCTTAAAATATCTCGCCAAATCTTAGATTTTCAAATTTTAAATAACGAGCTATATGGGCAGGGGTAACAGTAATTCTAAATATTGGTTCATAATGTGTATACCAATGAAACTGCGTCCATTTATTAAATATTGCGGCCATTGGAATCCACATCTCTCCGGGGGCGTACCCTCCCATGTCTCCCGGGCTCATAGCCCAAAATTCCTTCGTCCTGCCTGCCCATGAGGTGGATGTCAGTCATGCTCCAAAACGGGGTCTCTGCCCTTATGGTGATTATTCAACCTGACTAATCCCGGCTCGTTTTGTCAATGTTCAAATCCAAGATATTAGCTGGAACTTAAGTTCATTATTTTTCCTTGCACCGCTTAGCTATATAGCCATCGCAGAAGCGAGGTTGTCAAGGGTCGGCATGGCCGAGACGCAGTCCTTGCCCTTGACTACCTCGCTGATGCGATGTAGAATCGTGACTGCGGTGCCCTTATGCCGCCGTCTGTAATGCCGGCCTTTTGATATCGTTCACCATTTTTTCTGGATCGTATTTTGTTTTCTTTGTCATCAACGCAAAGAATATCCTGATTAGCTTACAGCATAGCAGTATTAATGACTGCTTCTTTTTTAGCGGGTTTGGTCTTGTGGTATAGTACCAGTGCAATTCCCTGAACTCCTGGTTCCGAGCAACCAGCGGCATTATTCCTTGGAACAAGATCGCCCTAAGCCGCCTGCGCCCCCGCTTGCTGATGGTTGTCTTACCTTTGTGTTTGCCGGAACTATTCTCCTTAAGATTCAACCCCGCCAGTTTCTGCACTTGTTTTGGATGCTCGAATCTCGTAATGTCGCCAATCTCTGCCACGAAGCCCGCTGCTATTGTCAGCCCGACACCTTTTATTTTTAGCATTTCTTCTATGCCAGGCACCTGTAAGGCCAGTTCCTCAACCAAGGCCATTGTCTTTTCGCAGTGCCGTAATAGCACTGTGTACTCTTCCAACAGACAATTCAGTTCGTTTTCGGCGGCCCGGAGACCCTGGCGTATTCCTACCGTGGCTTTTGCTGCCTCAAAGAGCCTCCTTGCCCGCTTGATCCCGACTGCACTCCTGATTTCCTTCCGCCATGTCGCTAAGATGCTCTCCGGGCCCAATTCGAGCACCCTGGCCGGGGTCGGGAATTCTTTCAGGGTTATCATGGCGGCCTTGCCTTCCCAATTCCCAAACACCTGGCTGAATTCCGGGAAGTAGATGCTTATCCAGCGGTTTACCTGGTTGCGCACTCTGTTTAGCCCTTTTACTAACCTCCAGCGGGTATCCATGACATTGCGTATTTCGCTGTATATTCCTTCAGGAATATATGGCTCCATGTATCTGCCGTCTTTCACCAGCATCGCTATGGTCTTTGGGTCCTTCCGGTCGTTCTTGGTGGGATTGTTATCATCCAGTTCTTTGCTCCGCTTTACATGAAACGGATTCACCAGCACTATTTTTATCTGGTGATCCTTTAAATACTGAGCAAATGTTAACCAGTAATGACCGGTGGGCTCCATGCCAACCACGGCGTGATCTTTTTGATGCTTTTCTTTGAGCTTCTTTAGCCACTCAGTAAATTCAGCGAATCCGATGCTATCATTGCTGAACTTTATGAGCCGGCCAAGCTCGATCCCTCTGTAGTCAAATGCTCTGGCATAGTTAAATTCGCTGGCTACATCAACTCCTATTACGAGCGTGGTTTCTTTGATTTGCAAAATCTTGGCGTTTTGGGTATACTTCATTCTAGGTACCTCCTTGGTTAGTCTTATTAATTAGGGGTAAAACTCTCGAGAAGCTTTACACCCTGTATTCTAACCGGAGGTACCTTTGTTTTCAAAGGTCATTTAATTTGATTACAGGAATGCTCCAAATAATGTTTATGAGGAGGTTCCACATTGGCTATAATTCCCGGAAAAATTAATCCGTACGAGATCGAAAACGTTCTGAACAAGATGTTCTCCCCAGAGTGGCTGAGAGACACGGCAGCCAAAGTCGGGTTCGTCCAGCGCAACCGGAAGATCGACCCTGTCACCTTTTTCTGGGT
>Ga0067045_1030536_pt1 | contig 14937 bp, 10 predicted proteins | sample TerdegcTABiofilm_FD_59184 | JGI IMG/M metagenome (GOLD analysis project Ga0067045, IMG submission 59184) | Combined Assembly of (Gp0054472, Gp0054536) Wastewater bioreactor microbial communities from Singapore -Terephthalate degrading...
ATCAACATTTACAGACCGGACGGGCCTGACAGGTTACTGTGGAGATCTCTGGGGAGAGAAGTCGCTGGTCAGCCCCTACCTAACATTGAAGAAGTTGTTATTGTTAGAAAAACCGATAAATCAAGGAAGTTTAACAATTAGTTTGCAGGCTCAATGGAGAAGGCCATGAAAAAGTTAGTTTGTATGTCCCTGGCTGCAATAGGTGTTTTGGCCTGTTCTATAGATTTGTCATATTCGCGCGGTGGTTTTGGTGGAGGACGTGGTGGTTTCGGCGGGGGCCACGGTAGTTTTGGGGGCGCTGAATTCCGAGGCGCAGGGGCTGGACCTTCAGGTCATTTTGGAGGCGAACAAAGACGTCAGGCCCCGCGTGAATTCAATGAGCGTCAAGGCGAACGCAGAGCCAAACCACAGTCTGAAACCCGACCCGCTTCGAGACGGGCGCCTGTGGATAAGGGCGGCATCGGTAATCACACTGACAAACCGACTCGTGAGAATCTCCAGAAATTCCTGAACCTTCCTCCCGAGAGTTCAAAGGGCCTTTCCGATCTTGGTAAGGCTGGCATAGGCGGAGCTGCAGCGGGGGCTCTTGGAGTAGTAGGGGCTCAACATCTCATGGAGAGGGCTGGCGCTGACGGCAGGCGTACCGATGGCGCCAGGCCGGCCAGAATTAACAGAGATGGGGCAGGTGAAAGACGGTCTGGAGATCGAATATCGGATCGCGATCGCCAGAATGCGGATCAAATCCGGAATAACATAAAAGATAGATATGACAATCTATTTACTCCTCAGTGGTGGAAGGATCATCCTCAACTGGCTCACCAGTACTGGGAGAACATGGGGAGATACCAGTACGCATGGAATCATTGGTGGAGGCCTGCGGCCTGGGGCGCTCTGGCTGGTTGGATAGCCGGAACAGCGTGGTCCGCTCCACAGTACTATGATTATTCCTCCGAAATTTATTATCAGGGCGACAGCGTTTATGTAAACGACGCTCCTGTAGCTTCCGCTCAGGAATATTACCAGCAGGCGGCAAAAATCACCACCGCTCCCGAGGATAAGTCCAGCCAGGAAGAAGAATTGATGCCTTTGGGAGTGTTCGCCCTGTCTCAAACGGATTCAACAAGCTCCAATACACTCCTCCAGCTGTCAGTTGACAAACAGGGGATAATAAAGGGAATTTATTACAACACCAACACTAATACCAGTCGGCCAATCAAGGGATCTGTGGACAAACAGACTCAAAGAGCCGCATGGTCCTTTGCTGATGGCTCTAACACAGACATAATCATGGAAACCGGAATTTATAATCTTACTCAGGATCAAACCGAGGTTCTTGTTCATTTTGGCAAGGACACGACTCAGAGATGGTTGATGGTTCGAATGGAACAACCGCAGAAAGAAGATCCGAAGGCAGGGCAAGATCGCTGACGTTGATATCATAGTAGTGGGCGGAGGTCACGCCGGTTGCGAAGCGGCTTTAGCCGGGGCTCGAATGGGGCTTGGCGTATGGATGTATACCCTGAACGCCGATTCCATTGGCTTGATGCCGTGCAATCCATCCATTGGTGGCTTAGGGAAAGGTCATCTGGTTAAGGAGATAGACGCTCTGGGTGGTCAGATGGGCAAGGCTGCGGACGCCAGTTGCATTCAATACAAGAACCTGGGCGCTAGCAAGGGACCTGCGGTTCAGGGATCCAGAATGCAATGCGACCGTGTGGACTATTCGATATCAATGAAAAACGCTATCGAATCTCAGCCGAACATTCTGATCCGGCAGGAGATGGTTGAGGGCTTAATCCTTGATGGAGATCGCTGCGCCGGTGTGGTGGAACGTTCAGGTTTCGAGATCAATTCGAAGGCTGTGATACTGGCGACCGGCACTTTTCTTGCTGGAGTTATTCACCAGGGGCCAATCAGTTACGGCGCCGGACGGGCCGGAGAGTTTCCGGCGGTAAATCTGGCTGAATGTCTGAGAAGAATGTCTTTGCCCTGGGGCAGATTCAAGACCGGAACTCCGCCTCGCATTAAAGGAACAACGGCAAATCTGTCGGCAATGGTTGAAGACCCGGGGGACAGCTTTCAAAAACCGTTCTCAATATCTACCCAAAAAATAGACAGGCCTAATCGTTCATGCTTTCGAACATATACCTCCAATCTCACGCATCAGATTGTCAAAACAAACCTGAAACGCTCTTCCCTCTATTCCGGGGCCATTAAGGGAGCCCCGGCGCGTTATTGTCCTTCGCTCGAGGACAAGATCGCAAGGTTTCCCGACAGGGAAAGGCACCCCGTGGTGGCGGAGCCTGAGGGCCTGAGGACCAATGAGTTGTATCTGAAGGGTTTGGGTAATTCCTTGCCCGCAGAACTCCAGCTCGAGCTTGTCAGGTCCGTGCCCGGACTCGAAGAAGCGGAAATTGTAAGACCAGCCTATGCTATAGAATACGACTACATCGATCCAAAGTGTTTGAAATTGACCATGGAAACAAAGCCGTACCGGGGTTTGTTCCTGGCAGGTCAAATAAATGGAACGTCAGGTTATGAAGAGGCCGCTGCTCAAGGTTTGATGGCAGGTATCAACGCAGCTCTCGCAATCAAGTCAAAAGCCCCATTCATCCTTGACAGATCTGAAGCATACATAGGAGTGATGATTGATGATCTGGTAACCAGGGGCGTTGAAGAGCCTTACAGAATGTTCACATCCAGGGCGGAATATCGTTTATTACTCCGTGAGGATAATGCGCCTGATCGACTATTACGCAAAGGTCATGAAATCGGTCTGGTTGATGATGAGCTTGTCCATGAACTCGAAAAGAAACAGGAAAAATTGGTCTACTTCATGCGTCATTTCGAAAATATCAAGATCAAACCGAGTGAAGGGCTCAATCGCCTCATTGCCGCCAGAAACGGTGGCGAACTCCGTGAAACGGTTAGTGTGTCGAAGCTTTTAAGAAGACCTGAGCTATCAGTATCCGATATCAGGGATTTCGGACTGTCGGAAGAAATCGATGACGAGATCGCCGTCAAGCTGGAAATTGAACTAAAATACGAAGGCTACATAGAGAGACAAAAAAGGGAAGCGGCTCAATTCAAGAAGCTCGAAAAGACCTTGATTCCTGAAGAGATTGATTACCATTCAATAGCAGGGTTATCCAGGGAGTTAACAGAGCGTCTTTCAAAATTGCGTCCTAGATCTCTAGGGCAGGCCTCACGAATCTCCGGAATCACACCAGCCGCAATTACCGCCATCATGGTTGGCATAAAGGCGCTACAGTCAGCTAAATCAAGATCTGAAAACCCCGATTAGAATTGTTTGTTTAACATAAACACCAGAACATTAAATGGCGCCTGCCCACAGTTCCTGGAGAACCGCCGAGCTGGCGCCATGTGGCAAGCTTATGATACGCAACAGCCTTTCATTTTTTGAGTATCGCCTGGAGGTCATCAATCAGGTTCTTGACAAATGATCCGTCAATCTTGAAAACCGAAGCCGGATCGTCCTGAGGTTCGACTCGAGCGTTGATTAGTGTCGGTATTTCAATTTCAACTCCATCTATTGTAGCCTTATTTGAGTTGTTGTTAGCTGCTTTTGCATTTGGCTCCTGCTGATCCTGAGCTCCGGCTTTATCACTCTCAGACCAGCCAATCCTGATAATTCTGGAATCGGGTTGGTTCTGGCTGTTTAATTTTATTGTGACCTGAGGTTCATCTAGTCCTAATGTCGCCAAATCGGATGGAACCGGGGAAATCACCGAAACGTAATTGAGATCCCTTAGTTTCCAGAGTATTCCGGTCACATTCCAATCTTTTATTGGAGATATCTTCTCCGGTTCATCCAGATTCCATTTCTTTTCAGAGGTTTTAGTGAACAGCCATTTTTGCTTGAGTAATTGAATTTCAATAGATTGGATGTCAGGAATATTAAAGCCTACTATGGACTTATCCCTTAGATTGTCATCAGCTAGATCAAAATCAGTGATCGTTGAATCGTCAATCACAAATACAGCGTCTGAATCGTCTGCTTTTACGTAGATCCCTTTTTTGAGAGTGGATTCTTCCTGGGTCTTTATCTCAGACCCGATGAAAAGTGTTTTTTTCAGGTCCTTCCCAATGACTGAGATGCTGTCTGACGGGTCTTTAAGGTCGTAAGATTCAAGGTTGTCTTTGGCGTTATCGACAATCTCCAGGGCCTTGAGGCTCGAAAGCTTCCTCAGTAATGTGCTGATGACCACGTTTCTGACTCTAAAATTTTCCGGAGAAGTCATCCTCCATTGACTGGCCCCTTCTCTGAGGAACTCATTGCTCACGCCTTTCTTCTGAATTATGACCTTATCAATTTCAGACGGAGCTATCGAAAATACTGCCTTGTCACGAAGATCGAAGACATTCTTTTCGAGGGCATTCTTCAGAGTGTCAGCCACCAGGTATAATTTAGGATTTTCGTCTAGTCTCATGTAGTAAGAAGTTTTGGAAGGGTTCTGAGCCCCAAATACCATGGTATGATTCCGCCCGGGCTCTGTCGTGAAACGTATCGTGAGCGTTGGTTGATCAAATCCGTAATCCGACCACTTGACATCCTTTTCACTTATGGTTTTTTCAGGCGCCGCCTCCTGAAGCGTTTTCAAGACAGAGTTAACAGCGTATTCATCGGCTCTCGACTCGATCGGCTTAACGATCCCCCATTCGGAATCCGATTGCGTCAATTCTATTTCTCCGATTTGAGATCCGGAAAGTCCGATTCTAACTATCTTGTCTTTAACTTCCCCTATGAATTTCGATGCCTGAGTTTCCTGCTCTTTCTTGTCCTGCTTGTAGCCGTGCTCCACAAAGATGATATAGGCTGCAATACCGGCCAATACCATGAAGTAGATTATCAATCGTGATAGTTTCATCGTTAAACGCTCTTTATTCGATTAATCGTCAAAAGACACTGATATTGAACAGCATCCTCGGGTTTATTTCGCAGATACTCGACGTCGGTAGACAAAAACTACAATTCCAACAATTACCACCGCCAATGGCGTGAGAATTACGGGAATAACAAAAGCCAGGAGCGAATCATACGCTGTTAAAACCACCGGCTGGGCTTTCAATGATTTCGGGCGGATCGAGATGAGATTTTCGTCTTCAGCCAGCCATGAAATGGTGTTCATGAATAAATCGCCATTGCCCTGTAGACGATAGAATTTGTTTGACGCAAATTGAGAACTACCGAAAACAACAATGCGGGATTTCTTTTTTGATTCCGCCGAATCATCAGCTTTCCCGGAATCCACTGTCTTTTGAGATTCCTCTGGCGCTTTAGTGGATGCCTCATTTTTATCATTTTTATCGGGAATCTGTTTTGAAGATTCCAGCGCCACGGTGGAAACAGCCATCACCGGAATTGGTCCCTTCTTGCTATTTTTTTCATCGAATTCCGCTGAACCCGAAAGCAACTGGGATTCTGAAATTGTCCAGGACACGGGACTTGTTGACGCCAATTCCAGGGCGGTCACATTATTGGGTAGATTTTTCAATACTCTCACCGAGCGTGCTTGAGGAAAGAAAGAAGCCACATCGAAGTTCTTTGTAATCGGGAATTGAGCATAAGAGGTGATCACGGGCATCAGGTAATCACCACCGAGAGCCTGGCTCATCCTATCCACAACTATGTCATCAGTAAGCTCAAAGCCATATTGAGACAGGTTGTTCGCAAGCTCTTTGGTCTGAAACGGATTCATCAAGACCATCAAGGCTCCGCCACGTTTCATGAAACGATCTATGGCGGCGATTTCTTCTGGCATGGGATCAGTCCTGGGTCCTGCGATAATAAGCATGGCCGCGTCGGCCGGAACTTCTGTCGTTTGAAGGAGAATAAGTTCTTCGGTCTTATAGTTCTGTTTCTCCATTTGCTCTTTTGCGACGCTCAAGCCTATGGCATCGGTCGACGAAGTGGATAACTCTCCATGACCTTTCAGGAAATATATCTTTTTGACTTCATCTCTACGTAATCTCATCAATGCGTTGGTAACAGCTTCCTCATCAAGCTGATTCAATCTCTCCGTCTTGCCTCCTGACTTGATGAGGACTGTCGGGTAAGAATCTACCTTGTTCTGTAATGCAATAGCTCTCTCCTTGTCGGGATCATAAAACGTGTATTCCAACCCATTCCATACATCCCTATAACGATCCAGCAGATCGCCTACTTCCATTCTGGAACGCTGATCCTTGGTCTCGAAAAAAGCTAGTATCTCTATGGGTTTGTTTTCATTCTTAAACTGTTCAGTCACCTTGACGCTTTGAGAGGAGAGAGTGTGTTGTTTTTCCTCGGTAAGGTCCCATCTTGCAGGATTTTTCAACGCTATATATTGTATGCCTACGATTATGGCCAAGAAAACCAATATTCCGATGATGGAGCTTGAACCAAGTAGGATCTTATTAGTGGTGTATGATTTCGCCATAAGCTATCCCCTCCATCGTAAAGATTCCAAAGATCTCAGAGACAAGAATATGAAAAAGGCCGAAAACAATATGAAGAAGCTGACATCCGCTAATGAAATTACACCCTTGTGGAAAGACTCCAATCTTTCAAGAATGGATAATTGCTTGAGGACAGCGCCGGCGGTCTGGCCGACAAACGAAGACGTCCAGCTGATTATCCAGAACATCAGAGCCAGACCAAAAGACAGCGCCGCAGCTATGATCTGGTTTTCAGTCATCAGAGACACAAAAATACCAAGACCGACGAAAGCCGCTCCCATCATAATCAGCCCGAGATATCCCGTAAGAAAAACCCCGGTGTCGATGCCCCCGAAACGCCACAGCATTATCGGATAGCTCAATGTGCCCAATAACATCGCCAAAAGAACCAATATCGCAGCGCAATATTTCCCCATTACCACAGATAAATCCGATATCGGATAAGTAAGAAGTAATTCAATGGCGCCCGTCTTCTTCTCTTCGGAGAAAAGTCTCATCGTAAGCAATGGCGTCAGGAATAACAACACTATACTCATATTTTGGGTCAGAGGCCTGATCACAACATCAGTCAAGTTTATTCTCTGGGAAATCATCGGATCATTGGCTGCCTGAAGTGAAATGAGACTCATGACGGATAGATTTGCCCAGAAAAAGAAACCAGAAATCAAAAGAAACATTGCAATTACGGAGTATGCGATCGGAGAAACGAAGTAATTTGCGATTTCTTTTTTAAACACCGCAACGAATCCTGACATTTAGGCTACCTCTTTTTGATCTGAATTTTCACCAGACACTGATTCACCGGTCTCCTCTGTGATTAAATCAATGAATACATCTTCAAGACTGAAATCTATGGATTTGAGTTCAAGCAGATCCCAGCCCTTTTCCACAATGGCTCTGGCAATGCGTGATCTGACTTCAAATCCGGGTTCTGATTCCACCGTCAACATAGAAACACCTTCTATACCTGAAACGCCAGGATTTGCCGAAACAACACCCGGAATTTCAAAAACGAGATTCTTCAGGTCTTTCTCGTTGACCCTGACAGTAACACTACACCTCAATGACTTGCCCTTGGCCGCCAATAAATTCGCCGGCGTATCCTCAGCCACCAAAGATCCCTTGTTTATTATGATCACACGATCACAGATCTGGCTGACCTCCGGAAGTATGTGCGTTGAAAGAATCACCGTTTTATCTTTTGCCAGCCCTTTGATAAGGCTGCGTATCTCTCGTATCTGACGTGGATCAAGACCTATGGTCGGCTCATCCAGAATTATTATCGGAGGGTCACCAATTAGCGCTTGCGCTAAACCCAACCTTTGACGGTAACCTTTAGAGAGCCACTTAACCAGTTTGCCCATTACGTCTATGAGTCCAACCGCATTGGATACCCTCGCAATCTCGTCCGATCGACGATTCGATGGCACACCCTTGGCTCTGCAGACAAATTGCAGGTAAGAATGCACTCGCATCCAATCATACAAAGGCACATTCTCAGGCAAATACCCCAAGTTCCGCCGGATACTCATTGATTGACTTGCCACGTCCATCCCCAGGATCTTGACCGTGCCCGAAGTCGGTGGAGAGTAACAGGTCAGAATTCTCATTGTGGTTGTCTTTCCCGCCCCATTAGGACCCAGAAAGCCTACCACCGATCCCGTCTGAACCGTAAAACTGATATCTCTGATGGCGGCCAAGCGACCGTAATACTTGGTCAATCCTTGGACCTCTATCATGTCTGGACCTCCTTAATGCCTACTCACTGAATTTGCCTTTCTACTGATCATGGTTAATTTGTCAAGTCTTGTCATATTATCTTATATATAACTAATATTTGAACGAATATTTATATATTATTTTTATTATTTTTCAATAATAATCTGATTATAATGATTATATTCAGTGATAATGTTGACGCTATGAGTTCGGCGTGGTATAAATAATTGACAGGTACTTACTGATTATTCGCTATTTATTATACAATCACTCAGGCGGTGTAAAGAATGGACAACGGCACGGTATTCAGGAAAGCTACAAGTTTTGGAATGGTTCTATGTTGTTTTCTTATGCTTGTAATCACTTTAGTAACTGCGCCGGTCACTCACGCCGAGCAGTCAGCCAAACTCCAGGCGGAGAACGCTTTTTTCCGTGGAAGTCATTTCTTGTCGCGGGACAATATCTCCGAAGCCTTGCCGGCTCTTGAAGAAGCGGCGAAGCTCGATCCTAGCGTGGCAAAATACAGGCGGGTCCTGGCGATAGCTCTTAACAACCATGGAATTCGCCTGGCCAAAGAAGGCAAACCCCTGGAAGGCCTTAAATCGATTGAGAAGGCGATTTCGATAGAGCCTGATGACACTGAGCTTCGAGGTAATTTCGTGAGCGCAGTATTACAGGCTGTAGCAGGTCAGAACGACAAGGTTAAGGTCGAAGACAAAATTTATTTTGTTAAGAAAATTTTGGAACTGAACCCTGAAAACGCTTCAGCGAAAAAAGCCTTGGCTGCGTTAATAAACAATCAGGGAATAAGTCAATCAAAAGGCGCCGAAATTTCATCTGAGATTGATACCCTCAATTCAGCCCTTCAACTAGATCCGACGAATCAGAAGATCAAGAAGAATCTCAGTATGGTTTATTATAACATGTCGTTGGAGAAGGGTAAGGAGAATGCTTTTGAGGAACAGATTGAACTGCTTCGCAAAGCTGCCTCTTACGTGACCCAGGACGCGGTAATTTCTGATAGCCTTGGTAGGGCGTTGTCAAATCTGGCCGTGATCAAGGGAAAGCAGGGCAAAGTAGATGAGCAGATAGCTTTGCTGAAAGAATCGTTGCAGTTAATCCCGGATGATCCGATCGTCAAAAAGAACCTTGCTGCGGCTTATAACAATCAGGCGATAAACTCCAAGGAACTGAAAACTCCCGAGCGGATTTCTCTTTTAGAAAACGCTCTTAAGATAGATCCAAAGAATCAGACCACTCTTTCCAATCTTTCAACCGTGCTGGTCAGGCAGGCGGTGGATGACTTCAAGGCCGGCTCTTCAAAAAACGCAATCTCCATACTTGAACGAGCTATCAAAACGGACCCTTCTAACAAGGCAGCCCAATCTAATCTTGCAGTGATATATCACAATGAGGCGCTCAAGAAAGGCGAAGAGGGCAAGACGGAAGAGGAAATCCAGTTATTGAACAAAGCGTTAAGTCTGGCATCCGGTAATAAAACCATAAAGACCGACCTTGCCCTGGCCTATAATGACCATGCTGTTAATTTAGGGAAAAAGGGTGATCACAAGCAAGAATTGAATCTCCTCATGAGGGCCTCCAAACTTGACAGTGATAATCCTACAATTAAGGAAAACCTGGCTCGAGTAAAACAAAGGGACACCTCCAAGGACAAGAAAACGGAAACCGCTCCTCCGGCCAAAAAGAAACGAGATGGTTGATACCGATTAGCTTTATGCAATCCTTCATTTGCCGTTGCAAATAAATTGATAAGTTTTGGATCCTACTAATGATCAATACAATATGGTTGATCCTGATCCTGGGTTCGGTGGCAGTTGGGTTATTATCACTGAACCTCAACTCCGTAGCAAATTCGGTTGTCACGAGCGCATCTGAGGCTTTCAAGATCGCTTTGGGATTGACAGGTGTGATGTGTCTTTGGCTCGGGATCATGAAGATAGCTGAGAAGAGTGGATTGGTTGAAAGATTCAGCCTGCTCATTTCCCCGATATTGAAATACGTATTTCCGGAAATTCCCAAGGGTCACCCTGCCTTCAGTAGCATTTCGATGAACTTTATCGCCAATATGCTAGGCCTGAACAATGCGGCCACACCCTTGGGGATCAAGGCTATGCACGACTTGCAATCACTTAATGAGAACAAAGAAACCGCTTCGAATTCAATGTGCATGTTCTTGGCTCTGAATACTTCGAGCCTTCAGCTTATTCCCGCAGGAGCTATCGCTTTACTTGCCGCAGGTGGATCAGCAAATCCCACGGCAATAACATTTCCAACCCTGATAGCTACAGCCGCTTCAACACTGGCCGCCTTTTTTGCCGTCCGATTACTTTGCCGAATGAGACGCTTCAAGGATTAGGATGATCGAATTCGGGGTAGCATCTTGAGTGAAATATCAGCGACGATTTCCAGCGCTTTATTCCTTCTCATTCTCGGAGGAATACCCTTATATGGATATCTCAAAGGCGTGAAAGTTTATGAGGCTTTTGTTGAGGGCGCAAAGGAGGGTTTTGAGACTGCCGTCACTATCATACCATATCTAGTGGCTATCCTTGTGGCAGTGGGCATGTTTCGCGCATCGGGCTCGATTGATTATGTGGCGAGCCTCATTCCCGATTCTCTAAAAGCTTATGGCCTAACACCTGAAATAATAACTATCGGACTGATTAGACCTCTATCCGGAAGCGCTTCCCTGGGAGTCTTGGGAGAAACAATCTCCACATATGGCGCCAATTCCTATCAGGCAATGCTCGGAGCTGTCATCATCGGATGCTCGGAAACCACCTTTTATGTCGCGGCGGTCTATTTCGGGGCGGTATCCATTGCGAAAATGAGGTACGCAATTCCAGCAGGGTTGATAGCTGACGCAGTAGGATTTATCGCCGCCGTTATAGTGTGTTCGTTCTTTTTTGCTTATTAACTGAGAACGAGTCTACTGAAGAGCTCATAACACTAGATTAACACGGGCTTCAGTCAGAAGAAGGTTCGGATGAGCACAAATATGGCTTATAATCAGTATAACAATTACTGAGTAACTATTTGTAATTAAAATTGTTTCTATTATACTCGTAGGACCAAGGCCCATCTGGCAAATCATGATCCATGGGTTCACATTGCTTCTCGGGCGAAAGATCCCGAAATGGTCCCTCTCCGCTCAAGATCCATCAAGTAACCGCCTCCAATACATGTTTTGTCAGGCTGTCTTGGTGTTGGCTGCCGTTTCCAATTTCAATTCCTTGATAGATTCTTCCCTCATCAAATACTTCTGCACTTTTCCTGAAACGGTCATTGGAAAATCATCAACAAATTTAACGTAACGTGGAATTTTATAATGAGCTATTTTGCCTTTACAGAAATTTCGGAAATCTTCTTCAGTAGATTTTGAACCGGGTTTGCGCTTTATCCAGATCATTATTTCTTCGCCATATTTTTCATCCGGCACGCCTATCACCTGAACGTCCGAAACTTCCGGGTGATGGTGAAAGAATTCTTCAATTTCACGAGGATAGATATTCTCACCACCACGAATAATCATGTCCTTGATCCTTCCGACTATTTTCAGGTAGCCTTCTTCATCCATTTCGGCCAGATCACCCGTGTGCATCCATCTTCCCGGATCTATTGCTTCCCTGGTGGCTTTTTCGTTATTCCAGTACCCGCTCATGACGCTATATCCTCTCGTGCACAGTTCCCCGGATTCTCCAATTGGAACCACTTTACCGTTGAAAGGATTAACTATCTTAATTTCAAGATGCGGGTGAACCACCCCCACAGTTGAAACACGCTTTCCCAAAGGGGTATCGGATCGTGTTTGAGAGCTGACAGGGCTTGTTTCCGTCATACCGTAGCATATGGTCACTTCGGACATGTTCATCAATGTGGTGACTTTTTTCATAATCTCGACCGGACACGGCGATCCGGCCATGATGCCAGTGCGTAATGAAGTCAAATCGAATTTTGCAAAGTCCGGATGGTCAAGTTCCGCTATGAACATCGTCGGGACCCCATATAGAGAAGTGCATTTTTCTTGCTCAACGGCCTGAAGTGTCGCCAGAGGATCAAAACCTTCTGCGGGATATACGATTGTGGCGCCGTGTGTAATGCAACCGAGGTTTCCCATTACCATCCCAAAACAATGGTACAATGGCACTGGGATACATATCTTGTCCTTCTCGGTTATCGATTGTAATTCAGCCACAAAATAACCGTTGTTGAGAATGTTATGATGAGTTAAAGAAGCGCCTTTGGGGAATCCTGTTGTTCCACTGGTGTACTGAATATTTATCACGTCATCAAACTGAAGATCCTGCTGGATTTTGCGTAACTTATCGTCAGGAACTTCGTCCCCGAGGTCGATGATCTCTGGCCATGTGAACATGCCCGGCGCAGGCTCATCCCCCATTCGGATGATTGTGTGTAGGTTCGGGAATTTTTCGGATTTCAGCTGTCCCGGTCGGCTCGCACTGAGTTCAGGGCACAGCTCGTACATCATCTGGGTGTAATTCGAATATCTGAATTGCGGTGAGATAACAATGGCCACGCATCCTGACTGAGTCAGCACGTATTCGAGTTCATGCAACCGGTAAGCGGGATTGATATTGACAAGAATGGCCCCGATCTTACTCGAGGCAAATTGCGTGGCGATCCATTCATAATTGTTTGGAGACCATATCCCTATCCTGTCTCCTCTTTTTATTCCGGCTTCGAGGAGTCCCTTCGCCAACTGATTCACCCTATGCTGGAGTTGTGAATAGGTTAGCCTTATCCCCTGGTGACGCACGATCAGCGCATCGTTATGCGGAAATTGCTCAACGGTTAAATCAAATTGATCACCGATTGTAAGGCCTAACAATGGTTTGTCAGCCAATCCACTACGATAACTTAATTTATTATTGTTAGTAGGCTCAACATCAACCATAGCAATATCGCTCCTAAAGGCAAAACCTCCCGAATGCATTCAGCGTCCCCTTCTTGGCAATAATTTGTTGGCGTTCTTGAAAATTCTGCGAGCTTGGAACAAGTGATCGTCTAAGGCATGTATTCCTTTCCGTTCTAAGGAAAGACCTCTAATTAATCTCCACCAGGCAATTGACAGACAAGACCGCTATTTCAATAAGAGATAAAGCAATAACTCTTATCACATTAATAAACATACTTCTTCGAATCTCCACCTGTCAAGTCGATGTTAAAAGTAATCTTTTCCAAATTCATGTGAATTGGGTCGCAACATGAAGATTGTGAAAAGGACTCCAAAAGACTGGTCTATGGAGATTCCAGGTTTGACTCAGCTATTTAAGGCGACAATTCCAATATAGGTTGTGGAAGGGCTATTCAATGCAGAATGACGTAAAACGTCTTTTTTATTTTGTTTACTATCGGATAGCATGTAGTATATGGGTAGCCTTCCACAATTGGCCACGCCATCATAACGGAAGAGAGTGTGTGTCATGCAATTCAGAACAATAGTAATGGCGCTATGCGCCTTGGTATTGCTGTCTTTAGGGGTCAACGGCATCTTTTTCCATAAGGCTCTCAAGGAATCTGCGTTCTCCGAGGCCCTCAAAGACGCCGCAGCGACCCTTCAAGAGATAAATGGTCATATTTCTTCATTCGTGAGTGACCAGGTTAAGCCTGTTAAAATAATGGCGGACTTAAAAGAGGTGAAAGAATTTGTTAGAGATCCCAGGAAGGAAAACCTTGAGAAGGCCAATGTCATCCTGGATCAATTCGACTCTAGCATGGAAGGCAGTATTTGCTTCATTCTGGACGTCAGTGGAACAATCATAGCATCGAGTAATCGCAACGGCACAGACCATCTTGTCGGTCAAAATTTTGCTCATCTTCCATACTTTCAAGATTCCTTGAAGGGCGAGCCGGGGATTTACCTGAGCGTTGTTCCGGAAATATCCCAAAGAGCCGTATTCAACAGTTATCCGGTAACCAGCCCGGATGGGGCCAAAGTGATTGGAGTAGCAGTCATTCGGACAACTGTCGATCATTTCAGAAAGCAGATTTTACAGTCCGGGCAAGAAACGGTTATGGTTATTGGTCCAGGTGGAATCATTTTTGTCTCCGGTGATCCAAGCTTCCGTTTTAAGAGTCTGGAACGACTTTCGCCTCAAAAGACAGCAGAAATTACAAATAGTGGACAGTTTGGAAAGGGTCCGTTTGAGTGGTCTGGACTGACAAAACAAGACAATAACACAATCATTGATCAGTCCAAACGCCTTTATCTGGCGTACACGCTTCCCGTAACCGGCCTGGAAGGATGGAACCTGCTCTATTTAAAAGAACTGGACTTAGTATATGAGCAAGTCACGAGTCCGTTTTTCAGCCTTGGGACCTATCCTGTAATTCCCATTGGTTTTATTATTGTCGCATTCGTAATAGTGCTTTACAGAAAAGCCAGTCAGGACATTTTTAGACGCCAGATGGCTGAACAGCAACTTGAAGACAGTCAACGACGATTTCATGATCTATATAACCGCACCCCCGCAATGCTCTTTGCGCTGGATTCTGAAGCAAAAATAATCAACGTCAATGAGTTTTGGCTCAAAAGCCTCGGGTACGTCAGAGATGAGGTCATAGGCAAAAATCTCGGTATCTTTCTTACTGAAGATTCCAGACATTTTTTTGCTGGAACAGCTATGAAGGACCTTCGGAATGGGGGGCAGGTTTCTGAAACCCCACTAAAATTTGTAAAAAAGAACGGCGCCATCATGCACACGCATTATTCGGCCA
>Ga0067045_1030537_pt1 | contig 14935 bp, 7 predicted proteins | sample TerdegcTABiofilm_FD_59184 | JGI IMG/M metagenome (GOLD analysis project Ga0067045, IMG submission 59184) | Combined Assembly of (Gp0054472, Gp0054536) Wastewater bioreactor microbial communities from Singapore -Terephthalate degrading...
GTCGGGGCGTCTCTACTGCAACGTCGCCAGCATTGGGATGAGGCCGCGCGGGTGAGCCGCGTCCAGCCGTTCCAGCGCCTTGCCGATGACCGTACCCTGGGGCGGGTTAGGGCCGGCCTTCATGGCGTGCCCCGGCGTAGCCGAGGCCACCAGCAAATCGCCGGGGAGAATCGCCCCGTTTTCTGTCGTGACCTTGACCGGCACGACGCCGACGACCGCCAGCGGGATGGTGCCGGTGAGCGGGCCTGCCATCGGCTGGCCGCCGACAAAGCCCGGCCGGGTGGAATAGACGCCCACCACGCTCGTCTGGTAGGGTGTAGTGGACCGGATGAGTGTGCCATCAAGACCGATGGCCAACACATCGCCTGGTTCCAGACCCGCAACGGCCGGCAACATCTCGGCCATGTCGGCGGCCGGCGTGTTGAAGCCCACATCCGACCGGACTTCGCCGCTGCTGGCGACGCGGAACTGCAGATCGCTGGCATCGTTATCGTAGGCGGCGATGAAATCGCCGCCGCCGGTGCCGTTGTCATCGCCGCCGTTCTGCAGATCAAGCACCCGGCCGCTCCCGGTCTGGTCAAATTCAGCTAGAGGAGCGCCGCCGCTCCCTACCGCATAGGCCGCGCTGCCGCCGCCGATGTTATACAGCACCAACGTAGAATTGGCGTGGTTCCCGCCGCTGCTTTCAAAGTACGAGCTGTTGCTGCCCGTGTACATCCGCACCCCGCCGTTCGCCCGCACTCGGAACTGATCTTTGCCGGTTGAGCTGAAATCGGCGTCCGTTGAATCGGCCCAGACAAAAGTCCCCTGGTGATCGGCCTTGGCGCGTCGACCGGCGGCGAAACTATAATCGCCGCCAGCGGTATTGTTGGAGCCGCCGGGGACGGTGGCTATATAGCCGCTGGCGACATTCACCGCCCCGCCGCCGACGGTGGCGTACATGCCGCTGGTTGTATTGAACCACCCACCGCCGATAGTGGAAGCATCGTGTCCGGCGGTGTTACCTCCACCCCCGCCAATAACGCAAAACTCGCCGTTGGCGGTGTTAGGGGTCGGTCCTCCTTCCGAGTACGCGCCTCCGCCGCCGATGACGGACGCCCACCCATTAGCAGTGTTACCCCAGCCGCCGCCGATGGTAGCGTACCAGTTATCCACAACGTTGTTTCCGCCCCCACCGATGACACTCCAATCGCCGCTGGCTGTGTTGGTGAAAGGTGTCCCATTCCAAAAGAATCCGCCCCCACCGCCGATGACCGCCGCATAGCCGCTGGCCAGGTTATTGCCCCCGCCGCCTACCGCCGCATAGTCACCGACGACGACGATATTGCGGCCGCCCGCGACGGTACCGTAGGTCGCCGTGACCAGGTTACTCCCCCCGCCACCGATAGTCGCCTCCAAGCCGATTGCCTGGTTGTGATACCCTCCGCCGATGCTGGCATATCCGCCATTGCTGGTATTGTAGTAGCCGCCGCTGACGGTATCCGCCAATCTGCTGGCAGTATTCAGAGTACCCCCGCCGATGACGCTCCAATCGCCGCTGGCCGTGTTGGTCATCGGATCTCCGGTCACCGAGAATCCGCCCCCGCCGCCGACGACCGCGGCAAGACCACTCGCCAGGTTATGAGCTCCACCGCCGACAGCGGCGTAATCGCCGTTGGCGGAGTTCTCCACCCCGCCACCTACCGTCGCCCCGGCACCGATGGTGACGTTGGTGTAGCCGCCTCCAATGGTGGAGGCGTAGCTTGGGGCCTGGTTAGCGAACCCGCCGCCGACCGTGGCATAATCCATCGTGGCCTGGTTGAACTGGCCGCCCGCCACCGTTGTCGCCGTGTAGGTGCTATAGTTCTGCCAGCCGCCGCCAATGACGGCGCGCGCGCCGCTGGCGGTGTTGCGATAGCCCCCGTCAACGACTGCATAGCTACCAGTCACGCTGATCAACTCGCCGCCGGCGATGGTAGCCCTATAGCCGCTGGCGATGTTGCCCTCACCGCCGCCGATGGCAGCTCCATCCCCGCTGGCTGTGTTACCCCCACCGCCCCCGATGGCAGCATTTACACCACTAGCCGTGTTGATGACGCCGCCGCCCACAAAAGCATTGAGATTGCTGGCCGTATTCCAGTGCCCGCCGCCGACGGCAGCGCACCAGCCGCTGGCCAGGTTTTGGTACCCCCCAGCGATGGTGGTCCCGGTATAGCTGGCCGTGTTGGCCCAGCCCCCGCCAATGGTAGATTCCTTGCCGCTGGCCGTGTTGGTCCAGCCGCCGCCGACGGTGGCGCCGTTTCTGCCACTGGCGGTGTTGTATGCGCCGCCACCGATGACGCTCCACGCGCCGCTGGCGGTGTTGGTGATAGGAGATCCACCATAGAATCCTCCCCCCCCGCCGATGACCGCCGCATAACCGCTGACCAGGTTATGGGCTCCGCCGCCGACGGCCGCATAGTCACCAGTGACGGTGATGTGCGAACCGCCCGCCACGGTCGCGGCATAGCCGGTCACGCTGATGGCTTCGCCGCCACCGATCACCGAGTACGAGCCCCCAGCATAGTTGACCAAGCCACCGCCGATGAAGGTGTGATTGCGCGCCGCGTGGTTGGCGTCGCCCCCGGCCACCACGCTGTACTCCCCCTCCGCGACGTTGTAGTCTCCGCCCCCCACCGTCGCCTCCAGGCCAGCCGCGTTGTGATCCCCACCGGCGATGGTGGACAGGTCCCCGTAGGCAGCGTTCCCTATCCCGCCTCCCACCGCGCCATACTGGCCGTAGACCCCGTTGACTGCACCCGCCATCCCCCCACCGCCGATGCTCGCCCCCGCCACCCCCGGCCAGGCCACGTTGCCGCCGTAGCCCCCGAGCACGTTGGGACTGGTGACAGCCGGCGACAGCCGCAGCGCCGGCACCCCACCCACCTTCAACGTCAGGCTGACCGCGTCGGTCGTGCCCAGGAAGTTGGCCGCCGGATTCGTCCCCCCGTTGCCCGTCAACGACCACGAGTTCCCCGGCCCCCCGCTCGTCTCGTCGTTGGCCGGCACCCATGCACTCCCGTTCCACTTGAGCACCTGGTTGGCCGCCGGCGCCGTGTTGAGCACCGCCCGCCCCTGCAACGCTCCCGTGGAGAGCGCATACAGCGCATAGGGTGCCGCCGTCAGCGCCTGCCGCCCCAGGTCGGCGTAACCGCTATCCCCCGGGCAGCGCACCTGGATCCCCAACCAGCGCGCCTCCCCGGTGAAGGCGCTCGTCCCGAAGTCCAGCGGCACCGTGAACAGCCCCCCCGTGATAGCTGTGGTGACCGTCAGCGCCGTGCCGATCGGGCTCCCGTTGGCGGCCTGGTCGTAGAGCCGGAAGGCCAGGGAACAGGTCCCGCTCACCGGCCCCCCGCCTTTGTTCAACTGCCCCTGGTAGGTGAAGGCCGCTCCGAGCGGCGCTGCCGTCAATTCCTGTCCGGGCGGCTCGGGGGCCTGCGCCTGCCCTGAGCCGACCACCAGCACCAACAGCGCCCCCACCACCAGAAGACTGGTCAACATTCGGATGCCGTTCATCGTTCCTCCTTGATAATAAAGATAGGGATTAGAGATCACGAAATAGGGAGCAGGTAACACCCGCCCCCCCGTCAGCGTTGAGGCCTTGTGCACGTAGCCCACAGACCACAGACGACAGACCGCCGACCACGGCCTTGCCGGCTGGTGGTCCGTGGTCAAAATCAGTGCCGTTACTCCCGCCGGGCTTCCGCAGCGCCGGCAGCGGTTTCCTCGGCCTGGGTCTGTTCCTCCAGGAACTTGAACAGTGCCTCCAGGCTGGCGAAACCGCGCCGCTCGCCCGTGTGCGGGCTTTCCAGTGACGCGCACCAGATCAAGTCTTGCCCTTTGCCGACCTGCCATAGCCGCAGCATGTAAGCCAGGTAACGATGGGATTCGTGAATCATAGCCTCAATCCAAGTAGTTAGATGATGCCAGGGATGTGGAACCATGGCATGTTCCAAAATGTCTCAGCAGGTCATGCCGGGCAGGCTCAACCACCCGGCTATTTCTTGACCTCAAATGGCTTCTTGTTCATCAGGGGTTATTCAATGTATCCAGAAAGAGTTGCTCAAAGCGCATCCGATCGGCCGATACCGCGACGCGGACCTTCGGGCAGCCTGTCGCGATCTTCGTCTGGCCGCACTGCGGCCCTTCTTCTTCCACCACACACAGCGGGTCTTGCTCAAACGTCACCAGACTCTCGTCGGTCAGCACCGCGGCGGTCAGTTGGTCCCAGAAATAATCACTGGCCTGGAAATAACCCTGCTCTTTCGTGAAGAGGTCAAAGATCCACGTGGCTTCGGGCGTGAGGTGACCGGCCTGTAACTGCCGGTAGAAATCATCCGTAATTTTGACTTGGTTGGTAGCATCCAGCGGCACTAACGTGAGCGGGACGCCCGACTCAAGGACGATAGCCGCCGCACGCGGGTCCACGTAAATATTCCATTCGGCGACCAGGTTTTCAACCGGCACGGAATCTCCAATGTTGCCCGGTACGTGTACGGCCCCGCTCATGAGATAGATCATCTTGATCTTCCCGGTGACTGCGGGGGTGCTCTGCAAAAGCTCCGCCAGGTTGGTGAGCGGGCCGAGTTCCAGGACGGTGACCTTTTCGGGCGAGGATTGGATCGTCGCAGCGAGCAATTCCACAGCACTTTTTCCAGAAACAGGGTTCTCTCCTTCAGGGAGAGTCAGGCCGGTGCTCATGAACGTATCAGCGGCCGTGCGCCAGCTATCCGGGAAAGCGTGATTGCCGGCCAGCGGGGTCTCGCGCCCACAGGCCGCCGGCACCGGTGCATGGCCGGCCAGAGCGACCAGCCCGAGGACATGGCTTACACCGGGATCGCAGTGTCCCATACCCGTGCCAACCACCGTGATAGCCTGGATAGAAATATCGGTGCGTTGGAGCAAATAGAGGAGCGCCATCCAGTCGTCCGCGCCCATGTCGGTGTCAATCACCACCGGCTTAGGATTGGCGATGGCGGTAGGCGCGACATGCGGGGTAATGGTGGGCAGGGGACCTGACGTGGGACTTGCCCCCGTCACCGCCACCGGCCCTAAGGTGCCGTACTTGGTATCGGGCGGTGCGTAGAAACAGACAAAGTACAACGGGCCCTTTGTTACCTGCACGGAGACCGGTTTTGTGCTGCCGGGGAGTATTTCCCAAACGTTGACGATAGTCAACCAGGAGGGCGGGTCCGCTGAAGGCCACTGGTTGAGGTCCTCAAAGGTCTTGCCCTCGTTCAGCGTCACAATCGCCAACCCGAATTTGTCGTGATCTTTATCCTCAACCACCAAATTCATCGTGAGCTTGCCCGCCGGGACGGACTGCGGGCCGCCATAGGCGCATCGGCCCCCGCTAAAGGTGATGGTCATATCGGCGGCGGCCGGGGTAGGCGTTGGCGGAATCGGCGTGGCGGTGGGCGTAGGGCTGCCACAAGCAGTCACCAACAGCAAAATCAATGCCGGGACTACCCTTCGCAAAAGAATTGATTTGTGGCTCATTGTATCCTCCCATGAAAGCCAGATTTAACGCAGAGACGTAGAGGTTTTTCTCCCCCTGCTCCCCAGCAGATGGCGGGCGAGGGGTCGTTCATTGAAGCGCATGACGGTGGGCGACGGCCCCGTCATGGGCAACTCCTTTCACCCTATACGTTGAACTGATTCCAGTATACAGCCCTCGCGTGTGGAGATCGTGAGGGGATCGTGATAAAACACACGTTGAAAAATTTCTTTTGTTGCCTATAATGTAACTCAAGTTGCTACCTACCCGATAGGAATCAAACGCCACCCGTTTTGACCACCGACCACCGATCACGATTTTACCCCACGGGTGGTCTGTCGTCTGTGGGCTCTTGATTGTGTGTGAAAGGTCTCTATTCTTCATAAAGTTCTCAAGTTCTAATGAGGAAAGCCATGGCACACCTTGCGCTTTTTTTCCTGGGACCCTTCCAGGCTACGCTGGATGGTCAAACCATCACCGCGTTTGAATCCAACAAGGTGCGGGCGCTGTTGGCCTACCTGGTCGTGGAGGTCGCGCGCCCCCATTCCCGCGAAGCGCTGGCCGGGTTGCTCTGGGCCGACCGTCCCAATCACGCCGCTGTAGCCAATTTGCGCCACGTGCTCTCCAATCTCCGCGCGGCCATCGGCGACCGGCAGGCGGTCCCCCCTTTCTTGCTCATCACGCGCGAGACGCTCCAATTCAATGCCGCCAGCGACTGCTCTCACGATCTCCAAAATTTTGACCTGCGGGAGCTGCCCCTGGAGCAGCTGGAGCAAATCACCGCTGCCTATCGCGGACCCTTTCTGGAAGGCCTGGCGTGTGACAGTGCCCTCTTTGAAGAATGGGTTACCTTCAAGCGTGAGCAGATCGGACGGCAGCTCCTGGCCGCGTTTCGCCGCCTGGCAGATCACGCCGAGCGCCACGGCGAGTACGAACGGGCCATCGCTTGTGCGCACAGGCAGCTGGAGCTGGAACCGTGGGACGAGGAAGCGCACCAACAGCTGATGCGCACGCTGGCGCTTTCCGGCCAGCGCAGTGCCGCCCTGGCCCAGTATGAAACCGGCCGGCGCCTGTTATGGCGAGAATTGGGGATTGAGCCAGCGCCAGAGACCACGACGTTATATGAACGCATCCGCGATGGAACGTTGAGCCAGGAGACCGGCAAACCGACGGACAAAGGAAAAAAGCCGGCCCCCCTCTCTTTCCTCCAACCGGAACCAGCCGAGCGGCCCAGGCCGCTCTTTGTGGCCCGGGAACGCGAACTGGCCCAACTGGATAGCTTTCTCAACTTGGCGTTGGCCGGTCAGGGACGAGTGGTCTTCGTCACCGGCGACCCGGGCAGTGGCAAAACAGCGCTCATCCAGGAGTTTGTCCGGCGGGCCCTGGCGCGGCGCGACGATGAAATCGCAGCCCAGGGGAACAGCAATGCACATACCGGTATTGGCACCCCCTACCTGCCCTTCAGCGAGGTCCTGCAGATGCTCATGGGCGACGTAGAAGCGCAGTGGATCAGCGGGACCATCACGCGTGGCCACGCTCGCCGGCTGTGGGCGCTGTTGCCCACGGCGGCGCAGGCGCTCATGGAGGCCGGCCCTGACCTGGTAGATCGCTTTGTGTCGGGCGCGACGCTGCTGGCGTGCGTTGCGTCATTCTTGCAGTGGGCCGATATGGAGCGCGCGGCGTGGCCAGCGCAGCTCGCCGAATGGCTCCAACGCAAAATCGCCGCGCCTCCCAATCCGACCGGGCCCCAGCAGGCCGATCTCTTTGAACAATACACGCAGGTGTTGCAAACCCTGGCCCGGCAGGCGCCGCTCATCCTCATCCTGGACGACTTGCAGTGGGCCGACGCCGGGTCGCTCAACCTGTTGTTTCACCTGGGGAAGCAATTGGCCGGCAGCCGGATTCTGATCGTCGGCGCTTACCGGCCCGGCGATGTAGCGCTGGGCCGCCTTTCGGCCAGCTCAGGTCAGTGGGAGCGCCATCCCCTGGAGCCGGTGGTCAACGAATTTCAGCGCGACTGGGGCGACATCAACATAGACCTGACGCGCGCCGAAGGCCGGTCCTTCGTAGATACCCTGTTAGACACCGAGCCGAACTGCCTGAGCGAGACGTTCCGCCAGACCCTCTTTCAGCACACCGGCGGCCATCCCTTGTTTACCGTGGAATTGTTGCGCGGGCTCCAGGAACGCGGTGATCTACAGCCGGATCGCATCGGCCGGTGGGTGGAAGGCCCCTCTTTGAACTGGGAGCAGCTCCCGGCGCGGGTGGAGGCCGTCATTGCCGAACAGATCGACCGTCTGCCGGATGATAGTCGGCTGACGTTAGCCATCGCCAGCGTGGAAGGGGTTGAATTCACTGCCGAGGCGGTCGCACGCGCTCAGGGCACCGATCCGCACGTTCTCATCCACCGCCTGAGCGGCGAACTGGGCCGGCAGCGCCGGTTAGTGAGCGCCGCCGGTTGCCGGCAGATCGGCGAGCAGCGGTTGTCCAGGTATCGCTTCCGGCACTACCTGTTTCAGCGTTACCTCTACCATAGCCTGGACGAGGCAGAGCGGGCTCAGCTGCACGAGGCGCTCGGCTGCGCCCTGGAAGCCCTCTACGGGGAGCAGGCGCCGCAGGAGGCCGTGGCGTTGGCCTGGCACTTTGAGGCTGCCGGCCAGACGAGCAAGGCGGTAGATTACCTGCTCCAGGCCGGCACGCAGGCTGCCCGGCTGGCGGCCAACCAGGAGGCCATCGCCCATCTGACCCGGGGGTTGGCCCTGCTTCAGACTTTGCCCGCATCGACCGCACGCGACCGGCGCGAGCTGGCCCTGCAATTGGCGCTGGGCGCCCCGCTGCTCGCCAGCCGGGGCTATACCGCTCCCGAACTGGGCCGCGCCTATACCCGTGCCCGCGAACTGTGTCAGCGGATGGGCGAAGCGCCAGAACTCTTTACCGCGCGCATGGGATTGGCCGCCTTCTACTTTGTGCGGGCCGAGTATCCAACGGGGTTAGAGCTGGTGGAGCAACTGTTCGCCACCGCGCACCAGACCGGCGATCCCGATCAACTGGCCCTGGCCTGCTGGGGAAAAGGGTATCCGCTGCTTTGCCTGGGAGAATTTGTCCAGGCCCGCCCCCTGTTGGAATCAGCAATAGCGTCTTACGACCCTCAGCGCCACCGGCCGTTGCTCTATCTCTTGGGGATGGATATGGGGATTTATGCCCGCTCCTGGTTGGCGTTAGTTTTGTGGGCCTTAGGCTACCCCGACCAGGCGTTACGACATGGCCGGGAGGCCATTGCGTTAGCGCACGAGAGCTCCTACCCGTTCGTCCTGGCTCAGGCCCTGGCCGTTGCCGGCGTCGTCTTATCCGATCTCTGCCGTGACGTATCGGCAGAGCAAGCCTACACAGAGGAGCTGATGCAATTAGGGGACAAGGCCAACATCTTCCAGGCCTCCTACGGCCCGATCTATCTGGGCCACCTGAAAGCCAGGGCCGGACAGCTGGCCGAGGGAATCACCCTGATGCGCCAGGGATTAAAGACAATGTGGACTGTGGGTCACCGGTCAAACTGGTCCCATCTGATGACCAAATTGGTTGAAGGCTATATCCTGGCCGGCGATGTTGAGACCGGCCTGGCCGCGACGGCCAAGGCGCTGGCTTTCATGCAACGTATCGGCGAGCATTTCGCCGAGTCGGACTTGCACCGGCTCAAGGGGGAACTGCTCCTGCTGCGCGGCGCCGACGTCGCTGCCGAGGCCAGCTTCCACCAGGCGATCAAGATCGCCCGCCAGCAGCAGGCCCGGCTGTGGGAACTACGGGCGGCGACGAGCCTGAGCCGCCTGTGGCGGCAGCAGGGACGGGAGAAAGAGGCCCGGCAAAGTCTGGCCGAGCTCTCCGCCTGGTTCAGCGAGGGCTGGGAGCTCCCCGATCTGCAAGCAGCGCGGGCACTGTTGGAATAGCCGTCAGCGTATTTGACCACCGACCACGGACCCCAGACCACAAGATGACTCACAGGTGGTCCGCGGTCTCTTAGCCACGTGAAGATTTTCAGCCCGCCACTTGAGTTGTATAATAATTCGTGTTGCTACCTGCCGGTTAGGGGTCAAGAGCGCCGTTTTGACCACCGACCACAATTTTACCCCACGGGTGGTCTGTGGTCTGCCGTCCGTGGTCTCTTGGCCACCTGTAGAAAAACTCAAATGCAGGGCGGGTAGCAACTTGAGTCATCCATTCTTTTCCAAAGGAAGGAGAACACAATGCGTACTCGCTGGTTCGCTCTGGCCTTACTGGTAAGCGTGCTGCTGGCCGCCTGCACCCCCTCCACGCCGGCACCCACTACGCCGCCGGCCACCACAGCCCCGGCCACGACGGAAGCCCCGGTATCCACCGCTCCGGCCGAAGAGCCGCTCTACCTGGCGATCATCTGGCACCAACACCAACCGGTCTACTTCAAGGACCCGGAGACCGGCATCTACAACAAACCCTGGGTCCGGCTGCACGCGGCCAAAGATTACTACGACATGGCCGCTATGCTGAAGCAGTACCCCAACGTCCACGTCACCTTCAACCTGACCCCCAGCCTCATCCGCCAGCTGGACGACATCGCCACCGGGGCTAAGGATCAGTACTGGGTCCACACCGCCATCCCCGCCGGCCAGCTGACCGACGACCAAAAGCGCTTCATCCTGCGCTATTTCTTTGACATCAACTCCAAAATCATCGCCCGTTTCCCCCGTTACGTGGAACTGCAAGCGCAGCGGCCCGCCGACGAAGAGGCAATGAAAGCGGCCATCGCCGGCGGCTGGAGCGAGCAGGACTTCCGCGACCTGCAGGTCCTCTTCAACCTGGGCTGGACCGATCCCGACTTCCTGGCCCAGGAGCCCCTCAAGGCTTTGGTGGCCAAAGCGCGGGGCTTCAGCGAGGACGATAAAACGGTCGTGCTGAACGAGCACCTGCGGATCCTCAAAGAGGTCATCCCCCTGCACCAAGAGCTCCAGGAGGCCGGGCAGATTGAGGTGACGATGACCCCCTTCGCGCACCCCATCCTGCCGCTGCTGATGGATACCAACCTGGCCAAGACGGCCATGCCCGCCGCCACGTTGCCGGCGCCGCCCTTCCGCTTTGGGGCCGACGCCATCGCCCAGGTGCAGCGCGGCGTGGAGCTCTACCAGGAGCACTTCGGCGTTGCCCCGCGCGGCATGTGGCCGGCCGAAGGCTCCGTCGCCCAGGAGATCGTCAACATCATCGGCAAGGCCGGCCTCCGCTGGATGGCCTCCGATGAGGGCGTGTTAGCCAAATCCATCGGCCTGGATTCGTTCAGCCGCAACATCAAGGATACCGTGCAGGAGGCCGACCGGCTCTACCGCCCCTACACCGTCGTCGGGCGCGACAACCTCCCCGTGGCGATGGTCTTCCGCGATGTGGTCATCTCCGACAAAGTCGGCTTCACCTACTCCGGGCTGCCCGGCAAGGCGGCCGCCACCGACTTCGTCAACCGGCTCCACGCCATCCGCGACCGGCTGAAGGAAGAGGGCGCCGCCGGGCCGCACCTGGTCACCGTCATCTTAGACGGCGAAAATGCCTGGGAATACTACGAGAACGACGGCAAGGAGTTTCTCAATAGCCTTTACCAGCAACTGTCAGCGGACCCCACCATCGCTACCGTCACCCCCTCCGAGTACCTGACGAAATTCCCCGCCGAACCGACGGCTAAGATTGAGAACCTCTGGCCCGGCTCCTGGATCAACCACGACTTCTCCACCTGGATCGGCGAGGATGAAGAAAACCGCGCCTGGGATTACCTGCGGCAGGTACGCGAGCTCCTCAAGAAATACGAAGATGGCACCCGCCAGCCGCCCAGCGCCGCAGCGCTGGCCGAGGCCCAGACGCTGATGTACATCGCCGAAGGCTCCGATTGGTTCTGGTGGTACGGCACCGACCAGAACTCCGGCTCCGACGGCGACTTTGACCAGCAGTACCGCGCCACGCTCAAGCAGGTGCTCAGCACGTTGGGCGAGACGCCGCCCGACTGGCTGGACGTGCCGATCATCGCGCAGAGTCCCGAAGTGCCCACTCAAGCCGCCAAAGCGCTCTTCACCCCGACCGTGGACGGGCAGGTCGCGGCCGGTGAATGGGACGCCGCCGGGAGTTACGCTGCCGCCGGGGGCGCCATGGCCGCCGGCAGTCTGCCCCTCGCCCGGCTGGATTACGGCTTTGATAGCCGCTACCTCTACCTGCACGTGGAGACCACCGCGCCCTGGGAGGCCCTGACCACCTGTGGGGGCAACGGCGCCTGCCGCAGCGTCCTCGGCTTCTATCTCTTGCCGCCGGGCGGCGGGGAGGCCAGCGCCTTCTCCCACTACGGCAAGCCGACCACCCTCCTGGGCTTCGGCGCCACCCGCCTGTTGGAGCTGAACTTCGCCAACAACGCCCAGCTGACCGGCGTGACCTATGCCGTCTATGAAGATTCCGCCTGGCAGCCGGCCACCAACTTCCCGGTAGAGGACCTCAAAGTTGCCGCGGCCGGCACCACCCTGGAGCTCGGGGTGCCGCTGGCGCTGTTGGCCCCGGCGGGCGGCGCCTTAGATAGCGGCGACCGTATCCAGCTGCGCGCCGTCCTCAGCCAGGGGACGACCGAGGCTCAGCAGGACGCGCAGGTCCTCCCCACCAACGGCCCGGCGCTGCTGGCCGTGCCCGATCTGGGCCTGAGCACCACCGTCCTGGAGATCAAAGACCCCGAAGGAGATGATAACGGCCCCGGCACTTACACCTATCCCACCGATGCCGTCTTCAAGCCGGGCGCGTTTGACGCCACCTCCTTCAGTGTCGGCTATGACGACAACAACATCATCTTCAAACTGACGCTCAAAGGCCCGCTGGAGAACGTCTGGAACTCGCCCAACGGCCTTTCCATCCAGACCTTTGATATCTACATTGACCAGGATGGGCCGGCCAACGGGGCGCGGCTCCTGTTGCCAGGCCGCAATGCGGCGCTGACCGCCGACTTTGGCTGGGATTACGCCATCTGGGCCGAAGGGTGGACGCCGGGTATCTACGTGCCCGCTCCCGAAGGCCCCAAGCAGATAGATGCGGCGCTCGTCATCATCGCCGACCCGGGCCAGAGCAAGGTGACCATCAAGGTCCCGAAATCTGTCCTGGGCGCTAACCCCGAAGATTGGGCCTACGCGGCGGTTGTGCTGGGCCAGGAGGGCTACCCGGCCTCGGGCGTCTGGCGCGTCCGTGACGTCAACCCCAAAGCCGAGCAGTGGCGCTTTGGCGGCGGCGGCGCCGACGACACCCACACCCGCATCCTGGACCTGTTCTGGCCGGCGGGGAGCACGCCAACGCAGGCCGAGCTGTTGGGGCAGTACACGCCGGCCGACCAGGCGGGCGGCCAGCCACCGGAGACTTTCGCCCAGATTCCCATGCTCCAAATCAAGTAGCGCGGGCGAAAGCGGCCTGAAAACCAGGGATAACTTGAGTGGCGGAGTTAGTCCCGCCACTCAAGTTTTCTCCCAAAATGAAGGCCAGGCTTTGATAGTAAGCCTGGCCCAATAAGAAAGCGCGGCGTACTCAGGGAGTACGCCGCGCCTGGATCAGGGGAGTTTGTTGACAACATTACTGAACAGGTTACCGACCACAGGACCTAAAGCAGCCAACACTACAAAGACAATTACCGCTATTAGCACCAAAATCAACCCATATTCTGCCAACCCCTGGCCCTGTTCCTCCGGTAGGTAGACCATCGTGGCACTCCCCCTTTCACCCCTTGAAGCCACCCCATCTTTATATCCAGCTTCTTACCTATTCTATCCGATTGTTAGAATCAGTGCAATAGGAACTTTGTACTGCCAGGGGCCGCAAAACCGTTTAGCGCCGTAGCAAAGCAGCCAGACTCCGGGTGAACGGCGGGTAAGCCACGCCACGCTCGGTGACGATAGCCGTGATATATTTTGCCGGCGTCACATCAAAGGCGGGATTGGCCACCAGCGCGCCCGTTGGCGTGATCTGGTAATCGCCGATGTGCGTCACCTCGCGAGCGTCGCGCTCCTCAATGGGGATGTCGTCACCGGTCGCGACCGAGAGATCTATCGTGCTGGTGGGGCCCACCACATAAAAGGGCACCCCATGGGCATAGGCCGCCAGCGCCAGATTGTAAGTGCCGATCTTGTTGGCGGTATCGCCGTTGGCCGCCACCCGGTCACACCCCACCAGGCAGAGGTCCACCCGCCGGGTGCGCATGATGTGGCCGGAGGCCCCATCGGCAATCACCGTGAAAGGAATCCCCAGCTGCTGCAACTCCCAGGCGGTGAGCCGGGCCCCTTGCAGCCGGGGCCGGGTCTCATCTACATAGACATGCACCCGCTTGCCATGTTCATGCGCTGTGCGAATCACACCCAGCGCCGTCCCGTAATCCACCGTGGCCAGCGCGCCGGTATTGCAGTGATGGATGATCGTGGCCGGATCGGGCACCAGCGGCAGGCCGTGTAACCCCAGCTGCCGGTTGACCGCGACATCCTCTTCGGCCATCGCCTGCGCCTCGGCCAGCAACGCCGCGCGCAGCCCTTCAGCATCCCCCCCTACCGGGTCGGTCGCGCGGCGCAGCAAACGCTCCACCGCCCAAAAGAGATTGACCGCCGTCGGGCGGGCGGCGCGCAACCGCTCCGCGGCTGCCGCCAGGTCGGCGCGGAGCGCTGCCAGGTCACCGGCTGGACTGCCCAGCGCCGCCAGCGCCATCCCGTAAGCCGCCGCCACCCCGATGGCCGGCGCGCCGCGCACCACCATCTCGCGGATGGCCCACGCCACTTCATCCGCCGTCCGGCACTCCACGTAGACCGTCTCGTGCGGCAACCGGCGCTGGTCCAACAGGCGCAGAGCGCCATCCACCCATTGTAAAGTGTAGTAATTCCCCATCCTTCCTCCCGTGAACGATTGAACGAATCAGTGAGTTGTAGTTGACGACGGTAACACAAACTTCAGTTCGCTATCTTGTGCTGTCTGGCCCGGCCCAAACAGTCTTTAATCGCTTAGTTAACCGTCAGGAGCGGGGGTGGCGCAAACTAAAGTTGGCGTCTTTTCCTGCACTTTCCCGCCGCCAGGGAATGCCAGTTCTTGATGAATTGAAAAGCACCAACCCCCTCCGACCTGACCGCCCCAACGGATAACACATTTACCGGAGATGTCAAAGCCCCGGTGTCGCTTTTGCGCTTTAGGGGCCTCGTGTTATACTCAAATCCCAAATCACGCTCTTGTAAGGAATTCCCCATGCACTGGTGTTCATCAGCAGTGGGATGAAAATTGGCTCGTAGTGCCGCGCGGATGGTCTTTAAGAAAATAATCGGGTCACGTTCGCGCCGGGCTAACCAGCAACGCCCCGTGAACGGGGCTACTACGGCAGCCCGGTTTACCGGGCGTGGCTTGGGTAGCCGGGCGATTGAT
>Ga0067045_1030538_pt1 | contig 14934 bp, 12 predicted proteins | sample TerdegcTABiofilm_FD_59184 | JGI IMG/M metagenome (GOLD analysis project Ga0067045, IMG submission 59184) | Combined Assembly of (Gp0054472, Gp0054536) Wastewater bioreactor microbial communities from Singapore -Terephthalate degrading...
AAGAACCAGGAAGTGCTGGTCAACCGGCGGATTGTCCAGCTTACCTCGCGCGAATTTGCAGTTTTATCGGTTTTGGCCAGGCACGCACCGACCGCGGTGGACTACCGCACTATATCAATGGATGTTTGGGGCGACGACAATCCCAGGACCCGCAACCGGACGAAATATCTGATTTACTTGCTACGGCAGAAGCTCACCAAAGCTGGTGTTCGATCGGATTTCATTATGAATGTAGATCGCCTGGGGTATCGCTTAATGGTTGATCAATAATCAAGTGAAGGCGATTTGAAATCAGGTTTTGATTTATTTGGCGCTTGAGGGGGCGTACCACTAGCGGGGCGGCAGCATTGTGGAGAAGATCCTGGCGAGGAGATTCCGTGTGCAGCGTTGATTTTCTGGCGAACCAGCGCCGCCCCGCTCGCGTACTGAGGAAAAACCGGCGACGTAATCTTGCGGCGCTTACAATTTCATTATACAAACCAGCAGCCCAGAAATCAATTTCAATTTTGTAAGTTTCCGTTTATTAGGGTTTATCAGGCATGGTATAATCTAAAAAATTTATCGTGCTTAAAAAAATCCCCTCGATGATTCAGGAGTAAATGGTTATGTCTGGTCATTCCCATTGGGCAACAATCAAGCGGAAGAAGAGCGCTGGCGATGCCAAGCGAGGTCAACTCTTTACCAAGCTGGCGCGCGAAATCGCGATGGCGGCAAGAGAGGGGGGCGGCGATATGGATACGAATTTTCGCCTGCGCATTGCCGTTGAGAAAGCCCGCAGTAACAATATGCCAAAAGACAGCATCGAACGCGCCATCAAACGCGGAACCGGCGAGTCTAAGGATGGGTTTGTCTTTGAGCAAGTGATCTATGAAGGTTACGCCCCCAAAGGGGTGGCGTTGATGATTGATTGCGTGACGGAAAACCGTAACCGCACAGTGGCTGAAATTCGCCATATCCTTACCCGCTCAGGCGGCAGTATGGGAGAAGCTGGCTCGGTAGGCTGGCAGTTTACCCGCAAGGCATATTTTTCCATTCCATCCAAGGGCAATGATTTCGACAAGATCTTCGAACTGGCGGTAGAGGCTGGCGCCGATGACGTAAATCAGGATCAGGATACGATCGAGATTACCGCTCCGGTCGAAAGTTTTAAGGTGATCCTGGATGCCTTGCGGCAGGCCAAAATCGAGCCAGAGGAAGCCGAGCTTCGGATGATAGCGAACCAGGACATGGAATTAGACGTCAACGATACGCTGCAAGTCATGAAAACGATCGAGAGCCTGGAAGAATTGGATGATGTTCAAAGCGTTTATTCCAATCTGCGCATCACAGAAGAGGCAATGGCGGCTCTGGAATCCTAACAGCCGGTTATATGTTAGCGCTAGGTATTGATCCGGGGACAGCAATCACCGGTTATGGGTTTGTACGAGAACTGGCCGATGGCGGTTTGGATGTAACTGCTTTTGGCGTGATCGAGACGCCGGTGCGGCTGTCTTCTGAAAAGCGGTTATTGCTCCTTTACGATGAACTGAAGAAACTGATCTTTCTCCACCGTCCCGAATGCTGCGCGGTGGAGAAACTTTTTTTTTCCCGGAACGTTACCACGGCGCTGGCAGTTGGGCAGGCGCGGGGCGTAGTTTTATTGTCCGCCGTCCAGGCGGGGCTGCGCGTAGCCGAATATGCGCCGCTGGAAGTCAAGCAGGCTGTGGTAGGATATGGCGGTGCTGATAAGAAACAGGTGCAGCAGATGGTGCGCGCCTTGTTGGGATTGGCCGACATCCCCAAACCCGACGACGCGGCAGATGCCCTGGCTGTAGCGATTTGCCATTTGCACCGTAATCGGCTGGATTCCTTGGGAAGGGATAAGATTTGATCACAAGCCTTTCCAACCCATCCATCAAGCACGTCCGGCGGTTGGCTCGGGATAAAAAAAGCCGGCAGGAAAACAACCAGTTCTTTATTGAGGGTTTGCGGATCGTTGGAACGGCACTTCAGCAGGGTGCGCCTCTGGATGTTCTGGTTTTTTCGCCTGATTTGTTGGTCAGTTCTTATGGGCAGGAGCTTGTCAAGGAGGCAATCCGCCGGGGGTGTGAGGTTTTGGAAGTTTCTGCTGAGGTGTTCCATTCCGTTTCACAAAAAGATGGTCCTCAAGGGATTGCTGCGGTTGCAAGACAGCGCTGGCAGCAGTTAGATGAACTGGCGCTGGCTTCGCATGATCTTTGGACCGCGTTGTATCAGGTGGCTGATCCTGGCAACCTGGGCGCGATTTTGCGCACGATGGATGCAATCGGCGGCCAGGGGGTGATCCTGATGGATCATTCCACGGATCCTTTTGATCCGGCTGCGGTACGCGCCAGTATGGGCGCTTTGTTTACGCAAAAACTTGTGCGCGCCTCACTCGATGAGTTTTGTGTCTGGAAACAAGATCAGGCAATTTTGGTTATTGGAACTTCTGACGCCGCTGCCATTGATTATCATGGTTTCTCGTATCCAACGCCGATGGTGTTGTTGATGGGCAGTGAGCGACAGGGTTTGCCCCCGCAGGCTCAGGAAATTTGCGATGCCTTGGTGAGCATTCCCATGCAAGGAGTCTGCGATTCGCTGAACCTTGCTGTTGCAACCGGGATTGTATTGTACGAGATTCTCAATCAGAGGCGAGAGGCCGCAATTGCCAGGGAGCGTGCTGCATGATTGCGACGATTAACGGTAAAGTCATCGGCCGGGGCGACAACAGCCTGATTGTGGAAGTGGGCGGGATCGGGTTAAGAGTTTTTGTCCCGAATGGGCTACACGATCAGGTTTGCCTGCACGATGCGATTTTTCTGCACACTTACCTGGTGGTGCGCCAGGACGCGCTGGTGCTCTATGGTTTTGAAAAAGAGGAGGAGCGGGAATTCTTCCTTCTTTTACTGGGGGTAAGCGGCATTGGGCCCCGCACGGCTCTGGCGATCCTTTCCACGCTTTCCCTGGATGCTATTCGAGGGGCTGTTATTCATGAACAACCCGAAGTGTTTGCGCGCGTGCCAGGCGTTAGCCATAAGACCGGGCAGAAGATCCTGGTCTATTTGCAGGGCAAGGTAGGCAAAGAAGCGCCGACAGGGGCGTTCCCTGCTCTGGACGCCGATGCTGAGGTGATCGAAGCACTTACCTCGCTGGGTTACAGCGTGGTAGAGGCCCAAACTGCGCTACAATCTTTGCCTAAGGATGCCCCTCAGGATGTCGAAGGCCGCCTGCGGCTGACGCTGCAATTCTTTTCCAGCCATTGAGATCTGTCGGCTTATACCTGGGTCGTGATCAGTTTATCCTCGTCAGCGATTGCCACCTGGATGCCGCGTTCGACGTTGACCCTGGTCAAGAGAAAGATACCTGCCAGGAAAAAGAGGATCAATGAGACAATGCTCAGGCGGCTGTGGCCGGTGAGCATGGAAACGACGCCGAAAAGAAACGGGCCGGCAATGTTTGAAAATTTTTCAAAGACGCTGAAAAACCCATAAAATTCCGCAGATTTGCTTTTGGGCATCATCTTTCCCATTAAGGAACGGCTCAGCGCCTGGCTGCCGCCTTGAACGGTGGCGACAGCCGCGCCCAGCGCCCAAAAATGCCACTCTTTAGACATGAAGTAACCTGCCACAGCAATGACAGAGTAAATACTAAGACTCAAGTAAATCGAGCGCTTTGCGCCGATTCGTTTGGATAACCAGCCAAATAATAGGGCAAAAGGGGCTGCCAGGAACTGCACCATCAAAAGTGTCCCGATCAGCGTTGTCTGTCCAATGCCAATCTCGGCGCCGTAAATGGTTGCCATGGTGATGATGGTACCGATACCGTTCGTGTACACCCAGAAGGTAATGAGAAAGAGGGAGAGATCCCGATAATGCCGGATTTCCTTAAAGGTCTCCCCTAATCGCTTGAAACTGGCCTGGAGGGGGTTGAAATGCTCTTCCCCTCTTTCAATTCTGCGGGCGGGTTCAGAAACATAACGGAGGATGGGGAACGAAAATACCAGCCACCATACCGCGACGCTGATGAAGGAAAGGCGAGTCATCAGGGAAGTTATCTCAGCTTTTTGCTCCGCGGGAAACCTTGCAGGCACAATCAGGATCATTGCCAGGTTGATTGCCAGGAGCAAACCGCCGCCGATATAGCCCATGGCGTAGCCGCGTGAGGACACCTGGTCAATCTCATCCTGGTTTGCAACGTGTGGCAGAAGCGCATCGTAGAATACCAGGCTGCCGGCAAAACCGATCTGCCCGATCACAAAGAATATCGAAGCCATCAGCCAATCGCCGGTTCGGACCCAGTAGAGCAGGGCTGTCCCGGTAACGCCGATTAGCATGAAAATTGTTAAGAAGGTTTTTTTGGAACCGCGAAAATCGGCCACCGCGCCGAGGATTGGACCAAGCAGGGCTGCCAGGAGCGCTGAAATGGAGGTGGTGTACCCCCAGTAAGCGGTAGCGATGTTCGGGGGGAGGGTGCTGGCAGCCACGGAGGAATAATAAACCGGTAAGACCGCTGCCATGATGGTGGTCGCGAAGGCAGAGTTTGCCCAGTCATACATCGTCCAGGCGCGGATGGCGCGCTTGCGAATTTGGTTTGTATCCATATTGGTATAGCTCCCCGTGGATTTGAAATATAATTCATTATACAGGGAGTTCACACATGGTGGTCCAATTCCTTTTGTGGAAGTCAGGGGCAGGGCGAACTCTAAAATCGGGATTGTTGAGGGACAAAAATGCAGCAATTTATAGATGACAGAAAATGTGGGCGGTGGGAGATTCGAGAGGGAGCGCTGCTATGAAACTGGGGATGAGCGTAGAATCTGGAATTCAATTGGCTGAACTGGTGGAAGTTGTCAAAGAGGCCGAGCGATTAGGGTATCACCGCTGTTGGATCCCAGATGAGGGAATAGTCCACCGCGATGTGTTTGTTGCTTTGGCGCTGGCTGCGGAGCAAACCCATTCTATCCAGTTGGGAACGGGCATCACAAACCCGTATATCCGGCATCCAGCCATCACGGCTGCCGCGATCGCGACGATCCATGAACTGTCTTCGGGGCGGGCTTTTCTGGGGATCAGCGCTGGCGGTTCGGTCACTTTGGGGCCGTTGGGCATGACCCCTGTCCGGCCGCTGCAGGCAGTTCGAGAAATGATTGACCTGTCGCGGTCTTTGTTGCAGGGTGAGACCGTAACCGCTCAAGGAGCGTTCTTTACGTTGAACCGCGCCAGCATCCCCTATGCGAAAAAGACGGTGGAAATCTGGCTGGCAGCCCGCGGAAATAAAATGTTAAAACTGGGAGGAGAACTGGCAGATGGGGTTCTGTTAGGCCCAATGCACAAGAGTTTTATCGGGGATTATGTACAGATCGTTCGAGATGGCGCGCGGTTGACAGGCAACCGGCCGAAGTTATGCTACTCGGTTTCAATTATCCAGGATGAGAAAGCGTTCAACGCTTTTCGGTCTCATATGAGTTTTAATATTGCTGATTCTCCTCCTGCGATTCAGGAAGCGTTGGGGATTCCGGAGAAGGTCTTGCAGGAAGTTAGAAAGTCTTTGAGGAATGATGGGCCGCATGAAGCCGGTAAGTTGCTGAGGGATGAATGGGTTCTCCCGTTCATGGTCAGCGGATCTGCGGCAGAATGTAAGGCAGAAATTACCGAAATTATGAAGCGATATCGTTTCGATGAATTAAGAGTCACAATTCCCGGACCCAAACCGGAGATCGAGGAATTGACGAAGATTTCCGATATGCTGCTGGACGCCTAGAAGTTAATCTTAACAAGTCTCACGCCGTTTCAAGATTAAAGAACTTTTATTCTTGACAGACAAGAACATTAGTTCTATATTTGGTATATGTTCTTATTCATTTTCGCGCGGTTTTTTGCCGTTTGCCAGGATTGGAAAAAGAAGCTCCCAGATCATATATGGAGCTGGAATGGTTTCTTGTTGTTTTTAGCTCAATCTCCAGGCGCTCAGAATACATTACACAGAAGGTTATCTAATTTTGAAGGCCGGTTTTTCAGGAGCTTAAACGATGCGCGGTATAATTGGTCTTTTGGATAAAGAAGGCGGCAGTATGGTACAGGATTCAATTCGCGTCATTGGCGCTCGCCAACATAATCTTAAAAATATTACCGTTGAGATTCCGCGCAATAAATTGGTGGTCATTACCGGTCTATCTGGCTCAGGTAAGTCTTCTCTGGCCTTCGATACGATTTTTGCAGAAGGCCAGCGGCGTTATGTCGAGTCACTTTCGGCATATGCGCGCCAGTTCTTGGGACAGATGGATAAGCCGGACGTGGATGCGATTGAAGGGTTGTCGCCTGCTGTTTCGATTGATCAGAAGGCCACCTCGCACAACCCTCGCTCGACGGTAGGCACGGTGACCGAGATTTACGATTACCTGCGCCTGCTGTTTGCCCGGGTTGGCATCCCGCACTGCCCGGTTTGTGGGCGCGAGGTTGCGCGTCAATCTGCCCAAGAGATTGTAGACGCCATCGAAGCGCTGGGACCAGGCACCCGGTTGATGTTGCTGGCCCCCATTGTGCGCGGCCGGAAGGGGACTTATCAGAATGTTTTTGATGAAATTCGTAAAGCGGGTTTTGTGCGGGTGCGCGTGGATGGCCAGGTGATGAGCCTGGATGATGAAATTACGCTCGACCGGTACAAAATCCATACCATTGAAGCGGTGGTGGATCGCCTGGTTCTCCGGCCGGAAGAAAGCGTCGAAGAAGCCAATGCGGCTCGCACGCGCCTGACCGATTCGGTGGAAACAGCCTTGAAAGTGGGAGAGGGCTATCTGACCGTTCAAAACCTTTCTGTGGATCCCCCACAAGACCTGTTTTTCTCTGAACATCTGGCCTGCCCTGAGCATGGCATCAGCCTGCCGGATTTGGAGCCCCGCACCTTTTCGTTCAACACGCCTCACGGCGCCTGTCCCGACTGCCAGGGGCTGGGTAGCCGCCTTGAAATTGACCCCGATTTTATCATCCCAGATCCCAGCAGGTCCTTGAATGAAGGCGCTATTGCTGCCATGGAGTGGAATGGGCCGCGAGAGCAGGGGGGATATTACTGGCAAATGGTAGAAGCCGTCTCCCGCCATTATCATATTGACCTGGATGCGCCGGTCAGCGCGCTGCCAAAAGAAAAGCTCGATAAAATCCTGTACGGCACCGGCGCTCAACAATTGACCATCCATCTTAGCGGAAGAAACGATCGCCAGTCTACCTTCCAGACCACCTTTGAAGGCGTCATCCCGAACCTGGAACGCCGTTTTCGAGAGACACAATCCGATTATATCCGCAGCAGGATCAGCGAGTTTATGAACGACAGGCCATGCCCCACCTGTCGCGGGACGCGTTTGCGCCCCGAGGCGTTGGCGGTGACGGTGGATGGCGTTAACATTGTCGAGGCGACCGATTGGCCTGTCAACCAGACCCTGGCGTGGATTCAAAAACTGGCGGGCGACGAATCCTGCCTTACTCCTCGAGAGCAGGCTATTGCTGCCCGAATCTTAAAAGAAATTCAGTCCCGTTTAGGTTTCCTGGTAAACGTTGGCTTAGATTACCTCACCCTGCGGCGCTCAGCCGGCTCGCTTTCCGGTGGCGAGGCGCAGCGTATTCGTCTGGCCACGCAAATCGGTTCCCGCCTGACGGGCGTGCTATATGTGCTGGATGAGCCATCGATTGGTTTGCATCCGCGCGATAACGACCGTTTACTGACTACCCTTAAAGACTTGAGAGATCTTGGCAACACTGTCCTGGTGGTTGAACATGATGAAGAAACCATCCGAACCGCCGATTGGGTGTTGGATCTTGGTCCCGGCGCCGGAGAACACGGTGGCAAGGTGGTGTGCGCCGGAGATATCAACGACATCCTTGCCTGTCCCGATTCGCTGACCGGGGCGTATCTTTCTGGCCGGAAACATGTTCCAGTGCCGGAAAAACGGCGAAAAGGAAATGGGAAGGTACTGAGAATCAAGGGCGCTCGCGCCAATAACCTTAAGAATTTGACCGTCGAGATACCGCTTGGCTTACTGGTATGCATTACAGGGGTTTCCGGATCGGGTAAGTCAACGTTGATGGTAGATGTGCTTTACAATGCTCTGGCGCGTGAATTACACGGTGCACATACAAACCCGGGTGAGTACGATGAGATCGAAGGAATTGAGCATATTGATAAGATTATCAATATAGACCAGTCGCCGATCGGGCGCACGCCGCGTTCCAATCCGGGCACTTATACCGGCGTGTTTGATGAGATCCGCAAGCTTTTCACTGAGCTACCAGAGAGCAAAATGCGCGGATATAAAGCCGGGCGCTTTTCCTTTAATGTTCATGGGGGGCGGTGTGAAGCCTGCCAGGGACAGGGACAACTACGGATTGAGATGCAGTTCTTGCCTGATGTGTATGTGCCTTGCGATGTATGCCATGGGGCGCGCTTTAACCGTGAAACCTTGCAAGTGCGGTTCAAGGGTCTCTCGATTGCCGATGTGCTCGATACCACGGTCGAAACCGGTCTAGAGCTTTTTAGCGCTTTTCCGGCCATTGTAACCAAATTGCAAACGCTGCAAGAAGTGGGGCTTGGTTATGTGCGCATTGGCCAACCGGCCCCTACGCTTTCAGGCGGCGAAGCTCAACGCGTGAAACTATCGCGTGAGCTTTCACGTCGGGCTACCGGTAAGACCCTTTATGTTCTGGATGAACCCTCGGTTGGGCTTCATGCCGCTGATGTGCACCGGTTGATCGAAGTCTTACAGCGCCTGACAATGGTCGGAAATACGGTGTTGATTATCGAACATAATTTGGATATTATCAAAGTAGCCGATCATATCATTGATCTGGGTCCCGATGGCGGCGATCGGGGTGGGCAATTGGTTGCAACAGGCACGCCAGAAGAATTGTGCCGAGTCCCCCATTCTTATACCGGGCAGTTTTTGAAACAGGTGCTCGCAAGGCAATAACCTTTGGAGTATCCGCAATTTTGGCAGACTCGACCGATTACCAATTTTAAAGTAGAATTACCTTCGAAGGCTGCCTCTGAGCCATCTCAAATTTACCTGGCAGCCAGGCCGAATGAGAAAAGACGGACCAAAGAAATTTACTATTCTCCAGGTCAAAAACAGTTCTGAGAGCAAAGGCTTTGATTTGGGGAGCGTTGAATCACAAGGGACCCCTATGTCTGGAAAAGAATCACCTCAATCTGTGATCGATTCCTATCGGAAACGACAAAAATTGATGCCTTTCCTGGTGGGAGGATTGGCAGTCTTGTTGGTTACTGTGGGGATCATCATTTTGATCATCTGGCTCACTGGCTCGGGGGGGCCTGGTTTTTCGTTGTTTGCCACGAAGACGCCTACGCCTACAAATACAGCGACGCCGACTCCTGTAACCCCGACCTCGACGCCGACGAACACACCAACCGAAACCCTGACGCCAACAATCACCGAAACGCCAACCCCTTCTGGCCCGCAGGAATACACCGTTCAAGAGAACGATAACTGTTGGGAGATTGCTCAAAAATTCCAGGTAGATTTTGAGGTGTTGCTGGCGATCAATAATTTTGGCGGCGGTTGTCCGATCAACCCAGGAGATAAAATTTTGGTTCCGGCGCCTGGCCAGCAATTGCCTACCGAGACCCCCATCCCGACCGATCTGGTGCGTGGAACGAAGCTGGATTATATGGTGAAACTTGGCGATACTCTTGATACGATTGCAGCCAAGTTCTTGACCACCCGTGAAAACATTATGCGCGACAATAAGATCACAGATCCCAACCAGTTGTTTGCTGGCCAGGTGTTAAAAGTCACCTATGGGCTGGTTACATTGACGCCGACGCCATCTGTAACGAATACCCCGGCGCCGACGCTGGCTGTTACCACAGCGCCGACATCGGCTGCATCCGCTACGTTAGGCGTTGCCACACTACGGCCAACCGCCACCGCTACAAAGTAATCACTCCGGTTAAGCAGTACGATCCCCTTAATCCCGTTTTCATCCGAAGGCGGGATTAAGTTTTCTGAGCTTATGGAGGAAAGCGATTGGAAAAAGCGAATTCACCCCATGCCAACAAGATTCTGTGGTGGATTTTGGGCGTGGCGCTCTTTCTGCTTGCGACGGTTAGTGGGGTCTTGATTGGGATATCCTGGGACGGGGGACAGGGTAAGGGGTGGATTGCACTGGTGGATCAGGTCAGCATGTTCTCGACGATATTCCTGGGAATTTTCATCGAGGCGGTTCCTTACCTGTTCCTTGGGACGCTGGCGTCTGGATTGGTGGAAGTCTTTGTTGATCAGGACAGTCTTTTGAAAATTATCCCGCGCTCAAAACTTGGCTCTGCGCTGGCAGGCGCTTCGTTGGGGTTGTTTTTCCCTGTTTGTGAATGCGGCGTGGTGCCGCTGGCAAGGCGGTTGTTTCGAAAAGGATTGCCGGCGCCTGTCGGGATATCCTTTCTCCTGGCTGCGCCGGTGCTTAATCCAATCGTTATTGCCAGTACCTTTGCAGCTTTTGGAAATACGCCGGTTTTTTGGGGAAGGCTAGCGATGACCTTTCTTATCTCAATCCTTGTTGGGGGAGTGTTCGCGTTTCAAACGGACCACAGCCAGGTTTTGCTGCCCTCCTCTAGCATGGCATACCAGCCGGTTGCACCGCTACAACGCAATGTCATTGGGCAACGGACCGCGCCGGGGGTAGGCGTGGCGCAGCGATTGCAAAAAGTGGCGGTTATTGCCGCCAATGAGTTTTTTGAAATGGGCCGCTACCTGGTGCTGGGGGCTCTCTTGGCTGCCTTTATGCAAACCTTGATCCCCCAGGGTTGGTTGCTGGCGGTTGGGCAGGGTCCGATCTTGTCGGTTCTTGTGATGATCGCGCTGGCGGTGATCCTTTCGGTGTGTTCGACCGTAGACGCTTTCATCGCGCTGGCTTTTGCCGGTTCGTTCAATGCCGGATCCCTCCTCGCTTTTTTGGTTTATGGACCGATGGTGGATATTAAGAGTACGCTGATGTTTTTGAGAGTATTCAGACGCCGTACGGTGCTTTATTTGGTAACCTTGCCCCTAATGTTGATCCTGTTGGCTGCCGTCGCGATGAACTATTTTGTCCGCTTCTAGCGGAATGAGAATGAATAATCATGACGAAACGAGCTTACCGCACTTTTCAGTCATTGCTCCTGGCGCTGCTGGGGCTGTTCCTCCTATCCAGAATTTGGAACGGCAGCATTGTTTTCTATATCAACCGGCGCTTTGTCATTCTTGTTCTTCTGGCAGGGCTTGGGTTAATGGCGATCTCTCAAGCCTTGTTGCGAAGCAGGCCTGGCGAAGAAGAGCATGAAGATCACCATGAAATGGACGACTCTCATGAGCAACAGGAGCATCCGGTGGAGCATGCCAGTTTTTCGGGCTGGAATCTGGCCTGGATGACTGTCCCGCTTATTCTGGGCCTGGTCTTGCCCGCCCGCCCGCTGGGGAGCGTTGCCGTTGCGAACCGCGGCATGAACGTTGTTGCCCCATTGTTCTTCCCGGGCGCGGACCAAACCGTTTTGATAGGTATCCCGCCAACTCAGCGAAACATCCTGGAATGGATGGTCTTGTTTGAACAGGCAGAAGACCCGGATGAATATGCGGGCGAGTCGGCGGATGTGACCGGTTTTGTATATCGTGACCCGCGCCTGAAACCAGGGGAGTTTATGATCGGGCGTTTTATGTTGACCTGCTGCGTTGCCGACGCGCTGGCAGTGGGTATGGTTGTTTCTTCGCCAGAAGCGGATGAACTGTCAGAAAATTCCTGGGTGCGGGTGCAGGGAGAAGTTTATGCCTATTGGCTGGGCGAGCAAAAAATCCCTGCAATTTCTGCCGTAAGTATTGCGCCCATCCCAGAGCCAGAACAACCTTATCTGGTTCCGTAAAGCAAATGAAATGGCCGTTCCCGCGTTTATTGAGTCCGTTTGATCGCCTTGTGTTGGCGATCCTGCTGGGATTGGGTCTCCTTTTGGCTGGCGTTGTGGTTGCAGGCTGGTGGGCGGAGGCGCGGCTGCCCGTCAGCGGTTCTGTGGATCAAGCAGTTGGCAGCCGGGGGCCTTTTGAACTTCGTTTTGAGCAGGAAATGCAGCCGGAAAGTGTAGAAGAGCGGATAGAAATAACGCCTTCTGTGGCTGGAAAATTCACCTGGGAGGGATCGAAGGTTCGTTTTTGGCCCGCAATGCCCTTGGAAATTGGTTCTGTTTATCGCATCACGCTACGGCCGGGTTCGAAAAGCGCCAGCGGGCGGGTGATCAACCGGGTCGCAGCCTGGGATTTTACAGTCCGTTCTCCTTCTGTGGTTTTTGTACACCCTGCGGACCAGCCGGATTTGTGGATTTATGCACCAGAAGGGAGAAGCTTAAAGCAGCTTACCCGAACGGGCGGCAAAGTGTTCGATTATGGCGCTTCGACAGGGGGCGATCATATCATCTTGTCGGTCATGAACGCAATGGATGGTATCGATCTGTGGCTTTATATGAGAGCGACAGGCAGCATGGAAAAATTGCTGGATTGCGGAAAAGACTGGTGTTTTAACCCGGCCTGGTCACCGGCTGACGATAAAATCGCTTACGTTCGCAGGTCTGCTGGCGAAGGGCCGGGATCGCAGCCAGGAATTCCCCGCGTCTTTATCCTGGATTCCCCTTCCAGGATCGACCATATCCTGTATGGCAGTGAAAAAGTGGCTGGAACCTCACCGGCGTGGTCGCCGGATGGCCGCTATCTGGCTTTTTTTGACACGCTGGCAGGCGGTATTCGCATTTTTGATTTGGAGACTGGCAAAGCCGTGGTAATCCAGACGCAATCGGGGCTGATGGGCACCTGGTCGCCAGATAGCAGGAGACTGGCTCTTCTTAATTTTCAACAAGCGGCCTCCGGTCGCCCATATTCTGCTGTATATTTCTTTACCCCACAAGACCAAAGGCTTGAAAAATTCTTGCCTGACGATCAGGAACAGTTCGATTACAGCGTTCCTTCCTGGTCACCGGATGGCGAATGGCTGGCGCTTGCCTTTCAACCTTCGGGTGCCAGCCCGAGCAAACAGATCTGGCTGATGCGGCCGGATGGCAGCCAGGCGCAGGCTGTGACCGGCGATGAAAACTTTACACACGCAGCTTACAGCTTCAGCCCGGATGGGGGATTGCTGGTTTACCAACGCATCTCGCTATCGGCTTCTCAAGCTCGGCCGGAACTGATGGTGTGGCAGCGCGACAGCGGGGAGGCTTATTCCATTTCGGAGGATGCCGCCTTGCCCGCCTGGCTACCCTGACTTTCCAGAGCTTGCAATATCTCCGAGCGTACATAAGGATCCGTTTCATGCCTGGCAGCCTTGTCGAGAGCAGCGCGAGCAGAAGGCTCTTGAAACCGACCCAGAGCCCAGGCGCAGTGTCCCCTTACCAAAGGTTCTGGCTCTTGCGCTAGGGTTTCTGCCAGATCAGGGATCAGGCGCGGGTTGTTTGAATTCCCGATCGCAACAGCGACGTTGCGCAAATAACCGCGCCGGCGCGGACGTTGGATTGGACTGTTTTTGTATTTTTGGTTGAACTGTGCAGGCGTGAGGTGGATTTCTTCCTGCAAAGGGGGAAACCGTACATGATCGGGAAAAATCACAGCAGAAATAGGGTGGTGAAAGCGATTCCAGGGACAAACAATCTGGCAGATATCGCAGCCGAATACCCAATTCCCCAGGCGCGCGCGAAGTTCTGGCGGGATGACGCCTTTATTTTCAATCGTTAAGTAGGAAATGCAGCGGCGGGCATCCAGGGTACGGTCGGATAAGATGCAGCTCATTGGACAGGCCTGGATGCAGCGCTGGCAGGTCCCGCACCGATCGTCCTTAAAGGGGGAGGACTCTTCGAGTTCAAGGTCTATGAATAACTCCGCCAGGAAAAGGTATGAGCCATAGGTTGGGTTGATCAGACAGGTGTTCTTTCCGATCCAACCCAGCCCGGCCTGCATCCCGAATTCGCGCTCCAAAAATGGGCCGGTATCGGTGTAGCCGCGAGCATTTATTGGCATTCCGGCCAGCGCGGAAATGCGGGCGCGCAGCAATTCCAGTTTGGGCAGAATGAAGCGATGATAATCCTCTCCATAGGCGTAAGATGCAATCCGTCCGAAGTCTGCTGGTGGAGCTGGCGGAGGTTTAGGATAGGGGAAACCCAACGCCAGAATAGCCTGAGCGCCGGGCAGCGCCAGCCCGGGTTGCGCTCGCAACTGCCGGCCGCGCTCGCCAGCAAGGTAAGTCATGTCCCCGTGTCGTCCCAGTTCCAGCCAGCGGGTGTAGACGGCGTAATGGGCGGGAGGCTGGGGGCGGGTCAGGCCGATCCATGCAAAACCGAGGCGGGCAGCCTCGGTTTGGATGTTCTGAAAAAGTGCGCGGGAAGCGCTTGTCTGCGACATGCTTACTCTCGGTTCTCAGTGTGGTTTTATCCTGCCTCGACAAGGAATTCTGGAAATTTATTGCACCGAGAATGATAGGTAAAGAGTCAAGATTGCCGTGCCGTCGTCGTTGATTAATTGCCAGGTTGTGGTGTAGTTGCCGGGTTCGTAAGGCGCGACCATGTCTACCCTGAAGGTGGCGGTATCGTTGACGTTGACCGGCCCGGCGAGCATATATTTTGTAGCGTCGCTGCCTTTAACGCCGCTCAAATAGCGGATGTAAAACTGGGTGTTCCAGGGTCGCAAGCCGACATTTTTGACCGTCCACACGATGTCAAAATCCCCGCCGGGGCCTATTTTAAAGCCATCTGGCGGAGATTGGCCAACGAATTCGGCAGCATCGGTATAGGGGGTGCGCGTCCAGGTGGGATAGACCACCCAGGTGGATTTCCTGGTTGCGGTGGCCTGTGGGATTTGAGCGGTTACACTGGGCTGCGCCGGAGCCGGTTGAAGGGGCGTGCTGGTCACGACCGGCAGGGGAGTCTGGG
>Ga0067045_1030539_pt1 | contig 14931 bp, 13 predicted proteins | sample TerdegcTABiofilm_FD_59184 | JGI IMG/M metagenome (GOLD analysis project Ga0067045, IMG submission 59184) | Combined Assembly of (Gp0054472, Gp0054536) Wastewater bioreactor microbial communities from Singapore -Terephthalate degrading...
CCTGCGCGCCTGACGGCGCGCCAGAGACGGGGAAGCGCCGTCAGGCGCGCAGGGGGGTGTTCCCCTTTCCCGCAGGCCATAGGACCGTGGCGATGGCCACGACCACCAGGGCCACGGCGGCCCAGTCCTGCCAGTGCAGCACTTCACCGAGCCAGAGTGCGCCGCTGAACACGCCGAGCACGGGAATGAACATCACCGAGAGCGTGGAGGCGATGGGGGGCAGGTCGCGGGCGAGCATGAGCCAGACCACCTGGGCGAAGGCGAACACGCCCAGCGCGTTGTAGACGATGGCGGCCCACACCGCCGGGCTCGGGGCGCTCCAGGCCCCACGCTCGAACACCACCGACAGCAGGGTCATCCAGAGCGCGGTCAGCAGGGTCATCCAGAAGCTGATGGTCAGCGTCGAGGCCGGCATGGTGGTGCGGCGCATGCGTTGCGTGCCCACGGCCCAGACGGCGGCCGCGGCCAGCATCATGGCCACGCCCAGCGGCCGGCCGGTGAGCGAGATCACTTCGTGCCAGAGCAGCAGCACCACACCAAGCGCCGCCGCGAGCACGCCCCCCCAGGCGCGCGCCGGTAGCCGCTGCTGGAACCACAGCGCGCCGATCACGGCCGAAAACACCGGCATGGTGTAGCCCAGGATGGCCGCCCGCCCGCTGGAGAGCGACTGCACCGCGAGGATGGCCAGCGTGTGCCAGAACAGCATGTTCAGCACCGTCAGCACGCCCAGTTCGCGCCAGTGCGCGCGTGCGATGGTGAAAGGCTCGCGCCGCAGCACCAGCACGGCCGCCAGCACCGGCAGGCCCAGCCACATGCTCAGGGTGCGGAAGCTCAGGGGCGGGAACCCGGTCACGCCCAGCTTCATGATGGGCCAGTTGACCCCCCAGATGAGGGTGAGCAGGACGAGCAGGGTCAGTTGGCGGCGGGACAGGGGCATCCTGGCAATGTTAGCGGCCGGCGGGGCGGGGCGTGCGGCCCCGGGAATACTCAGTTGGTGATGGTGACGACGGCGTAGTCGCTGTCGCCCGTGTTGCCGTAGGCGTCGACGGCCGTGGCGAAATAGGACACCGACCCCGTGGCCGAGGCGGGCACCGTGGTCGTGAACTGGTAAGGCGTGGCGTTCAGTGTCCCGAGCAGGGTGCTGGTTCCGCTGTCGACCCGGTAGAACTGGATGCCGCTGATGCCGTTGTCGGAGATGGCCGCCGCGATCAGCGTGACGGTGGCGCCGGCGGCCGCGCTGGTCGGCGTCGTCACCAGGGTGGCGGTGGGCGCATCGTCGTCCACACCGCCGCACCCCGCGACCGCCAGCGACAGCAGCAAGGCGGTCACTGCGGTGGCGCCGCGCTGTGCAGGACGTGGCGTCGAAACGAGGGGCTGTGGCCCGGGAGAAGCGAGGGGGAAAGGGGGGCGTGGATCATGGTGGATTCATGATAGGGACGCGGTTCCCGGGCTGGGTTGCCTCTGTGTTTCCGTTCGGTAAACCGCCGGATACCGAGCCCGCCCGCCGCGGCGGGCGGTGCGCCGGGAGGCGGGCGCACCAGCGGCTTCTTTAAAATCGCCCGATGACCTTTCTCGACATGCTGGGCGCGGCAGAGCGCCAGAACCGATCCCTGCTCTGCGTCGGCCTCGACCCCGATCCGGCGAAGTTCCCGGCCGGCATGCAAGGCGACGCGTCGAAGATCTACGACTTCTGCGCCGCCATCGTCGACGCCACGGCCGACGCCGTGATCGCCTTCAAGCCGCAGATTGCCTACTTCGCGGCCCACCGTGCCGAAGACCAGCTGGAACGCCTGATGGCGCACATGCGCGCCGTGGCGCCGCAGGTGCCGGTGATCCTGGACGCCAAGCGCGGCGACATCGGCTCCACCGCGGAGCAGTACGCCATCGAGGCCTTCGAGCGCTACGGCGCCGACGCGGTCACGCTCTCGCCCTTCATGGGTTTCGACTCCGTGGCGCCCTACCTCAAGTACCACGGCAAGGGCGCTTTCCTGCTGTGCCGCACCTCCAACCCCGGTGGCGACGACCTGCAGAACCAGCGCCTGGCGTCGGTCGACGGCCAGCCCCTGCTGTACGAACACGTGGCGCGCCTGGCGCAGGGGCCTTGGAACCTCAACGGCCAGCTCGGGCTGGTCGTGGGCGCCACCTACCCGGCCGAAATCGAGCGCGTGCGTGAACTTGCGCCGACCGTGCCGCTGCTGATCCCCGGCGTGGGTGCCCAGGGCGGCGACGCGGTGGCCACCGTGCGCGCCGGCCACCGCAGCCAAAGCGGCGCCACCACCGGCGCGGTGATCGTCAATTCTTCGCGCGCCATTCTCTACGCCGCGGGCGACGCGGGTTTTGCCGCCGCCGCGCGGGCCGAGGCCCTGCGCACGCGCGATGTGCTGAACGCGGCGCGCGGCTGAGCGGGCCCGGCCGGCGCGCTGTGCGCCGGCGACACGAGCGGGCCGGTGCCCGGGCTACCATGGGGTGACCATCGAGGAGACACCCCGTGATCGACCTGTACACCGCGCCCACGCCCAACGGGCACAAGATTTCCATCGCCCTTGAAGAGCTGGGCCTGCCCTACACCCTCCAGGTGCTGGACCTGGCCCGCCATCAGCAGCGCGAGCCGGCCTTCCTGGCCATCAATCCCAACGGCCGCATCCCGGCCATCGTCGATCACGACGCCGACGGCTTCGCGGTGTTCGAGTCCGGCGCGATCCTGATCTACCTGGCCGAAAAAACCGGCCGACTGATGCCCGCCGATCCCCAGGGCCGCTCGCGCGTGCTGCAATGGCTGATGTTCCAGATGGGCGGCATCGGGCCCATGATGGGTCAGGCCAATGTGTTCTTCCGCTACTTTCCGGACAAGATCCCGGCCGTGATCGACCGCTACCAGGGCGAGGTGCGGCGCCTGTTCGGCGTGCTCGACGGGCACCTGAAAGACCACGAATACCTGGCGGGCGACTATTCCATCGCCGACATCGCGAACTGGGCCTGGGTGCGCACGCACCGCTGGTCGGGCGTGGAGCTGGACGGGCTGCCGCACCTCAAGCGCTGGCGCGATGCGCTGCGGGCGCGCCCCGCCGTGCAGCGCGGCATTGAGCAGCCGCCTTCGAAGATCGACCTGGCGCGCGATGGCGATGCCGCCGCGCAGCGCTTTTCGCAGGAGGCCCGGGCCGTGGTGGAAATGGGGCGCGCGGGCCGCACCGGGGGCGCCGCATGAAACTGCACACCGCTTCCCGTGCACCGAACCCGCGCCGCGTGCTGATGTTCCTGGCCGAAAAACAGGTGCTGGACCGCTTCGAGCTGGTCAACGTCGACCTCAACGCGCAGGAGCACAAGGGCGCGGCCTTCCGGGCCAAGAGCCCGCTGGCGCGCGTGCCGGCGCTGGAGCTGCCGGACGGCCGCGTGCTGACCGAAACCCGCGCCATCTGCACCTATGCCGAAGGCCTGTTTCTCGAGCCCAACCTGATGGGCGTCGACGCCACCGAGCGGGCCTTCATCGAGATGGCCGACCGCCGCGTGGAGTGGTATTTCATGCTGCCCATCGGCCACTGCATCCGGCACACGCACCCCGGGCTGGCGCCGCTGGAGCAGCCGCAGTTCCCCGAGTTCGGCCGCTCCCAGGGCGAAAAGCTGCGCGAGGTGGCGGCCTGGCTCGACGCTGAACTGCAGCGCCAGCCCTGGGTGGCGGGCGAGCGCCTGACCATTGCCGACATCACGGCTTTCTGTGCGATCGAATTTGCCCGGTTGATGCGCTTCCAGGCCGGTGCCGAGGGATTCCACGCGCTGCAGGCCTGGCGCGACCGCATGGCCGCCCGGCCCAGCGCGCAGGTCTGACCTGCCGCCTCACTCCAGCGGAGCGGGGCGCGTGGCGTCGAACTTCTCGCGCGCGCTGCTGGCCAGCGCCATCTCGCCCGGGGTGCCGGGGGTCCAGCTGTCCACGGGCTGGGGCTCGCCCTGGGCGTCCAGCGCCAGGTAGACCGCCAGGCATTCGGCGGTCTTGCTCAGCGCGCCGCGTGCCAGCGAGCCGCTGAGCAGCTCCACCATGATGTTCATGTTCGTGCGGCCCGTGAAGGCGAGCCGGGCCTGCACCTCCACCATGTCCCCCAGCCGCAGGGTGCGCTGGAAACGGATGCTGCTGAGGTAGACCGTGGCGCACGGGCCTTGTGCCCAGGCGCTGGCGCAGGCGTGGCCGGCCTGGTCGATCCATTTCACGACCGTGCCGCCCGTAACCCGATGGTCGGGGCCCAGGTCGCCGGGTTCAACCAGGAAACGCAGGGTGATGGTGGACATGGCCAGATTCCCTCAGGTGCGGGCGATGCGCCATTCTGGTCAGGCCGGGCGGGCTTTGCCAAGTCAGCAGGTGTGTCGGTTTGTGTGCAGGGGCATACCGGCGGCGTCCGTTGGGCGTTTCAGCGCCACGGTGACGGGGTGCTCACCAACGCCTTTTCCAGCGTGGGCAGCGCTTTCAGGCCCCGCGCCAGCTGGCGCTCCAGGGCCTGGCGCAAGGCCCGGCGGCCCGGCGGGCGCTGGCGCGGCTGGCGTTCGAGCAGGCCGAGCGCGGTATCGAGGTCGTTCCAGTGCCCCAGCCGGTCCTGCGCCCGGCGCAGCGCGGCGTCGCTGCGCCGGCGGGCCGCGGCCGGCAGCAGGCCGGCCAGGAAGTCCTGTGTGTAGCGCAGGCGTTTGAGGTCGAGGCGCAGCGCGTGGCGGGCTTCGGCGTCTTCGCGCAGCGCCTGCCGGGCGTGTGTGCGCAGGCGCTGGTGCTGCCGGTGCACGGTCTGTCGGGCCCAGCCGGCCAGGGAGCGCCGGGGGCGGTGTGCCTCCGGCAGGGCCAGCAGCTCGCGGGTGAAGCGCAGCACGGCCCGGGCGTGGTCGGGGGTGCCCAGGCGTGCGACGACCTGCCCCGTGGCGGTCTGGCGCTGTGCGGCGGCCCAGGCGGTCCAGCCCGACCAGGGCGCCGGCTCGCCGGACGGCGGTGCCAGCGCGGGCAGCAGTTCGGTGGCGAACACGTCCCAGTTGCGGGTTTCGGCCAGCGCCCAGTGCAGGTCTTTCCAGTGCCGGCGCCAGCGGCGCACGAAGCGGGGGGGCAGGAAGGCGTCGAACAGTTGCAGGCCGGTGCGCAGGCGCCGCAAAGCCACCCGCGCCTGGTGCACGAATTCCGGGTCGGGGGGCAGCGGGCCCTGCGCGGCATCGATCAGGCCGTGGGTGTTGGCCTGCAACTGCGCCAGGGCCTGCAGGGCGGCCTGGCGGAAGGCGGCGACCGGGCCCATGTCCGGGCGCAAAGGCACTTCTCCGGCGCGGACGGGGTGCGGGGGCTGGCCCTGGAACAGCGCCAGCCCCCGCTGGGCCTTGCTGCGGTCGTCGGGCAGGAGCCACAGGGTCGGCGAGCCGGTGGCGCCGGCCGGGCGGGTCAGTTCCAGCGCCAGGGCGAGCAGGGCGTCCACCGGCCCTTGCGTCAGTTCGAGCTCCAGCTCCAGCAGCGCCATGGCCTGGGGACCGCGGCCCCGGCCGGTGCGGATGAACCCCTGGTCCAGCGCCACCTCGATGCGCCCGCCGCCGTGCTCGAGCTGCCAGGTCGTGCGGTGAAAGTCGGTCCGGAAGACGGGCACGAGCTGCCAGGCCTGCGCGGCGAGGTCGCGCGCCAGGTCCGGGTGATCGACCAGGGCCTCGAAGTCGAAAACCCCTGGTGTGGTGGGGCCTTCCCATTCGCCGCGCTGCGACAGGCCGCCGGTCGAGGTGCCGGCGGTCTTGACCGTCAGCAGCGTGCGGCGGCCGATGCGGCGTTCACGCACCGCGATGCGCTGCGCCATGAGTGCCAGGCCCGGGGTGTCGAAATAGGTGTTGAACAGGCGCTGGCGCCGCGGGCGCACCGCTTGCAGCAGGGGGTGTGCCAGCAGGCGGGGCAGGTCGTCGGCATTCAGCCGCAGTTTCAGTTCGGTTTCCTGGGCCATGGTGGGGTGGTCATTGCGGGGTGTTGCGGCCGAGCACCATCGGTGAAAGCAATCATTGGTTTGTCGGGTGGACTGGCTATGATCGCCGCCCATGCAGCATTCATGGAAACTCGCCGCCCTGGGCGGCCTCGTCTGTCTGGCCGCTCCGGTCTGGGCGCAGGAATCAGGGGCGTCGATCGGCGACGACGAGCAAGGCTACCTGATCGGCGCGTCGGTATCCAGCGCCATCGGCTACATCGGCAGTGCCAAGCCGACGGTGGACCTCAAGCCCATGTTCTCGTTCCAGCTCGGCCCGGTGCGGATCTCGCGGTCGCGCGCCAACGCGCTGCTCAACACCGGCCGGCGTGCCTACGAGACCGGCGTCAGCACCGATCTGCTGCGCGACGAAGGGTTTTCGCTCGGGGCCTCGTTGCGCTGGGACAACGGGCGCAGCATCGAAGACGATCCCCGCTGGTCCGATCTGGACGACGTGCGCAGCACCATGCGCGTGCGCCTGTCGGCGCGCTGGACGCTGGACCCGCACTGGACCGTGGGCCTCAGTGGCGACAAGGACGTGATGGGCCGTGGCGGTGGTGCGCGGCTGGGCGGCAGCGTGAGCTACCGGCACCCGGTGTCCGAAGCCACCTACTGGGACTTCACCCTGGCGGCCGGCGGCGGCAACCGCGAATTCATGAACACCACCTACGGTGTGCCGGCCCGGGCGGCGGCCACGGCGGGTGTGAATCCGTACGCCCCGAAAGCCGGGCTGGAGAACGCGCAGCTGTCGGCCGATTTTGCGCATTTCCTGAGCCGGCACTGGGTGGCTTTTGGCGGGGTGACCCTGGGCCGCATCGCCGGACCCGCGCGCAACAGCCCGCTGATCGACCGCGTGTCCACCTACGGCCTGACCTTCGGCGTGGCCTGGCGCGGCGGGTTCTGAGGCCGCGCGGGGCCGCCGCCGTTCAGGTCAGCACGATCTGCCCGGGCGCGGGCGGCGACACCGGGGGCAGTGCTTCGCCCAGCATCTCGCGCAGCGAGGCCTCGACGGCGGCCGACATCGCGTCGAGCGCCAGGTCGTTGGGTTCGGTGCCGAAGGGCTCTTCGATCTCGGTGCCCAGCGCTTCCAGCGCGAAGAAGGTGTAGGCCAGGAAGGCCACGATGACCGGCGTCATCAGGCCGAGTGCATCGACCAGGCCGAACGGCAGCAGGATGCAATAGATATAGATGGTGCGGTGGATCATCACCGCGTAGGTGAAGGGAATGGGCGTGCCGGCGATGCGTTCGCAGCCGCCGAGCGCCTGGCTCAGCCGGTCCAGTGGCGCTTCCATGGCCGGCACGATCGCCGGCGCCAGGCGGCCGGCCTGGCGCTGCGCCTGCAGCCATTCGCCGGCCATCAGCAGCAGCACCGCCGGCTGGTAGCGGGCGCCGGCCAGGCGCTCGCAGTCGCTGTCGGGCAGCAGCCGGCGCAGGTCGCCCGTGGGGTCGGTGCCGCGCAACTGGTGCCGCAGCGCGTGCACGAAGGCCATCAGGCGCCGCGCCAGCGGCTGTGCGTTGCCGGGCGGCCCGTCGACCTGGGTCAGTGCCATGCGCAGCAGCGAGCGCGATTCGGTGAGCAGCGCGCCCCACAGGGTGCGGGCTTCCCAGTAGCGGGCGTAGCTGGTGCTGTTGCGAAAGCCCAGGAAGATGGCCAGCGTGAGGCCGATGAGCGAAAACGGCACGAAGTTGAGCGGGATCTTCCACTGGAGCACCTGGCCGTGCAGCACGGTGACGGCCACCGCCAGCGCCGTGACCGCGATCAACTGCGGCGCGATCTGGGGCAACACCGAGCCACGCAGCACGAACAGCATGCGCAGCCAGTGGGGACGGGGACGGATGATCATCGCGGCAGCAGGCGGGCCAGGTAGCGCCCGGTGTGGCTGGCTTCGCAGGCGGCCACGGTTTCCGGCGTACCGGTGACCACCACCGAGCCGCCGCCCGAGCCGCCTTCGGGGCCCATGTCGATGAGCCAGTCGGCGGTCTTGATGACGTCGAGGTTGTGCTCGATCACGACGATGGTGTTGCCCGCGTCGCGCAGCTGGTGCAGCACCTTGAGCAGCAACTCGATGTCGGCGAAGTGCAACCCGGTGGTGGGTTCGTCCAGGATGTAGAGCGTGCGGCCGGTGTCGCGCTTGCTCAGCTCCTGCGCCAGCTTCACGCGCTGCGCCTCGCCGCCCGAGAGCGTGGTCGCGCTCTGGCCGAGCTGGATGTAGGACAGGCCCACGTCCAGCAGGGTCTGCAGCTTGCGGTGGAGCGCCGGCACGGCGCTGAAGAAGTCGGCCGCCTGCTCGACGGTCATGTCCAGGATCTGCGCGATGTTGCGGCCCTTGTACTGGACTTCGAGCGTTTCGCGGTTGTAGCGCTGGCCGTGGCAGACCTCGCAGGGCACGTAGACGTCGGGCAGGAAGTGCATTTCCACCTTGACCACGCCGTCGCCCTGGCAGGCCTCGCAGCGACCGCCGGCCACGTTGAAGCTGAAGCGCCCCGGGCCGTAACCGCGTTCGCGCGCGGCCGGCACCTCGGCCATCAGCTCGCGGATGCCGGTGAACAGGCCGGTGTAGGTGGCCGGGTTGGAGCGCGGGGTGCGCCCGATGGGCGACTGGTCGACGCTGATGACCTTGTCGAAATGCTCCAGGCCTTCGATGGCGTCGTGCGGCGCGGGCTCGTCGTGCGAGCGGTAGAGCTGGCGCGCCACCGCCGCGTACAGCGTGTCGTTGACCAGGGTCGACTTGCCCGAGCCCGAAACCCCGGTCACGCAGGTCAGCAGGCCCACGGGCACGTCCACCGTCACGTTCTTCAGGCTGTGGCCGCGCGCGCCCACCACGCGGATGCGCTGCAGGGCCTCTGCGGGCAGCGGCGCCGAAGCGGCACGCGCGCTGCGCGGGAAACCGGCCGGTGCCGGTGCGGCCGATGCGCCGGTGGCCAGGGGCAGCCAGGGGGTGCGGCGCGGGGGCACCGGAATCTGGCGCGTGCCGCTGAGGTACTGGCCGGTCAGCGAGTTCGGGTCGGCCATCACCTGCGCGGGCGTGCCCTGCGCCATGATCCGCCCGCCGTGCACGCCGGCGCCCGGACCGATGTCCACGCACCAGTCGGCGGTGCGGATCATGTCCTCGTCGTGTTCGACCACCAGCACGGTGTTGCCCAGGTCGCGCAGGTGCTGCAGCGTGCCGATGAGCCGGTCGTTGTCGCGCTGGTGCAGGCCGATGCTGGGCTCGTCGAGCACGTACATCACGCCGCTCAGGCCCGAGCCGATCTGGCTGGCCAGGCGGATGCGCTGCGCTTCGCCGCCGCTGAGCGTGTCGGCGCTGCGGTCCAGGCTCAGGTAGCCCAGGCCGACGTCGTTGAGAAACTTCAGGCGCTGGCTGATTTCATTGACCACGCGGGCGGCGATCTCGGCCTTGGCGCCGGTAAGGGCCAGGCGCTGGAAGTAGGCGTGGGCCTCGCCCAGCGTGACGTGGCTGACGCGGTAGATCGGGGCGCGCTGCTCGCCGTCGCCGATGAACACGTGCCGCGCTTCCTTGCGCAGCCGCGTGCCGCCGCATTCCGGGCACGGCTGGGTACTGCGGTAGCGCGCCAGTTCCTCGCGCACGGTGACGCTGTCGGTCTCGTGGTAGCGGCGCTCGAAGTTGCGGATGATGCCCTCGAACGGGTGGCTCTTGTGGACCTTCTTGCCGGCGCGTTCGCCCGAGGCCAGCGCGTAGCTGAACTTGATGGCCTCTTCGCCCGAGCCGTAGAGCAGCACCTGCCGCACGGGGTCGGGCAGGTCTTCCCAGGGCGTGTCGGGGCTGAAGCCGTAGTGCGCGCCCAGGCTTTCGATGATCGCGAAGTAGTAGCCGTTGCGCCGGTCCCAGCCCTTGATGGCGCCGCTGGCCAGGCTCAGGCTGGGGAAAGCGACCACGCGCTCGGGGTCGAACACCTCGGTGTGGCCGAGGCCGTCGCAGCTCGGGCAGGCGCCCAGGGGCGAGTTGAAGGAGAACAGGCGCGGCTCCAGCGCGCCCACGGTGTGGTGGCACACCGGGCAGGCGAACTTGGCCGAGAAGGGGTGTTCGGCGCCGCTGTCCATGTCCAGCGCGATGGCGCGGCCGTCGGCCAGCCGCAGCGCGGCCTCGAAGCTTTCCGCCAGCCGCTGCCTTTGCGGGTGAACCGGCCCGCCATCCCGGGCTTCGCCGGGCGTGCCGGGGGGCGGCGTGCGGGCCTCCTCGTCGGCCGACCGCACCTTGATGCGGTCGATCACCACGTCGATGTTGTGCTTTTCGTTCTTCTTGAGGGCGGGCAGGGCGTCGGCCTCCACCACCTCGCCGCCGATGCGAAAGCGCACGTAACCCTGCGCCTGCATCTCGGCGAACAGGTCGGCGAACTCGCCCTTTTTCTCGCGCGCCACCGGCGCCAGGATCATCAGCCGCGTGCCTTCGGGCAGGGCCAGCACGGTGTCCACCATCTGCGCCACGCTCTGCGACGCCAGCGGCAGGTCGTGCTCGGGGCAGTAGGGCGTGCCGGCGCGGGCGTACAGCAGGCGCAGGTAGTCGTGGATTTCGGTCACCGTGCCCACGGTCGAGCGCGGGTTGTGGCTGGTGGCTTTCTGCTCGATGGCGATCGCCGGCGACAGGCCTTCGATCAGGTCCACGTCGGGCTTGTCCATCAGCTGCAGGAACTGGCGCGCGTAGGCGCTCAGGCTCTCCACATAGCGGCGCTGCCCTTCCGCGTACAGCGTGTCGAAGGCCAGGCTGGACTTGCCCGAACCCGACAGCCCGGTGATCACCACCAGCGCGTGCTTGGGCAGGTCCAGGTCGATGTTCTTGAGGTTGTGCGTGCGCGCGCCGCGCACCGACAGCACGGCGGGAGTGACGGAAAGGGGTGGGCGGGCATCCACGGCGGGCATCCAAAGGGCAACCCGGCATGATAAGCCGCCGGGCCTGGGCGGGCCAGCCGTCTGGCTGGCGCCGGGTTGCAGCGGGCCGGGTGCCGGGCCCTGCCGCGCTGACGGGCCATGCCGCACAATGGCGGTTTTGTTGACGATTGGCGGGCCACCTCCCTTCCCGGGCGGCGTGGTCCCCTTGCTGACGTTTGCCTGACGTGTCCTCGCCTTCTGCTGTTCCGGCCGCCGCGGCCGATTCCCTGACCGCTTCTGCGGCCGAACCGTCCCGCATGACCGGTGCCGAGCGCCGTGCCAGCGCCTCGCTGGCGCTGGTGTTCGCGCTGCGCATGCTGGGCCTGTTCATCGTGCTGCCCGTGTTCGCGCTCGAAGCGGCGCGCCTGCCGGGCGGTGACGACCCGGCGCGCGTCGGGCTGGCCATGGGGCTGTACGGCCTGACCCAGGCCTTCCTGCAGATTCCCTTCGGCATCGCCTCCGACCGCTTCGGGCGCAAGCCGACCATCGTGGCCGGGCTGCTGGTGTTTGCGGCCGGCAGCGGCATCGCGGCCTGGGCGCCCGATCTCACCTGGCTGGCGGCCGGGCGCGCGCTGCAGGGAGCGGGCGCGATCTCGGCGGCGGTCACGGCCTTCCTGGCCGACGTCACCCGCGACACGGTGCGCACCAAGGCCATGGCCATCGTGGGCGCGAGCATCGCGCTGATGTTTGCGCTGTCGTTGGTGCTGGCACCCCTGCTGGCCGGCTGGGTCGGCCTCTCGGGCATCTTTACCCTCACCGCGCTGCTGGCGCTGGGCGGCATTGCCGTGGTGCTCTGGGTGGCGCCGCCCGAGCCGGCGGTGCACCGGCCCTCCGACATGCGGCAGGTGCGGGGCGGCCTGCGCCAGGTGCTGGGCCACGCCGGCCTGCTGCGGCTGAACCTGGGCGTGTTCGTGCTGCACGCGGTGCAACTGGCGATGTGGATGGCGCTGCCGGCCCTGCTGGTGGCGGCCGGGCTGGCCAAGGCCGAGCACTGGAAGATCTACCTCCCGGCGGTGGCGGCTTCGCTGCTGGTCATGGGCGGTGTGCTGTTTCCGATGGAGCGCCGGGGCCGGCTGCGCGCGGCGTTTCTGATCGCCATCGGCCTGCTCGCAGCGGTGCAACTGGGCCTGTGGTGGGTGGCCGACGCGCAGCCCGGGCTCTGGACGCTGGGCGGACTGCTGTTCGTGTTCTTCATCGGCTTCAACACCATGGAGGCCAGCCAGCCCAGCCTGGTGTCGCGCCTGGCGCCCGAGGGCGCCCGCGGTGCGGCGCTGGGGGTCTACAACACCCTGCAGTCGGTGGGCTTTTTTGTCGGCGGCGCGGTAGGCGGCTGGCTGGTGCGTGCGCACGGCCCGAGCGGCCTGTTTGCGGCCTGCGCCGTGGCTACGCTGGTGTGGTGGGTGGTGGCCTGGCCGATGAAGGCCCCTGCGGCCGCTTCGGCCGCGCCGCGGCACTGACGCCGCGCCAGCCCGGGCGGGGCGCTCAACCCGGTGTGGCGGGGCCGGACGGCGTCGGAGGCTTGTCGCCGCCCGGGGCTTCGAAGAGCTGGGCCTGCGCCGGGGCGCCGCCGTCGTCGGTTGGCGGGGCGGGTGCTGCCGGGGTCTGAGGGGCTGCGGTGGTGGCCGCTGGCGCATCACTTGCCGGCGACGCGGGGGCGGCGCTGGTGGCGGCGGGTGCCGGTGCAGGCGGCTCCGGGTCCACCACGCGGGTCGGCGGGGGCGGCTTTTTCCGGAAGGCCTTGGGCAGGCGGCGCGTCATCATGTCCGACAGCGTGCCGTACAGCGGCCGGCTGATCATCCGGGAAATCAGGCTCGCCAGCATGGCCGACGCCATCAGGCTCAACACCAGCGGCCGGCCGTCGATCATTTCCATCACGATGATGAACGAGGTCAGCGGGGCCTGCGTGGTGGCGGCCAGGAAGCTGGCCATGCCGATGGCAATCAGGCTGGGCGCCAGGGTGCTCAGGTTCTGCCCGGCCACGAAATGCGCCACGTCATGGCCCACGCCGGCGCCGATCGACAGCGAAGGCGCGAAGATGCCGCCCGGCACGCCGCTCCAGCTGGTGATCCAGGTGGCCATGAACTTGAGCAGCACGTACAGGCGCGAGACGTCGCTTTCGCCGGCCAGCATGTGGCGCACTTCCTGATCGCCGGCGCCGAAGGTCGCGCCCCCGGAAACCAGGCCGATCACGCCCACCGCCAGGCCGCACAGCGCGGCAAAACGCACCGGCGCGCGCTTGCGGAACGCGCTGATCCGGTCGGGCATGCCGGCCAGCGACGCGGCCATCAGGCGCGCGAACAGCCCGCCGAGCACGCCGCAGATGACCGCCACCAGCACGCCCGGCAACAGCGAACCCCAGCTCAGCTTGGGCACGCTGACCGCGCCGAAATAGGTCAGGTTGCCGAACACCGAAATGCCGACCAGACCGGCCAGCACGATGGCCGCGATGATCAGGCCGTTGTTGCGCGCTTCCAGCCGGTTCGAGAGTTCTTCGATCGCGAACACCACCCCGGCCAGCGGCGCGTTGAAGGCGGCGGCGATGCCGGCGGCGCCGCCGGCCACCAGCAGCGCGTGGTCGCTCATGGCCGAACCCGGGCGCAGCCAGCGCCGGGCGCTGTGCATCACGCCCGCGGCCACCTGCACCGACGGGCCTTCCCGGCCGGCCGAGAGCCCGGCCAGCATGGTCATCGAGCCGAGCACCATCTTGGCCACGGTGAGCTTGAACGAGACGAAGCGCGAACGGCTTTCCTTGGGCAGGTGCGGGTCCAGCGCGCTGATCACCTGCGGGATGCCCGACCCCGCCGCGCCCGGAAAATAGGTGCGCGTGCACCACACCACCAGGGCCGTGATCGCCGGGGTCCAGACCAGCACCAGCCAGGGCGCGGCGTCGTGGACGTGTTCGAACCACTCGAACGCCGTCTCGGTCATCAGGGTGAACAGCACCACGCACAGCCCGGCGGCGACGGCGTAGGCCAACACGATGGTGCGGTCCAGCCAGGCCCGGCCATCGGAGAGTTCGTCCTGTAGGTTCTGCAGGAAGTTGGGGTCGCGATTCATGGGTCTGAGACCGATTGTGGCATCGCATGCGCCAGCGGCCACCCGCAATGGCGGGAATTTCCCCCGCTTGCGGCACAATCGGGCCCCTGACGGGGAGGCGCTTCGGGTTTGCCTGTTTCCCGGTTTTTGTGTTCAGGTTACAAGGAATTGCGCATGGCATCCGTCAACAAAGTCATCCTCGTCGGCAACTGCGGCCGCGACCCCGAAATCCGTTACCTGCCCTCCGGTCAGGCCGTGGCCAACGTGAGCGTGGCCACCTCCAGCCGCCGCAAGGACCGCAACTCCGGCGAGATGGTCGAAGACACGCAGTGGCACCGCGTCACCTTCTACGACCGCCTGGCCGAAATCGCCGGCGAATACGTCAAGAAGGGTCGCCCCATCTACGTCGAAGGCCGGCTGAAGTACGGCAAGTACACCGACCAGTCCGGCGTCGAAAAGAACACCGTCGACATCATCGCGACCGAGTTGCAACTGCTCGGCGGCCGCGAAGGCATGGGCGGCGGTGACGAAGGTTCCGGTGGTGGCGGCGGCTACAGCCGCCCGCCGGCCGCCCCCCGGGCCGCTCCCGCTGCGCGCCCCGCGCCGGCGCCGGTCGCGGCCAAGCCGGCCAGCGGCTTCGACGACATGGACGACGACATTCCGTTCTAGAAGCCACTTTTTTTGATTCGTCAACAAAAGGTCCAGAACCGTTGTGTTCTGGACCTTTTTTCTTGTAGACGCATTTTCTTGAGGTAGGTCTGTTCTTCACTTGTTGACTACTTCAACAAGTATGTAAACAGGCTGGGTCCTTCAGCAGGTAGTAGCCGCTTCCCGAGTTGCAGGGTAAGCGCACGGGGCTCACTCAGTGCAGGACATGAAGCTTCGCGCGGAGCTAAACCGACCTATAACTGGGGTAAAGCAAGCACTGAACCGCCCCGGATTTTGAGGAGGCTCCAATCTTTGAGAGGATGGAGCCATGAGGAAGTCAGTGAAGTTTTCGCCCGAGGTGCGCGAGCGCGCGGTGCGCATGGTGTTCGAGCATCGAGGCGAGTACGA
>Ga0067045_1003858_pt1 | contig 14922 bp, 15 predicted proteins | sample TerdegcTABiofilm_FD_59184 | JGI IMG/M metagenome (GOLD analysis project Ga0067045, IMG submission 59184) | Combined Assembly of (Gp0054472, Gp0054536) Wastewater bioreactor microbial communities from Singapore -Terephthalate degrading...
TGTTCAGAGCGGCGCCGAAGCGCTCATGCAATCTTTGAGGCCTATTTCCTGGATCAAGTCCATCATCGCCAACAATGGCACCATCGAACTGATGGTGGACCATGCTCAGTCCAGGATTCCTGAGGTCATGCAGCAAGCCAACAGATGTTGTGCGAAAATAACATCGGTGGGACTTCACGAGCCCACTTTAGAGGACGTTTTTCTAAAGTACACAGGAAGGAAAATAAGAGAGACCGGCAGCCATGCCAACTCGATGGTGGCTAGGATGCACATGAGGCATGGATGATGAAACAGGATCTTTATGCCATATACAGCATCTGGCTTCGGGAGATGCTGCGCTTCTTCCGGCTGAAGAGCCGCCTCTTCGGGTCAATTGCATCGCCCTTCTTCTTCCTGGCATTCCTAGGAGTCGGATTTGGCAATGGCGCAAGCCTTCCAGGGATCCCGAAAGGCTTAGCCTACGTCAGTTTTCTGACTCCAGGGATAATCGGCATGACTCTGCTCTTCTCAGCCACTTTCGCAGGCCTATCTGTCCTCTGGGATAGAGAGTTCGGATTCTTAAAAGAGATAATGGTGGCGCCGGTTAGCAGAATTGCCATAGTTCTGGGACGCACTGCTGGCGGCCTGACCACTGGCATCTTGCAGGCAGTGATAATACTAATATCAGGGATACTTCTGGGAATGGCGATGCCAAGCATTCAGGGGTTCTTGACGTCCCTGCTCTTCATGATCCTAATAGCTGCCACGTTCATCGGCCTCGGCCTCGCCTTTGCCTCGAAGATGGAGGACATGTCTGGCTTCAGCCTGATCATGAATTTCCTCATCTTCCCTCTGTTCTTCCTTTCAGGGGCCCTCTTTCCTCTGGATAGGTTTCCAGGAGTTGTGAAGGACCTGGCATATCTCAATCCCCTAACCTATGGCGTTGATGGCTTGAGATATAGCCTGATCGGCACGAGTGCATTTTCACCAGCGCTGGACCTCGCTGTCCTTGCGATCTATTGCAGTGCCACGCTGTTCCTTGGCGCATATCTCTTTGAGAACACTGAGGTGAAGTGAAGAGCCGAAAGAAAAAAAATGATGCCAGGAAAGTCATTAAATGTAGACAGCCGTTCCTGGCTCGACATTGATTATCTTAGTGCCCCCTCTTTCAAAGAACATCGTCTTGGGGTAGTTGAACCGACCGTCATATACCCTGACCTCGTGGTTCTGGTTTCCAGCGACTTTGAATGTGAACCTTCCGTCCAGTGGATCCCCGCCAGCCCCCTCAGTCCCTATGTAATTTCCGTCTAAAAATACTTGATATCCTCTCATGCCTTGAGAAACGATTATGGCGGTGGAATCGCCAGTGGTTGTGGTTGGAGTTGAATCAGGTGGCAGAATCGTCCCCTGAGGATATGGCTGGATCGATGGAACCAGCGTTGGATATTGATAAGGCGGAGAATAGGCGACTACATCTATCACTACTGAATTGCTTACCTGGCCGTTGATTATGAAAAGCAGTATATGCTGCCCAATTGTATCAGCATAGAAGCCTATCTGGCTGCTTCCTGGGAAGAAGTAGAAGCTATTCTTGGATAGCACTCCACTTGGATGATTTATCTCGTATAGGTATCCGTTGCCTCCAGATGATGAGGTCGCCAACAGAGTCAGACTTGATCCTTGTGGAACTTGAGCATACTGCGTCCAGCTTGTGGTACCTTGTATCCACAGTGAGTTTCCGCCTGTATATGTGGAGTAGGTTTTGTATTGCGTGTAAGGCACAGCCTGCATCTGATAGCTAAAGTAGACTGTAGCAGGAATCTCGTTCTCTATCTCATGCTTCTTCGGGGCTTCGATATGTCTTTTAGTAGAGGATCCCTTATCAATGGAGTAATATTGAGAATACGTATAATAATATGTGCTTGCGGACGGTGGATTGCCGCCTACCCATGGCTGACCAATTCCCAAGTTGAACAGCTTTTCTGCAGTAGCCTCTCCAGGTCGCATCTCCACACCATTTTTTACATCCAATGCGAGAACACTCCCCATCAAAGAGATGATGAGGATAATCGATATCACGAATTTATTCATTCCTATCTGATCTCCTATGTATGCTCGTTGGCTTTTGCTATTATGTCGAGGAGCTTTGTTTCTGTCCTATTGGGAACTATTGTATTGTTAAAGATAAAACTATATCATTCATATAAGATCGATATTGATCCTATCGCATCAACTGAGTTGATTCTCATTCCAGCGTAAACCTCTGCCCGGCTTTGGGAATGATAACAACAGAGTCAAATTCGCTTCTTATCGCCTCGGCAAGCGCATGAGTGGCATTGAGCTCGCCATGATTCAGGAATATCTGGCCTGGAAATTTTTTAAATGCACGAAGCCATTTTAGAATCTCGCCTCTACCGGCATGCGCAGAGAAAGCATCCAGCGATTCTATCCTCGCTCGAACATCCAGTTGCTTGTCCATTATTTTGATGGATCCTGCTCCATCAAGTAGCCTTCTTCCTAAAGTTCCCTCTGCCTGATAACCCACAAACAGCAATGTGCAATTATTGCGCTCAATGTTCTGGATCAAATGATGCAGAACTCTGCCACCTGTACACATACCACCTGCTGAGATCACTATATGGGGCTCTCTCAGGTCATTTATGGCCTTCGATTCATCTCTCGACCTCGTGTATTGTATTCCTGGAAACTCCAGTGGGTCGTCTCCGCTTCTCAGTAAACCAAGGGTCTCCTCATCGAAACACTCTGGATGTCGGCCATAGATTTCCGTCGCAGAAACCGCCATCGGACTATCTACGAAACACTTTACACCTTTCAATTTGCCCGTTTCGGCATAGAAATTCAGCTCGTATAATATCTCTTGCGTTCGTCCGATAGCAAAAGACGGAATTATGATATTTCCGCCACCCTCCAGCGTCTCAAGAATAATTGCCAGCAGCTTCTCTGCGCGGTCAGCTATATTTCCATGATCCTTGTCCCCATAGGTTGATTCGAGCACCAGCCAATCTGCCTCATCCACCTTTTCTGGATCACGAAGAAATGGCGAACCAGGCCGGCCCAGATCCCCGCTGAAGACCAACTTCTTTTTGCCGAGGCATAGCTCGACTATTGCGGAGCCCAAAATGTGTCCAGCATCCTTAAATTTTACGGAAAGTTCTCCGACGGATTTTTCTTTGCCATAATCGAGTGGCTTGAACTGTCCCAATGCCCGCACAACGTCCTTTTCTGTGTATAACGGTGGAGTTGATCGATTGTGTTTCCAATCCCGATGGCGTCTTTCATGATCTGATGCATGATCTGATGCTTCTTGCATTAGATGGGCAGAGTCCTTGAGCATAACTTCACAAAGGTCCAAGGTGGCTGAGGTTGATAAAACAGGCCCTGAGAAGCCTTCTTTGACCAATTGAGGTATCCGGCCACTGTGATCGACGTGGGCATGTGTGAGCAATAGAGCATTGAGGGAACGTGGGTCATGCCCAAAGCCTGCTTTGTTCTGATCCATTTCGCTCCCCTGAAAAAGCCCTGCATCGACGCCAATTCGAAAACCCTCGAGGTCAATTACTGTGTGTGAGCCCGTAACGCCCCCCGCCGCCCCATAGAACCCTAGCCTCATGGGTTACGGTTAGCACCTTTATTTAAGATTAAACTTCCGGCAAAGCCATGCATGAACGCGATTAACTAAGACGACTTACCCAGGATGATCGACTCCACTGCATTGATGATCCATGAATGGTTCCTGGCAGCCTTTACAGAGCCCTCACTAATGTAAGCTGAACGGCAATCGTACGAATCCTTCAGCCATTTCAGTCTTTTATAGTTGTTAATCAGCGTTTGATAAGCGGCATCATCGAACTCAAGATGGTCAACAGAATCCCAATGCAAGAAGAGCCATCCATATCTAGCCTTCGTCAAATTGATGGTATTAACCTTGACGCTCTCGAAATAGACGTTCTTTTTAAACTGTGCCCCATGAAAATTGATCTTTTTATTAAATGTCGATCTACTGAAGTCCGCTGGACCAAGAAAGCTTGTATTACAAAAATCAGTATCATGTGCAAACTGCGAACCACCGAAATCGGCGAATCCCCGGAAATTGGCCCCTAGAAAATCGGAAGGTCCTTGAAACGTTGCGTTATTGAAGACCGCATCGATCCGGAAATCGGATCGATCGAAGGTCGAGCTTTCAAGGAAATCGCATTCCATAAACTCGACCAGATCGTTAAATTTGGCACTTGTGAAGAACGCAGGACCCCCGAACTGGGCATGTGTAAAGCATGTGTCTTTGTCAAACTGCGTGGAGTTGAATTTTATTGTGCTATTGAAGATGGGTTTCATAAACTGGGCCGATCCGGTGAAATGTGCCCCTTCGAATGACGTCTTGTTTTTAAATTGAGTCCCATTGAATTTTGCGACCTGGCTGAATAAAGATCCACTGAAGTTGGCATCTCCATCAAAATAGGTCCTGTCAAAGGTTGCATCAGTTGCATATTGACCAGAGACAAATTCGGCACGGTCGCAAAATTGAGTCTTTATGAAGCCAACGGGTCCAGTGAACTTTGCATCTTTGAAAGATGCAACTGAGCAGAAAGTGGCAAGGCCGAAATCTGCGATGCTGCCAAATTGAGTGCTGACGAAGGATGCGATCCCAACAAAACACGTCCGCAGAAAGCTTGCCTTGCCTTTGAACTGAGAGCCTGTGAAGTCTCCGGTCTTATTGAACACGCACTGAGAAAATGATACATCTCCATTAAACACAGAGTGGCGGAAGGATGCATTTTCAACGAAGAATGTACCCTCGAAGCTGACTTGTTTATGAAATATAGTGTTGTTGAAGTCCACCAAACCATCTATTGTGGAATTTTTAATCACGATCGAAGAATTGGCTGCCATTGGCTCATCTGTGGGCATCTCCACCTCAAATGGGATGCGCAGGATCTCTTTTGCAGTCAAGCCAAGCTGGTCCGATGTCAAATTTCCTTTTATAACGACGTTATCGTACTCTGCGGGCAAGCCCAGCTTTATCTTGACCATGACCTCGTCGGCTGTGACCAAAGACGGGGCTTCACAAAGAGCCGCATTAGGAGTAACAAAGGACAAAACCAGCAAGGCAAGGACCAGTACCGTCTTCATGTGCCAATACCTCCGTTTCTTCGACTGAGATGCAGTCCACGAGTCGTCGTTGTCCGCTCCGATATCGTAGTTTACGTACTTATCCAATATAAATGATACGGCTTTTGTGCATATCGCTCATTTCGTGTGACTGGATTTTCATGTGACTGAACTATGACTCTAGACTTCGGACAGATATATAGATAACGTATGCGGATCGAAAGTGGTACGGGTAGCATCATCCAGTGATTTCATCCAGCAATTCATTATAGATTATTAATAATTATATATTGTTAATATTTATCGTTGATAATATTTATCGTTAATAATATTTATCGTTGATAATATTTATCGTTGATAATATTTGTCGTTGATAATATTCATCGTTAATAATATTTATCGCTAATAATATTTATCTATTTTTAATAATTATGGGTTGTTCATAATTGCGGGCTGTTAATACCATATCCGAAAGATTTAATACACAATAAGATAAATACATAACAATGTAGGCTCTCAAAAGAGATGAGCAGTAAAAGGTGAGTAAAATATGTCAGAAGTTGAGAGGCATCATAGAACTTCAATGGGGAGAGTAGTGGTAAGCGATGCTGCTGTTCCTTTTGTAGCCAGAGGTGGTCGTGTATTTTCAGGACAGGTTGTCAAATCTGACCCAGGCCTGGAAGATGGGGAGATTGTACAGGTGGTGGATAAAAAAAATAACGTTCTCAACATAGCTGAATTTTATACAGCTCCATGAGGGTGCGACTGACAGCGCCATAATTTTGCTCACGTGGCGATATGGTGGACGAGTCGCTGGCCTAATGATCGTTGATATGGCGGCCGAGTTGCATCAACAATGCCGTCATGTCGATTTACGTTTTTTTTGAGCTTTTATTATTAATTAAATTGAGGAATTTGCCCTGCATAATCCTAAATACTTTGCAGATTATTTGTCAGAAAAAATGTTTGAATTTGAGGTAGAGAGACGATGACGTCCGTAAGAGACATCAGGCCAGGAGTGCAGTGGGTAGGCGCCATTGATTGGGACAGGAGGCTGTTCGACGCCCTCATCCCTCTGCCCAAGGGGACCAGCTATAACTCATACTTGATCACCGGCCGCGAGAAGACCGCTTTGATAGATGCTGTGGATGCGAATATGGCTGGAGTGCTCATCGGCAATCTCAAGGGCCTTGGAATAGAGAAGATCGACTACATAATCTCCCAGCACGCCGAGCAAGACCACTCTGGAGCCCTAAAGGAACTGGTCGAACTGTACCCTGATGCGAAGATAGCCGCCACCAGCACGTGCCTGAGCCTGCTTGAGGAGTTTGACCTCGTATCCAGAGACAAGGGCCGGGAAGTTAAGGACGGCGATAAAATTCTTTTGGGCGGCAAGACCCTACAATTCATCCATGCACCATGGGTACACTGGCCGGACACAATGCTCACCTATCTGCCTGAAGAAAAAGTGCTCTTTTCATGCGATTTTCTGGGCTCTCATCTGGCAACAAGCGATCTCTTCGCCCTGGACGAGGCAACTGTCTATGAGTCAGCCAAGAGGTACTATGCCGAGATCATGATGCCCTTCCGGCAGAGCATCAAGAAACATCTGGCAAGGATCGGGGCCCTTCAGATCGATTGTATCGCTCCCAGTCATGGGCCGGTTTACAATAGGCCCAAGTTCATCCTGGATGCATACCGTGACTGGTCTTCGGACGACGTTAAGAACGAGGTGGTTTTGCCTTATGTTTCCATGCATGGAGCCACGAGGATCATGGTGGATTACTTTGTGGATGCCCTAATTGCCAGAGGGATCACTGTGAAGCGATTCGATCTCACCAGCTATGACGTGGGAGAGCTGGCTGAGGCCCTGGTGGACGCAGCCACTGTCGTCATAGGCACGCCCGCCATTCTGGCCGGTGCTCATCCCAATGCGCTTTTCGTTGCCATTCTGGCCAATGTTCTGCGGCCAAAGGCCAATTTTGCGTCGATCATCTGCTCTTTTGGCTGGGGTGGCCGGATGCTGGAGCAGATAACAAAAGCCATGCCCAATCTGAAGCTGCAATTTCTCGATCCCGTAGTGGCAAAGGGCCATCCCAAGAAGGCGGACTTCCAGGCCCTGGATCGGCTAGCTGATGAGATTTTGGCGAAGCATAAGGAGCTGAAAATAGCTTAACGATGATCCTCGACACACAGCTACAGTATATCGTCGTTCTGCTGGGCACTGGCATTGTCGTTGGCTTTGCCTGCGGCCTATTAGGCATCGGTGGCGGCTTCGTAATGGTGCCCGTGCAGATCTGGGCATTGACTTCAGCAGGCACAGACCCAACCATTGCTACAAGGATTGCCTTCGGAACTTCGCTGGCAGTCATCCTGCCCACCGCCCTGAGCGGTTGCCACGGCCATAACTGCAGAGGTGCTGTGCTTTTGAGGCCCGGGCTCGCACTTGGTCTGTCCGGCCTGTTGGGCGCAGTCCTGGGAGGAACTATAGCTGCTCATGCGCCGGGTGAGCTGCTCAAAGCAGTCTTCGGAATAGTAGTAATTGCAGGAGCCATTAGATTGCTCCTTGCGGAGAAGATACTTCCCAGAGTAGATAGCCTGGCCAAGCCAAGGGAGGAGATGAAGCCGTACATCCTCTGGGGAATGGCCATTGGTGTATTGTCCGGCCTGACGGGAATTGGCGGTGGCGTGATCTTGGTTCCCGTCATGATCATCGCCATGGGATTCAATGTTTTTCAGGCTGTTGGAACCTCCTCAGTTGCCATCGCCTTCAATGCAGTCGGCGGTACCATTGCCTATATCGTAAATGGCTGGGGCGTGTCCGGGCTTCCGGCATACTCGCTAGGCTATATCGATCTCTTCCAGTTCATGCTGCTTGCCGGGACAAGCGTGCTTACAGCCCAATTGGGTGTGAAGGCAGCCCACCTCCTGCCAGCCGAGCGGCTAAGACACATCTTCATGATCCTTATGATTTACGTCGGCTTGAGGATGATGGGCGTCTTCACGCTTTTGGGCTTGCCGATATGATCTATGGTGCATCAAGCCAGGATCGCGCGTAAACTGTCCAGTAATCCACACCACGGCATGTTCCTGTGGCCAGCGTTTTGAGATCACAGGTGCGACCATCTGGGAATGCACATACTGCAATGTCGCCGTAGGGAGTATGAACGCTTTGCAGGTACCCTCCGCTCTTCAGACAGAGAGTTTCGGCTGATGAAGTCGCCTGGACGTTCGAGCCATACACGTATGCTGGGTATATACTGGGCGCAATGCCAGGCCCGCATGTTCCATGGTAATAGGCCTGTGCATCGCACCAGGATTTATCTGGAAACTCACAGACTCCCTTTCCGTCGTTGATGCCAGGGGAGCTATGGTACAGATAACCCATCTTCACGCAGTAAGAACGTGCAAGGTCAGATGGCGCGTCCTGCGCCATTGCGGGCATGCTCGCAGTCAGTAAGGCCAGCAAGAATAGACCTGCCAGCAGCACTCTGGCTCGGCTGAATTTACATTCGTCGAATTTCATGAACATCCCTTCTGCTTTAGGGTTCCACCAGGCCGAAGACAGCCCATCTCCAATCGGTTCCCTTGACGCGGAAGGATTGATTCTGGGCCTCAGCAGGAAGCTCTATTCGCACAGGCGCTCCGAAGTTCTTGTACTCTGTAGTCTCATGCAAAGACGACTCGATCTTGAAGTTCGGCTCTTCTATTTTGAGTATGGATGGGGTTGCGGTCAGTTTCGAATGGATGTCGACCCTTCTCAGAAGCGATGTCTCCTTGGATACCCATGCTGTGAGGGAGACATTGCTGTTTTCGAGCAGGCCGGTCTTATCAAATTTGAAGCTATCGTTTCCGAAGTCGTCGGGCAGCGGGAAGGGAGATCCTAGATATGATGCAAAGAGCTGTACCCCCAAAATAGCCTTTACGATCATTGGATCTGGCGTGCCCGTCAGCTTGTAGCAGTCCTCGCCTGCAGTTCGCTCAATGCCCACGATCTTCAGGTCGGAATAATTCAATAGCTCGACCTGGCTTGAGAGCTCATTGTAGTCTTGCATGACGGCTTCTTGATCTGTGAGATCGAAACGGGTCCAGTTCTGGCCCTCCTTCCAGTACTCCGAACCGTTCACGAAGTATCCCTGCATTGTGAGAACTTCGTCGTTTCCCTTATCGGTAAGCTGATGGCTCCACCAGCCTGCCTTCGCCGTCAGGTTTACTTCTCCTTCGGTGGCCTTGACAGCTTCGAATTTTTTGTCGATAGACTCATTGCTATACACGATCACACACTCAGCTGTACGAGAGTATGTGTAAGTTGTGAGATTATCTGCAAATCGAGTCATATTCTGCCAGAGCAGGTCTGGGTTTGCATCCTCTGCGAAGCAAGGAAGGACCAGGAGAGATGGCAGAATGATGAGCATAAGACCTAATTTCATGCTAAACCTCCTTAGGTTTGATGAGGCCATCTTATTGATAAATTTTTGTGTGTATTTGCTGTGTTGAATAAGTCCATAAAACCCATAAGCAGAGGACCATTCGTAGTAGTAACATAAAATAATCCAAAATCGATATACGAAGGACTAAATCACCAAAAGATATTCAACACAGCAGGTGTATTCTTTAAAACAAACCTGTTCTGCGTATGTTCCGCACTTTCAGTTCAACTCATAATATTTTTATACAATTTACCACAGATTTTTTATACATATTCATGTGATGACGTATGTGAAGCCCTGTAAGGTGAATATGGAAATTGCACTTGAAATAGATCGGCTCACCAAGGTCTATGATGGCAAGGTGAATGCGCTGGACGGAGTAGATCTGGAGGTTGAAGATGGTGTCATCTTTGCCCTCCTCGGTCCAAATGGATCTGGCAAGACAACCTTGATGCGTGTCCTGACCACCCAGTTCCGTCCAACATCTGGCGTGGCTCGTGCCTTCGGCCATGATGTTGTACGAGAGGATGCACAGGTTCGCAAGATCATCGGCTACGTGCCCCAGGAGATGAGCGTTTGGACCGATATCACGGGCTTTGAGAATCTGCTCATCTATGCCAAGATCTATGGCGTATCCTCCTGTAACAGAAAGAAGTGCATACAAGATGCCTTGCAGAGCATGGGATTGGAGGAGGTAGAAGGCAAACTTGTCAAGAAATATTCTGGAGGCATGATTCGCAGGCTTGAGATCGCCTGTGCCCTGCTTGTAAAACCAAGGATCTTATTCCTGGACGAGCCGACTTTGGGCCTCGACCCTTCAGCCAGAAAAGCTGTTTGGGAGAATTTGATGTCATTCAAGAAAGAGTACGGCACTACAGTCTTCTTCAATACCCATTATATGGATGAAGCTGATCTGTACTCCGATGAGGTCGCCATCATAAATAAAGGCAAGATCGTCAAATTCGGCACAGCCAGCGATCTCAAGCGTTCACTTCACAGCGATATCATATCGTTCCTCCTGGCCGACGGTCAGACGGATGTGGGACGCCTATTTCGATCAAATGTCTTGGATAGAATAAAAGCTCTGAATCTCGTTGATGACGCCGCAGTTCATGGCACTGTCTTAGATGTGATAGTCGAAGACGGAGAGGTTGCTCTGCCCGCGATCATGGAACTTCTTAATTGTGAAGGCGTGAAGCTCAAAAGGATCAAAGCAACAAAGCCGACACTTGACGATGTCTTTTTGAAATATGCTGGAATGCGCCAGCAAAGAAATCAATCAGGTTACCTCCATGGCCCCAACTGATTCCTTGAGAGAGATGTTTGCCATGATCGAGCTTGAGATGAGAAGGCTCAAGCACGATCGTACTGAGATTTATACCAGGGCAGTTCAGCCAATCTTGTGGCTGGCAGTCTATGGCACTGTCATGAGCCATGTGAGGGACATCCCCACTGACGGCATTCCATACATCGATTATATCACTCCCGGCGTGCTTCTTCAGTCGACGATCTTCGTTTCAGTCTTCTACGGGCTCACCATCGTCTGGGAGAGAGAGACAGGAATTCTAAAGCGCTTACTGGTGGCTCCGGCCTCAAGATATGCCACTGTTATCGGCCGGGCCATAGCTTCCGGAGTCCGGGCCACTGTTCAGGCCCTGATAATCTTTCCTGTAGCGATACTGCTGGGCGTGAAGTTCATCTCAAATCCGCTCTATATCCTCGCAGCATTCTTGATGTTATTCATGATCTCTGGTGGCTTCGCGGCTCTGTCCATCTTTGTGGCCTCTCTCATGAAAACCCGCGAACGCTTCATGGGCATAGGACAGGCGATGATCATGCCACTCTTCTTCGCCAGCAATGCGCTGTACCCTACCTCGTTGATGCCTCCATTCCTGCAATCAATAGCATGCGTCAACCCATTGACCTACGCCGTTGACGCAGTGAGAGGTTTGATGATCAGTGGACATGTGACGAACGTCTTCGCTGACTTCACTGCCGTGATAGTCTTTGACATTTTTATATTCACTGCGGCGTCGATGAGCTTTCGAAAAATCATTGAATAGAATGCCAAGAGGCTCCTCTTGGATGAGAAACAGCAAGAGACGAGAGCTATAGCGTCAGATTATCCCCTTAGCCCGCAAGGCAGCCTTCATCTCGATCACATCGCTCTCCAGCTTCTCGAACCTTTGATCAAGGTAGCTTTTCAGGTCTTTTCTAGAATCTTTGACTTCATCCAGCAGATCATGTTGCAANTNTNNCNANCATCANNTCTGTGTNTCTGCANCATCNNATCNTGNTTNTNCAGCATCTGATCCTGCTTGTCCAGCATCTGATCCTGCTTGTCCAGCATCTGATCCTGCTTGTCCAGCATCTGATCCTGCTTGTCCAGCATCTGATCCTGCTTGTCCAGCATCTGATCCTGCTTGTCCAGCATCTGATCTTGCTTTTGAATCATCACGTCCATCTTTCCGCCGAGGTTATTGTTCATGCGATTTACAGCTAAAATGAGCTCCTTCAGATGATCAGCAGCAGTATCCAGCCTGGAGTCTGTCTCTCCAGGCCCTACAACCTTGTAGAAGTTGGCGAAGTCTCCTTTGGGCTCAGAATATTCCTTTTTGATTGAGGATACCTTTATCAGAGTGTTCTTGATGTCGATGGCCTCTTCGAACCACTTCAGCTTATCGTCGTCTCCCTCGGCTATGACCTTCACTCGGCCGTCATCGAGATTCTCGACTGTTCCTTTCAGACCAAGGGCTCGGGCAAAATCGACGATCCGGGCTCTGTAGCCAGTCCTCTGGACCTGGCCTGAGACGTAAGCTGTAAGCCTCTTCATCAGGATGGCTTTTGTTGCTCTTTGTATTTGGGTTTATCGTCATCAGTTCGACTCCATCTCACAGACGGCGAATAAGATGCACATACTATCGCACCTTCGAGCAGGTGCATCATAGGGCGTGCTCTCGGGGCTCCATATAAACACGATCCCGGCAGGCCAACACTGTCACAGGACGAGCTGCTGCTTTTTACTGCATGCCCAAGCGTTCCTTTATAGCTCGTACATCGGCCTGTACCTGCCTGAGATTGCTCGCATACCCAGGCCGAATGTCATCTTTCAAGCCCTTGATCTCATCCAAGACATGAGGTATAGAATCGGTATTTTCCTTTATCTGAGGTATGGAATCGGTATTTTCCTTTATCTGAGGTATAGAATCGGTATTTTTCTTTATCTGAGGTATCAAGTCGGTGTTCTTTCGCACTGCTTTGATCTCTTCCAGGATTTGAGGGGTTACTTTGGTATTATCTCTTATCTCCAAAAGGACTGGGATTGCCTTGTTCAATTGAATCGTGGAGCAGAACTGGGCGTATTCTCCAATTCTCATGACCTCTCCCTGGAAGTCATCAAATACAACATTTGACACCTCGGAACGGGCAGGACGCTCTGTTTCAACCTGAGTGCAGAAGGCTTTAATAGCCAACTCATCGCCATCGACAAAGGCTAGGACTGCCTCGCCCTCGGTGATCTTTATGTTGTGTGCCTCGAACTTCCGGATTCTATTGGACATAGCAATGCCCAAAAGGAAGTAGCGATAGCCAACGTCATGAACCTTTGGACCAATGATTGTGATCTTGAGCTTCATCTAAGGCTATGTAGGTCCACTTGAGAGAAAAGGATTTGGGTTGAATTCTGCAGCATTGCATTATCCTCGCATCTCGTCCGCCATTCCCTGTGACTTGGGGGTCCATAGCATCTCTCAGCCCGTCGCCCAGGAGGTTGAATGCCAAGCATCGTGATCATGATGGCCATGCCTGGAATGAAGATCGGGTAGGGCGCAGAGAATATCGACCCTTGGAGTTGCTGAGCATCTAGCTCCCTATGGACTCTTCCTGGTTCTTCCAAGCACCATCTGCTTCGTTGCCCTCTCTGCCTCGATATTGCGCCTGCACACCGGGCAGATCCAGATCCAGTCAAGGCCTGTCGAATCCTTCTGCAGTTTTTCAGGCAGGCTCGACTCGATCCTCTTCAGCATGGGCTCAGTAGCATATCGAGCTTTGCATATCTTGCAGGCCACAAGATCGAAGGTAATCGTCGGCTCCTCGCCTGCCTGATCGAATGGAACCAGCGTGAGTGCTTTAGCAGGGCAAAACTCGACGCACAGATCGCACTCTTCCTTGCACCTCTTCCAGTGAATCGACCTCGTCTCAGGCGTTTCTTCGCGAGTGATGTTCTGGTTTGGACAGACATTGGTGCACGAGAAGCAGCCAAGACATTTGCTCACATCGACTTTGATCATCTTCTACCTCCCCCGCGCCACTGCCATGGCCGCCCTGGCGCGAGCCCTGCGAGAGGCAAGCTCGAAATCGGTGCTCAACGCATTTGCAGGACAGCTAACGAGGCATGCGGGATTCTCTCGTCCAGCACACAGGTCGCACTTGTGTGCTATCTTGTCAGACCAAACCACGCCAAACGGGCAGGCCAGTTGGCATAGCCCGCATCCTGTGCACTTCTCGACGTCGAAAGCAGTGCGCTCTGCATCCTTGTAAAGTGCGCCCGTGTAACATGCCATGGTACAGGTCGCTTCCTCGCAGTGGTGGCAGAATATTGGAACAGAGGCATGATCTCCTGCCATATGCACATTCACGTGCCCTTTGCCGCCGTGCACGCGCTTGCATGCCACCTCGCAAGACCTGCAACCTATGCATCTGCTGATGTCAACGTAAACCGGCATTTAATCCCTCCTGGAGATCTTACAGGCAGAGACCTTGAACTCAGGTATCTTGGCCTCTGGGTCTGTTGCCTCTGTGGTGAGCATATTCGTTCCTGGGAAGTGGAAGGGCATGAAGACAACCCCTCTCTTCACCCGGCCTGTGAGGCGCGCACGAGCTGTAGTTCCGCCGCGCGGCGAGGTTACCCTCACCTCATCGCCATCTGCAATCCTGAGCTTGACAGCGTCTTGGGTGTTGATCTCGACGAACAGTTCCGGCTCGCGTTCGATCAGCGAGGGACTGCGGCGGGTCATGGACCCTGCATTGTGGTGCACAGCAACACGGCCCGTGGTCAGGATAAATGGATACTCCCAGCTTGCCTCCTCTGCAGCTGGCCTGTATTGCACTGGCACAATAGCCGCCCGACCATCCTGAAGCTTGAAGCCCTGNGTGTGCANGATGGGCGTGCCAGGATGGTCAGGATTCGGGCAGGGCCAGACAAGCCCGGCCCCATTCAGGCGCTCCCTGACAATGCCGCCGTACTGGGGCACCAGNTGGTTGATCTCTGAGAGCACCGATGCTGCATCAGGATAGTTGAACTCCAGCCCCAGGCTATTGGCAAGCGCGCACACTATCTCCAGATCCGACCTGGCCTCCCCCGGCGGCTCTATGGCCTTGCAGCTCC
>Ga0067045_1030540_pt1 | contig 14920 bp, 13 predicted proteins | sample TerdegcTABiofilm_FD_59184 | JGI IMG/M metagenome (GOLD analysis project Ga0067045, IMG submission 59184) | Combined Assembly of (Gp0054472, Gp0054536) Wastewater bioreactor microbial communities from Singapore -Terephthalate degrading...
ATCTGGTCACTTGGTGCTATTCTTCTCATGGCGTGAGGTCCTTTCTGCCCGTCAGGGCTTGGTGTGTTGATCACCACCATTGTACCTCACGCCGCCTTCTTTTTACAGGAGTATACGGACATTACCCTTCGGAGAACAAAACTTCAAGAATGAGGTAATTTACCAGCGGGCACATACACACAATGATCCGAAGCGGTATGGCCGCATCCACGATACCCTGCTCTTCTACACCAAGGGCGAAACGTACAAGTTCAACGTGGTTCGGGGAGAATATCGCGAGGAATACCTTGCCCAAACCTATCGGCACGTTGACAACGACGGACGGCGCTACACCACTCTCCCCTTGCATGCTCCGCAGGGTCGGCCGCAAGATAGGAAACGGCGCTTTGGAGACAGAACTTTAGAGCCTCCGCCTGGAAAATTCTGGAGGTGGAGCCAAGACAAGATTGACGAAGCGTGGGAAAAAGGCTTGATCGTGATGTCGTCACATGGGGTCCCTCGGTATAAGAAGTACCTGGAAGAGGCGGAGGGCGTTGCACCGCAGAGCCTGTGGACCGATCTCTATACCTTGGCACAAGAAGAAAGAACGTTATTTCCGACTCAGAAACCGCTTGCTCTTCTTGAGCGTATCATCAAAGCCTCCTCCAACGAAGGCGACCTCGTCGCCGACTTCTTCTGTGGTTCCGGCACGACGCTGGCGGTGGCGGAGAAACTGGGGCGGCGCTGGATCGGCTGCGACTTATCCAAATGGGCGATTCAGGTTACGCGTAAGCGGCTGCTGCAAATTGAGGGCTGCAAGCCCTTTGAAATCATGAACCTGGGCCACTACGAGCGCCACAAACTGGCCGCCAACGGCCACTGGGAGCGCTACGTCCAGTTCATCCTGCAACTCTACCGCGCCGAGCCGGTTACCGGCTTTGCGACCCTGCACGGCAAGAAGGCCCGCGCCTACGTGCATGTGGGCAGCGTGGACTCGCCCGTCACCATGCGTGAGATTCGCCAGACTCTGAAAGAGGCGCAAGCGGCCGGCGCGCGCGAGGTGCACTTCCTCGGCTGGGACTTTGAGATGGGCCTGCACGACCTGGTGAGCCAGGTGGGCGACGACTATGGCGTCAAGGTGCGGCTGGTCTCCATCCCGCGCGAGGCGCTGGAGGTAACCAACCCGGCCAAAGAAGAGGTGCGCTTCTTTGATCTGAACTACCTGGAACTGGAGCATGCCCTCACCCCTGTCCCCTCGGCGAGAGGGGTGAGGGTCACCATCCGCCTCAAGGACTTTATCATCGCCAACCCGGAGTATCTGCCGGACGAAGTGCGCGAGAAAATCAAAAAGTTCACCGACTACATTGACTACTGGGCCGTGGACTGGGACTACAAAGACGACACCTTCCACAACGGCTGGCAGTCCTTCCGCACGCGCAAGGAGCCGAAGTTAGAGACGAAGGCCACCCACACCTACGAGCAGCCTGGCACCTACAAGGTGCTGGTGAAGGTGGTAGACATCTTTGGGAATGATACGACGAAGATGGTGGAGGTGAAGGTGCCTTGAATGCTGGCACATTCACTAATGTTGACCTCTTCGGAGAGAAGATAGAGCCAACGGACGTTTGTGTTTTCCACGATGAAAGTGGGGATTACGGCCATAGCCATTGGGTTTTTACAGGACTGTTTTGGGTGCGGAGGAAGGATGTATCTGGGGTTGTAAAAAGTCTTCACGCTATAAGGCGGCGGGAAAACTACTGGGGAGAAATACACCTTAACGCCCTTCCAAAATCTTTCGAGGGGGAGTACGGGGCAAAGGCACGAGTAGCCAGGGGGTGGTTCGAGACATGGGCAGATGAACTAGCAGGTAAAACCTGGTTTAACGTGCTGGCTGTCCAACGCAATCACCCCAAATACGAGCACAAACGATTTGCGAAAGACTTTCATGCTTACAATCGATTCACTGCAATGGCCTTGAAGGCAGGGTTAGCCTGGCACTTTAAGAACCATAGCCATGTGAGGCTCTGGGTGTATTCAGATAACAAAACGCGAAGGCCCGGCGGAATCCTTGGGGATGGAATAGAGACTGACAACTTTGAAGACTATATCGCGCACAAATTGGTGCAAGATACGATGTTCTATAAGGGGCCGCCCGTATCTCTCGGAGCGATGCCAAAATGTCTGGAGTTTCCGAGCGATTTTACTTCGGCAAGACCAGAACACGAGCTACTTTGTCTTTGTGACGTACTCTTGGGATCTGTCGCTGGTGCAATCTATCCGAACTCAAAACAACCAACCAAGCAATGGTTTGCAAAGCAGGCAGCAAGGCTTATCCAAGACGTGAGAAGAACACCATGGGAACAAGAGATGGATTTGCACAGACGATTCTCGGTTAGTTATTTCCCTAATAAGAATGGGCTTATCTATGCCGATGGCCCAATCGACATACTAGCCGAACAGAGCACCCAACTCAGCCTCTTTGGAGGATGTTGATATGGCTTTCGTCCCCCTCGACCACAAAATCAAATCCGCCGTCGCCGCCTGGCGGGGGAAAAGTTATGCGGGCGCCAGCCCGGTTACTCAGCGCCTGCTGGAATTCTGGTTCAAAGAGGAACACTGGCTGAAGGATGGCAGCGAGTTCAAATCTTGGCGCGCCCAGCGCGAGGCGGTTGAAGCCCTCATCTACGTCTACGAGGTCTGCCGTTACCACAGCCTCTACAGCCTGGCGCGCAACTTCGGCGTCAGCCTGACCTTTGACCCCACCACCGACAACTGGCCCAAGTACTGCTTCAAGATGGCGACGGGCTCCGGCAAAACTTTTGTGATGGCGCTGGCTATCGCATGGCAGTATTTCAATCGGTTCTTCCGCACCGACAACGGCTGCCGCTACACCTCCAAGTTTCTGCTGATCGCCCCGAACCTGATCGTGCTGGACAGGCTCAACGAAGCCTTTGAAGACAACGCCATCTTCCAGAACTTTCCCTTGATCCCACCGGAATGGGAAGCAGATTTTGACTTGCAACTCATCTATCAGAGTCAGGTTACTGCGCCCCACGCCTTCGGCACGCTCTATCTGACCAACGTCCAGCAACTGTATGAAGAGAAAGGGACCGAACCCGCCAATGTGCTGCACGAAACCCTCGGCGCGTACGTGGTCAAGGGCCAGCCCCTGACTCGCGTTGACCTTGAGCGTGCCCTGGCCGAGCACCCTGACCTGCTTGTGCTCAACGATGAGGCTCACCATGTGCACTCTGATGACCTGGAATGGGCCAAAGCCATAGCCCGCCTGCACGAAGCGGGGAGCAATCAGGGTGGCAAAGGGCTGGTGATGCAACTGGACTTCTCGGCCACCCCGTACACCGGGACGGGCGAGCGCAGGGTTTTCTTTCCTCACATCATCTATGATTACCCGCTGGCGGCAGCCATTCGCGACCAGGTGGTCAAGCGCCCCAAGATCGGCGAGATTGAAGACGCGCCAGAACCGCTGAACAAGGATTTCGTCAAACGCAACCGCCTGCAAATTGATACCGGCGTAGAGGTCTTTCGCCAGTTCCAGCGCGATTTCAAACCGGCTGGCAAGAAGCCAGTTCTCTTTGTCATGGCCGACCAGACGCGCAACGCCGACAAAGTGGGCACATACCTGGAGCGCGAACATCGGCTCAAGACCCTGGTCATCCATACCGACACCGCCGGCGTCATCACCAAGAAGGACCTGGAGCGGGCACGGGAAGCGGCGCGTTCCATTGATACCAACGAGTACGAGGCCATCGTCAGTGTGATGATGCTCAAGGAAGGATGGGACGTCAAGAACGTCTGCGTGATTGTCCCCTTACGTTCCTATCAGTCGGCGATTCTGGCAGAGCAAACCTTGGGGCGGGGATTACGGCGGATGACTCCGCTCACCGCGGGATGGGAAGAAAAGCTCATCGTCATTGACCACCCCCGCTTCCGCGAACTGTGGAACGCAGAAATCCAGAATGAAGACCTGGACATAGAGATTACCGAAGCTCACCGCGTCTACGAGCCTTCTAGCGTTGTGCGTGTAGACCCGAGCAAACTCCAGTATGACTTTCCCATCCCCGTTCTCGCTGGAGGCGTTACCCGCGACGTGCGTCGCATCGCTGACCTGGATGTCAACTCGCTGCCGGGGGGACTGTTCCGCTGGGACGAAATCACGCTGCCTAAGGTAATGTACCGCGAGAAAGACCTGCTCACCCAGAAGACCGACCTGGAGCGCGAACTCTCTTTTGATTACACCGACCGTTATGAGGTCTATTTGGCCAACATCACCAAGGCGATTCTTGCTCGCTGCGCCGCCTCCGCCCAATTCGCCGAAATCGTGCCCAAGGTTCGGCAGTACATTGAACGGCGTCTCTTCGACTCCCCCGTGGACATGTCTGATCCGGACACGGTGCGCAAACTCAATCATCTTCTCGTTCGGGAGAAGATTCGGGATATCTTCGTTGACGCCATTTTGCGCTTGCAGGTCGTGCAGGAGCCGTACCAATTGGTGGAACGGTGGAACGTGAGCCAATGGAATGACGGCAGAGCGTTTCATACCTCAGAGCCCGTTTACCCGGCCAAGAAAACGGTTTTCGCTGAAGGCGAACGGGAAGGATTGCCCTACCCCCGCGGCTCGGGATACGAGAAGCAGTTCATGCGGTATCTCGACGCGCAAGACGAGGTGCTTGCCTATACCAGGGTGCTGCCGCGAATGCCCTTGCGCATACCCTACCATGATCAGCAGGGTTACCTACGCCACTACACACCCGATTTTGTCGTCAAGACGCCCAAAGGCTATTTCTTGCTGGAGCCGAAAGGAGAAGGCTGGGACAATCTAGAAGACACCCCAGCGAAAGTGGAAGCGGCCACCGAGTGGTGTCAGAAGGTTTCGGGATTGACAGGCGAATCCTGGACGTTCGCAAAAATCCTTCAGACCGACTTTGACCGGTTTGGTGGACTCGCCTTTAGCCAGTTGCTATCAGCCTGCGAGAGCTTTAGGTAGAGAGGGCGTGTGGCCGTCCCCCCGCCCCCTACGCCTCCACCACGCGCAGCACGCCCGCGTCCTCCTGCAGCCTCCCCCACGGCACGCGAGGGTCGTGCTCAAAGATGAGGAGCGCGTTGGACCTGAGCGCCCACTGCCGCACCGAACGCTTCACGTCCACCGTCTGCAGCGGCTGCACGTCAAAGGCCGTCGTCCACGCCAGGCGCTCCAGATGCACCGCCCAGGGCGCCATGTCGCTCAGGAAGATCGCCGCCTCGCCCGCCGACTCAATCGCCACCGACTGATGGCCGAACGTGTGGCCTGGCGTGGGCAGACAGCGAATCCCCTCCACGATGTGCTCCTCGCCGCGGATGAGGCGCAACTGGTGGCGCTCCTCCAACGGCAGCAGGTTCTCGGCCAGGTACACGGCGCGGGTGCGCTCGTTCGGGTGCGTCGCGTCGTGCCACTCCTGCTCCTGCACCACGTAGGTGGCCTTGGGGAACGTGGGGACGAGTTTCCCGTCCTTGTACATCGTGTTGCCGCCGCAGTGGTCGGGGTGCAGGTGCGTGTTGATGACGATGTGGATATCTTCGGGGCCGAACCCCAACTCGGCCAGGTTCGCCAGCAGGCGGCTCTCGGGAATCCGATAGATTTCGCGCTCCTTGGGCGACATCTTGGGGCCAAACCCCGTGTTGACCAGGATCACCTCGTCGCAGGTTTCAATGAGCAGGCAGTTGAGTTCCATCGGCACGCGGTTCTGGGGGTCGCATTCGGCCACGCGCTGCCAGATGGTCTTGGGCACGACGCCGAAGATGGCCCCGCCGTCCATCCAGCAGATGCCGTCCGACACCAGATGCAGCACCACATTGCCGAGCCTACGTGTGCGTTCCTGAGACATGTCGCGCTCCTGAATCCGTCTGTAAGGTACGCCAAACCCCGCCCGACGCTAAAGCATCGGGCTCAACGTGCAAAGCCCTGCGGGCTGGCGCTGCTACACCCGCAGCGCGGGGGGTTAGCCTCGCGCGGCCACACCCTCATCCGCGAATAACACGAATCCACACGAATATCTGTACACGTTATATTCGCGTTCATTCGCGGTTCCGTCGGCACAGGAGGTGATGGGGTCAGCCCCCCGCGTTCATCCACGAATAACACGAATCTGCACGAATTCTGTACCCCTTTTCATTCGCGTTGATTCGCGTCCATTCGCGGTTACGTTCCTTCGCCCCGCGCGGGCTAGCGCGCCCCGACCGCCTCCGCCACGTACTGCATCCCGCGCTCCAGCGCCCGCTTGTTCGGCTCTATGATGTGCTTGCGGTGCGCGGGAATCTCCTCCTCCATCGCGCGCTTGACCGAATCGGGCGAGACGATGGGCTTGGTCGCCAGGAGCGCGCCCAGCAGCACCACGTTGGCCATCCGCACATTGCCCAGTTCGTAGGCCAGGTCGTTCGCCGGCACGCCCACCACCGTGATGTCCGTCCTCTGCGCGGGCCGCCGCACAAGCGACGTGTTGACGATCAGAATACCGCCCGGCGCCACCAGCGGCTCGTATTTGTCCATGGACGCGGGATTCAGCACAATGGCAATCGTCGGGTTGCGCACGATGGGCGACCCGATAGGCTCGTCCGAAAGGATCACGGTGCAGTGGGCGGTGCCGCCGCGCATCTCCGGCCCGTAGGACGGAATCCAACTGACCTGCCGCCCCTCAAACAGGCCCGCGTAGGTGAGGAGTTGCCCGGCGAACAGCGCGCCCTGCCCGCCGAATCCGGATATGATCACTTCTTCGTGCATGGGATTCTCCTCTCGCTCTCGCCTACTTCTTCGCCATGAGTTCTTTGACGCTGTCCTTCACCTTGTAGTCGCCCAGTGGGTAATAGGCCAGCATGTTCTCCTGGAGCCACTTGAGCGACTCCAGCGGCGTCATCCCCCAGTTCGTCGGGCAGTTGGAGACCACTTCCACCAGCGAGTAGCCCAGCCCGGCCATCTGCACCTGGAACGCCGTCTTGATGGCGGCCTTCAGTTTGCGGATTTCGCTGGGGTTGTAGGCCGACCGCCGCACGATGTACGCCGCGCCCTCCAGCGTGGACACCAGTTCGCACACGCGCACCGGGAAGCCGGCGAGTTTCGTGTCGCGGCCGCGCGGCGTGGAGGTCGTTACCTGCCCCGGCAGCGTGGTGGGGGCCATCTGCCCGCCGGTCATGCCGTAGATGGCGTTGTTGATGAAGATCGTCGTGATGTTCTCGCCCCGCGTGGCAGCGTGGATCAACTCGTTGGTGCCGATGGCCGCCAAGTCGCCGTCGCCCTGATAGGTGAAGACCACGAGTTCGGGATGCACGCGCTTCATCCCTGTCGCCATGGCCGGCGCGCGCCCGTGGGCCGCCTCCGCGAAGTCCGTCGCGATGTAGTTGTACGCCAGCACCGAGCACCCCACCGGCGCGATTCCCACCGTGATCTCCTGAATGCCGAGGTCGTCAATCACCTCGGCGATGACGCGGTGAACCACGCCGTGCAGGCAGCCCGGGCAGTAGTGGGTTACCACATCGCACAGGGCCTTGGGCCGCTGGAATACGATCTTCTCTTCCTTCACTTCAGCCATGTTCACCCTCTCCTTCCTTACGCCTCGGCCATGACTTTGTTCATCGCATCCACGATGTCCTCGGGCATGGGAACGACGCCGCCCATCTTGCCGAAGAAGTGGATGGGACGCCGATCCATCACGGCCAGCCGCACGTCCTCCAGCATCTGGCCGGCGCTCAATTCCACCACCAGCACGCGCTTCGCCCTGTCCGCCGCCTTCCTGAGCGCGTCATACGGATACGGGTTCACGGTGATGGGGCGGAATAGGCCGGCTTTCAGTCCCTGCCGCCGCGCCTTGGCGATGGCGGTCTTGACGATGCGCGCCGCCGTCCCGTAGGCCACCATGAGCAGGTCGGCGTCGTCGGTCATGTACTCTTCGTGCCGCTGCTCGTTCTCGCGGATGCGCTTGTAAATCTCCTGCAGGCGCAGGTTGACCTTCTCCAGCGTCGGCGGATCCAGTTGCAGCGAGGTGATGATGTTGCGGGGCCTGCCCTTGGCGCCGGTCAGCGCCCAGGGGCGTTCGGGCCTCTGCGGCGGCTTCAGTTCGGGCAACTCCACCGGCTCCATCATCTGGCCGATCATGCCGTCGGCGATGACGTACACGGGCTGCCGATACTTGTCGGCCAGGTCAAAGGCCAGGATGACCAGGTCTACCGTCTCCTGCACGGTGGACGGGGCCAGGACGATGGGGCTGTAGTCGCCGTGTCCGCCGCCCTTGGTCATCTGCAGGTAGTCGGCCTGCGACGGCTGGATGTTCCCCAGGCCCGGCCCGCCGCGCATCACGTTCACCACGACGGCGGGAACCTCCGAGCAGGCGATGTAGGACAATCCCTCCTGCATGAGGCTGAAGCCAGGGCTGGATGTCGTCGTCATGGCGCGCGCGCCCGTGCAAGCCGCGCCATAGAGCATGTTCACCGCGCCCAGTTCGCTCTCGGCCTGGACAAAGGCGCGGCCCAGTTCCGGCATCCGCGCCGACATGTACTCCAGAACTTCCGTCTGCGGGGTAATCGGGTAGCCGAAATACGCTTCGCAACCGGCGCGGATGGCGGCTTCGGCGATGGCCTCGTTGCCTTTCATCAGCACTTTCGCCATGATGACCTCCTTTTGTCGTCTAGCGGTACACGGTGATGGCTACGTCGGGGCACATGTTGGCGCAGAAGGCGCAGCCGATGCACTTCTTCTCGGGATCCACAAACTTGGACGGGCGATACCCCTTGGAGTTGAACTCGTTGGACATCTGGACGAGGTCGCCTTTCGGGCATACCTGGGTGCACAGACCGCACCCCTTGCATCGCTCCACATCAATCACGATTCGCGGCATTTTTGACCTCCAACCTCTGCGTTACTTGGGCGGCATGGCGAGATACACGCCCAGGGCAATGGACATGAGTTTCGTCTCGGGCGGGTCGGCGCGAGACGGCATGATGAGCGGGCTTCGGCTGCCCACGACGACGCCCGCCATCTTGCCCCTGGCGAAGTACGTGATGGCTTTGGCCAGAATGTTCCCCGCGTCCACGTCGGGGACGATAAGGATGTCGGCGTGGCCGGCCACTTCGCTCTGGATGCCCTTGACGCGCGCGGCGTGGGGCGAGATGGCGTTGTCCAGCGCCAGCGGGCCGTCCACGATGCCTCCCTTGATCTGTCCGCGCTGCGCCATCTTGGACAGGTTGCTGGCGTCCATGCTCACGGGAATCTTCGGGTTCACCATCTCGGTGGCGGCCAGAATAGCGACTTTGGGCGTCTCTATGCCCAGGGCGCGCGCCACGTCAATGGCGTTCTGGACGATGGACACCTTCTCCTCCAGCGTGGGCGACACGACGACGCCGATGTCGCTGATCAGAATCAGGCGGTCGGCGCCGGGGATCTCAAAAATGCTCACATCGGTGAACAGTTTGCCGGTGCGGAGTTGCATCTCCGGCTCCAGCGCCACGCGCACCAGGTGGCCGGGCAGCGCGCGCCCGTTCATCGCCATATCCGCCAGGCCATCCTTGATGGCGGCAACTGCCGCGCGCACCGACTCCTTGTGATTGGGCACATGCACCACCGTCAGCCCGCCGATATCCACGCCCGCGCTCTCGGCCGCCTGGCGGATGGCGGCCTCATCGCCGAACAGAACCGCCGTGGCCAGACCCAGGTCGCGGGCCTTGGCCACCGCCGCCAGCGTGTTGGCCTCATCGGCGGCGGCGACGGCCACGCGGGCAGGGCCGCGCTGAATGGCGGCCTCCAGTAACTGCGCAAAGTTGCGAATCTGCATCGCTCCCTCCATCGTTCGCTTGTCTGCATCCCCGTAAAGGCGGACGGCTAGGCCGTCCAACGCAAGTCAAAGAACCGCCGAATCTCCAGAATCGGCACGTCGGGAACCTCGCGGCGCACGGGCTCCGCGAGGCGCTCCTCCACTCCCAGCATGGCTACGGGCAGCCCCAGGGCATCGGACGCGGCCACCACCTGCCGATGCCCCGCCAGCACCAGTTCGGGCTGCGTCTCGTCCATCATGTTCGGATTGCTCACCAGCGCCGACACGCGCAACCGCGAAGTGCGCTCCACCTCGCGGATGGCCGTCCGGATGCCCGCGGTCGTATCCGTGAACGGCCGATACGGGTTGACCACGAAGTACACAACATGCTCCTGCTGCTGGATGTACGGGCTGTACTGGCCCAGCGCCCGCGCCCCCTGCGGGTCTCCGCCCACGTCTAGCACGACCAGAACCCCGCGCCGCTCAATAGCGCCCAGAATCTCCGGCGATATGGCCGGCAGGTCCAGGTACTGCCCCACCTGGGCAGGGGCTACCACATAGACCCCCATGGGGCGCAGCGTGTCGCTCAACTCGCGCGTGCGGAAGTAAGGGGTTACGATGTCCAGGTCCACCAGTGTGGGGTGCGAATTGAACGAAGGCGGCTTCTGCGCCCACCCCGTCGCCGATGGATAGCGCCCGCGGGCGAGTTGCACGGCGAAGTTGACCGCGCACTCGGTCTTGCCGCTGCCGAATCGGCCGGCGAAAATGAACAGGCGCGGAAGCATTCCCACTTCCTCCGTTCACTCGGCCAGCAACACGCCCAGCGCCATGGAAACCAGTTTCGTCTCGTGGGTGTCGGAGCGAGAGGCGACGATCATGGGGCTTCGCGCGCCCACGACAACCCCCGCCATCTTCCCGTTGGCGAAGTAGGTGATGGCTTTGGCGAGCACGTTGCCCGCCTCAATGTCAGGAGGGATGAGGATGTCGGCATAGCCCGCCACCTGGCTCTGGATGCCCTTCACGGCGACGGATTCGGGCGAGATGGCGTTGTCCAGGGCCAGCGGCCCGTCCACCAGGCCGCCGGTAATCTGCCCGCGGTCGGCCATCTTGGCCAGGTTGGCCGCGTCCAGCGTGGCCGGAATCTTGGGGTTCACCATCTCCGTGGCAGCCAGAATGGCGACCTTGGGCTGTTCCACCCCCAGCGCGCGCGCCACCTGGATGGCGTTGCGCACGATCTCCACCTTCTGCTCCATGTCGGGCGCGACCACCACGCCGGCGTCGCTGACGAAGATGAGCCTGTCTATGCCGGGGATTTCAAACGCGCCGACGTGGGTGAGCAGATTGCCGCGGCGCAGGCCGTATTCCTTGTTCAGCGCGGCGCGGAGGAAGTCGCCCGTCTCCACCTTGCCCTTCATGGCGATTTGGGCGTGGCCCTGGCTCACCAGTTCCATGACCTTGTTGGCGCATGTCTTCGGGTCTGACTCGTGGATGATCATCATGCGCGTGAGGTCAATGCCCTCTTCGGCGGCGATGCGCTCAATGGTCGGGCGGTCGCCGACGAGGATGCATTCGGCCAGGCCGAGGCGCTCGGCATCCGCGGCTGCCAGCAGCACCTCGCGCTCATGCGCCGCGGCGATGGCAACCACCTTGGGGCCTCGCTTGCGGGCCTCCTCCATCAACTGTGCGAAGTTCCGAATCTGCATACCCATCCTCCATTGGATTGAGTTTGCCGCAGCGCCGTTGCTAGCGGCGTTTCTTCCCAGGATTCGGTCGTGCGCCTTTGGGCGGGCGCGCCGTACCTGCCGCAACGCCGGCAAGTTCCGGTTCACCCTGCATTTCGGGCCGCCCGTGGCAGTGCTTGTACTTCTTGCCGCTGCCGCACGGGCATGGGTCGTTGCGCCCCACCTTCTGCCCCACGGGCTTGGCGGGCTGGGGGCGTGCCGGACCGGCAGCCGCAGGAACACCGGGGCGCACCGCCTGTACCGGCCTGCGCGGCGGCTCCTTCACCACGCTCACCCGGAAAATCGTCGTGGCCACGTCGTGGCGCACGGCGTCCATCAGGTCGGCGTACATCAGGCTGGCCTCTTTCTTGTACGCCACCAGCGGGTTCTCCTGGGCGAAGGCGCGCAGGCCAATCCCCTCGCGCAGGTTCTCCAGGTCGGTGAGGTGGCGCACCCAGAGCCGATCCACGGTCTGCAACAGGACGAACCGCTCGGCCTGACGCATCAGGTCCGGGCCCAGTTCGCGCTCCTTCTCATCGTAGGCGCGCTCGGCCAGTTCGTACAGTTGCTCGCGAATCTCGTCGGGCTTCAATTTGGCCCAGGACTTGCCGGTGAGGGTGGCGGGCAGCGGCAGGAACGCCCGAACAGCCGCATTCAGCCCGTCCAGGTCCCAGTCCTCTCGGTAGCGCTCCGCCGTGTAACTCTCCACCAGGCCGTCAATCTCCTCGCGCAACATGCGCATAATCTGCGGGCGCAGGTTGGCCTGGCGCAGAATCTGGCGGCGCTGGCGGTAGATGACCTCGCGCTGATGGTTCACGACATCGTCGTATTCCAGGACGTGCTTGCGGATGTCAAAGTTGTAGCCCTCCACCCGCGTCTGGGCGCTCTCTATCGCCTTGCTCACAACGCCGGCCTCAATGGGGACGTCTTCCTCCACCCCCAGGCGCTCCATGATATTGGAGATGCTCTCGCCCCCGAAGCGGCGCATCAGGTCGTCTTCCAGCGACAGGTAGAACCGCGAGGAGCCTGGGTCGCCCTGGCGGCCGGCGCGGCCCCGCAACTGATTGTCAATGCGCCGCGCCTCGTGGCGCTCGGTGCCCAGGATGTGCAGCCCGCCCAGCGCGATCACCCGCTCGCGGTCCCGGTCGCATTGCGCCTTCACCTCGGCCAGCGTCCGCTGCCAGAGTTCGGGGTCAATCTGCGTCAGGTCGTGCCCGGCCTCGCGCAGTTTCTTCTTGGCCAGCCCTTCCGGGTTGCCGCCGAGGAGAATGTCCACGCCGCGCCCGGCCATGTTCGTGGCGATGGTTACCGTCCCAGGCCGCCCGGCCTGCGTGATGATCTCGGCCTCGCGCTCGTGCTGCTTGGCGTTCAGCACCTGGTGCGGAATCCCCTTGCGCTTGAGCAGGTTGGACAGGTGCTCCGACTTCTCAATGGACGTGGTGCCCACCAGCACGGGCCGCCCCATCTCGTACAGTTCCTCAATCTCCTCTACCACCGCCCGATACTTGGCCTTCTCGTTCTTGAACACCAGGTCGGGGTAGTCCACGCGGATCATCGGCTTGTTGGTGGGGATCACCACCACGTCCAGGCCGTAGATCTTGTTGAACTCCTCGGCCTCGGTGGCGGCGGTACCCGTCATGCCGGCCAGTTTGCGGTACAGGCGGAAGTAGTTCTGGAACGTGATGGTCGCCAGGGTCAGGGTCTCTTTTTGGATTTGGACCCCTTCCTTGGCCTCAATGGCCTGGTGCAGGCCCTCGGAATAGCGCCGCCCGTACATCAGCCGCCCCGTGAACTCGTCCACGATGATGACTTCGCCATTCTTGACGATGTAGTCGCGGTCGCGCTGGTACAGGACATGGGCGCGCAGGGCGTTGTCCAGGTACGGCGTCAGGTGCGAGTGCTCGGGCGCGTACAGATTGTCAATCCCCAGCATCTGCTCCACGTGGGCGATGCCTTCTTCCGTCAGCGTTACGATGCGCAGTTTCTCGTCCACGGTGTAGTCCACGTCGCGCTGCAGGTTGGGCACCAGGCGGTTGAACGTAACGTAATGCTTGGACGACTCCTCAGATTGGCCCGAGATAATGAGCGGCGTGCGGGCCTCGTCAATCAGGATGTTGTCCACCTCGTCCACGATGGCATAGTGCAACTCGCGCTGGACGCACTGCGACAAATCCCACACCATGTTGTCGCGCAGGTAGTCAAACCCGAACTCGTTGTTGGTGCCGTAGGTGATGTCGGCGGCGTAGGCTTCTTTCCGGGCGCAGGGGCGCAGGTGCTGATACCGGTCGTCGGACGCCACGTAGTCGGGGTCGTAGAGGAACGAGGCTTCGTGCTGAATCACGCCGACGGACAGCCCCAGCAGGTGGTAGATGGGCCCCATCCACTGGGTGTCGCGCTTGGCCAGGTAGTCGTTTACGGTTACTAGGTGCGCGCCGTGGCCGGCCAGCGCGTTGAGGTACAGGGGCAGCGTGGCGACCAGCGTCTTGCCTTCGCCGGTCTTCATCTCGGCGACCTTGCCCTCGTGGAGGACCACGCCGCCGATGAGTTGCACGTCAAAGTGGCGCATGCCCGTGGTGCGCTTGGAGGCTTCGCGGACGGCGGCGAAAGCATAGGGCAAGAACTCGGCCAGGAGGCGCTCTTCCTCGGCCTGCAGTTCCTTCCCGATGGACTCCACGCGCAGGCGCGCCTGCTCGGCCTCGGCGGCGTCGGTCTCGGCCTCAAAGGCTTCCTGCGCCTCCTGCAGGCGGCTGCGCAAATCGGCCGTCTCTTCCTCAATGCGCCGCCGAAACTCCGCCGTCAGCGCGCGCAGTTCCGCATCCGATTTGGCCTCAAACTCCGGTTCCAGCGCGTTGATCCGTTCCACGATGGGCCGGATGCGCTTCAGTTCCTTTTCGTTCTGATCCCCGATGATCTTGCTGACTATACCCTTTAGCATGACTCTCCGATTGCGAATCCCCGGGATAACTACCGCTGCATTATACCACAGGTGCAAGGCGGGGGCGAAAGTCGGCGTCCCGGCCGCGAAGCGCCCGCCCTACGCTCGCCATCCACGAATCATGCGAATCCACACGAATGGAGAATAGCACCCACGTAGGGCGGCTTTCCATAGCCGCGCCCAGGTGCGACGCACTTCCGGAAGTGCGTCGCACCCTAGATCCGCATTCCCTATTCGCGTGCATTCGTGTTATTCGCGGTTACAGAGACGGAGGGCAGGTGCGGAAACCCATCCCATGCTTCAGGGTGTCCGTGCGTGGCCCGCATGTCCACCTCACCCATCCCCACCCCGGCCCTCCCCTTCCTCTCCGCCGGCGGAGAGGAAGGGGAGGGTGCGGGAGGGGTTAGGTGAGGTCAAGTGTGAAGGCCGGCTTTCCATAGCCGCGCCCAGGTGCGACGCACTTCCGGAAGTGCGTCGCACCCTAGATCCGC
>Ga0067045_1030541_pt1 | contig 14918 bp, 12 predicted proteins | sample TerdegcTABiofilm_FD_59184 | JGI IMG/M metagenome (GOLD analysis project Ga0067045, IMG submission 59184) | Combined Assembly of (Gp0054472, Gp0054536) Wastewater bioreactor microbial communities from Singapore -Terephthalate degrading...
AGAAAAATTGATTTTAAGGGTACAACTCCAGTGCCTATCACTACCGGCTTAAGAGTTCCTTTTACTTCTGTATCTGATATATGCATACAAACCACGCGGTTAAACACTTTACTAAGTAATTTGATGGGATCATCACCAAAGGCTACAGGATTCGCTGTATCGAAAAGGATTTTTATAGGTGTTTCTTTAATATTATCTGCTATCTCTAGAAATATATCTGTAGGGAAAGCAAAATCTGGGTATTCCCAAACGCCAGGTTTAGCATGGTTCTCAAAAACAAGTTGGATTTTTAATTTTTCTGCTGGTTCAATTATCCGAGAGAAGCCTTCCAAGGCCCATTTGATTCCTTCTTCTCTTTTTGTTTCCGGATGCGCTTGACCAGAGGTAATTCTTATAAATTTTGTTTCTAGAATTGAAAGATTATTCATATCTTCAAGAAATAAATCTATCTCCCTTTCCCTATTTTCAGCATCTGGATGTGTAAAATCTGGATATGTGGTTGTAACCGCTATACCAATACCGAGGGAATCAAGTCTATCTTTTATTTCAATAAGTTCTTGTTTTGTCTTATTTCGGATAAATAGAACACTTATATCAACAGCATCAAGGCCTAGATTTTTTCCTTCCTTTGCCCAATCAGGTATAGATTTATTTCCATTAATAACATCTTTAAAATAGCTTACCGGCAGACAGCTTAATTTCATCTTAACCTTTCTTTTATGGGAATAAATTCAAAGAAAATCGAGGAGGGGGAGTAATTTCCACCCTACCTCGATTCCTAGGTATAAGGGGATTTAATCGATTTTAATACCAATTAAACCTGTAGTGTAACGTAACCATTCCTCTCCTCCAACATCTTTTGCAAAATTTGGCCAGATTGCTCTTGCTCTTCTCTGCCATTCTGCTTCATCTGTTGGTACTCCATTGTCTATCATACCCTTTTCAATCAATATCTTTTTAGCGTCTATGTTCATTTGATCTGCTGCCAGACTACCGAAAACGCAAGCCTCATATCCTGCACGGTTTATAATATCCTGAATGTCTTCTGGTAGTGTTTGATAGTAGACCTCACTTATCAAAAGGGGTCCAGTCCAAAGCATGTAATGGATATCGGTTATGTATTTCTGTACTTCGTGGAAATTCATAGCCAGGTTTGTTGCATGGGGGTTTTCCTGACCATCAATTACTCTTTGCTGTAATCCAGTAAAAACCTCTGACCAGGCCATAGGTATTGGATCAACACCCCAAGCGCGGAAAGTTGCAATGGCAATTGCTACTGGGCTTACTCTCATCTTCACTTTCTGAAGATCTGCCAAAGAAGTTATAGGCTGTTTTGAATTTGTTAGCGCACGAAAACCTTTTGTAAAGATACCTAATATTCTTACTCCTGCTTCGGGAACTGTCTTTTCATTTAGAACAGGCAGAAGAATTTCAATAGCTTTCATCGCCTCAGCGTTACTGGTGAACATATAGGGTAGCATTAAGACACCCACTGAGGGGGAAAAGGGTGTTAAATTCCCCGTATAAATGGCAGTCATTTCCAGGGCCCCGGTTCTGAGGTTCTGTGCACACTCCTGCTCATCCCCAAGTTGATTATCCTCGTAGGTTTGAACGATAATTCTGCCCTCAGAATACTTTGCCGCCAGTTCTTTAAACTTTTCTACAACCTGGCCGTTTACGTCCCGTGGATTTGAGCCATAAGCAAGACGAATAACATATTCCTCCTTAGCCGCGGGTTCTTTTGCTCCTGCAGCAAAAATCGACATAGCGCATGTTGCTATCAGGATAAATAATAGTACCTTTTTCATTCATCTCCTCCTAAATCTTTCTAAACTCGAATTTATTGGATTTATTAAAATCCTTGATGATTGTTTGCCTCCTTCAATAAAGAATAAATTTGCTTACTCAATTTATTAATCCCATCAATCTCGGCAAAAACAAAGATATGGATGGTATGAAACTAACAAGTAATAAGGCAATAATCTCTGCGATAACTAAAAAGATGGACTCGCGGCTTATCTCCTCAATTGTAGAACCGGATATTTCACTGGCCACAAAAAGATTTACTCCTAAAGGCGGGGTCTCAAATCCTATCTCACAAGCTATGGTGAACATAATTCCAAACTGTATTGGATGAATTCCCAATTGGATTGCTGCAGGTAGGAGTAAAGGGGTTAATATGATTATTTGTGTAACACTCTCCATCCACATGCCTATAAACAGGAGCAGGGCATTTATCAAAAGTATTAAAACTGTTCTGTTTTTTATTGTACTTATGAGGGCCTGTGAGATATGCTGGGGTATCTGATTCATGGTTAAAACCCTGGCAAAGACCATTCCCATCATTAGTACTATAAGAATGATACCCGTTGTCTTTGCTGTCTCAATTACCGAATGCAGATAATCCCAAAGTGTTAAGGATTTATTCACAAAGGACCCAATAATTATTGCATAAACAACAGCTATTACAGAAGCTTCTGTAACAGTAAAGATACCTCCGTAAATCCCTCCAAGAACTATAACTGGAGCAAAGAGAGCAAATTTTGCCTCATTAGTGGCTTTTAATAAATCTTTTAAGGTAAGTTTTCCTTGTACCTCCGAAACATATCCTCTTTTTTTGCTAATTAAATATACGGTAAGGCTGAGTACTATAGCAAGAATAATACCAGGAATGATTCCAGCAATAAAAAGGGTGGTAATAGATTTTTCTGCGGAAATCCCATACATAATCATCAAGATGCTAGGGGGAATGACTGCGCCAATTCCTCCTGAACAGGCAACTACTCCGCCTGCGAATCCCTTTTTATATTTGGCATTTATCATTGCTGGAATCATTACTGCGCCTATGGCTGCAGTTGTTGCAGGTCCAGAACCAGATATAGCACCAAAAAGCGTACAAGCTACCACAGTTACTATTGCCAAACCACCAGTTTTCCGTCCAACCAAGGCTTTGGAAAAATTGATTAGCCTTTCGGTTAACCCACCCTTTTCCATTAATGAACCGGCTAATATAAACATTGGGACTGCTATAACCGCAAAGGAATCAACAGAGGTATATGCAACCTTGGCAAAATAAGAAACAGGAATACCGCTTAACCAAAGGCCAATAAGAGAAGTAATTCCCAAAGCAATACCTATGGGGACTCCTATAAACATCCCTATAACAAAAACAACAATAAAAATTATGCTTGGGTCCATAGTTAATTTTCCTTCCATTGTTCATTGGGAGTATGCTCAATAATCTCTGTTCCTTTGGAAATTTTTTTTATTGTATTTACCGCTGTTCTTATGGTCATCATGGTGAATCCAAAAGGTACAATTAAGTAAGCATAGGCAAGATTAATGCGTAAAGTTTGAGAATAATAGGGGAATTTAAACATTTCTAAAACATATTTTATGGATATATAAGCAATTATTCCGCTGAATACACACCATGTCATATCTGCAAAGATATTTATTATTTTTTGTATAACAGGAGGGAACATTCGTAGTTGAAAGGTTACTCTGATATGACGATCTTTTTTAGATGCAAGGTCTATTCCTATAAAAATACTCCAGACAAAGGATATCCTTGATATTTCTTCTGACCATCCGATGGATTTGTTAAAAATATATCTTGCTAAAACCTGTGCAGTCATTAGAATAATTAAAATAGTTATGGTAGTACATACCATAATCTCTTCCACAGTTATATTTCTTTTGCCTATTTTCATAATTAGGATCCTCTAAGAAAAAGAATTATTAGTATTTTTGGGGAAAAATAAGATTACAAAAGTACCTCCGTTAACTTAGTTTTTATTCAAAAAGAAACAATATTTATAAAGGTACCAGTCATACTTTTAAATAAATTGTAAAGAGAGGGACAGAAATTATAATGTCGACAAAAATGTCGTCTTAAAACAATCATAAGCTGCGGAATAATGCTTGTCAAGAAAATAAAATAAATATGATGAACAGGGAAGGAAGAAGGTTGTCCGTTGCCTATAATTTAGGTAAAAACCAGAATGGTGAGTTTTTATAGATACCCATAAATATTATTACACTAACCGTAGATGACTTTCCTAAGATCTTACGGCCTCGGGTCCTGCCTCCGCCGTAAGAAGCTCCACCCCCTTTTCGGCAAGATACTCCCGCAGGTCCTGGGGGAAACCGGAATCGGAAATAAGAGTTTGGAAATCCTCCAGGTCTGCGAAGTGGCCTGTCCTTACAAGACCGCACTTTGAGCTGTCCGCCACAAGGTAGGAATGGGCGCTGTTAGCCATGGCTGCGGATTTAATGGGTATATCGTACTGGCCTGGAGTGGTTACCCCAAGATCCCTGTGCAGGCCGTTGGCAGAGATAAAGGCCTTGGAGGTCCTCTTTCTGTTTATCAGGGCAAGGCCTTCGGGGCTGTCGCAGCAGGTGGAATCGGGGTGGTAAACACCGCCGGAAAAGATAACCTGGGTTCTTTTTCTTCCTGCAGCCAGGTTGAAAATATTCAGGCTGTAGCAGAGTACTGTCATCTCCATCTGGGGATCCACATAGTCCAGGATGAATCCGATGGTGGATCCTGAGTCAAAGAAAACCACATCCCCCGGTTGTATAAGGGAGGCAGCGATTTTAGCAATTGCCCTTTTTTCCTTTTCGTGCACCGTTTCTGCCGAGGGAAGGGAATAGGAGGAGCTTCTGGAAGCCCGGGCGTGTCTCTCTGCCACTATTACTCCCCCCCTGTAGCTTCTTACCATTCCCGCCTTTTCCAGCTGATCAATGTCTCTGCGGATGGTCATCTCGGAGACCTTAAACTTCCGGGTGAGATCCTTGATGGTGGTGGAATTGGCGATCATAAGCAGAGACAGGATTGAATCTAAACGGGACTGTGCTTCCATGGGCGTATACTAACAGAAAAAAGTTACATTATCAATCTATTAAGGATCAGGATATAATTTATTCAACACCCGGTGTTAAAATTATCAGGTTTTTTATCTCCTCCAGGTTCTCCTCTATCTCCTTGGAGGTGTCGATAGAATGAAAACCCTCCCCTGGTTCCGGAATCTGAAAGGCTGCCAGGATCGGTCCATAAAGTTCCTCCAGGTCAATGGCTATCTTGAGTTTGTCTTTCTGGGTTGAAAGCACCGCGGCCCGGTGGCTCTGCCTCTTCTGAACCTCCTCCCTGGATTGACACTGCAGAAGGACAGGAACAAGATGGTATCCCTTATTCTTTACCCAGCGGGTTAGGAATTTCCGGTTTTTCTTTTGTAGAATTCCAATCTCCACATACACGTAGGGCTTCTCGGCCTTTTCTATCTCTTCCATCATCCCTTTAACGAGCTGCGGCCCCTCCAAAAGCCATCGTTCCAGGCAGACCTCCTCCTCTGTAACCAGATCCCTGAAAATACCATCCACATAAACAGTTTTACCCGGCAGGATTTTCTGCAGGCCCTGAATAATGGCGGTTTTTCCGGAATAGGGGAGGCCTGCAACTATTATCACTGTTTTTCTTTGCTTCTGTTCCATACTTCGGACCGGAGGCCTCTCTTGCATTAGTTTTTATCCGGCTTCTGGAGAAGCTGGTCCAGGATTCTTAAGAATTCTCCCGCCGGTTCCGCATCTATAACCCGGTGATCCGTGGTAAGGCAGAAATAGGCGGTATCTCTTGGGAGAATCGTATCCTTTACAACCCAGGGTCTTCTTCTTATCTGGCCGATTCCCAGGATGGCGGTTTCTGGCGGATTAAGGAGGGCCTGGAAGATGTCTATACCTAAGGGACCGGCATTGGAGACTGTAAAGGTACCTCCCTCCAGATCCTTCCTGGTTAACGAGTTTTCCATTGATCGTTTTATCAGACCGGAAAGCTCCCTGTCCAGGGCCTGCAGATCCATATCCTGGGCACCGTGGATAACCGGTACGGCAATACCTCCCGGCGCCGAGGTCACAATCCCGAGGTTCATATCGGAAGCAATAAGGTGACCCTCCGGAAGGAGTGTTGAATTCAGTACTGGAACCTTTTGCAGGGCTTTCAGGATGAATTTTATCAGGTAGGCTGTAAGGGATATGCCCTTTCCCTGCTGCTCTGTCTTATTCCGGGCTCGTAACTCCAAGAGTGAAGTAAGATCAATCTCCCGGCAGAGGGCCGCCTGGGGGGTTTCAAGACTCTTAAGGGTTCTTCTGGTTATGGCCTGCCTTAGGGGAGACAACCCTTGCGGCAGAGCTTTCGGCAGGGAAGAGGCTGACTTTGCACCCGCTTGTTCCAGGATAAGCTTTTCCACGTCGGATATCTGAATCCTGCCCTCGGGGCCGCTTCCCTGGATCCTTGACCAGTCAACTCCCTTCTCCTCCGCAAGTCTTTTAGCCGCAGGAGATATCCTCCGTTCCGCTCTTTCACCTGCGGGATCCTTCTGTGGGTTCCCCATCTCCCCGGCAGAGGCTGCCGGTTTTTCCTGACCTGCAGGGGCTCCGGAGGATCCCTGGGGGGAGTTCTCTCTTTCCAGGAAGTTTTGTATCTCCTCGGGACTCTCCTCCGGTTGGGCAATTACCGCAAGGATCGTACCTACTGGGACGGTTTTTCCCTCCTCAACCAGAAGGCGGGCAACAACCCCGGAGGCCGGAGATTCTATTTCCGCTACGGTTTTATCCGACTCTACCTCCGCCATTCCCTGTCCCTGTTCCACCGGTTCTCCCTCCCTTTTAAGCCAGGAAAGAAGGAGACCCTCCTCCATGAGCATTCCCCATCGGGGCATCCTAAGGGCAGTTGCCATATCCTATTCTCCTTTAAGGCAGCTTTTGACTGCGGCGATTATGCTTTTACTGTCGGGAATACAGGCCCTTTCCAGCACGGGGCTGTAAGGGAGGGGGACAGAGGGGGCACCAAGCCGTTTTACCGGGGCATCAAGATAGTCGAACCACTCCTCCGCTGCCAGAGCTGCCAGTTCCGCTCCAAAACCGGATCTTTTTCTTCCCTCTTCCGCTACAACAAGGTGATAGGTTTTCTGAAGGGATTTGAGGATTGTCTCCTTGTCCAGGGGAACGAGGGTTCTCGGATCTATCACCTCCACCTGTATTCCCTCCCTGGCAAGGCTCTCCGCCGCTGCCATAGCCTCGTGCACCATCCGGCCTACCGCCACCACGGTGCAGTCGCCTCCCTCCCTTCTTACCTTAGCCTGACCCAGGGGAATTGTATACTCCTCCTCGGGGACCTCCCCTTTAAGAGTAAGGAGACGGCGGTGCTCGAAGAATAATACGGGATTATTGTCCCGCACTGCGCTTTTGAATAACCCCTTGGCATCGTAGGGATCGGAAGGCACCACGACCTTGAGTCCCGGAGGATACATAAAGGCTGCCTCTATGCTTTGGGAATGTCCATATCCTGCACCGCCCCGGGCGCCGCAGGGAGTTTCAATTACCATGGGCACCTTAAGGGCTCCATTGCTAAGGTAGTGCCACTGGCCTGCCTGATTGGCTATCATCTCCATGGCCATAAAGGTAAAGTCGCTGAACATTACCTGAACCACAGGTCTTAAACCAGTCATTGCTGCTCCTACTCCGACACCCACAAAGGTGGATTCACAGATCGGGGTATTAACCACCCTGTCCGGTCCGAACTCATTTACCAATCCGCTGGTGGTGGCAAATATCCCTGCCCGGACATCCTCGCCCAAAACGAAAACCTTTTCATCCCGGAGCATCTCCTCCCGGAAGGCCTCTCTTACAGCCTTTATAAAACTTATCTCTCTGCTCATTATGGTCTCCTGTTCTGTTCTTAAAGAGCGTATACTCCTGTATTGGCAACTTCCGGTGCCGGGAAGGGACTCTCTTCGGCATACCGGACAGCCTCTTCAATCTCGGTATCAATCTCTTTCAAAAGGGAATCTTCAAGATTTTCGTCGAGAAACCTTCGTTCCAGGAGCAGGTTTTTACAGCGGTCGATAGGATCCTTTTTCTCCCAGTCCTTTATCTCCTCCTGGGATTGATATCCTCCCGGATCTCCTGTGTAATGGGTGCTTCTGCGGTAGGTTTTGAACTCGAGGAAGGAGGGGCCTTCCCCTCTTCTTGCTTTCTCCACTGCCCGGCGGGTGGTCTCCCATACCAGGGAGATATCATTGCCGTCTGTAATCTCGTAGGGGATACCGAAAATGGCGCCCCGGGAGGCTACATCCTGGCTTGGGGAGAGGTTCTTAAAACTGTCCAGTTCCACGAATTGATTGTTGTTGCAGACAAATACAATAGGAAGCTTCCAAAGGGAGGCCATTTCCAGGGAGGCATAGCAATCCGGTTGAGAGGCTGTCCCTTCGCCGAAGAGATTCAGGGTTACTTTATTGTTTTTTAGTCTTTGACTTGAGAGGGCTGCGCCGACGGAGATCCCAAACTCGCTGCCAAGGCTGCTGGGCAGAGGCATTATACCTGCTTCTAGTTTTAAAAGATGCTGCCCAAGTCTCCCCTGACTGAGGGAGGTTGCTTTTCCATAGTATTCTGTAAGTATCTCCTTGGGACTCATCCCTTTTCCAATATACTCTGCAAACCCCCGGTGGGTACCGAAGATATAATCTGTTTTTTCAAGAGCGCTGGCTACCCCGACCCCGACAGCCTCCTGGCCAAGTCCGAAGTGACCGGAACAGGGAACCCGGGCAGCGGTTACCAGTTCCTCCAGCCTTTTTTCCAGCCTTCTTACAAGATTCATTTTTCTGTAAAGATCCAGAAGGATCTCCTTTGTTAATTGCATGGTCGTCCCCCCTGTTACTCTTCCTTCTAACATTAATTAACATAGAAAAGCTCTGTTGTCAACATTTCATGTTAAAATATAAGGTTTATATAGATTTTTTAGTAGACTAATTTCACTTGTTATGATATTATAAGACCAATCCCCCGGGTGCAGGCCCTTTGTGGAGCTTAAATAAGGAAAGGAGATGCTTAAGCCGCCCCTGGAGAGAATTAGGCTTTAGGAGGAGGAGATTAAGATGATTTGGTATGGTAAAAAGAGAGGAATAATTACACCCTTTCTTCTGTTATCCCTGGTCCTTGTGATCCTTGTTATTCCAGGATGTTCAAAAAAGGAAAAGCCGGCCCAGGCTGAAACCAAGGGAACGATAGCTTTAAGCTTTCCCGGGCTGGATGTTCCCATGATCGGTGAGACCTTCGAAGTAGCCAAGAGGCTTCTTAACAAGGCCGGGTACGATGTAATAGGGCATGATCCGCAGTGGGATTCCAATGTCCAGAGAAACGACTGGGATACCTGGATTGCTCAAGGGGAGGTAGATCTGATAGCCTATCTAATAATCACCGATCCCGAGCAGTGGGAACAGGTGGCAAAAAAGGCGGAGGCTAACAAGATAAAGCTGGTGTCCACAAATATGACCTTAGTGGCCAATGTGAACAACTTTATGTTTGAAGATGACTATACCCTGGGATACGAAACAGGAGAAGCCATGGCCCGGTGGATGCAGGAACGCTTTAAGGGAGAAAGCCGCAAGGTCATGGTAAGCACCTCGGAAAACCCGATGTTCAGAAACCGTGGACAGGGGGTTATCGATGCCCTTAAAAAAATGTATCCCTCGGTACAGATAATTGAATACAACTGGGGGGATCATTCTGCCACCTACAATGCCGTATCCAATATCCTTACAGCCCACCCGGACTGCAAGATCCTGTTTAATGCCTCGGAGGTAGCCTTTGCCGGTTATTCCGCCATGCTGGATGCAGGCATAAGCCCCACGGATCCGGATGCAGGAATCTTCCATCTTAATATAGATAACAGCATCATCCCGGTGTATGAAAATCCGGATTCCATTATGAGATACGCCTCCACCCTCCACGCGGTAGACTGGGCCCTGGCGATCGCCTCTCTCTGTGTGAACACCATGGAGGGGGGGCCGCAGATCCCTTACTATGCCACAAAACTGCCGGTTCCCAGGGACGGAGCCTATGATCAGTGGCTGGGAGGAGGATTTCCCGAAGGGAAGACCAGAAGAGCGGCTCCTACGGAACTTGAGGTCTGTTATATCAAGGATGGAAAGTGGGTAAACCCGAATTCCGCCGAGGTATGGCCTTATCTCCAGGACCCAAATATTCCTAAGGAACTTTGGCCTAAGGTGCCGGAACCCTGGAGAAACAATCTGCGCTGATAGAATTTGATATAAGAACTGATATAAATTGAGTTAGACCAGCCCGGGGAGGTTCCCCGAGGCTGGTTTGCATCAAGGAAGAGCATGGTGGCAGATCCGAAAAATTCTACGGTAGTAATTAATAATCTCTCGGTTGCCTATGGAACTATAAAGGCGCTCAATTCCGTTTCCCTTTCCATTCCCCCCGGGCAGATTGTAGGCCTTGTAGGTCACAATGGAGCAGGAAAATCCACCCTCGTAAATGCCATAACCGGAGCGGTAAAGCCTTCCTCCGGCGAGATCAGAATTGACGGAGAGCCGGTGGACTATACCCATAAATCAAGCCCGCTTTACATGGCTCGGCTGGGAATGAAGGTAATACATCAGGAACCCTCTCTTATAGGGATTCTTTCCGTAGCTGACAACATCACCTTCCGGACCCAGGGAGAAAAAAGATCCAGAAAGGAGAGGATTGAAATTGCAAAGGAAGCCCTTAAAAGGGTGGGAAGCAGTCTGGATCCTCAGAAGCCTGTATCCTCCCTAGGTTTCGGTGACCGGCAGATTGTGGATCTTGCCCGGTCTCTTCTTGGAACTGTTAAAACCCTTCTTTTAGACGAACCCACCGCCGCCCTGGGCAGGGAGGAGACGGAGAGACTTCATAGGCTGCTTCAGGATCTCTCCAGGGAGGGCAAGGCGATAGTCTACGTTTCCCACCGCCTGCGGGATATCCTGGAAATCTGCGACAGGATTGTGGTTCTGCGGGAGGGGAAGGTCGTAATGGATCAGCCAAACCGAGAGATCACTGCCGATACACTCTCCGAGGCTGTTTGTCCCAATGTAGAGGGTTCTGCAGATACCGCTCAAGGCCTGGAAAACCGCAGGGGGGAGATCCTTAAAGCCCTTTGGCGGGGAAAGAGTTACTCCTTTTACAGTGGAGAGATTGTAGGTCTTTTTGGAATGGCGGGCGGACCCCAGTTTGATTTTGTAAAACAGCTTTACGGCCTCGGTTCCGAAAGCCTGGAGATAACCCTGGAGGGGGAAAGCTGCAGGGTTCAGAATCCAAGGGAGGCAATGAAAAGGGGTATCTGTTATGTTTCTGCCGACCGGGAAAGGGAATCTCTGTTTCACTACCGCAGTGCCAGATCCAACCTCTGTATTCCCTGGCTTAACCGGCTCTCCTTCTGGGGATTGGTTTCCAAAAGGAGGATGAAGGAAGAGTATGAAAGGGTAAGGGGATTTCTCAACATCCTTGGACCTTCCCAGGATTCCACTATAGATAAATTCAGCGGCGGCAACAGGCAGAAGCATGTTCTGGGCCGGTGGCTCATGAATACGGAAGGGATAAAGCTTCTCCTGCTCTGTCAGCCAAACCAGGGTGTGGATATAAGGGCCAGGGCGGATATTGCCCGCGCACTGCAGAAGGCAAGGGAAAGAGGTCTAACAATTCTTGTGGCCTCCTCGGAGGTGGACGAGATCTCTCATCTTACGGACCGGGCTTATGTTTGTGAATCCGAGCCCTGGCAGGAGGTGAGAAGATCGCCGGATTGGGAAATTAAACTGATGGAGGCCCTCCTTTTAGGGGTTAAAAGAAAGGAGGTTTTATCTTGAACCAAGAGAAGAGCGGAAGAATCCCGGGAACCGGAATCTGGGAACTGTTTCTGGATAATCTGGTGCTCCTGGGACTTATTTTCATTATCATCTTCTTCTCCCTGAAGAATCCCTTCTTCTTTTCCTATTCCAATGCTAGGTCTATTCTGAGGCAGCTGGTTCCCATCGGAATCTACAGTTTCCCTGTGGCTCTTCTTTTAATCTCTAATTCCATCGATCTCTCCTTAGGGGCAGTGGTCGGACTAAGTGCCGTGGTGGGAATAGAGGCGATGAATGCCTTTGGTTTTGCCTTTGGGATTTTTGCCTTTCTGGGAGTCGGCTTGGCGGCGGGTCTGCTTAACGGCATGCTGGTAAGCTATTTCCGTCTTAACCCGGTAATCATAACCCTGGGAACCCAGATCATATTCCGGGGTCTTTCCCTTTCCGTTTCCGGCGGACGCTCCGGGGTTCCTCCGGAACTGTTTTTAAAAATCTTCCGGCTGGAACTCCTCGGATTCCGGCTGGAGGTATTCTTTATGCTGGGGGTTATGATCCTGAGCTACTGGGTTCTCCACAGAAACAGGCTTGGAAGATACCTCTATGCAGCGGGAGAAAACGAGAGGGCTGCCTTCCTGATGGGTGTAAAGGTGCAGAATTTAAGATTCCTTATGCATACCCTGGTGGGTCTTGCCGGGGGGATTGTAGGGATAATAAGTGTAGCCAAGGTGGGTCTTTCCTCCGGCAGCCTGGGTCAGAACCTTACCCTGCCTGTAATCATTGCCATCCTTCTGGGGGGAATCGACTTCGGCGGAGGGGCGGGAAAGATAACCAGCGTAATCGTGGGGGTATTCTTTATCGGTATTCTTGAAGCCGGTCTCTTGATTCTGGGGGTAACAGAGTTCCTTCAGCAGGTGATTGTTGGGGCAGTGCTGATTCTTGCGGTCTGCACCAGCGCCTTGCGGAGGGGGAGGTTACTGAAGAGATGAAAGTAAAAAACAGCAAATCTGCTGGCCAAGTCAATTCTGCCTTCCTTACCAAGACAAGGACAAAACTTCTGGATTTTATCACTACCAATGGGTTACTTGTTGCACTTATCCTTTTTGTTATCTTTGTTGCAGTAGTAAAACCTTCTATATTAAAGTGGTCCAGCCTGGAAGGGATCATCCGACAATCCACGGATATTGCCGTGGTGGCCTTTCCCCTGGCATTGTTGGTAATTGCCGGATCGGTGGATCTCTCCCTGGGTTCGGTGGCGAGTTTTTCTGCAATAGTCATGGCAAAAACTGCTTTGGTTTACGGATTCCCAATTGGTGTGTTTACAGGGCTCTCGGTGGCTGTGGGAATAGGGCTGCTTAACGGCATCCTGGTAGGTTATCTGAAACTGCATCCCGTGGTAACTACTCTGGGAGGGCTTACCCTCTGGCGGGGTGCTGCCCTTTTATTAACCAATGCAAAAACTATAGGCATGGGAGCTGTCCCGGGTTGGATCCTCGATTACGGCATAGGTCTAAACACTCTGCTGTTTCTTCCCGTTCATTTTTACATCCTCACGGTTTCTTATCTCGTGTGCTGGACCTTAACCCACAAGCACCGTTTCGGAGAGAGGCTTTATGCTGTAGGAGGCCAGGAAAAGGCCGCCTTTCTGGTAGGTATAAACACAAAAATGGTAAAGCTGCTGGCCCACACCATTGCAGGTTTCGGAGCAGGGCTTGCCGGTTTTATGATGTTTTTCCGGTCCGGAGCCGTTCATGGTACCGACGGCGACGGGCTGGAATTCCGTGCTTTAACCATAGTGCTTTTAGGTGGAATCAGTTTCCAGGGAGGTAAGGGAAAAATGAAGGGTGTGTTGGTAGCCCTGTTTTTCATCACCTTTTTAAGATACAGCTTGGTTCTTTTAAGAACCCCTCTTTATCTTCAGCATATGGCTTCCGGAGTATTGATAATTCTTGCCCTTTTTATGGACTCCCTGCTTACCCAAAGGGCGGAAAAACGGGGCTCTGGATCCTAAAGATAGAGCAGGAGACCCTTTATTACCTTTTAATAATATTGTAACCTTTGAAATCGGGGCATGTTTGGTTCTGCCCAAGGAGTTTCCCGATGGATAGCGCACGTCAGTCTTTCCTGCCATTAACAGATAAAATTGCTTACGGAGCCGGTAATTTTGCCACAGGGATCTCCATGCAGATTCTTGGAACCTACTTGGTTTTCTATTCCACCGCTGTCCTCGGCTTACCAGGAAGTATAATAGGCGCCGTGATGGGAGGGAGTATCCTTTGGGATGCAGTTACAGATCCTGTTATGGGTTATATCTCCGACAAAACTCCTCACAAGGGTTTGGGAAGAAGACATCCCTATATGATTTTTGGCGCCCTGGGTATAGCCCTGACAAACTACCTTGTGTGGAATATAGATCCTCGGTTTAATTCCAATATTAAAATGGCTTTAATTTGCGCCTTGGTTATACTTCTAAAAACCTTTCTTACCGTATATGTAACCCCCTATACTGCTCTGGGGGCAGAGTTGTCCATGGATTACAATGAAAGGACCAGGATCCAGAGTATAAAGGCGGTGTTTTTTGTTTTCGGCTTGGGATTCGTTTCCGTTGCAGGGCTCTACTGGTTTTTCCGCCCGGCTCCAGGTTATCCCCTGGGACAGCTCAACCCGGCTGCCTATTCCCTTATGGCTTTGGTTTCCTCTTTGGTGGTGTTGGTTTCCGCCTTGGTGTGCATAGTTCCTACAATCAAACAGGTTCCAAGAATCCAGGAAAGGAGCAAAGCCTTTCTCCACGAGGCACCGGCAAATTTCAAAGACTCCGTTACAAGGGCTTTTAAAAATACCCCCTACCGGAGAGTTGTCCTGGCCTATATGTTCAGCAACCTTGCCTCCGCCTTTCTTGCCAACCTTGGGCTCCTGGTTTTTACCTACACCTTCGGGCTTGGAAGCGGTGATATAGCCATGATTATCGGTATTCAGTTCTTCTTTGCCATTATCTCCCAGGCGCCCTGGGCAGTTCTTTCCCGTAAGAAAAGCAAGCGCTATGCCCTGATCGGCGGATTCCTCTTAAGCCTTCTGGGGACTCTTTATTTTACTATTCTGGTGTTTCTGCAGGATCTGGTTTTTGGTAAACCCTGGGTATTTCTTCCCTTCTCCATCACCGTAGGTTTCGGAATTGGCGCCCTCTTTACCCTTCCCCTTTCCATGGTGGCGGATACTGTAGATTTAGACGAAGCGGAGGGAGGCTCCCGCAATGAAGGGGTA
>Ga0067045_1030542_pt1 | contig 14916 bp, 10 predicted proteins | sample TerdegcTABiofilm_FD_59184 | JGI IMG/M metagenome (GOLD analysis project Ga0067045, IMG submission 59184) | Combined Assembly of (Gp0054472, Gp0054536) Wastewater bioreactor microbial communities from Singapore -Terephthalate degrading...
GCCGATGCCGATGCCGATGCCGATGCCGATGCCGATGCCGATGCCGATGCCGATGCCGATGCCGATGCCGATGCCGATGCCGATGCCGATGCGGATGCGGATGCGGATGCGGATGCGGATGCCGACGCTGATGCGGATGCTGACGCGGATGCCGACGCCGACGCCGATGCGGACGCGGATGCTGACGCCGACGCCGATGCGGACGCCGACGCCGATGCGGATGCCGACGCCGATGCGGATGCCGACGCGGATGCGGATGCCGACGCCGATGCCGATGCTGACCAGTTGCTGGATCCAGGCACCTCAGCCGTGGATGGCCTGATCGATGCGCTGGACGACGCCCTCGGCCTGGGTGGCGCCCTGGGGCCGGTGGTCGAGACCGTGAGCGGCCTGACCGGCCTGCTCAACGACGCGCTCGCGCCCCTGGTGGGCGGCGAATTCACGCCCGATGACCCGAACGGCCTCGATCCGGTCGACGACACCGTGAGCGATGTGGCGAACACGCTGGGCGGCCTGCTCGCTCCCGTGGTGGACGGTTTGCTGGGCAGCGGCGCCACCAGCGAACTGCTGGGCGACGTGGCCGGGCAGGTCGACTACGTGACCGATGCCATCGTCAACCTGCTGGACGACCAGGGCCTGCTCGGCAACCTGCTCTCCGGCCTGGGGCTGGGCGGTCTGACCAGTGGCCTGCTCGCGGAGGGCGGTGCCGTGGAAGGCCTGCTGGACCCGCTGCTGGGTGACCAGGGCCTGGTCACCGGCCTGCTGGCCGATGAAGGGCTGGTCGGCGGGCTGCTGGCTGACGAAGGCCTGGTGGGTGGCCTGCTCGCAGAAGACGGTCTGGTCGGCGGCCTGCTGGCCGAAGAGGGGCTGGTGGGTGGTTTGTTGGCCGAGGACGGCCTGGTCGGCGGTCTGCTCGGCGAAGACGGTCTGGTGGGTGGCTTGCTGGGCGGGCTGCTCGGCGGTGTGCTGGGCGAAGAGGGCCTGGGCGGCGCCGTGCTGGGGAACGACGGTCTTGTGGGGGGCTTGCTGGTGGAAGACGGCCTGCTGGGCGGCCTCGTGGCGGAAGGCGGCCCGGTCGACGGGCTCCTGGGTGACGCGGGACTGGTCGATGGCCTGACGGGTGGTCTGCTCGGCGAAGGCAATCCCCTGGATGGCCTGCTGGGTGACGGAGGCTTGCTCGGTGGGGATCTGCTCGGCGGCCTGCTGGGTGGAGGCGGCGAGGTGCCAGAAGGGGCGATGGCCCTGCTCGACCCGGTGGACAGCCTGGCGGGCAATCTGAGCGGTGTGGTCGCCGGCCTGCCCGTGGTCGGTGACACCCTGTCCGGCGTGCTGGCGCCCGTGGCCCCGCTGGTCGATGGCGTCACCGATCTGGGCAGTGGCCTGCTGGCCCCGGTGGTCGGTGCCGGCTTCGAGCCCAACGACCCGAACCTGCTCGATCCGGTGGACGCGGTCGTCGGCACCGTGGCGGACACCGCCGGTGGCTTGGTGGCTCCCCTGGTCGATGGCCTGCTCGGGGCGGGCACCACCGCCGCCGTGCTGGACCCGGTGGGTGCGCAGCTCGACTTCGTGACCGATGGGGTGGCCAACGTGGTGGACGGCGTGCTCGGCGGCGACCTGCTGGGCGGTGTGCTGGGTGACGGCAACCCGCTGGGCGGCCTGCTCGGCGGTGACCTGCTGGGTGGTGTGCTGGGTGACGGCAACCAGCTGGACGGTCTGCTTGGCGGTGACCTGCTGGGCGGTGTGCTGGGTGATGGCAATCCGCTGGACGGTCTGCTTGGCGGTGACCTGCTGGGCGGTGTGCTCGGTGATGGCAACCCGTTGGACGGTCTGCTCGGCGGCGACCTGCTGGGTGGTCTGCTCGGCGGCGGGACCACGCCGGGTGAGGGGGCGGCCCTGCTCGACCCTGTGGACGGCCTGGCCGGCAACGTGGTCGACGTGGTGTCGGCGCTGCCGGTGGCGGGTGCGCTGCTGGAAGGCGTGGCCACCGCCGTGGCGCCCGTGGTCGACGGCGTGACCGATCTGGGCAGCGGTCTGCTGGCGCCCGTGCTGGGCGAAAGCTTCACGGCCGACAGCCCGAACACGCTGGACCCGGTGGACGGTCTGGTGGGCACGGTGGTCGGCACTGTCGGTGGCGTGGCCGAACCCCTGGTCGACAGCGTGCTCGGCGACGGCGCCACCGCCGGTTTGGTGGAACCGGTGCTGACCCAGGTTGACTACCTGACCGACGGCGTGGCCAACGTGGTGGACGGTGTGCTGGGTGGCGATCTGCTCGGCGGTGGTTTGCTGGGTGGCGACCTTCTGGGTGGGGATCTGCTCGGTGGCGATCTGCTGGGCAGCATCACGCAGCCGATCACCAGCCAGAACGACGGCGCTACCACCGGCCTGTCGCTTGGTGGGCTGCTGTCCAACACCCTGCTGGCGGCCTGAACGCGCCTTTCCTGAAACCCTTCCGGCGCCTGGCGCCGGAAGCCATCGGCCATCCCGACATGAAAACGCCTCTTCTTCTTTGGTCCGGCATCGCGGTGCTGCTCGGCGGCTGCGCCAGCGTCTCGCGCGATGGCAGCGACCAGCAGGCCTATTACTACGCCTACAAACCCCAGACTGTGGCGGCGCCCCAGGTGCTGCCCCTGCAGGCACCGCCGGCCGCCGCACCCGGCCGGGGGCCGGCGGATGTGGCGCACATCGTGTACTTCGGCTTCGACCAGTGGCATGTCGAGGCCCGGTACCAGGGTGTGGTGGCCCAGCACGGGGCCTACCTGCGCGCCCATCCCCAGCGCAAGGTGTTCCTCGAAGGCCACACCGACGAGCGCGGCGGCACCGAGTACAACCTCTCGCTGGGCCAGCGGCGCGCGGAAGCGGTGCGCAGCGAATTGCGGCGCCTGGGTGTGGCCGACCAGCAACTGGAGGCCGTGAGCTTCGGCGAGGAAAAACCCGTCGACCTGTCCCGCACGGAAGAGGGCTACCAGCTCAACCGTCGCGTGGAGTTCAACTACCGCTGACCGGCCATGTCGCTGTGCGCCCAACTGGCTGCCGTGCGTTCGGCGCTGGCGCTGCCGGACGGCCCGAACGGGGCCGGGCCGGTGGTCCAGGTGCTGGAGCCCGGTTGCGGGCCGGCGCCGGACTGGCCGGCGCACACGCTGTTCTTCTCCGTCAGCGACCGGCACAGCCGTGCCCGCACCCTGCATGTGCGAGCCGCGTCTTTCGACGAGGCCTGGGCGCAGGGCCAGGCGGCGGTGCTGGCGCTGTGCGCCGCGCAGGGCTGGGCGGGCGACGGGCTCTGGCTGCGGGTTGACCGCGTCGAGCGGGTGCGCGTGCTGTCCTGGCAGGGGCTGCAGCAGGCGTTGCAGCGCGTCAAGCGCAACTATTTCCGCCATGGCCTGGCGCTGGACGCGCAATGCCGCTGGGCCTTCACAGAGCAGGAGCTCAACGCCAACGCCATGCTCTACGCGGGCGGCGGTGTGGCGCATGCGCGGGTCAATCCGGCGCACTTCCAGCGCTACGGCCGCCTGCGCCATGGTGCGGACTTTGCCCTGGCGCTGGCGCCGCAGGAACCGGTGTTCCTGCTCGGCACCGCCGGCGCCTTCTGCGGCGAAGACGGGGTGGTGCACCGGCTCGTGGGCGAAGGCCCGGGCGTCGGCCGGCGCGAACAGCCGCCGCTGCGCGCTCCCGACGTGCGGGCGCTGGTGGCTTCGGGTGCGGACCACCTGGCGCGCCAGGTCCAGGCCGACGGCCGTTTCGTCTACGGCCACTTTCCGTGTTTCGGCCGCGAGATCGGCACCTACAACGCCCTGCGCCACGCCAGCACCACCTACGCCATGGCCGAGGCCTGGGGGTTGCTGGGCGGCGAGGCCCTGCGGGCGGCCACCGAGCGCGCGCTGCACCACCTGGTCCACACACTGATCGTGCGCCGCACGCTGCCCGACGGCCGGGCTGCCGCCTTTCTGGTCGACACCGGCGGCGAAATCAAGCTCGGTGGCAACGCCGCGGCGCTGCTGGCCTTGGTCCAGCACGCGGAGACCATGGGCAGCCGCGAACACACCGCGCTGATGACCGAACTGGCCGAGGGCATCGTCTTCATGCAGGACGGGCACAGCGGCGCGTTCCGGCACGTGCTCCATGCCGACGACCTGTCGCTCAAGGAGGCGTTCCGCATCATCTATTACGACGGTGAGGCCGCCTTCAGCCTGTGCCGGCTGCACGCCTTCGATGGCCAGGCGCGCTGGCTCGACCGGGTCGAAATGGCGTTCGCGCATTTCATCGACGCCCGCCACTGGCAGACCCACGACCACTGGCTGGCCTACGCCGTCAACGAACTGACGCGGCACCGCCCCGATCCGCGCTATTTCCGCTTCGGCCTGCAGAACGTCGTGGGCCACCTGGACTTCGTGCTGCAGCGCCAGACCACCTTCCCGACCCTGCTGGAGCTGATGCTGGCCGCGCGGCGCATGCTGGACCGGCTGGCGGCCCTGCCGGCCCTGCGCCACCTGCTCGACGAGGTGGACATGGACACATTCCAGCGCGCCCTGGCGCACCGCGCCAACCACCTGATCAACGGTTTTTTCTGGCCCGAAATGGCGATGTTCTTCAAACGCCCGGCCTCCGTGGCCGGCGCCTTCTTCATCCGGCACCAGGCTTTTCGCGTGCGCATCGACGACATCGAACACCACCTCTCGGGCTACGTGGCCTACCACCGCTGGCTGTCGGCGCGGGAGGCGCTGGCATGAGCGCGACCGGGCACGTCAACGTGGTCGGCGCGGGGCGCTTCCTCGGCGAGGAAGCCCTGGCCAGCCTGGAAGCCGACCCGGCCCGGCTGCAGCGCATCGACCTGTCGCAGACCGTGCTGCGGCTGGGTGCCCAGGCGCGCGAGCGGTTTGGCGGCACGGTCATCGGCGTGGTCGGTGACCGGGCCGGCATCTCCTGTGCCGACCTGTTGGCCCGGGTGCTGGCGCTGCAGGCCACGGTGGGCCGCACCGAAGACCGCTTCAGCGGCGCCTTCAGCCTGGCCAGCGGCATGACGCGGCTGCCGGCGTCGGCCGACCACTGGGTGGTCGAGCTGTCCATGCTGCACCCGGCCGCGCTGCTGCGCCAGGCCCGGGCGCAGGTCTTGCTGATGGCCGATTTCCAGCGCCCCTACGCCGGCAACGGGCTGCTCGAATCGCTGGCCCGGCGGCGCCTGCTGCGCGCCATGGAGCCCGCCGGCCACGTGGTGCTGTGCCGCGACGTCGACGGCTTCGACTGGCTGGCCGAAGCGGCCCAGGCCCGGGGCCTGTCGCTCAGCACCTACGGCGGCCACCCTGCGGCGGACTATCGCCTTGAAGAACAGGCCGGCACGGTGGCGGTGCTGCGCCTGCCGGGCATCGCCGAGTCGCTGGCCACCCGCGTGCCCGGCCGCGGCTGGGCGCTGGCACTGCTGGGCGCGCTGGCGGTGCTGGCCGCTTCGGGCGGGTCGGTGCCGAGCGTGCAGGCGCACATCCCGTCGGTGTGGTCCGACGCACAGGGCCACGCACGTGGCTTTCGGGGAACCCCATGATCAAACTCCTGTTGCCGCGCCAGTTGGTGAACCGGCCGTCGGCGCCCGATGAGCAGCGCCCCTTTGCCCAGGCGCTCCCGCAGGCGTTCGAGCGCGCCTACCCGCTGCTGCGCCGTGCCGCGATGGGGTCGCTGCCGATCAGCCTGTTCGGGCTGCTGCCCTCGATCTTCGTGCTCCAGGTCTACGACCGCGTCATCTCGCGCAGCGCCACCGCCACGCTGGTGGCGCTGGTGGCCGGCATCTTCTGTTTTCTCGGGGTCGAATACTTCCTGCGCGCGCGCCGCTCGCGCGCCTTGCGCAATGCTGGCGCCACCATCGACCACCAGGTCTCGGGCGCCTTGCTCGCGTCGCTGATGCGGCGCCCGCTGCGTGTGCTCGAAGCGCGGCCGACCTCGGCCTGGCTGATGCTGTTTCGCGACGTGTCGGCGGTGCGCGGCACCGTCACCGGCGGGCTCATGAGCGCCATCTTCGACCTGCCCATGGCCCTGTTCGCGCTGATCGTCATCGGCATCGTCGCCTGGCCGGTGCTGCCGGTGGTGCTGGTGTTCCTGGGCCTCATGGCCTTTCTGGCCTGGTGGTGGGCCGACGAGGTGCGCGCTGGCCGGGTGGAGGAGACGGCGCGGGCGCGTGACCTCGACCGCATCGCGTCCGAAATCTGCCGGGCGCGCGAGACCATCAAGACCCTGGGGCAGGACGCGCCCGTGACCGAACTCTGGCGCCGCTCCTACGACGACTGGCTCACCGAGAGCTTCCGCAAGAACGGCGAGCTGGAAAACGCGCGCGAGGCCAGCACGGTGCTGCTGACGGTGTTTTCGGTGCTGGCGGTCACCGCCGGGGCCCTGGCCGTGACCGACCAACTGATGACCGTGGGCAGCCTGATGGCCGTGAACATGCTCGCCATCAAGGCCCTGTCGCCCGTGGCCGGCCTGGCCACCAACTGGCGCCTGCTGGCCCGCGCGTCGGAAGCGGCGCAGCGCCTGGAGACGGTGCTGTCGGAACCGGTGGAGCGCGCCGACAGCGGCCTGAACCTGCCCAAGCCCACCGGCCGGCTGCTGCTCGCGGACGTGAGCTTCACCTTCCACGAAAACGCCCGCCCGGTGTTCGAAGGGCTGAACCTGCAGATCGGCCCCACCGGCCTGCACGTCATCGTCGGCCGCAACGGGGCTGGCAAGAGCACGCTGGCCAAGCTGTTGTCGGGCCTGTACACGCCGACCAAGGGGCAGGTCCGGCTGGACGAATACGACCTGGCGCAGTTCTCGCGCGGCGAACTGGCGCCCTGGGTGAGCACCCTGTCGCAGGAGGTCTACTGGTTCAGCGGTCCGCTCATCGACACGCTGCGGCGCACCGCGCCCGGCCAGACGGACGAACAGATCTTCGCGGCCTGCCGGCTTTCGGGGGCGCACGAATTCATTGCTCGCCTGCCCGACGGTTACCACACCGAAGTGGGCGAGGGCGGGGCCGGGCTGTCCGTGGGCGAGCGCCGCAAGCTGGCGCTGGCGCAGCTCTTCCTGCGCCAGCCGGCCGTGCTGGTGCTCGACGAACCCAGCAACGACCTCGATTTCGCCAGCGAGGCCGCGCTCATCGCCGCGCTCTCGGCCGTGGCGCGCCAGCGCACGGTGATCGTCGTCACGCATTCGCTGCGCCTGGTTTCGGCCGCGACCCAGATCTACCACGTGCGTGGTGACGGCCAGGTCGAACAGGGGCCGCCCGCCGCCATGGTGCCGCGCCTGTTCGGCGTGCAGCGCCCGTTGCCGGCCGCCCTGCCGGACATGCCTTCGCAGGCCGGAGTTCCCGCATGACAGACCGCCACCAACAGGGCGACCGCCCCGACATCCTGGCCGCGCCCGCCGCCCCGGGCGGGCCCGACACCCGCGCGCGCGACGCCTGGTCGCTGCCACGCAAGCTGCTCTGGGGCGGCGTGATCGCGCTGGCGCTGATCGGCCTGGGGTATCCGGTGGAGACCGTGGTCACGGCGCCGGGCCGGGTGATCCCGTCGGACCGGGTGAAGTCGGTGCAGCATCTGGAAGGCGGCATCGTCAGCGCTGTGCTGGTCAAGGACGGCGACCGCGTCCGCCAGGGCCAGCCGCTGGTCGAGATCGACCTCGGTGGCGCCGGCCTGAACCTGGAGGAAACCGCCGCCCGGTTCGATGCCAGCCAGGCTGCGCGCATCCGGCTGCGCGCCGAAAGCCAGGGCCAGCCGCTGGCGCGCGAGGACTTTCCGGCCTCGCTCGACGACGACGTGGTCCAGGGCCAGCTCGGCGCCTACGGGGCGCGCATGCAGGAGCAGCACGGCCAGACGCTGGGCGCCAGCTCGGTGCTCGAACAGGCGCGCAGCCGCGAACAGGAACTGCAGGCCAAGATCGAAGGGCTGCGCCAGCGGCAGGCGCTGTACGAAAAGGAACTGAGCATCTCGGAACAGCTGCTCAGCGAAAAGCTGGTGGGCCAGATCGAGGTGCTGCAGAAGCGGCGCGAGTACGAAACCGTGCGCGGAGAACTGAGCGTGGCGCGGCAGGGCCTGGTCTCGGCGCAGGCGGCGATTGCCGAGGCGCGGGCCAAGCAGGCCGAGGTGGCCGGGCGCTTCCGGCGGCGCGCGTCCGACGAACTGGCCGAGGTGGAACGCGAACTGGCCAGCCTCACCGAGAACCTCAACCGGGCCCGCGCGCAGCGCCAGCGCACCGTGGTGCGTGCGCCCACCGAAGGCATCGTCAAGGGTTCGCGCAACCCCAGCCCGGGCTGGGTGGTCAAGCCCGGCGAGCAGATCATGGAGATCGTGCCCGACGAGGAGCAGGTGGTGGTGGAGGCGCGGCTCAGCCCCAACGACCGCGGCTTCGTCTACGCCGGTCAGCCTGCCAGGATCAAGGTCACGGCCTACGACTTCCTGCGCTACGGCACGGTCGACGGCGAGGTCACCCTGGTGGCCGCCGATGCCGACAAGGACGCTTCGGTGCCCGATTCGCCGGCCTTCTACCGCCTGCTGCTCAGCGCCAGCCAGTTCTACGTGGGCAACCGCGAAAACCGCGTGACCGCCGGCATGCAGGCCGATGTGGACCTGCAGGTGGGGCGCGATCCCTTCATCTGGTACCTGCTGCGGCCTGTGCTCAAGCTGCAGCGCGAAGCCTTCCAGGAGCCGTGATGCGACCGTCCGTTTTCAAGCCGCCTGTTCGCGTCGTCTGGCTGGCCATCGGCCTGCTCGCGGGGCCGGTTCACAGCGCCGACATGGTGCTCGCCCGCCAGATGGGCACGCGTTCGCTGATCGTCTCGGGCCAGGCGGTGCAGGTGCGCCAGGGCCTGATCCGTGCGCTGGGCCAGCACCCCGAAGTGCTCAGCGCGCGCGCGGCCGAAGAAACCATGGGCTACCAGGTCGATGCCGCGCGTTACGCGCGCTTCCCGCGCCTGCAACTGGCCTCGGGCACCGGCTCGACCAGCGCCGCCGTGGGGGGCGAGAAGGACTACAACGTGCTGTCGGTCAGTGCGCGCATGACGCTCATCGACGGTGGCGTGATCGGCTCGCGCATCGACGCGGCCGAGGCCAACAGCGAAGCCTCCAGCGCGGCCGTGCGCTCGACCCAGCAGAAGGTGGCGCTCGACGCGCTGACTGCCTACATGCAGGTGCTGCGCCACGACCAGAAACGTGCTGCGGCGCAGCGCGCGATCGACGCGCTCGACGAACTGGTGCGGCTGGAAAAGCGCCGCGTCGATCTCGGTGCGACGGGCGAAAACGAACTGCGCCTGGCGCTGTCGCGGCGCGCCACGTTTGCCGCCAAGCGCCAGGAGTTCGCATCGCAACTGGCCGAAGCTCGGGCCCGGTTTGAAAGCTATTTCGGCTTTGTGCCCGACCCCAGCGGGCTGCCCGATCTGGCCTTGCCCGCGCATTGGCAAGCCTTGCCCACGCTCGAAGCCACCTGGCTGGTGGCGCAGGCGCAGAGCAGCGAACTGGCCGAGGCCCGCAGCCGCATTGACAACGCCCAGGCCCTGGTGCGCCAGCAGGAGGCGGCACGCTTCCCCTCGCTCGACGTGGTGCTGGCCAAGACGCGCGATCCGCGCGGCGTGGTCTACAGCGACGCGACGCGCTCGGGCGTCGAGCTGAACTGGAACTTCGGCAACGGCTTCGATCTGCAACTGCGCATCAAGAGCGCGCTGGCCGAAGTGGCCAACCAGGAAGCCCGCCACGAAGCCGCGCGCCTGAACCTGCAGCAACTCACCAGCACCGCCTGGAACCAGGCCCAGGCCGGCCGCGGCAAGGTCGAGGAACTGGGCAACGCGGTGCGCGAGGCCGGGCAGGTGCTGCAGGGGCGCCGCCGCATGCTGGAGGTCGGGCGCGAGGTGCTGACCCAGGTGCTGGACGCCCAGGTGGAGTACGAGCTCCAGGCGCTGGACTACCTCGATGCGGTGGCTGACCAGCGCATCAACGAACTGCGCGTGGCGCGTGTCATGGGGCGCCTGCGGCCTGAAGACGCGGACGTGCCCTGGGTGGGGCAGATCTTTGCGGGCCACGGCCAGCGCACGCTGGCCTTGCCGGCCGCGCCGCCACCCGCTGCAGCGCTGGCCGCTGCCCCGGCGCCCGGCACTGAGGACACCCTGGCAGGCCTGCGCCTGCAACCGAGCTACACCCTGCTGGCCGCGCGCTGAAGCCGATCAGGCGACTTCCGGGATGCCCGGCTCGCCGTCGTTGATCTGGTACTTGCGCATCTTTTCCCACAGCACCTTGCGGCTGATGCCCAGGTGCTGTGCCGCGTCCTGGCGCTTCCAGCCGTGGCGCTCCAGCGCCTCGATGATGCGGTTGCGCTCGCTGCCGTCCCAGCGCCGGCGGTCGGCGGACCGGTCGGCGCCGGGCTGGGCCTCGCGCACCTGGCCCAGCGCGCGCTGGATCAGGCCCTGGTCCCAGCGCCCGACCTGGCGCACCACCACGCCCACCCGTTCGGCCACGTTGCGCAACTGGCGCACATTGCCGGGGTATTCCATGTTGGCGATGGTTTCCACCAGCCAGTAGGGCACTTCGGGGTCGATGCCCTCGGCCCCCTTGAGCACCGTCTGCAGCAGGCTCTTGAAGATCGCGATCTTGTCGACCTCGCCACGCTGTTCGAGGTTGGGCACATGCAGCTCGATTACGGCCAGCCGGTAGAACAGGTCGGCCCGGAATTCACCGCTGCGCACCATGTCGCGCAGGTCGCGGTTGGTGGCGGCCACGAGCCGAAAGTCCAGCTTGATCGGGCTGGTGGCGCCGATGCGGGTGACCGCGTTGTCTTCCAGCACGCGCAGCAGCTTGACCTGCTGGTAGCGCGGCAGGTCGCCGATTTCGTCCAGGAACAGCGTGCCACCCGTGGCCTGCTCGAAGTAGCCCTTGTGGGCGTTCACCGCGCCGGTGAAGGAGCCCTTGGCGTGACCAAAAAAAAGCGATTCGAAGAGGCCGTCGGGGATGGCGCCGCAGTTCACGGCCACGAAGGGCCCGCTGGCGTAGCCGGTGTGGCCCCTGTGCAGTTGCTGCGCGATGCGCTCCTTGCCCACACCGGTTTCACCGCTGATCAGCACGTTGTGGTCGCAGTTGGCGAAGGTGCGTGTTTCCTCCAGCAGCGCGAGCATGCATTCCGAATGCGCGATCAGCGCCTCCGGCTTGTCGACGGAGGTGCCGTGGGCGCGCAACTGGCGGGCCAGTTTGGCCACCATGTTGCGCAGTTCGGCGCCGGTGAAGTCGTAGGGCAGCACATGCAGGTATTCGGGCGGGTAGGCGTGCGCATCGCGGTCGCGCGTGGCCGCGCCCACCCACACCACCGGGATGCCCTGCAGCATTTCGGGCGCCATCGTCAGGCGTCCGCTTTCGATGGCGGAGACGCTGATGATGGCCACCGTCATGCGGTGGCGCATCGGGTCCACCGGCATCGGCTGGCCGTCGGCGTGCACCACGGCCACGTCGAAGCTGGCCATGCATTGAACGATGCGGTCATAGATGTCGACTTTGCCTTCCCAGACATAGATGTCGAGTTGGTCGAGCGAGGAGAGGGGCATGGAGAAACGGCGCTGGACGGATCGAAAGAGAATACCCGGGTCAGTAGACAAGCCGGGCCTGGGCCTGGCAGTTGAGGGTGCGCAGATGAACATCGACCTCGCCGAGGTTGATGCCCAGCACGTCACGCAGCAGCGGGGTCAGGATGGCGTTCCCGATGCTGTCGAGAATGGGCTGCAGGACCTGGAAAATGAAGGCGACCAGGGCCACGATGGCGTTGGGGACGGTGCCGCCGGAGCCACTGGATGCATCGCCGCCCAGATCGCTGGCGATCTTGTTGACGCAGGCCGGATCGTTGGAGCCGATGAGGGCGGTGCAGCCACCGATCAGGCCCCCCAGCAGATCGCCCACGGCGCCCAGCAGGCCCCCCACCAGGTTGCCCACGCCCTGGAGCAGGCCCAGCACATCGAGCGTGAGCAGGTCGGCCACGATGCCCAGCGTGTCGCCGACCAGGCCCCCGAGAAAACCGCCCAGGCCGTTGGTGGCGTTTTCGATCTCGGCCTGGATGGCTTCCATTCTGGCGATACGGCAACTGCGGGTGCTGCAGGCCGCACCCTGTTCGTTCCACAGCTGCTGCGCCAAGGCCTGGCGTTGCGACAGGCTCAGCGACGGACCCTGGTCCAGCGCCTCGCCGAGCAGGACCGCGAGCAGCGCGTCGGTGATGTTCTGCAGGGTCGAGCCCAGCAGCAGGTTGTTGCCGACGGTTCCCGTTTCGCCTTCGGCCAGGACCACACGGTCCCGCAGCTCCAGGGCATCGATGTCGAAGTGGGTGTTCAGCGACGCCAGGTTGACTCCCAACAGGCTGACGCGCAGCAACTGTTCGTTGGCCAGGTCGGTCTCGCAGCTCGACCGGGTGGAGAAGATCTCGTTTTCGTTGGCCGGGTTGGCGCCCGGACGGCCCACGCAGACCTTGGCCACCGAGGCCTGCACCTCGATCTCGGCGCGGTCTTCGCCCACGGGTGAGCGCAGGTCGGCCGAGCACATGCCGGTGATCGTGCCGCGGCCATTGACCAGGTCGATCATGATCGGCAGCTTGACGCGCACCGCGCTGCCGATGACGGGCAGCGAGCCGGTGTCGACGTCCACGAAGGCGCGCACCTGCGCGGTGTAGGCCGTGGCGCCGATGCCGCCCATGGCCACCGAGGGCGGCTCGATCACCACGACCTTGGCGCTGACCAGGTTCGCGATGCTGCCCAGGTCGACCGCCACCGCATGGTTCTTCGTCGCGACGCCGATGGCCGAATAGACCAGGTCCAGCGCGTTCACGCCCACGTCCAGCGCGGCGCTGGTGGTGGGGGCCTCGATCTGGGCGAACAGCCCCGAGGCGCCGGACAGCGAACCCAGTTGCACCAGCAGGTCGCTGACGCCCAGCCGGGCCTGGAGGGCGTTGAGCAGGGCCACGTTGGCGCCCAGCAGCGAGCTTTCGCCGGCGACCGTGACGACGGCGTCCAGCAGATCGCCCAGCGCCACCTCGCGAGCGGCCAGCAGGTCGTTGAATTCGCCGATGCCGATGTCGGCATCGACGGGGATGCCCAGCGCTTCGAGCAGGCCCCGGGGCGTGACTTGGGCCTGGGCCAGGCCGTCGTAGCTCACCAGGGAGGTGCCCGTCAGGTCCAGTCCGATGCCTTTGAGCAGGTCGCCGAGCAAGGAGTCGCCGACCCGGGCGAGCCGGCTGCCCACGGAGAACGCGGCCATCGGCGTGTCCACGGCGGCCAGCGCTTCGACCCGGATCTGGCGCGTGCCCGGAAAAAACGGCAACAGGGAGGGCGGCGCCGCGTCGATGGTTATGTGCACGGCGTTGTGGTCGGTTTCGCCGGGCCGGAAGTGGCGCTCTTCGGTGTACGCCGCGTCCCAGTGGCCGCAGACGATCTGCTCGTCGCTGAGGCTGAAGCCCCGCGGCAGGTTGCGCGTGCTGTCGTTTTCACCGCTGCCGCTGCCGTTGGCGTTGGCCCGGGCGGCGGCGCGGGCGCTGTCGCAGCGGGTGGGTTCCACCGACTGCGCACCGGCCAGCGCAGCCAGGTCGACGGCCTTCTGCAGTTCGCGCTTCTGATAGAAGAGGTAGCCGAGTTCGGTGCCGATCAGCAGCACGATGATGAGGCTGAAGGCGATGGTGGCGTTGACCGCGACCGAGCCGAGCTGGCGCGAGCGGTGGGTGAGAGCGGAGGCCGGGGTCTTCGTCACGGTGCGCGCCTCTCTTCAGATCGGTGCCACCGCGATCCGGGCATGGCTGCGCAGTTCCTCGGGGATCCAGGTGCTGGCGTCCAGCAGGGGAATGTGGGGGAAGACACCGCTGCTGGCGTAGGGGTAGGCAACCACCACGCTGACCGAGGTGGCCGGCTGCGGCACCGTCACGGTCACGCTGACCTGGCTGCTCACCCAGTTGCGCCGGGTCGTGGCGTCGGTGGCGTGGGTGCCCGGCACGATCAGCGATCGGGCCAGGGAATCGATCACCGCGTCGCTCACCCGGTCCTGGGCCGCCGCGAGCGCGGCGGGGGTGGCGCTGCCGGCGCCGCTGACCGTGGCCAGCTCGGGCAGGATGCGGCTGACCCGCACCCCGTCTTCCGCCGCGCGTGCCAGCACCTGCTGCGTGTAGAACACGGTGCCGAAGGTGGCGATGCCATACAGCGCCAGCACCAGCGTGAGCAGGACGAAGGCGAACTCGATCGCGGCCACACCCTGCTGGCTGCGGCGCGGCAGGTGGCGGGCGGTCACAGTGTCCTCCCGTCCAGCAGCACGCTGGCCTGGCCGGTCAGGCGGTCGGGCAGCGCGAAACCGGGGATCGGGGGCAGCACCTGCTGCAACTGGCTGGCCTGGATGGTGACGGTGAGCGAGCAGCGGTCGAGCCAGCCGCGCCCGCACGACGCGTCCGCCTGTTCGAGCTGGCTGGAGATGGTCAGCGGCGCGGCCGCCGGGGGCCACCAGCCGGCGGTTCGCTGCTGCGCCACCAGCTCGGCCTGCGCCTGGCGGGCCGGAATGCCGACCTGGTGGCGCAGGGCCGCCCGCGCGGCGTCTTCGGCCGCCGCCTGGAGCCCGAGCTTGAAGGTGAACAGGATGCCGTAGCAGACGAGGCTGTAGATCAGGCCGAACAGGAACAGGAACACGAAGGCGTATTCGACGGCGTAGAAGCCTCGCTGGTGGTGCGGACGTCTCAGGCGGGTCATGGGGCGCGAACGGGCCTTACTTGGCGGTGCTTTGCAGGTGGGAGCCGAACCAGAGTGGCAGGGGGTGGTCAAAACTCTTGCGGTAGCGCTGGTAGCTGGCTTCGGCCATGGCGCCGTCCATCGCGCCCGCTCCGCTGGCGCTGGTGCCTTCGCGCTGGCGTTGCAGCAACTGGCGCGTGGCCTCGCCGACGGCGGGCGCCGCCGGCGGCAGCGCTTCGGGGGCG